>Ga0102927_1000025_pt1 | contig 31052 bp, 24 predicted proteins | sample SalPon1_A_H2O_MG_FD_78208 | JGI IMG/M metagenome (GOLD analysis project Ga0102927, IMG submission 78208) | Salt pond water microbial communities from South San Francisco under conditions of wetland restoration - Salt Pond MetaG R1_A_H2O_MG | ecosystem: Environmental > Aquatic > Non-marine Saline... | reverse complement strand
GCTTTTTTTAGGGTAAAACTGATAGATGGATTGCAGGGAATTTGATTTTCTTTTTTTCCCCAATATTTAACTAAGGCAATATTACTGGGTGCGTGAGCTGAAATTTCTCCTTGATCTGCCAACTGTTTAATATCTTTCAAAACAAAGTCTTGCGGAAACATGAATTTTTTTTATCAAAGATAATGTCATTTAGCTTGATATGAGTAGAACTTTAGCCTTTAATCAATATAAATTTGATTTTATAAAAAATATTCCTATTTTACAACAAAAATTAAACTATGAACCTTCGGTTTTTTAATAGATTGTCTATTTCAATAGTAGTTTGTTTATTGATTGGTTTTTTAGGCTCTATAGCTACACAAACCAGTGTTGACGGTTGGTTCACAACATTAGAAAAGCCATTTTTTAATCCGCCTAATTGGCTTTTTGCACCGGTGTGGACACTGCTTTATGTGATGATGGGTTTAGCAGCAGGATTGGTCTGGTACCGTGGTTTGCATCACGCATGGGTCAAAACGGCACTTTATCATTTTTTATTTCAGTTATTTTTAAATTTGAGCTGGTCTGTTGTTTTTTTTGGCTTAAAACAGCCTTTTTTGGCCTTGCTGGTTATTATAGCTTTAATCGTTCTTTTATTACTGACCATACGCTGGTTTAAAATCGCTCATAATACAGCAGCTTATTTATTGATTCCGTATTTATTATGGGTGCTTTTTGCCGCTGTGCTGAATTTTGAAATATGGCGACTCAATACTTGATGGATTTTTATTATACCTGAGCGCAGTATCTGACTAATTTGTAAGTTCACAAGAAAAGCTTAAATGTCTTATTATTTAAATCTTAAATGTGTTTATTAAGCCATCTATAATTATATTAATGGAATACACTAGTAAGAGTCCTTAAAAATAAAGATTACAGGTTGCTTATTAACAATAATTTAAATTTATAATGTGGATATTACTTGAGGAATGATCGGTCAAAAGCTAAGGGCAATAAAGCTTTGATGCTATTTACAGCGATTACATTCCCACGATTGCCCATACAATAGATTTCTATAGGCTGATCAAATTTATATTCATATTCGGCAATTACCTGACGGCATGAACCGCAAGGTGGAACCGGTTGTTCATTAGGCGCATCTGCCGGAGAAGCGGTGAGTGCTATCGTTTTAATAGCCTGATTAGGATAATGAGCAGATGCGTAAAATAAAGCTACGCGTTCTGCACATAAACCGGCTGGATAAGAAGAATTTTCCTGATTATTTCCTGTTATAATTTCATCATTAGCTAATCTGACAGCAGCACCTACCTGAAAATTTGAATAGGGCGAATAGGCGTCTTTTTTTATCGCTATCGCTTTTTGCATTAAATGATAAACCGGTTTTGGGAGTTCATCAACGGAATCAAAAACTTTTATATCAGAATAGATCTTTTTATTTTTCATTTTTCTAAGGTAGTCAATTGTTTAAAAGCAAACAAATCAACATGTTAAATGAATTTAATACTCAACGTAGACATCTTCCCCAAAGTTAAAGGTTAGGCTAAACCTGAGCGTTCCTTCCAGCGGATTACGCACTCCTTGAGCAGTTGAAAAAAGATATGAGGTGTCTATGTTGATTCTAGAAAATTTGAATCCTGCACCTAAAGTAGCAAACTGACGGAAACCTTTTTCTTGCGACTCATTAAAGTAACCCAGACGGAAAGCAAAGCTGTTTTGATACCAATATTCAGCACCTAATGCCCAGGTGATTTCTTTGAGTTCTTCTGAAAAACCACCAGGCGCATCGCCCCAGGAAGTAAAGATTGCTGAGTACTCATTGGTTGTAAAGTAATCATCTTCCTGGTTAATTACATTATCGCCGTTTGAATCTTTAGGCGTAGGCACAAGCAACTTGTTAAATTCTACGGAGGTTGATATTTTGTTGTTTAAATCCAGGATAAAATCAAAACCGGCACCAGCTTTAAAATTAGTAGGAATAAAATTATCATTGCCGGCATCATCATAACTTATTTTTGGACCGATATTGGATATCTTAGCCCCAAAGCGCCATCTCCCGTTAAAATTTTTATAGAATTTCTCTTCACCGCGATAAAAAGCGGAGATATCTGCTGCAAAGGTATTAGCAGCTGAGTTGTCACCGCCGGAACCCGGAAATTGTAAATCAGATCGAATATATCTACCGGTTACGGCCATAGAGAATGTTTCGCTTAAGCGTAAAGCATAGCTACCATCGAATGAAAGTTCAGTAGGTTCTACTTCCTGAGGAACCTGTTCCGGAGTTTGCCTTAATTCAACGCCACCTAAACCAAATACCCGTAAACTACCGGCAAATGCGCGTCTGCGGTTGATTCTATTAAAATAGGTAAGTTGCCCCAGGTTGATATCATCTGCCAGTTCCCTTAAATAAGGTGTATATGATAAGCCAACGCCTTGTTCAGTAGTAGAAAAGACATATTTAGCGGCATTCCATTGTTGTGAAAAGGCGTCTACAGAAGTTGCAATACCCTGATCACCAAGTCCCGAGGCTCTAGCATCGCCGGATATTTGTAAAAATGGAACAGCTGTAGTTATAACGCGATCTTCTATAGTAGGAGATTGTTGACTGTATGTTGCTGTAGTTATAAAGGCAAGAACCAGTATAGCTATTAATCGATTCATTTTATTCATAGGGTGAAATTAATTTTTACAAATATATTTATTGAGTATTAAAGGATAACCAGCTTTTCAATTTTTTCTTTTGTTTCTTGAGTGACAGAAGACTTTACCCTTATTTTATATATATAAACCCCTTTACCTAACCGCTGGCCAAAATCATCTCGGCCGTCCCAGGTAATATCCCTTGATAAAAAACCATCGGTAGTAAGCGTTTGGTTATGAGACCAAACTACTTTCCCAGTAACGCTTAGCACTTGAACCTGAACTTCTAAAGGTTCCATAGGTCGGTTGTGGTTAAACCAAAATTCAGTATAATCAGTAAATGGATTAGGATAATTAAGAACACGGGTGATTTTCAATCCATCATTAGATTGTACTTTAAAGTCAAGTCTAGCTACGGATGAGTTATTATAGGTGTCCCAGGCTTTAAATTCTATGGTATGTTCACCTTCCTCGAGATCTCTAAGCTTAAAAAAGACCTCACCTTGAGTAAAGTCATTTTCTGCCGCTTCATAATATTCATTGAGATTAATAGGGTTTTGTTCATCACCGTCTAAAATAGCCGTAATATCGTGACCTATAGAACCAGCTGTATTAATACCGTTTTCATCTGCTAATTGAGCTAATAGAAACGGATTTTTATCAGTTACCCCGCCATCTACAAAAGTCTCGTCGTTCATAAACAGGTTAATTTGCGGTCCCTGATTATCAGAGCCGGCATTTTCATTAATACTACCTACCAGAAAATCACTATAATTTCCGGTTGAATCATCTAATATTCCGTCCCTCAAGGCATATAAGCTAATTTTACCGTTACCCACCGGAATTCTGGTGTCTTTAGGTAGAATAAATTCAAAAGAAAAAGCACCATTCTCTACGCTGGCATTACCTCGAAAAAGCCCATCTCCTAAAACAGAAAAGTCCATTTTTAATAATTCACCGCTGGTAGATGTTGTATTATCATTAGCTAAGGTTTGTCGTTGTATTCTTTTGTCAAAAACCGTAGCGGATATTTTACCGTTGTAATTGGTAATCCGCTGGTTACTTTCATTTACAATTTCGCCCTTTAATTTTACATTGCTCAAGCCTTTTAAGGTATCATTAAATTGTTCTACCGGCGTGCCATTTATTTCAGTTAATTTGATGTTGGGTTTTGCATAAGGTAAATTCATAGCCGGATCACCCAAATAAAATACTATTCTTTTTCCGTTACCACCTAAATTATTTTTTGTTCTTAGCACGGCTTCTCCTGCTGTGATACCTTCGTTTTGATAATCAAACAAGAAAGGCGCAATTTCATTATTAAAGCTAACTCCGGCCCCAACGCTAATGGCTCTAGTGGTGGTAATCATGGCCACCGGTCCGCCTTGGGTATTGTAATAAGTCAGTTCTCCACCGGATATTCTAAAAGGATTATCAAAGCGTGTAAACTCACATGTAACGGTTACGAAAATATTTAAGCGCTCCTGATTTTGCCAATTTTGAACAGATTCTTGCGTAACCAATCTTTCTTGCGCCAAACCTTCTTCACCCCCATGACCAAAATAATTGACAACTGCAACGCCTAATTCAATCTGATCATTGATGTCTGATTTTGCTTCCGGATATCGATCTCCACCGGCTGATGTCTCTTGTTGATAAGCATCTGAATGAATTTTTTTTACATTTATAAAGGGTTTATTAGCTTCAATTTCATCACCCAAATCATCTAAGTTTTGTTGTATGGTTGAAAACTCCCAGGATTCATCCACATCGTCTGAAATTAATAAAAAGTTGTTGCGATACCTGTCATAAGAAGGTCTTTTCTCATAATCTATAATTTTATCAATCATTTCTTTAGCTGTATTTGGGGAATTTGCTAAAATTCTACCCACAGCCAGGTCCATTAAGTCAGCGTTCATTTTACCTTCACCAGGATCCATCATGGTATAATAGTCATCTGACATAAATGAAGATACATCCGTCCTTGAACTGTTAAGGCTTTGATAAGTAGGTATTACATTGGTGTTGTTTTGAACCCTATCTTTAAAATCTACAGAAGTATCTCCTAATAAAGTCAGATAGCGTATAGGTGTATCATTAGGCGCATTGTCATATATATACTTAACAAAATTTCTTATGGCACCAATATCTGGCTTACCGGAATTAAATTCCTGATAAATATCTTTCAGGAAAACCACACGTGTATTAAGGTTATCTTGCTGAGCTCTAAAATCAGCTAATCGTTTTGCCGGTTGAGCATAAGATTCTCTGGTAACTACTAGATAATCAACTGGTTCAATTTGCCCTTGCGCGTTCTGAAAAATATTTCCCTTTAAATTGGTGTTGCTGATTTTTTTATCACCCCCTTCAAAACGAGGCCTTAACAACTCATCATTATTAAAAGCAATAAATTTTTTAGGTTGATCACTTAAGTTTAAGGAAAATGATAGGTTGCTGTTTTGTTGACTGTTAGTAAAGCTGTTAACACTTGTCCAGGCTGAAATATCCCAAACCTGATCAACCGAAGAAGCATTGCTGATATTAAATTCGATGATTTCGTTGAGTGGGTTATCTTTTTGATAAGAGAAAATTAACTGATCATCTGCATATTTCAGTTCCCTTTTAGCTTCTATTCTGATATAATTTAAAAAAGCGTTCGCTGATGGATTCCCATTTTTGTTATATTTTAATTTAAGCTTAATAGAATCTTGATTAACTGTATTTTGAATAATAGTTGATCCGGTAGTAGAAGGCATGTCGTCACCAGTAGCAGGCATGGTAAAGCTATCAGCTAATTCATTATTTAGGCTTACCTCCATATTAGTTTCATTGGTAGCAATGGCTGCAGCCTTAACCCTTACTTTAATTGGGTCTGTAGTAATAAGATTTGGGAAATTAAAGCCATAGGATCTTTCCGTTTCTAGATCAAATCGGTCTCCATACCATCTTCTACCAACTAATGAAGGGCTGACTTTATCAACTTCATAGTATGCGGCATCAGTAAATTTATCTACGATTTCAGAAGGTTCGCCTGATGCTTGAGAAAATGATAAAATACGTTTTCCATTATCACTTGGATTTACATTAATATAATAATAAGCTCGATCAGCATATAAATTTAAGTGCGTATCATTTTCCTGATCATATTCTCCTTCTGTTGCTGTGGCATAAAATCTTATTTTATCACCCGGGTCAAAACTATTATCACCACCACCTAAAATCTGAATAGGAATTTCCGGCGGATCATAGTATTCATTTTCCTCATTTAATAAAGGCAACATCTTACCCCCATGGCTTAGGATTTTGATTCGTTCCGGTTGAATGTTTGAGGTGTTAATTCCTAAAGCATTTAAAAAGCCGGAATCTATTTCATAAACTCCGTTTTTTTCAACATAAAATTTATACCAACTTCCTTGACCAAAGGCAGAATCTGTGATTCCATCAACTGAACTCATTGATATATTTGATTTGTTATCAGTTTCTTGGATTCTTTGTATTTGAAAAGATTTTAGTTTAAAAAATTGGTTGTTTCTTTTTACAACGGCATTGATTTGAATCAGGGTTTTTCTTTTGTTGCCTGCCTTAGTGTTTTTGACCTGAAAATTTAATGTTGAAGGAGCTGTTTTTAATGCTTGAGCTTCATTGTTTCTCAATGGTTCTAAATTTGTATCGCTAAGCTTAAAATTGTTAGCTTCTGAGGATAAAAAGGTAAATTTTATACCTTCATTGTTATTTATATAGTCAAGTTTTAGATTATTCTTTACAGATTGATCAATGTCAGATTTCCAGTGGATGTCAATGATTTTTTGTGCATGACTATGATGAACATGACTAATTATCAACACAAAAAATACAAGTAACTTATTATTTATCATTTATTTACAGTTAATCAAAAAAAGCCATTAAGCAAAGCTTATTTCAATAACGAAAATAATACTTATATAGTATTTAATCATAGGAGTGAAATTTATTTCCTATTCTATTGTGATTAGCTTTTTAGTTATGTAAATTTATAAAATTAATTGATTATAATACCCCTACAAATTCGGACCATTGTAAAAATTGAAAATTTACTAAATTTTAAAAAGAAAATTCATGAAGGTTCTTCAAATTAAACTAAAAATCCATACAGTTCCTCGATAGCTCTGGCTTTCAGTCATAGATTATAAAGTCATAAGCCACTTTAATTGAGGTGTTTTTTTATGCAATGGCTTTAATCTGAGTGAGTTTTTTAGATTGGGGCCTTGTTTTAGATTTAAATAATTGAGTGTTATTGGTTTGCTATAATGAAGGCTATAAGGTTGATAATGATTTTTTTTGAGTTGTATCTTAAATCTCATTTTTAGTATGATACGGTTAAATCTTTTTAATGAAAAATTAGAATTTTAAAAATAAACTTGATAATAGTTCGTTAATTATTATATTGCAAGCCTTAAATAGAATGGTACTATGAGAAAATACTCATTATTTATTTCGTTAACTGTTTTGTTAGCTTTGTTTTTAACGTCCAGTTGTAACAATACACGTGATTATAAAAATAACTCTCGAGCAACGGGGTGGGATTTGAACAAAGGGAATAAGTATAAAACTGATTATGATGAAAAAGAACCTGCACCGGGATTAGTTCTTGTTGAAGGTGGGACGTTTACAATGGGTCGAGTTCAAGATGATGTTATGCATGATTGGAATAATACACCCACGCAGCAGCATGTTCAAACATTTTACATGGACGAGACTGAAGTAACCAACAGAATGTATCTTCAGTATATAGACTGGATCAAAGAAACTTTTCCACCAGAAGAAGAAAGATATCAAAATATTAACAAAGGTGCATTACCTGATACTCTAGTATGGAGAAATCCATTAGGCTTTAATGAAACTATGGTTAATAACTACCTAAGACATCCAGCCTATCAAGAGTATCCTGTTGTTGGTGTAAGTTGGATTCAGGCTACTGAATTTAGTCAATGGAGAACAGATATGGTAAATCAAAAACAATTATCAGATGAAGGCTATATCGCACGAGATGCTCATTTAGATAACTCATCCGGAAAAACTTTTAATACAGAAACATATTTAAATGCTCCAAGCCAAGTCTATGGAGGTAATGATTCTATTACTAGAGGAGGTAAACAAACACAGCAAAGACTTAAGAGAAATAAAGATAGCTCTAATGTTTATGTAAAAAGAAAAGAAGGTGTTTTATACCCGGAATATAGACTTCCTACGGAAGCAGAATGGGAATATGCAGCTTTAGCTTTAAGCTCTAATAGAGAATATAACTTATATAAAGGAAGAAAAAAATATCCTTGGGATGGTCAATATACCCGATCTAGCAATAAAAGAACCAGAGGTGATCAAAAAGCAAATTTCAAGCAATCTAAAGGTGATTACGGCGGAATAGGTGGCTGGAGTAGTGATGGAGCAGACATTACGGCGCCTATAAAATCTTTTGAACCTAATGATTTTGGTCTTTACGATATGGCTGGTAATGTAGCTGAATGGGTAGCTGATATTTATAGACCGATAGTTGATAATAAGTTTAATGATTTCAACTATTATAGAGGAAATGTTTATACTAAAAATGTAATAGGTAAAGATGGTAAAGTTAAAATACTTCAACCTGACGAAGTACAATATGATACTTTAAGCGATGGATCATTAATCGCCAGAAATTTACCAGGTGAGATTAAAACAGAAAAAATTGGTGAGGATGAAACCTATTTACGAACTCAATTCAGTAAAGCTGATAATCGTGATTTTAGAGACGGTGATAAGAAATCTTCCCGTTATTTTGGTACCCCAAAAGCTGATGAAATAGAAATGTACAACTCTCCTGATAATGAAGCTAAAATAGACTCTACAGGAAAAGTAATAAGAGAGTATGACGATTCTAATAAAAGAACCACATTAATCAATAATAAACTTAGAGTTTATAAAGGAGGATCCTGGAAAGATCGGGCTTATTGGTTAGACCCGGCTCAAAGAAGATCTTATCCGCAAAATAAAGCTACTAACTTTATAGGTTTTAGAAATGCCATGTCAAAAGTAGGTGGGCAATCTAAAAAAGGAAGAACACGTAAGTAAATTAATAATTTAATTATATTTTCACCCCGCTTTATGCGGGGTATTTTATTATGGATATAGAACAGCTATACTTTTTTTTTAGGCAAAGCAAAGGAATATCAACAGATACTAGAAACATTAAAAAAGGATCGATCTTTTTTGCATTAAAAGGAGATCATTTTAATGGAAATTTATTTGCTAAAGATGCCTTGCAAAAGGGAGCTTTTAAAGCCGTTGTAGATGAACCGATCAATATCGCAGATCAATCAAATATTATTCAGGTTGATAAGGTTCTCAAAACATTACAAGATCTGGCTCAATTTCACAGAAGAAAGCTTAAAACACCCATAATCGCTATTGCCGGAAGCAATGGTAAAACAACAACAAAGAAGTTATCTCAAGCTTTTTTTGAGACCACATTTAAAACATTTGCTACACCCGGAAATTTAAATAATCATATTGGTGTACCATTATCCTTATTACAAATGGATGATGCAACAGAAATCGCTTTACTTGAACTTGGGGCTAATCACCAAAATGAAACAACGGCACTTTGTGAAATCTGCGAACCTGATTTTGGGTATGTTACGAACTTTGGTAAAGATCATTTGGAAGGCTTTGGTGGAGTAGAAGGCGTTATTAAAGCCAATACTGAGCTGTACGATTATTTAAAGAAAGTAGAAGGTAAGATATTTGTTGATACTAAAGATAAAATTCAAAAACAACAAGCCAAAGGAGGTGATTTGATTTTATTTAATCAAAATGAAGACTTGATTCAATTGGAATCAGCTGATCCATATTTAAAACTACGTATAGGTTCAGAACTTGTGACGTCCCAACTTGTAGGAGATTATAATTTCCAGAATATCGCTGCAGCTTTTAGTATGGCCTATTATTTTGGAATTTCACTTGACCTTATTGCAGAAGCTTTAAAAGATTTTACCCCTGAAGAAAACAGATCTCAATTTGTACAGAAAGAAAACAACCAAATTGTATTAGATGCTTATAACGCAAACCCATCCAGCATGGAACTTGCTATTCAAAATTTTAGCAGAATGGAAGCAGGAAAAAAATCGGTTATATTAGGAGATATGCTAGAATTAGGTGAAAGTAGCTTTAACGAACATTTGGCGACCATTCATCTACTGAAAGATCATCATTTTGATCAAGCTTTTTTAGTAGGTCATGCATTTTATGAGCATCAGTTTAAATCTGATAAATTCCACTTTTTCAAAAACTTTGAAGAACTAGAAAAAAATCTACTGGAGCAACCAATAAAAAATAATTTAATCTTGATTAAAGGATCTCGCGGCATCGCCCTAGAACGCTGTTTAGATTTGCTTTAAATTTGTAAAATGGCGACAGCTATAACTTCCACTGTTACATTTAAAAACATCAATAAACTTGCTATTCCTGCAATAATCGCCGGTATAGCAGAACCATTGATATCTTTAGCTGATGTAGCCATTGTGGGTAATGTAAGCTATGATTCCGTTTCGGCCCAAGCAGCGGTAGGCATTGTGGGTTCTTTTCTTTCTGCGCTTATATGGATTTTAGCTCAAACTAAAACGGCCATTTCTGCTTTTGTATCCCAAAGTTATGGTGGTAAAAGATTGCATAGTATCAAAACTTTAGTGCCGCAATTATTACTGTTTAATCTATTGTTGAGCTTGTTTCTATATATCACAACATCCTTAGTAGCTACTTATATTTTTGAAGCCTATAATGCATCGGGTAAAATACTTGAATATTCCGTAAGTTACTACCGCATTAGAGCCTTAGGTTTCCCTTTGACCTTAATCACCTTTGCCATATTTGGTGTTTTTCGCGGTTTGCAAAATACCTATTGGGCGATGAAATGCAGTCTTACAGGTGCAGCGATTAATATCAGCTTCAATTTTTTATTGGTCTACGGTATAGATGGATGGTTTGAAGGCTTGCACATCATCGGAGCGGCTTATGCTAGCTTACTTGCTCAACTGAGCATGTTTCTCATGGCATTATGGTTTTATATAAAAAAAACTCCTTTTAGATTTAAAGTTAAAAGAAAGATCAACCCAAAGATGAAAGATTTGTTGATTATGAGTGGTAATTTGTTTATCCGAACCGCTTCCTTAAACCTGGCGATTTATATGGCTAATGCTTATGCAACGGATTATGGGAAAAACTTCATCGCCGCACAAAGTATCTTGATGAATATTTGGTTGTTTTTTTCTTTCTTTATTGACGGCTATGCAAATGCCGGCAATGCGATGGGCGGAAGACTCTTAGGTGAAAAAAAGTATCTGGATCTATGGCGTTTATCTAAGAAAATCAGTTTGTATGCTATTGTAATCGCATTAGGCTTAGGCTTAATTTGTGTTCTGCTCTATAGCCAAATCGGCCTATTGTTTAACAAAGATGCAGATGTATTAGAAATTTTTAAAGATGTTTTCTGGATTGTTTTACTTATGCAACCTATTAATGCACTGGCATTTATTTACGACGGCATTTTCAAAGGTTTAGGCGAAGCTAAATATCTAAGAAATTTATTACTAGTAGCTACCTTTGGCGGCTTTATGCCTACCTTGCTTATAGCTGACCATTTTGGATTTCAACTGTACGCCGTTTGGATGGCTTTTGGTGTGTGGATGATTCTTAGAAGTTTTACCTTAGTCTTCAAATTCAGAAAGAAATATTTAGCTCAAGCTGTTTAAAACATTGGGTTCAACAAAAAAAAGCCGCTTTATTAAAACAAAGCGGCTTTAAATTTTAAAAAGAAAATGCTTTTACATCATTCCCGGCATTCCACCGCCCATTCCTGGCATTCCGGCACCAGCTCCGGCTCCGGCATCATCACTCTCTTCTTTAATATCTATTAATGCACATTCAGTAGTAAGGATCATACCTGAAACGGATGCTGCATTTTCTAAAGCAACCCTTGTTACTTTTTTAGGATCAATGATGCCTTCTTTAAGCATGTCAACATATTTAGCGTTTTTAGCATCATAACCTTTATCACCTTTTATTACTTCATTGATTACAACAGAACCTTCACCGCCTGCATTTTCAACGATGGTTCTTAAAGGTGATTCTATAGCTTTAGCTACAATTTGAACACCGGTTGCTTCATCATCAGTAGTAGTTTTAATTTTGTTTATGGCTTCTAAAGCTCTTACTAAAGCAACACCACCCCCAGCGACAATACCTTCTTCAACGGCAGCTCTAGTAGCATGTAAAGCATCATCTACACGATCTTTTTTCTCTTTCATCTCAACTTCTGAAGCAGCACCTACATAAAGAACAGCAACACCTCCGGCTAATTTAGCTAAGCGTTCCTGAAGCTTTTCTTTATCATAATCGCTGGTAGAGCTTTCCATTTGAGCTTTGATTTGGTTCACTCTATTTTCGATATTCTTTTCATCACCAGAACCATTTACTATGGTTGTGTTGTCTTTATCGATATTAACTTTTTCCGCTTTACCTAGCATATCAACCGTAGCATTTTCTAAAGTAATGCCCTGATCTTCTGATATAACAGTTCCACCTGTTAACACAGCAATATCTTCTAACATAGCTTTTCGACGATCGCCAAAGCCTGGAGCTTTTACAGCTGCTATTTTCAATGATCCTCTAAGCTTGTTTACAACTAAGGTAGCTAATGCTTCCCCTTCAATATCTTCAGCAATAATTAATAAAGGCTTACCGTTTTGGGCTGCCGGCTCTAATATCGGCATAAGATCTTTCATCGCGGTAATCTTCTTATCAACGATTAAAATTTGCGGATCTTCTAAATCAGTTACCATTTTTTCATTGTCGGTAACAAAATATGGAGATAGGTAACCGCGATCAAATTGCATTCCTTCCACAACTTCTACAGATGTTTCAATTCCTTTAGCTTCTTCTACTGTGATTACGCCTTCTTTACCAACTTTTCCGAAAGATTCAGCGATTAATTCGCCAACCAGTTCATCATTATTTGCTGATATTGAGGCAATTTGTTTTATTTTATCAGAAGAGTCACCTACTTCTTGAGATTGACTTTGAAGGTTTTCAGTAATTTTAGCAACGGCTTTATCAATTCCGGCTTTTAGTTCCATAGGGTTAGCACCGGAAGCTACATTCTTCAAACCTTCTTTAACGATAGCTTGCGCTAAAACAGTAGCTGTAGTTGTACCATCACCGGCCAGGTCATTGGTTTTTGATGCAACTTCTTTTACCATTTGAGCACCCATGTTTTGGTGTTCGTTTTCTAATTCTATTTCTTTTGCCACAGAAACGCCATCCTTAGTAACAGATGGAGCACCAAAAGATTTACTTATTATCACATTTCTACCGCGTGGGCTTAATGTAACTTTTACAGCATTTGCCAGTGCATCAACACCTTCTTTTATGCCATTTCTTGCTTCAATATTAAATTTAATGTCTTTAGCCATATTTTTTATTTTTATAATTAATAGTAATTTGATTAAACGATTGCAAGGATGTCATCTTCTCTCATCATGAGATAATCCTTGTCTTCAAATTTTAATTCTGAACCTGAATATTTACCGTAAATGACAGTGTCGCCTTCTTTAACTGTCATGTCGTGATCTTTTTTACCTTTACCTACAGCGACAACAGTTCCGCGTTGAGGTTTTTCTTTAGCGGTTTCTGGAATGATAATTCCGCTAGCTGTTTTTTCTTCTGCGGCTTGCGGTTCTACAAGCACGCGATCTGATAATGGTTGAATGTTTATTGCCATTTTAAAATTTTTTTAGTTTACAAGAATATTATCGAAATACGTGCCAAGGTGATAAAGCTGACACAAAGCCAAAAAAAATGCCAACTTGACATTTGTTGGCGTTTTTATTGATTAATACAATATTTGTCCTTTCAACATCTATAAAATCTATGCTTTTTACTAATAATAAGTGATTTGAGCTGTTTAATTTTATAATACCTTGTATAGATGGTGTATATTAGAAGACTAATAAATGGCTTTTATAAGATTTATTTAGTTTATATTGAGTTATTTGAATTTTGAGTCTCCAATCTTGAATCTCATATAATAAGTCTGACATGACTAAATAAATACTAAATATCAATCATTAGATTGATCATTTTTTTGAATTGTCCGTGTTGTTATTCGTATTTTCAGGAGCTTCAGGGATAGCATCTTGTGTTTGTTCCTGTTGTTGACCATTGCCATTTAATATTTTAGAATCAGCTGAGCCACTATTCAAAATGGTTACATTAGATAGTAAGATCAGAACTAATAATAAAGTGGCTAAAAACCAGGTGCTTTTATCTAAAAAATCTGATGTTTGTTTTACGCCACCTACTTGTTGGGAGCCACTTCCACCAAAAGATGAAGATAAACCACCACCTTTAGGGTTTTGAACCATAATAGCTACAATAAGTAAGAATGCAACAATTAAGATTAATATTAAATATATACTAAATGTACTCATGATGATTGCTTTTCTTGAAGTTCCTTGACTTTTTCAATTTGGCTTGCAAAGAAACTATTTTTTTCGGGATTATTCAAAATTAATATTTTGTATGCTTGGATAGCTTTTTCATATTTTTTTTGCTCCACTAATATTTTAGCTAAAGTTTCTGTCATCAATTGGGAGCTGGGTGTGTCTTTGACTGCTATGTTGCTTTTTTTTGATTCAAATTTTTTTGGAGAGGTGATAGAAGGATTTTTCTGTATAAATTGATCAACCAATCGTGTAGGTTTTGATGATTTGTAAAAATCCGTTTTATTTTGTGGTTTTTCAGCGGATTGATCGTCTTGCTCTCTTTTGATTTTTTCTTTACGGGTTAACTTTAGCCATTCATTGAAATCTCTTTTTTGCTTAGAAGATTCTTCTGAAGTTGAATCAGTGCTTTCATAAAGTTTTTCCGGTTTGCTTAATTCTATTGAATCTTCTTGATCAAGCTTCATATCATCTGCTACAAAATCAACTGAATGAGTTTCTTGCATATCTTTTTGCACCTGATAAGCTGTATTTTGATAAGCATTTTCATCAATATTGATAAATTCATATAATATTTCTCTACCGGTAAGTTGAACAGCTGATTTTTGTAAAAATATTTGAAATTGGAATCTTCTATTCGTTTTTAGCAACTTTAAAATTAACGGATAAATAGCCTGGAAATAAGGATACTTGTCTCTTAGGTCCATCAAGTCGTATAGGGATTTAAACTGAAGTTTTCCCGGTTCTTGAAGATATGTGATTAATTCTTCTTTATCCATTACCAACTTGTCAATGATTCATTAAAAATATCCTGTGTGATACGGGTGAAGATTTCGTTTAAGGCTTCCTGTTTTGTGTCTCCTGTAAGTTGCTCATTAGCCGGGAAGTCAAAGTAAAATGAGAACCTTTTTTCAAAGTCTTTGTCGTGGTTAAGCGTATTGGTATACCTTACATTTACCGTAATGGTTAAGCGATTTTGAGCGGCGCTATCCTGACTTGTGGCTGTCATAGGAGCAATATAATACTCAATGATTTCTCCTTCATAAATCAAATCTCCATTAGAATTGGTTAAACCTAAGCTGGTTTGGTTTTGAATATAATCCTGTAATTGTAATGTGAAAGTTCTATCGATTCCCGGCTCTATAATAGAAGCTTCATTGTTAAAGAAATTAACCTGAAAAGTCTCTGCGTTACCGGTATCTGCGCCACTAAATGTGTAAACACCACATCTATTTATAGAGAAACATAAACAGATTAATAATATGAATTGAGCTTTTTTCATGAACAGGTTTTATAGATCGTATTGCTTGATTTTACGGTAAAGTGTTCTTTCGCTAATACCAAGTTCATCTGCTGCGGGTTTTCTTCTTCCTCCATGTTTATCTAATGACTTTTTGATCAGTTCGTATTCATTATCTTGTAAAGATAATGCTTCTTCTTCTTCTATTTCTTCCGCAAAGTCAAATTTATCATCGTTTTTTTGATGATTTATGTTGCTTGAAACTTCTTTATTATTCGGGTAGTCAATGAATTCTGTATTCTCTTTGCTTTCTTGATGTTCTGGTTTAAATTCATCAACCGCTTCAGATTCACCATCATAAATTTTACTGATAAGGCTTTTATTCTTTTGATGCACATCATTACTATTTCCTTCTCGCATCAGCTCCATGGTAAGTTTTTTAAGGTCATTGATGTCATTTCTCATATCAAATAAAATCTTGTAAAGAATTTCCCTTTCGTTGCTAAAATCACTTTGACTTTTAGCTTCTTCAATAACAGAAGGTAGGTTAGAGCTTGTTCCCGGTAAATAATTATTAATTTGATCAGCGTTAACGACTCTGTCTTTTTCAAGCACGGATATTTGTTCCGTGACGTTTTTTAATTGTCTGATATTTCCCGGCCAACGACATTGTATTAGTTTTTGTTGCGCATCTTCTGTCAACCTGATGGTGGGCATATTATATTTATGAGCAAAATCAGAGGCAAATTTTCTAAATAAAAGATGTATATCTTCTGGTCTTTCTCGTAAAGGAGGAAGATGAATATCAATGGTACTTAGTCTGTAATATAAATCTTCTCTAAATTTTTCTTTTTTAATGGCTTCAGTCATGTTCACATTAGTAGCGGCTACAATTCTCACATCGGTTTTGTTTACCTGAGAAGAACCTACTCTTAAAAATTCTCCATTTTCTAAAACTCTGAGCAGCCTTACTTGGGTGGTTAAAGGTAACTCACCTACTTCATCTAAAAATATAGTGCCGCCATCAGCTTCTTGAAAGTAACCTTTTCTGGCTTGATTAGCACCTGTAAAAGCTCCTTTTTCATGACCAAAGAGTTCGCTGTCTATTGTACCTTCCGGTATAGCTCCACAGTTTACTGCTATATATTTAGCATGTTTTCTGGTAGATAGCGAATGAATAATTTTAGGCAAGGTCTCTTTTCCTACACCGCTTTCTCCTGTTATCAAAACAGAAATATCAGTTGGTGCAACACCAATGCACTTCTCTAAAGCTCTATTGAGTTTAGGGTCGTTACCTATGATTTCAAAACGCTGTTTAATAGATTGTAATGATTCCATTTATTTCGCTTTATCTACAGCTTTCCCAATCAATGTAGCCGTAGTACAATCTTTAATTTTTACATTTACAAAATCTCCCACTTGATAATTTTCTTTAGGAAAAACAACCATCGTATTTTGAGAGTTTCTTCCGGCCCAATGTTCATCTGATTTCTTAGATGTTTTTTCGATTAAAACTTCTTCAGTTTTACCTAGATGACTTTTTGTTCTGTAATGAGAGTGTTCTCTTTGCAGAGCTATAATTTCTTGAAGTCTTCTTTTTTTAACTTCATGAGGTACATCATCTTGCATTTTTTTACCGGCCACAGTTCCGGGGCGTTCAGAATAGGCAAACATAAACCCGAAATCGTATTTTACATATTCCATCAGGGATAAAGTATCTTGATGTTCTTCTTCAGTTTCAGTAGGAAAACCGGCAATCATATCCTGAGATATGCCACAATCAGGAATCAGCTTTCTGATGTTGTCAATGAGTTGAATATACTCTTCTCGGGTATGTAATCGGTTCATTTTCTTTAAAATGCGATTATTTCCGCTTTGAACAGGTAAATGGATGTAATTACAAATATTAGGATGCTTAGCCATGGTTTTTATTACATCTAAGGTCATATCTTGCGGATTAGAAGTAGAAAAACGGATGCGCATATCCGGCTGGGCTTTAGCAACCATATCTAATAAGCCGGAAAAATTAACGGCTGTAGCACGTTGAATTTCAGAAGCTTTTTTGAAATCCTTTTTCAAACCACCGCCATACCATAAATAACTGTCTACATTTTGACCTAATAAAGTAACTTCTTTAAAGCCTTTTTCTGCCAGGTTGTTTACTTCTTGAATGATACTTTGCGGATCGCGACTTCTTTCTCTACCGCGAGTAAAAGGAACAACACAAAAGGTGCACATATTATCACAACCGCGTGTAATAGAAACAAAAGCACTTACGCCATTGCTTTGTAGTCTAACCGGCTGAACGTCGCCATAGGTTTCTTCTTTTGATAAAAGAACATTCACAGCATTTCTGCCATCTTCTACCTCTTTCACCAATTTAGGAAGATCTTTATAGGCATCAGGTCCTACAACAAGATCAACTATTTTTTCTTCTTCTAAAAACTTGCTTTTTAACCTTTCTGCCATACAGCCTAAAACGCCAACTTTCATCTTTGGGTTATCTTCTTTAACGGCATTGAATTTCTCCAGGCGTTTTCTAACTGTTTGTTCTGCCTTGTCTCGTATAGAGCAAGTGTTGACTAAAACAAGGTCAGCCTCTTTAAGCGAATTAGTTGTATTATAACCTTCCTTATTCATGATAGAAGCAACTATTTCACTGTCACTAAAATTCATTTGACAGCCATAGCTCTCTAAATAGAGCTTTTTAGTATTTGCTTGATATTGTTCTTTTTCTAATGTTTCTCCCTGTTGATCGGCTAATATCGCTTTCATTATTCAAATCTAATTTATGCAAAAATAGGATTAAATCAACTACTGACAAAGTGTCATTTTAAGTTTTAGTTGATCGGTTTTCAATATTGGATCTATCGATATTCATAATTAGTCGGGTCCGACTAAGATATAAGATGAGAAATTTAAGATTAAAGATGTTAGACTACAATCGAATAATTCATTATTATTTTAATTAGGTGTTATCAAAACAATTTATTTGCCTTTTATCCATCCTATACTTTAGGAGTGCGAAATAAAATTAAACAGCTCAAATCTTAAACAAAATATTAATGCAACAATAGTATTTACAATTTAGGAATGTTTAATAAACTAGAAAATGTATTACTAAGTATAGATATCCACAAATTTAAATAGTTATTTGTTTTGGTGTAATGTGTTTATAATAAATTAGTTACAAATATTTTCTATGTTGTTTATAAAAGCTAAATTTAAGCTATTTACTAAAGATTAAAAAAAAATCGATTTGTAAAATAAAAAATACTCTAATTTTGCTACATGAAATTTTAGTTTATGGCAAATGATTTAGTGATAGTTGAGTCACCTGCAAAGGCAAAAACCATCAAAAAATTCTTGGGGTCAAATTATGAACTTGCTTCAAGTTATGGGCATATTGCAGATTTACCAACAAAAGAATTAGGTGTTGATGTAGAAGATAACTTTAAGCCTAAATATAAAGTAAGTAGCGATAAAAAAGATGTTGTCAATAAGCTTAAAAAACTGGCCAAAAAATCGAATACGGTATGGCTGGCAAGTGATGAAGATAGAGAAGGAGAAGCTATTGCATGGCACTTAGCAGAAGAGCTTGACCTGAAGAATGTTAATGTAAAGAGAATCGTATTTCATGAAATTACCAAAACAGCTATTCAAAATGCTATTGAGCACCCACGAGAAATAGATTATAATTTGGTAGATGCGCAAAAAGCAAGAAGGGTTTTAGACCGATTAGTCGGTTATGAGTTATCTCCTGTTTTATGGCGCAAAGTAAAAGGCGGACTTTCAGCAGGTAGGGTTCAATCGGTGGCTGTTAGGCTCATAGTAGAAAGAGAAGAAGAAATAGAGAAATTCACACCGCAATCTTATTTTAGAATTGATGGAGTCTTTAAAACTTCAAAAAGTAACCTGAGAGCAAGATTAGACTATAAACCGGAAGATAAGGAAGAAGCAAAAAAATTCTTAGACAAACATAAAGACGCGGTATTCAAAGTTGTAAATCTAGAAAAAAAGCCGGCTAAGAAAAATCCGGCACCCCCTTTTACCACCTCTACCTTACAACAAGATGCCGCCAGGAAGCTGTATTTCTCAGTTAGTAAGACCATGTCTCTGGCTCAAAGACTTTATGAAAGTGGTTTGATTACTTACATGAGAACAGATAGTACAAATTTATCTTTACAAGCTAAGCAATCAGCTGAAAGTGCGATTAAAGAGAACTACGGCGAACAATATCACAAGAGAAGAGATTATAAGACGAAAAATAAAGATGCACAGGAAGCTCACGAAGCCATAAGACCTACAAATTTCGATGTCTCTAACATCAATGCGGAAAGGGATCAGCAGAGATTGTATGAATTAATTTGGAAAAGATCTATCGCTTCGCAAATGAGTGAAGCTGCCTTAGAAAGAACTACTCTTACGATAGGTTCTAATAAAAGTGATGCCAAATTTAATGCAAAAGGTGAAGTGGTCAAATTTGATGGTTTCCTTAAGGTGTATCTGGAAAGTAAAGATGAAGACGAAGATCAAGAAGATAGCGGAATATTACCACCATTAAAGGAGGGTGAGATTTTAAAAAATGAGACTATAACAGCGGTAGAAAGGTTTACAAAACCTAAAGCTAGATATTCAGAAGCATCACTGGTTAAAGAATTAGAAAAATTAGGAATAGGAAGACCATCCACTTATGCGCCTACCATATCTACTATTCAAAACAGAAAATATATTCAGAAAGGTGAGTTTGAAGGAGAAGAAAGAAAATATTCTCAATTAATACTTTCTAATGCAAGGCTTAAGGATGAAGAGCTAAGTGAGAAAGTAGGAAGTAATAAAGGTAAATTAGTTCCAACTGATGAAGGTCGTGTAGTAAATGACTTTTTAGTAAATCACTTTAAAGGCATACTTGATTATCACTTTACAGCCAAACTTGAAGAGGATTTTGATAAGATTGCACAAGGTAAAAAAGATTGGCATAAAGTGATGAATGATTTTTATGAAAAATTTCATCCTAATGTTAAGGATGTAGAAAAAAACGCAACTCGTGAGGTAGGAGAGCGTTTATTAGGTAAAGATCCTAAAACAGGAAAACCGGTAAGTGCAAGATTGGGGAAGTTTGGACCAATGGTTCAAATCGGTTCTGTAGAAGATGATGAAAAGCCAAGATTTGCTAGTTTACAACCAGGGCAAACCCTTCAAAATGTTACTTATGAACAGGCCATGGATCTCTTTAAACTTCCTAAAGAAATTGGAGAATATGAAGGGGAAACCGTCATTAGTAATGTAGGTCGTTATGGACCTTATGTCAAGCATGGCAAAAAATATATATCTTTAGCAAAAGGAGAAGATCCATTAGGGGTGAGTTTTGATAGGGCAGTTGAGCTTATTGAGCAGAAGAAAGAAGCAGAAAAACCTATTTATCATTATAAAGGTAAAGGCGTACAGAAGGGAGTTGGTAGGTTTGGTCCTTATTTGAAATGGAATGATATGTTTATTAATGTGAATAAAAAGTATGATTTTGATAACTTATCAGAAAATGACATAGAGGAATTAATAGAGGATAAACTTAAAAAAGAAAGAGAAAAATTAATTCATCACTGGGAAGATGAAGGCATTAAAGTTGAAAAAACTCGATGGAAAAGAAGCAAAATCACACAGGGCAAAAAGAAAGTTGAATTGCCTAAAACTTTTGATGCAGAGTCCTTAACGCTAGAAGAAGCAAAGGAAATTTTAGAAAAGAATACCAAGAAAAAACCTGCTAAAAAAAGCAGAAAAGCCAGTGCAAAGAAAAAGACGAGTGCTAAAACTACAAAGAAATCAACAAGAAAGAAGAAGTAAATTATGATAGAGTTTCTTCAACCGGTTGATGCTGATATAATAGAATACGCATTAGAATTGAATGATAATCAAATCGGTAAGAATATCATTCATTTATCAAATAATGAAGTAAATATTAACCGAGGTTCCATTGTGGTTTTGTTTGTTCCGGAATACAGAGGTAGTTGTGAAGAGGTTGCGTATGATGATGAACAAATAAAAATGATAAGAAAGTCATTTTATGAGTTGTATTTAGGGAATTGGACCTGTGATATTGTAGATATTGGAACGATATATCCGGGTAAAAATTTATCAGACACATACTATGCCTTCAAGAGGGTTTTAGAAGAAATACTATCTTGTCAATCTATACCACTTATAATAGGAGGTAGTCAGGATTTAACCTATTATCAATATAGAGCCTTTGATCAAAAAGAAACTATGATCAATATGGTTTCAATTGATTATGGATTTGATTTAGGAGATAGTAAAGAAGATTTGAATAATCATAACTTTTTAAGTCATTGCGTAGTAAATAAGCCTTACAATCTTTTTAACCATTCAAGTTTAGGTTACCAAACCTATTATAACGATCAGAATGAAATAGATCTATTAGATAGACTATATTTTGAAACTTATCGTTTAGGTGAATTAATAGATGATCTTAAAAATGCTGAGCCGATTTTAAGAGATGCAACATTAGCGTCAGTAGATTGTAATAGCATTAGATCTTTGTCGTTTACTAATCAAATGAACATGCCTAATGGGTTTAGCGAAAGAGAAATTTGTCAAATATTTCGATACGCAGGAATAGGTGAAAGAATCAAAAGTTTAGGTATTTATGAGATTAATAAACAACACAATCCTTTGTTTAATCAATTATTAGCTCAGATGATGTGGTACTTTATAGAAGGATATAACTTAAGAATGGATGAGAAGATAGATGTAGATAATCCAGACTTTACCAAGTTTATAGTTCCTGTTGAACAAGAAGATTTAATCTTTTATAAAAGTCAACTAACGGACAGATGGTGGATAGAAATTCCATATTCTAATAATATGAGCAATAAGCTTACAGAAAATACGTTGTTAGCTTGTAGTAAGTATGATTATTTAGCAGCTTGTGACTGTAAATTACCGGAAAGGTGGTATAAAGCCAAGCGTAAAAATTTAATATAAAATTAAAATAATAGATAATTTTTTATTGTAGTTGTCAAATTAATTGTTTTTTTGTGATAAATTAAATAGGTTTACAGCCTGAAAATTTTTGAAATATGCTTAGAAATTTTGTGCTTGTTTTACTGATTTCGCTCTTTTTAGGGAGTTGCGGTAATAATAAACAAGGTCAACTTGTAGGGACAGAAGGTAAAGATTGGTTTCCCGAGCGGCCTTATGGAATGGTGCTAGTAGAGGGGGGCGCTTTTATTATGGGAAACTCAGATTATGATATTGCCGGTTTAAAAAATGCTGAACCTAAAACGGTAACAGTCACTTCTTTTTACATGGACGAAACGGAAATCACAAACGCTGAATACAGACAGTTTGTTGAGCATGTTAGAGATTCAGTGGTTAGGCAAAAGTTAGCAGAAGCAGCTGAACTTTCATCTGGAGGAGGAAGTTCTGCCGGTCAAAATAATAGCGGAATGTCAATACAAAATTTTGCATTTAAAGGAGGCAAACAGTCTGGTGATGGTTCTGGTCAAAATCAAAAAAATCAAACCCCTTTCCAAAAGTATTCCAAATTGTATGATCCTTTACAAAGAAGATTAAACTGGGACGTGGATATCATATGGAAACCTTCTAAATTTCCAGATGAAGACTACGTGATGGTCATGGATGAATTTTACTTGCCTAAAGAACAATCTTACAATGGTGAGAATATGTTAGATGTGACCAAGTTTGTTTACAATTACAAAACCATGGATATTGAAGCAGCAGCGCGAAATAAGGGTGATAGAGAAGATTTTATTGAAGAAAAAGAGGTTGCGGTTTATCCGGACACTACAGTTTGGGTAAGAGATTTTAACTATTCTTATAATGAACCTATGCATAATGATTATTTTTCTCATTCTGCATATGATGATTATCCTGTTGTAGGTGTAAGCTGGAAACAAGCAAAGGCTTTCTGTAACTGGAGAACAAAACTTTTAAATGATTACAGAAAAGAAAAGGGCGAAGAAAACGCTAATAATTTTCGATTACCTACTGAGGCGGAATGGGAATATGCAGCGCGTGGAGGTATAGAGTCTGCAACTTACCCATGGGGTGGACCTTATATTAGAGATGATAGAGCTTGTTACTTAGCTAATTTTAAGCCTTTAAGAGGGGATTACGCTGCTGATAACGCTCTATATACTGTAGAAGCTGATTCTTATAATCCAAATGATTTTGGGCTTTATAATATGTCAGGTAATGTTTCTGAGTGGGTAAACTCATCTTATAATCCAACCTCTTACAATTATATGTCTAGTATGAATCCTAATGTTAACAATAAAGATAATCTAAGAAAGGTGATAAGAGGTGGTTCCTGGAAAGATGTAAGTTACTTCCTAAGAGTGAGTACAAGAGATTATGAATATGCAGACTCCGCCAGAAGTTATATTGGATTCAGAACTGTTCAAAACTATTTAGGTAGTTCTAGACCGAGTACATTTAACTAAAACAAATAATAACTAAATAAACAATTAAATTAATACTAAATTATGGCACAATCAAAGACAAGAAAAAAAGTAATGAATGCAATTTATGGAATAGGAGCTTCAGTAGTAATTATAGGAGCCTTATTTAAAATATTACACTGGGGTGGTGGTAATATAATGCTTATGGTAGGACTAATAACTGAAGCAATTGTATTCTTTGTATCAGCATTTGAGCCGGTTGATTCTGAATTAGACTGGTCTAAGGTGTACCCTGAACTTGCCGGTCAGGAAGGTAACAGTAGAAGAAATGATAGTTCTGAGGATACAGGTAATGAGGAAGGTATGTTATCTCAAAAACTAGATAATTTACTTAAAGAAGCAAAAATTGATTCTAATTTAATGGAAAGTTTAGGGGATAGCATTCGTAATTTTGAAGGTGCCGCAAAAAACATATCTACTACAACAGAAGCTATGGACTCCCAAAAGAAATACAGTGAAGAAATGAGTCTTGCCGCTTCTCAAATGGAATCTTTAAATAATTTATATAAAGTTCAGGTTGAAAGCGCAAGTAAACAAGCAGAAGTAAATGAAGCGGTTGCTGAAAATGCCGATAAACTTAAGAGTCAAATGGAGACATTAACCCAAAATTTATCTTCTCTTAACGGAGTTTATGGTAACATGCTAACTGCAATGTCTTCAAAATAATTTACTAATTTAATAAAACAAAATATTTATATATGGCTGGAGGAAAATTAAGCCCAAGGCAAAAGATGATTAACCTGATGTATTTGGTTTTCATTGCTATGTTAGCCTTGAATATGTCAAAAGAAGTTTTAACTGCATTTGGAAATATAAATGAAGATTTAGTTGAAGCTAACAAATCATTTAATAATAAAAGTAAGACTGCTTTAAAAGGTCTTAAACAAAAATCTAAAGATTCACCAGATCAGTTTGAAGATGTGTACGCTAGAGCACAGTTAGTGGATGAGTATTCTAAATCTTACTATAACTACCTGAATAGTATCAAAGATGATCTAAAGGGAAGTGTTGATAATCCTAAAAACTATGAAGCCATGGATAAGGGTACGTACCTTGAAGAAAATATGGTTAAAAATGGTAAACTTACAGACTATGGTCAAAAGTTTATGGATAAAATGAAAGAATACAGAACTAATATGTTAGATGTATTAGATAGCATAGGTAATTCTAAAAAATATGTCGAAACGATTAAAGACAAATTCAGTGGAGAGCCTATTGAAGATTCAGAAGGAATAGAAAAAAATTATATTCAATATCATTTTATCGGATTTCCTTTAATTTCTTCCATAACCAAGATTACTACGATGCAAAACCGTATCAAAAGAATTGAAAATGAGCTTTTCTCTCAAATGTTAGCCGGTCAATTAACTGAAATTGCGTCTATGAATAATTATGAAACGCTTCTTCAACAAGAAAAGGGAGCTTATTATCAAGGGGAGACTTTTGATGGATCTATCGTACTTGGTCGTACCGATGAAACGACAAAGCCTCAAGATTGGGATTTAAAATTAGATGGAAGACCGCTCAAAAAAGGTAAAGATTTTGAAATTAAAGGTGGACAAATAAAATTAAATGTTAATGCTGGAAATGCCGGCGATCATACTATTGAAGGGAAACTAATTTATATGCAAGATGGTGAAGAAATAAAAGTTGATGTAAAGCAATCATATCAAGTTATTCCAAAACCAAACTCAGCCATTGTTTCCGCAGATAAAATGAATGTTGTCTATAGAGGTATAAAAAACCCTATGACGGTTTCAATGCCGGGAGTGCCTAAAAATAAAATTTCTGCAAGTGTTTCAGGAGGTCATCGATGGAGAAGGGTAAAAGGAACTCAATATATGTTGACACCGGGAAATGGTACAGAAGTTAAAATCAACGTTACAGGAACTATTGATGGTAAAAAATATCCTTCTAGCTCTACTTTTAGAATTAAAAGTTTACCAAGACCTACACCAACAGTTAGAGGTCAGGTTCAACAAGGAGGGGCTATAAAATTACCTCGTCAAGCACTAAAAGTTTCACCCATTGGAGCTAAGTTTGAAAACTTTGACTTTGATTTAAAGCCGGAAGTAAAACGTTTTACTATGAAGATACCTGGACAACCCTCTGTAGTTGTTAATGGTAACAGGCTTAATGCAAAAGCTAAAAATCTATTGGATTTAGCCAGTAATGGCGATACAGTTCAGATTTTTGATGTGAAAGCAGACGTGCCGGGTGTAAATGTTAAAAATATGCCTGCCTTACTAATACAAATAACAAATTAATATTATGAAGTGTAATATTCTCTTTTCACTTAGCTTGTTTTTGATTTTTACATTATCAACAAATGCACAGGTGAGTAACATTCTTAATGCTGATACTCCTGATGAAGTAGGAAAAAAAACCGAAGCACAAAAAAATTATAACGATGTTAAACCATTACCATATGGTTATATAGGTGACAGAGATGTTTTATGGTCAAAAGTTGTATGGGAAACAATAGACCTAAATCAGAAGGTTAATTTTCCCCTTTTATTTCCTACCGAATCTAGGAAATTTGGAAAAAGAAGGAGATCTCTTTTTCAGGTTTTGTTAGATGGAATAGAAAGGGGGGTAAAAGATAGCCTAAGTGATAAAGCAATTACTGAAGTTTATGCGACAAGTTATTTTAATCAAAAAAGAGATTATGAACAAATACTTGATGGACTAAAAGCTATTTTTCTACCAGATATTGCACTAGAAATATTAGGCCAATACGGAGTTACAGGTACTGAGGCTGTTCAACAATTTAAAACAAGAGCTATTGCCGGAACCTTAGGAGATTATCCCAATTTATATTCTCAAGATTTAATTAATAAAATGGAACCTTATATCATACCAACTGAAATTACTGGAAATGATATTCAGTATTATTTGATAAAAGGTATCTGGTATTTTGATAAGCGTCAGGGAGAATTGAAATATAGATTGTTAGGAATTGCTCCGGCTGGTAACGATATCCAAACAAGAAATCCATCTTATACCGGTGAACCGGCGGTTATTCCTTTTTTCTGGGTTTGGTATCCAGATGCTAGAGAAGCTCTTTATGATGCTACTGTTCTTAATAAAGATAATAGTGCCAAACCTTTAAATTTTGATCAATTATTAACTGCACGAAGATTTGATGCTAAAATCTATAAAACAGAAAATGTATATGAGGATCGTGAAATTGAAGATTATATACAAAACAATGCTATGATGCAGTTGCTTGAATCTAATAGAATCAAAGAGGAAATCAGAAACTTTGAATTAGATATGTGGAATTATTAGTCATTTTTCATTTAAAAATAATAATCCTAATTGATAAATTAGGATTTTTTTATGTTAGATTATATTGTTGTAGGTAGTGGGATTGGTTCTTTTTGTATTTGCAAGCGATTAGCTGATACAAATAAAAGTTTTGTTGTTGTTTCAGATTTTAACAATAGCGCTACTTCCGCAGCGGGAGGCATAATTAACCCGATTATTTTAAAAAGATTTAAACCTTTCTGGAAAGCTGTTGATTTTTTTAATGAGGCTACATCATTTTATAATCACTTACAAAACATAAGCCGTCTACCACTCATTACACAAAAGGAAGTTTTTAGAATTTTTTCAAGTATTGAAGAACAAAACGATTGGTATTCTAAAAGTGATCAGCCTGTATTAGATGAGTTTTTAGTACCGGAAACTATTGATCAAATTAATGGTTTAAAATCTGCACATAAAATAGGCTTAATGAAGCAAGTTTTTTTAGCTGATGCAAAAAAAATACTTCATTATTTCCATCATCATTTTCTTACTTCAAATTCATGTTTCCCAACTTGTTTTGATCATCAAAAATTAGTCTTTCATGATAAATACATAGCATATAAGCACCTTACAGCAAGTAAGATTATTTTCTGCGAAGGTTTTAAAGCCGTTTATAATCCTTTTTTTAGTTATCTTCCAATTTATGGAAATAGAGGCGATTATTTGATTTTTAAGTCACCTGAGTTAAAAATTGATCATCTCGTCAAAGGCAAAGAATTTATCATACCATTAGGTGATGATTTTTATAAGTTTGGAGCAAGTTTTGACAGACATTTTTTATCAGATTATACTCCAGATAAATTTAAAGATCAGCTGATTGATTCTCTAAAAAGAAAGCTTAAGGTTAATTTTCAGGTTGTCAGATTTGAATCTGGTATCCGGCCTAATGTAAAAGACAGAAAACCCCTTTTAGGTCGTCATCCTTATCATCAACAAATGTATATTATGAATGGATTTGGCAGTAGAGGATTGTTTATGTCTCCTTTATTATCTAAATGGATGTATAACTACCTGGAAAATAATATAAAACTACCTGATGAAGTTAATATTAAGCGTTTTCAGTCTTACTTTTAGCTACTTTATCCTTATCGTAATTAAGAAAGATGTTAATCCATATATTTCTGGAAAGCCTCATGATTATAGGCATTAATGAAATCAATGTGATCACAATAGCTATAAATGTATCTACTTTAGAAAGTCCAATAAAAAAATAGCTAATAATAAATGTTGCAACAAAAACAGCAACACCTAAGGCATAACTCACATACATAGCTCCATAAAAAAAAGAAGGTTCAATTTTATATTTTGTATTACAATGGCTACAGGTTTCATACATATCATAAATTTTATTTATTTTATAAGGATTTTTCTCCTTATACATTTTTCCAATATGACAAACCGGACAAGAGCCTGTTATAATACTATATATTTTCGAACCTTTAAACATTTTAAACTTGAATGAGTTTCTACAAAAATAGTCATATTTGCATAAAATTTAGTAACTTATGTTACATATTAATAATCTAAGTTTAAGCTTTGGTGGTGAAATACTGTTTAAAGACTTGAGCTTTAAATTATCTAAAGGAGATAAAGTTGGTTTAGTAGGTAAAAATGGTGCCGGAAAATCAACAATGCTTCGCATACTAAATGGTGATCAGCCATATGATGCCGGTGAGCTGGCACTGCAAAAAAACTGTACAATGGGTATGCTCAAGCAAGATGTTGATTTTAAAGATGAGCACAACATTTTTGATGAAGCTTGTTTAGCATTTAAAGAACTAAAAGTAATAGAACAGAATTTAGAAAAAATCAATGAAGAACTAGCCCGAAGAGATGATTATCAAAGTGAATCATATGAACAATTGTTAATCGATTTAAGTGAATATCAACAACAGTATGAGCTTAAAGACGGTTATAATTATCAAGCGAATGTAGAAAAGATTCTAAAAGGGCTTGGGTTTACTAGAGAAGACTTTAATAGGCCTACAAGTGAATTGTCAGGTGGCTGGCGCATGAGAATTGAATTAGCAAAACTACTGCTTCAAGATAATGATATACTTTTATTAGATGAGCCTACAAATCACCTGGATATCGAAAGCATCATTTGGTTTGAAAATTTCCTAAATGAAATATCATCTTGTGTTGTTCTTGTATCACACGATAAACAATTCTTAGACAACGTAACAAACCGGACAATTGAACTTTCATTTGGTCAAATTTATGATTACAATAAATCCTATTCTGCGTTTAAGAAATTAAGAGAAGAAATCAAAGAACAGCAAGTGGCTGCTAAAAAGAATCAGGATAAAGAAATCGAGCAAACTCAAAAGCTTATAGATAAATTCCGGGCTAAAGCCAATAAAGCTTCCATGGCTCAGTCTCTGATCAAAAAACTAGAAAAGACAGAGCGCATTCAAGTTGATCAAGATGATGAAAACCTGATGAACATTAGTTTTAATGTAAGTCATCAACCCGGTAAAGTTATTATGAAGGCTAATCAGGTAGCTAAGCATTTTGCAGATAAAAAAGTATTAAATGAAGTCTCCTTTATGGTCAACCGTGGTGATAAAATCGCCTTTGTCGGCCAAAATGGTCAAGGTAAATCCACCTTAGCTAAGGTTATGATAGGTGAATTTGAGCATCAGGGTCAATTTGAATTAGGCCATAATGTAGAGATAGGTTATTTTGCTCAGAATCAAGCTGATTATTTAAATGATGATAAGACCCTTATAGAAATCATGGAAGAGGTGGCTACTGATAAAAATCACAACAAAATCAGAGATATTTTAGGCTCTTTTCTGTTTACAGGTGATGACGTTTTTAAACCGGTAAAAGTATTATCAGGTGGAGAACGTAATCGTTTAGCACTAGCCAAATTAATGTTGATGCCATTCAATACCCTTATTATGGATGAGCCTACTAATCACCTTGATATTACTTCTAAAAATATTTTAAAAAATGCTTTACAGAATTTTGAAGGCACTTTAATATTAATATCTCATGACAGAGATTTCTTACAAGATATTGTTGAAGTAATTTATGAATTTAGAAACCATCAGGTCAAGCCTTTTCTGGGTACGATTAATGAATATTTACAGCATAGAAAAATGGAAAATATGCGGGAGGTTGAAGCATCAAATCACAAAAAACAAAATAAAAAGGAAAAAAATACCAGCAAGGCTAAAGTTGAATCTCAATTAAAAAGAAAACTTGATCAGATTGAATCAAAGATATCTAAGAATGAAAAAAAATTAGAAGATGAAGATAAGCGATTAGCAGACGCCTATCAACATGATAATCAAAATACAGAAGAACTTGAAAGCTATAATAAACTCAAGCAGGAGCAAGATAGATTAATGAGTGAATGGGAAAAGTTGGCCCAACAAATTGAAGGCTGATGGAAGAACATTTTTTTCAATGTCCGCATTGTTGGGAGCAAGTCAGTATGTTAATTGACACATCAGTACAGCAACAGACTTATATTGAAGATTGCGAGGTTTGTTGTAACCCACTTGAAATCAGAATTGTCGTTGATCAAAAGGAAATTATTTCCATAGAAGCTCATTCTTTAGGACAATAATTACCAATTCTTCTTTTTTGATTAGAAAAAAGTTTGTATATTTGCAGCTCATATCGCGGGATAGAGCAGCAGGTAGCTCGTCGGGCTCATAACCCGAAGGTCGCTGGTTCGAGTCCAGCTCCCGCTACTACAAAAGGAGCCAAAACGCTCCTTTTTTTTTATGCCTTTATTGAATGTTTTAACTTAAGGGGACGAGAAGTTTATCCCGAGCTTAGTCGAGGGAAGTCCAGCTCCCGCTACTACAAAAGGAGCCAAAACGCTCCTTTTTTTTATGC
>Ga0102927_1000024_pt1 | contig 31108 bp, 32 predicted proteins | sample SalPon1_A_H2O_MG_FD_78208 | JGI IMG/M metagenome (GOLD analysis project Ga0102927, IMG submission 78208) | Salt pond water microbial communities from South San Francisco under conditions of wetland restoration - Salt Pond MetaG R1_A_H2O_MG | ecosystem: Environmental > Aquatic > Non-marine Saline... | reverse complement strand
TGGCGGATCTTGGGCAACACGGCGTCGGCATCTGAATAACAACACCCGTAATTTCTTTCCACCGGATCGCAACGACATCATCGCTGGGTTTCGTACCTGTGCGCGTTAAGCAACCATGATTAATTAAAAGGAAATCAGCATGAAAACGATAATAGATGCACTCGCCCTTAGTCTTATTTTACTCGCGCCAGCAAGCGCAAAAGTATTTGTCTTCACAGCGATTCCTGATCAGGATGAAAGCAAGCTTGAAGAGCGCTTTGGGGCAGTCGGCGAGTATCTCTCTAAAGCACTTGACGTTGAAGTGCGGTATGTCCCGGTAAAATCTTATGCCGCGGCGGTGAGTGCTTTTCGTAACAATCAAGTCCAGCTTGCTTGGTTTGGTGGGTTGTCTGGCGTACAGGCACGCGCACGTGTCGAAAATTCTCAAGCACTCGCTCAAGGGGCTGAGGATCAAGCGTTTTGGAGCTACTTAATCGCCCATGAGAGCACCGGCCTCGAGGCCGGTGAGGTGATTGATGGGGACATGCGCGACATGACCTTTACCTTTGGCTCAAAAAGCTCAACGTCTGGCCGACTCATCCCCGAGTTTCACTTGCGTGAGCGTTTCAATGAATCACCCAATGCCGTGTTTGAGCGCGTTGGGTTCAGTGGTAACCACAGTCGCACATTGCGCTTAGTTGAGAGCGGTAGCTACGAAGTTGGCGCGATTAATTATGCGGTCTGGGAGCGTGAACTCGAAGCCGGGAACATCGATACGGATGCCGTTAAAGTGATTTGGAAGACACCCGCCTATCCTAACTACCAGTGGAGCATTCGTGGCGATGCCGATGAACGCTTTGGTGAGGGTTTTACCGATCGAGTCAAAGCTGCACTTTTGGCGATGGACGATCCTGAGTTGCTCGAGCGTTTTCCACGCAGCGCGTTTGTGCCTGCGCAAAATTCTGATTACGAGCCCATTAAACAAACAGCCCAAGCGGTTGGATTGATCGACTAATGGGTGCGCTTACCCTCGATAAGGCCTATGCCGACTATGGCGGTAGCCCTGTGCTCGGACCCATTGATTTGAATATCAAACCAGGCGAGCACGTGGCACTGGTCGGTCGCAGTGGCGCCGGAAAATCAACATTACTGGCGCTACTGCATGATCGGCGCCGAAGAGATATTGCCTTAATGCCGCAAGATTTGGGGTTAGTTGACACGCTTAGCGTTTTTCATAACGTCTACATGGGCCAACTAGCGGCCCACTCGAGTGGTTATAACCTGATTAATCTACTTCGGCCATTTCGGCAACAGGTTTTGGCGGTTCGAGGTGTGCTGGAACCACTCGATATGGAAGCTAGCATTTGGACGCGGACCGGTGAACTCTCGGGCGGTCAACGCCAGCGTGTCGCGGTTGCTCGATCGCTTTTCCAACGCGGTAATGTGCTGCTTGCTGATGAACCGGTTTCAGCACTGGATGGACCACGCTCGGAGACGGTCATGCAGGCGCTAACTTCGCAGTACTCGACGACCATCATCGCCATGCATGATCTTGCTTTAGCCCGTCGATATGCCAATCGACTCATTGGCATACGGCATGGCGCGATTGCTCTTGACACGCCGGCTGATTCAGTCAGCGTTGGCGCGCTTGATGCACTCTACTCGTCAAATTAACAGCCGCTGGAGCGCGCTATCAGCGCCCATGGTTCGAACAAGCCTATGGCTTTTTGGCATCGCACTGGTGTGCATTTGGATTGCTGATCTTGAAATTCGAGCGATTTCACCGTGGACTGAATTAGGCCGCTTCACCCGTGGCTTAATACAGCCTGACTTTTCAACCTTTGATACAGCCATTGTTGCCCTGGGGCGAACGGTTGCGTTTGCGTTTACTGGCGTTGGAATCGCCGCCATTTTGGGCATGGGCCTTGCCTTGGTTTTTCATTACCGCATTGTGCGCACTGGCTGTGCGTTTATCCGCGCCATTCACGAGCTTTTTTGGGCACTCATTTTTCTTCAGTTTTTTGGGCTCCACCCGCTAACGGGTGTGCTTGCCATTGCCTTACCCTATGCCGCGGTATTTGCTCGGGTTTACAGCGAAATCTTAGAAGAAGGCGATCATCGTGCCGTTCAAGCGTTGCCGGCTGGCAGTGGCGTTATCTCAATCTTTTGCTATGCCCGTATTCCCGATCTTTGGGGACATCTGATGAGCTACACCAGCTACCGGCTCGAATGCGGTATGCGCTCAAGCGCTGTCCTAGGGTTTGTCGGTATGCCAACGTTGGGGTTTTATTTGGAAAGTGCCTATGGCGAAGGCCACTATGGCGAAGTTGGCATGTTGTTAATTTTATTTCTAATGCTCATCGCTAGCCTGCGGCTGTGGGTAAGACCTAAACTGGTGGTTTTCTACCTTCTCGCCGCGCCTTTTTTCCTAGGCACCGGTTTACCGATCGTTTGGGGTAACGCGACTCGCTTTCTCACTCACGACATTATTCCTGCGCCATTACGCAATGGCGAAGGACTCGCCGGTGTTGGCCCCTGGCTTGGCGAGCTTCTCTGGGTTCAGGCGCTCCCCGGTGTCGGTGCCACGCTTGTGCTCACACAGATCGCCCTTGTGGGCACTGGCATCATTGCATTACTGAGTTTTCCGTTGATTTCACGGCTATTTGTCAATCGTGCTGGCCAAGCGGGTGGCCATGGCCTTTTAATTGTGGCGCGTTCCATCCCGGAGTACTTACTTGCGTATATTTTGCTCCAACTCTGGGGCCCGTCCATGTTGCCGGCGGTCGTGGCGTTAGCGATTCATAACGGCGCCATTATTGGTCACTTAATCGGCCGTCAAAGCAATGGCCTTATGCTGAGACCTGATGCGGCCAGCGGGGTTGATCGTTATACCCACGAAGTCGTGCCTAGGCTTTATCGGCCCTTTCTTGCTTTTCTGCTTTATCGCTGGGAGATCATCATGCGTGAGACGGCGATACTCGGCATTTTAGGCATCACCACGCTTGGCTTTTATGTTGATAGTGCTATCCAAGAATTACGCTTCGATCGTGCGATGGTGCTGATTTTAGTCACTGCCCTGCTCAATATTGGCGTCGATGCCCTCGCTCGCGCCATTCGTCGGCATTTGCAACTTCGCACCACACCAACCGCTCAAACACCGCTACCCGCATAAGGTCTATTTTGTTATGTCCACGATTACCGCGCCGGAAGATCTCCAACAAGCGCTGATTACTGCACTCACCCAGCCCAGTCATAGCCTTTCATCGGCATGGCTTTATGATCAACATGGCTCAGCGCTTTTTGAGCAGATCACGCAGTTACCGAGTTACTATCCGACTCGCACAGAGATCGAAATTTTTACCGACAACTTAGCGGCTATTGCCGCAGCAATCAGTCCTGATTGTTTGATTGTGGAACTTGGCAGTGGCTCAAGTCGTAAGACCGTCCCACTGCTTAACGCACTTAATCGACCAGCGGGGTATGTGCCTGTCGATATTTCGGCTGAATATCTCTATGAAGCAGCTGCCGATCTTGCTAAACAGCGACCCGATCTGTCCATCATGCCGCTCGTTGCGGATTTTACAACGGCGTTTTCACTACCGCCAGGACTGCCAGCTCATCGCTGCCGATTGGGCTTTTTCCCAGGCTCGACCATTGGCAACCTGACAGCCACTGGGGCGCAAGCCCTGCTTGAACACTGTCATTCAATTTTGGGCAAAGACGCTGCATTTCTGATCGGTGTTGATTTAGATAAATCACCCGATGTGCTCATTCCTGCCTATGATGACCCGGAGGGCGTGACCGCGGCGTTTAATCGCAATCTACTGACCCGCATTAATCGCGAGCTCGGACTGGCCATTGATAGTCACGCGTTCGCTCACGAGGCACGCTATTACAGTGATCCTGCGCGTATTGAAATGCACTTGGTCGCCACCTCCACGCAAACCATAACGCTAGCGGGTCAGACGTACACGTTAGACGCTGGCGAGAGTTTGCATACGGAAACCTCGCACAAATATACGATCGATGGATTTGCCCAGCTTGCCAAATCTGCCGGCTGGCAACTAACTCAGCATTGGTGTGATGCTCACCAACGCTTTGCTTTATTGCTTTTTAATGCGGCTAACCGCTAGATTTCGAATCGTTTTTATCCAACTCTATAGGTCCAACTCGTGAAGCTTGCCTCCTGGAATGTTAATTCGCTCAATGTACGCCTACCGCAGGTGCTTGACTGGCTAGAAGCCGCCCAGCCCGATGTGCTTGGTCTCCAAGAGACCAAACTAACGGACGAGAAATTTCCGCTTAACGCCATTCGCGAAGCCGGTTATGAGGTGGCCTATGCGGGACAGAAAACGTACAACGGCGTCGCTGTTCTTGCGCGCACTCCCATTACTGAGGTGATCACTGAACTACCGGGACTGGATGATCCACAGCGGCGTGTGCTGGCGGGCACGGTTAATGGGGTGCGATTAATTAATCTTTATGTGCCCAATGGCAGCGCCGTTGACAGCGATAAATATCACTACAAGCTCAACTGGCTAGCCAAACTACAGGCTTGGCTCGTCGATGAATTAATGCGCTTTGAAAATGTCGTAGTCGTTGGTGATTTTAATATTGCGCCAGGTGATGCTGATGTTCATGACCCCAGTGAATGGCAGGGGCAAATTCTCTGCTCGGGGCCTGAACGTGCCGCTCTCCAAGCCATCCTTGACTTGGGCTTTTGCGATAGTTTTCGTGCCTTCGATCAGCCTGAGGCAAGTTTTTCTTGGTGGGATTACCGAATGAATAATTTCAAACGTAACCGAGGACTACGCATCGATTTAATTTTGACGAATTCAGCAACGAGCGCCGCTCTAAAAGCAAGTTGGATCGATCGCGACCCCCGAACCTGGGAACGTCCCTCTGATCACACGCCCGTTGTCGCCGAACTCAGCCTCAACCCGGAGGGAATATGACTCAACAGGTCCGAATTGAAGGCACCGAGCACGTCTTTGACATAAACGATGATGAGAATGTCATTGATGCGGCAATGCGCGCAGGTTTGATGTTGCCCTATAGCTGCCGCAGCGGAACCTGTGGCACCTGCATGGGAGCAGTAATTAAGGGCAATATTCACTATCCGAATGGGCTACCTCCCGCACTTGATGAGAGCCAGAACGCTGATAATAAAGCGCTTTTTTGTCAGGCTCGGGCTGATAGCGATTTAGTCATACGCGTGGGGGAAGTGCGTGATGCCGGCGATATTCGCCCACAGCGTCTTCCGGCGCGAGTTGAGCGTATTGAACAGTGCGCGCCTGATGTCCGGCGCGTGTTTTTAAAATTACCAAAAGATAAGCGTTTGCCCTTTCTTGCGGGGCAGTATATTGACTTCCTATTGCGCGGCGGCCAGCGCCGGAGTTTTTCAATCGCTAATGCACCGCATGACGATGAATTACTCGAGCTCCACATCCGCCACCTTCCCGGCGGGTTATTTTCAGGCTACGTTTTTAATGACATGCAAGCGGGTGCCCTGCTGCGTTTTGAAGGGCCGCTTGGCAATTTCTTTTTACGCGAGGACAGCGATCGTCCCATGCTATTCATGGGAGGCGGCACGGGCTTTGGACCGATAAAAGGTATTATTGAGCACGCCATGCATTTAGGCGTCAATCGCCCCATTCACATTTACTGGGGGGCAAGGGCAAAAATTGATCTCTACTTGAGCGATTTAGCAGAGCAATGGGCCAATACAAAAGCTCATATGCACTACACCCCCGTGCTCTCTGAGCCTGCCGCTGAGGATCACTGGCAAGGCGCGGTTGGTTTTGTTCACAAGCAGGTACTGGCCGATTATCCTGATCTATCAGGCTTTGATGTTTATATGTGCGGGCCACCGCCAATGATTAATGGGGCTAAGAAAGAATTTATTGCTGCAGGTTTACCTGCTGAAAGACTGTATTATGATTCGTTTGAAGCGGCGCCCGATTAAGCGCTAGCGACATGGAGTGCCAAGCGATGTGGCGGAGCAAAGGAACCATTCTGGCGATGGCGTTGATTGTCCTGACCGGTTGTGCCGGCGGCAGCAATAGCGCGAGCCAAACCAACACGCATGATCCAATTGAAGGATTTAACCGCGGTGTCTACGGTTTTAACGAAGGCGTTGATACCTACGCACTCGAACCGGCAAGCCGTGGTTGGACGCGCGTTACCACCTCTGGCATCCGTCGCAGTGTTGATCATTTTTTTACCAATCTTGAGGCCCCCGGCACCGTCGTGAACGCTTTGCTTCAGGGCAAGCCAGGTGATGCGGGCATTGAGACCGTTCGATTTGTTCTCAACAGCACAGTTGGCCTTCTAGGGCTGTTTGACCCGGCCGAGACTTGGCTGGGGCTTGAAGGCCGGCGTGAGGACTTTGGCCAAACCCTCGGCGTCTGGGGCGCTGAGTCGGGGCCGTATGTCATGTTGCCACTCTTCGGACCATCAAGTGGTCGTGATGTCACCCAATACCCGGTGGGCTATTACACCAATGTTTTAACCTATATCGCGCTAGATACTGCCACCTTTGGTGCGCTGACAGCTGTCAATATTGTTAACACGCGAGCACGCGGCGATCGCTTAGTTCGTTTTCGTGATGACTCAGCCGTGGACCCGTATGTTTTCACCCGATCGGCTTATCGCCAATATCGTGAAAACCAAATTAACAATGGGGTCCAATCAGCCGAAGATGACCCATACGCTGATTTCTTTGAGACAATGGAGCGAGAAGATCAAGCGGAGTAAGTCAGCGGCATAGCATCATCTTCGGCAAGCCGATCTAAGCGTTGCCGAAGCGGACTACGCCGCGGGAAATGGGCGCGTAGAAATTCCATTTGGTCGGCCAAGATTCGGCGGCCTTGAAGGTAGACATACTCGGCATGTGTTGGGGTAAAAGGCACAGCGAGCAGCTGCATTCCCGCCTGCTCCGGGCTGCGACTGCCTTTTAAGTTATTGCAACGCTTACAGGCCGTGACCACATTGGTCCAAAGATCTTCACCCCCCCGGCTAATCGGCTTGACATGATCGCGGGATAAATCTTTGGCGCGGCGTGATTCTCCGCAGTAAAGACATAAATGATCATCACGCCGGAACAAGGTGGCGTTATTTAAGGGTGGGGTATACGCCGGTGAACCTTTAAGGCTGGCTTGCATTGCCCCGGCTGTCGCCACGATTGAATTAACCTCAATCATGCTGCGAAGGCCAGTCTTCGCGTTGTATCCACCGTGAACGCGATAAAGTCCCCGACCGCAGGTATAAGCGACCTGATCAAGGTAATAAAGTCGAACCGCGTCTTGGTAGGTAATCCACTCTAGTGGCATTCCCGACACGTCGGTTCTCAAGATATGGTGCTGGAGCGTAATCACGCTTCTGCCCCTCTTATCTCCCGCCCGTAATTTGGCGATGACTACAATAGCTTGATCATCTAACGGCTGAGCCTAATGTGCAAGCATGACAACAAAATGACGCAATATCCCGATGCATCAGGGGGTGTTTAATCGGCGATATGCTGTAAAATCCCTTATCCGCCGGTTAACACTGACCGCTACAGGACAGGAGAAAAACCCGATGAGCATCACCATTGCCGTACCCAAGGAGACGGCTAGCGGCGAGCGCCGGGTAGCGATTGTGCCCAGCGTAATCAAGCTACTCGACAAATTAGGCGTAGAGGTCCGCATGCAAAAAGGCGCGGGCGAGGCGGCTGGCTTTCCCGATCATCTGTACGAAGGCGTGAGCTGGGCCGATAAGGCCGATAAGTTGTATGCCGGTGCTGATATCGTTTTACGAGTGCAGCCCCCCAGTGTTGAAGAGGCCGGGAAATTACCCGAAAAAAGCTTGTTGCTTGGACATATGAACCCGCATGAAGGGGATAGCCGCATTCGTAATCTCAATAAACGTGAGGTGACGAGTTTTGCGCTTGAACTCGTGCCACGGATTACCCGTGCTCAGTCCATTGATGCACTCTCTTCGCAAGCGAATATTGCCGGTTATAAATGTGCGCTGCTAGCGGCACACTTAAGTCCTAAACTCTTTCCAATGCTGACCACAGCGGCAGGCACTGTGCGACCGGCTCGCGTGGTCGTCATCGGCGCGGGCGTGGCTGGGTTGCAAGCAATTGCCACCGCTAAGCGACTCGGCGCAATTGTTGAAGCCTATGACGTGCGCTCTGCAACGAAAGAACAGGTGGAGTCACTTGGCGGTAAGTTTATCGATACGGGTGTGAGTGCGGAGGGAGCCGGTGGCTACGCACGCGAACTGACTGAAGAGGAAAAAGCCCAGCAAGCCGAAGTGCTCGCACAGCATTTGGAAAAGGCTGATGGCGTGATCACAACCGCGGCGATCCCGGGACGGCCGGCACCAAAAATTATTAGCACCAAGACGGTTGAGCGCATGCAATCAGGTGCGGTCATTGTCGATATGGCCGCAGAAACGGGTGGTAACTGTGAACTCACTGAGGCAGGCAAGGAGATCAACCACAAAGGGGTAACGATCTCAGGCCCCAAAAACATCCCCAGCATGGCAGCCACACATGCGAGCGAAATGTACGCTCGTAACTTGTGTAACTTGCTGGCGCTGCTGGTCAAAGATGGCGAAATTCATCTCGACTGGGAGGATCAGGTCGTTGCCGATAGTTGCCTGACCCATGGCGGTGAAACGCGCCATACGCCCACGCGCGAGCGCATGGAAGGAGATAAGTAATGGCGATTGAAGGCTTTGTCGCAATTTATATTTTTATGCTGGCAGGCTTTGCGGGCTTTGAGGTGATTAGCCGTGTGCCGGTCATCTTGCACACCCCATTGATGTCGGGCTCTAACTTTGTCCACGGCATTGTGGTGGTGGGGGCCATGGTGGTTTTAGGTCATGCCGAAACCGTGTCTGAGCAAATTGTTGGCTTTATCGCCGTCATCTTAGCCGCTGGTAATGCGGTGGGTGGCTATGTGGTCACTGAGCGCATGCTAGAGATGTTTAAAAGCAAGGATGAGCAGAAAAAGGGGGCGAAGGAATGAATTTCATTGTCCAATCAAGTTATCTCCTTGCCGCCATTTTGTTCATTCTTGGCCTCAAGGCCATGAGTTCACCGCGCACGGCGCGCAAGGGCATCATGTGGGCCGGCGTGGGTATGGTTATCGCCACTTTGGTGACCTTCCTGCACCCTGCTGTTCAGGGCTTCACTAATTACCTCCTTATTATCATTGGCATTGCCGTAGCGGGGGGGCTCGCTTGGTGGTCAGGCCGACGTGTCGCCATGACGGAAATGCCGCAAATGGTCGCGTTATATAACGGCATGGGCGGTGGTGCAGCGGCTGCCATTGCTGGCGTTGAGATGCTGCGAGCGCTGCGCACAATGCCAAATGACCTCATGGCTCAGGCGCAAACCCTTGCAACCGATGCGGGCATCAGCCTGGCCGCTGCTGAGGCAGCGCTTCGGGCTGAAGGGGCTGGCAATGCCAGTATCGCCGGTGCGCTTGGTGCTGATGTGGCGATCTTGGCAATTTTGGGTGCATTGATTGGTACGGTCGCCTTCTCTGGCTCGCTCATCGCATGGGCAAAGCTCGATGGGCGTATGAAGCGCAACCGCTTAGTGCCCGCTCAGAGCATTGCCAACGTGGTTATCTTTGCGCTGGCGATCATCTTTGGAATTATGACGTTCTACACCGATAGCCTTGCCGTTGTGGTGATTTTCTTTGCCCTTGGCTTGCTCTTGGGTGTGTTTGTCGCAGTGCCCATTGGCGGCGCCGACATGCCAGTCATTATTTCATTGTTTAATGCGCTAACCGGCTTGGCTGTGGCTTTTGAAGGCTATGCCATTGGTAACCCAGCAATGATTATCGCCGGTACGGTGGTGGGTGCAGCGGGTACGCTGCTCACTCAGCTCATGGCTAAGGCAATGAATCGATCAATTAGCAATGTGCTGTTTGCAGGATTGGGGAGCCAAACGCAGGCCGCTAGCGACGGACCTGGTGGCGAAATGCGTGATGTGTCAGCCGAAGATGCTGGCATTATGATGGCCTACGCTGAGAGAGTCGTGATTGTGCCAGGTTATGGCATGGCGGTTGCTCAGGCACAGCACAAAATCTGGGAGCTCGTTGAGCTCTTGCAGGATCGTGATGTTGAGGTGAAATTTGCCATTCATCCAGTGGCTGGTCGCATGCCAGGCCATATGAACGTGCTGTTGGCTGAAGCGGGTGTGCCGTACGACATGATTCATGACATGGAAGATATCAATGAAGAATTCGCCATGACCGACGTTGCGGTTGTGATTGGTGCGAATGATGTTGTCAATCCAGCCGCCCGCGATGATGAATCGAGCCCCATTTATGGCATGCCGATTCTCAACGTCGATGAAGCTGAAAATGTCCTTGTCATCAAACGCGGCGGCGGCGCTGGCTTCTCGGGCGTCGAGAATGCGCTGTTCTTTGGTGAGAACACACGCATGGTATTTGGCGATGGACAAAAAGTCGCCAACGGGATGGTGCAGGCCGTTAAAGGCCTCTGAGAAGTCTAGGGATTAGGAGTCAGTATGAGCAACACGCAAGGCGAGAATGCGCTTGAGCAGCTCCAAGTAGATGCCGATGGCCTCTACCAAGAGGAGAACTTTACCGACCGTCGCGTGGGCAGCATCCAGCGACTCAGCCCAGTTACACGAGATGGGCGGCCCGATGACAGCCGTCCTGTTCTGTACTTGGGAAACACACAGGTGATGACACCCGTGGGGGCGCTGCCGCTTAATTTTGAACTCGAAGCGGCGAGCTTAGAAGAGGCAGTGGCGGCATTTCCGGCGGCTGCCCATGCATCACTCGAGCAAGCCATGGAGCAGCTCCAAGAGATGCAACGCGAGCAGGCCTCACGCATCATGACCCCGGATCAAATGGGCGGTGGCGGCCTACCTGGAGGCGGTGCCGGCGGCGCCGGCGGCGGTGTGCCAGGCGGTGGTATACAGCTGCGTTAATGACGGTGAGAGCACAGGCCAGTCATTTTTTTGCGTTAATACTGGCCTGATTCTCTAGACCGGCCATGAGCACAACTCTACCTATCGCCGTGCCCGGCCCCTTTGCCGATGCTTTGGACTATCTCCTAGCAAGCGATGGGGCAACGCCGTCACCCGGCTCGAGAGTGCGTGTGCCCTTAGGGCGACGGCAGGTCGTTGGCATCGTTGTGGGTTTACCAAAGCCGAGCAAACTCGCTCGTCATAAATTAAAAGCCATTACTGAGCGCATCGACCCACAACCTGTGCTCGATCATGAACTTCTTGACTTAATCCTTTGGGCAGCGCGCTACTATCATCACCCAATGGGCGATGCTCTTTTGAGTGCCCTGCCCGCACGACTTCGCCAGGGCCATGCTGCCAACCCAAGCGCAGAAACTCAGTGGCAAGCCAGTGCGGCTGGGGTGGCCTGTGATCTTGCGAGTTTTCGTCGCCGTGCGCCGCGTCAAGCCATGCTGCTTGAGACATTGCTCAGTGCAAAAACGCTGAGTGCCGCTCAGCTTGTAGGCTTAGGCGGTGATGCCCGCGGCGCTCTCCAACGTTTGGTAGATGCTGGCCTTGCCGTTGCCAGTACTCATCATGACTACGGTTTAATTCAAGGTCAGGCGCTAGAGACGGCGCACAGCCTTAACCCGGCGCAACATCAATGTGCCGTCGCGATTCAGCCAGGCCTTGGGCCTAGCGTTCATTGCATCGACGGCGTGACTGGCAGTGGCAAAACCGAAGTCTATCTCGACGCCATTCAGCGCGCGATCGATCAAGGCCTGCAAACCCTTGTGATCGTGCCAGAAATCGGCCTAACCCCGCAGCTTCTCACACGGTTTCAGCGGCGTTTAAACGCGCGTATCGGCGTGTTGCACTCGGGACTATCCGATAGCGAACGACTCAATGCATGGCTAGCGGCCCAAGCCGGTGAAGCTAATGTCCTTATTGGGACACGCTCGGCGATTTTCGTCCCGCTTGCCGCGCCTGGCTTAATGATCGTCGATGAAGAACATGATGCCTCGCTCAAACAGCAAGAAGGGTTTCGTTACTCGGCCCGTGATTTAGCGATTTTACGGGCGCATCGTCTGAATATTCCGATTGCCCTTGGTTCGGCGACTCCGTCACTTGAATCGCTCGCCAATGCAATGAACGGACGTTACCACCATCATCAACTTATACAGCGTGCCGGTCAGGCCAAAGCCCCACTCATGCAAATTCTAGATATGCGTGGCCAACCTACCCACGAGGGTTTATCTGAGCCACTCATCGAGCGCGTGAACAGCCATTTAAGCGCAGACGGCCAAGTGTTGTTGTTTCTTAATCGGCGGGGGTTTTCGCCAACGCTTATTTGCCACGAATGTGGTTGGCTTGCCGAGTGTGAACGCTGTGATGCACGCATGACCTATCACCGTGGCAAGGCCAAATTGCACTGTCATCATTGCGATCGCGAACAATCACTACTGCGTACCTGTCCGACCTGCGATAGCGTTGACTTACGCCCGCTCGGCCTAGGTACCGAACGAATCGAGCAGGCACTACAGGTAAGCTTTCCAGAAACACCGTTAGTGCGAATTGATCGTGATAGCACGCGTCAGCGCGGCAGCTTTGAGCGGCAAATGGACGCCGCCCAGCGCGGTGAATCTCGACTGTTACTTGGCACGCAAATGTTGGCTAAAGGCCATCACTTGCCCGCTGTCACATTGGTTGGCGTTATTGATGCTGATCAGGGGCTCTTTGGTGCGGACTTTCGTGCCGCTGAGCGTCTCGCTCAACTGATTGTGCAAGTCGCCGGTCGCGCCGGGCGTGCCGAACGTGCCGGGGAAGTCGCCATTCAAACCCACCACCCTGAGCATCCTTTGCTACAAATGCTCATTCATGGGGGCTATCCCGCATTTGCACAGGCGGCATTGGCCGAACGCGAGGCCGCCGGACTTCCACCAGCGCGCGCAATGGCCCTTATCCGTGCTGAAGCCGTTGAGGCCGCAGCGCCAGTGAATTTTTTGCGCACTGCGCTTGCATTGGCGCCGGCAGTAAGCGGTGTTGAACGACTCGGTCCTTACCCGGCACCCATGGAGCGACGGGCGGGACGCTATCGGGCACAAATTATGCTTCAAGCCGATGATCGCGCACCGCTACAAAACCTGCTGAGACACTGGTTGCCGCTGATTCAGGGCCTACCCCAAGCCCGCAAGGTACGCTGGTCAATTGACGTGGATCCGGCAGAAACCCTCTAGACGCTTGAATGCCATCGTTGAGACCGGATAATGAGGCAACTTTTACTAAAGGCACCTACCGCTTCATGAAAGATCAACTGGTCACGCTACTGCACGAGGCTTTGCAGTCCTGGGCTCAAGCAGAGTCCATCTCTCTTCCCGAGTCACTCAAAGTGCAGATTGAACGCGGCCGCGATAGTGAACATGGCGACTTTGCAAGTAACGTTGCGATGCGCTTGGCTAAGCCCGCCCAACGCTCGCCGCGCGAGTTGGCAAACCAGCTGCTTGAGCATCTACCCACCCACGCCCAGGTTGAGCGCGTGGAGGTGGCTGGGCCGGGGTTTATTAATTTCTTCCTCACCCAAGATGCGGCGAACGCGGTGATTGAGCGCATCCATCGTGAGGGGGCCAAGTTTGGTTGCACCTCACTGGGTGCTGGTCAGCGGGTCATGCTTGAGTTTGTATCTGCTAATCCCACCGGCCCACTGCATGTTGGTCATGGTCGGGGAGCGGCGTTTGGGGCGGCTTTGGGTAATTTATTGGAAGCGGCCGGCTTTAGTGTTCACCGTGAGTACTACGTCAATGATGCGGGCCGGCAAATGCATATTTTGGCCGTTAGTGTATTGGTTCGTTATTTAGAACATCGCGGCGAACCGGTGTCCTTTCCGGTCAATGGCTATCGCGGCGATTACATCCACACCATTGCCCGTGATTTGGAAGCTGAGCATGGTGAACGCTTGCGTGTGAGCGGCGCTGAACTCAGTCAAAACCTCCCCGCTGATGAGAACGCGGGTGGTGATAAAGAGCAATACATTGATGCACTGATTGCGCGCGCTCGTGAAATCTTGGGCGAGACAAATTACCGGATTATTCTTAACGCCGCTGTCACCGCGATTACCACGGATATTGCCGAAGACCTGGCCGCGTTTGGCGTGCGCTACGAGCGCTGGTTTAGTGAACGTGAGCTCGTTGAATCCGGCGCTGTTGAGCGCGCGCTGGAGCGTTTAACAGCCACGAATGCGGTTTACACCGAAGCCGGTGCGCAGTGGTTTAAATCAAGTCATTACGGCGATGATAAAGATCGCGTCGTGCGCCGAGCCGATGGTCAAATGACCTATTTTGCTTCAGATATCGCCTATCATTTAGATAAGTTTGAGCGCGGCTTTGACCGGGTGATTGATGTATTCGGTGCTGATCACCACGGCTATATGGCCCGCGTTCGGGCAAGCCTTGAGGCGTTTAATCAAGACATCAGCCGATTGGAATTTCGGCTGGTGCAATTTGCCATCCTCTACCGCGGCCAAGAACGCCTACCGATGTCCACCCGATCGGGCGAGTTCGTTACCTTGCGCGAGCTGCGCGAAGAAGTGGGCAATGATGCCGCGCGTTTTTTCTACGTTATGCGGCGTCCCGAACAGCACCTCGATTTTGATCTTGAGCTCGCGAAATCTCGCTCGAATGACAATCCGGTCTACTACATACAGTATGCCCATGCCCGCGTATCCAGCGTATTAGGACAAATGGCTGAGCGGGGTATCCAATATGATCAAAGTCATGGCTTAGCGCATATCACGCAACTCGACCAGGCTCATGAGCAAAGCTTACTTGCCATACTCAGTCGCTACCCCGAGGTCATCGAGGGTGCCGCCAATCAGCATGAGCCACATCAGCTTGCACAGTATTTACGCGAGCTTGCTGGCGCTTTTCATACTTACTATAACGCGCATACGTTTTTGGTTGATGATGCAGCCTTACGCAACGCCCGCTTAGCGCTCATTACCGCAACGCAACAGATCATTCGTAATGGCTTGAGCTTGCTTGGTGTCTCTGCACCGGAGAGCATGTAGGTATGGCGACTAAAACACGCGGCAAGCAAGCAAGCCGGGACGGCAAATCAGGCAAAAGCACTCAGCACCCACTGCTATGGGCGGGCGCTGGACTAGCGGTAGGCTTACTCATAGCACTCATGGTGCATTTAGAACATACCCGCCCTGATGAACCGAATACTGGGACACCTGAGGCTGCATCGGCGACTAGCGGCGAGGATCAAGCGCCTCGTTTTGAGTTTTACCGCTTGCTCACCGAACAAGAGGTTGAGGTCGCTGAACAGGCGGAAACACAAGTGGAAAATTCTGGCGCCCTTCCCAGTGCCGATACGAATGAGCCAGCGACAGAATCCACGCAGACAGCGACTCAACAAACAGACACAAGCGCATCACCAGCGCTTAGTGGTACGCGATATTTATTGCAGGCCGGATCGTTTCGTCGTGCTACCGATGCTGATTCACTTAAAGCGAATTTAGCGCTGCTCGGTATTGAAGCCCGAATTCAGGTGGTTGAACTGCCTGGGGGTGAGACTTGGCACCGCGTACGCATCGGTCCATTTGCCAGCCTCCAAGACGTTAATAGCGTGCGCTCTCGCATGGCGGCAGAGCAAATTGACTCGATTTTATTGCGCGCAGGTGGCTAGCCGCTTTTGCGCTATCGTTGAGTTAGGCGGATCCTTACTCTCGGCAATGAGTCGGCTTGAGGTTTGATTGGGCAAAAAAAAACGAGCGCCCGAAGACGCCCGTTATTATTTTTTGTGATATCTAAGTGTTACTGCGCCCGAGTAAAATCCGGATACGCCTCAACACCGCACTCAACGACATCGAGCCCGGTCATTTCATCCTCTTCACTGACTCGAATACCCATGGTGGCTTTAAGGACTAGCCATAAAATCATGCTCACCACGAATGTCCAGATAAAGATGGTCAAAATGCCAATGATTTGCGGACCAAAACTGGCATCAGCTGACCAAAGCGGCACGGCGAGAACGCCCCAAATACCGGCGGTTCCGTGAGCCGAGATGGCACCAACGGGATCATCGAGCTTTAACTTATCAAGCCCAATAATCGAGAACACCACCAATACGCCACCAACCGCACCAATCACTGAGGCGACTAGCAGGCTTGGCACATTCGGTCCGGCTGTTATGGCGACAAGGCCAGCAATACCGCCGTTTAACGCCATGGTCAAATCGGCTTTGCCAAACATCAAACGTGCGGTGATTAATGCGGCAATAACACCCCCCGCCGCCGCAAGATTGGTGTTCGCGAACACGAGGGCCACAGCGTTGGCAGAATCAACGTCGGATAGTTTGAGTTCTGAACCACCGTTAAATCCAAACCAACCTAGCCAAAGAATGAATACACCAAGCGTGGCCAGTGGCATATTGGCACCAGGAATGGGTTTTACTTCACCGTCTGGGCCGTATTTCCCTTTGCGTGGGCCCAGCACAATGACAGCGGCCAATGCAGCGGCGGCACCAAACAGATGAACAATCCCGGACCCAGCATAGTCGGAGTAACCTAAATCAGCGAGAAAACCGCCACCCCAACTCCAAAAGCCTTGGATCGGATAAATAACGCCGGTCAAAACGACCGTGAATAGCAAAAACGCCCAAAGCTTCATTCTCTCCGCGACCGCGCCCGAAATAATCGACATGGCTGTGGCCACAAACACCACCTGGAAGAAGAAATCAGAAATATCGGAGTAGTACGCATCGCTGCCCGCGGCAATGCTTGCCGCTGCATTATCCGTTGCACCCAAAATGCCACCAAATGACGGGATAAGGGCGCTAATGCCACCGCCATACATAATGTTATAGCCCATGAGCATGTACATAATGCAGGCGATGGCATAGAGCGAAACGTTTTTGGTGAGTATTTCAGTGGTGTTTTTGGCTCGGACCAAGCCTGATTCCAGCATGGTAAAGCCTGCGGCCATCCACATCACCAGTGCGCCGGAGATCAGGAAGTAAAATGTATCAAGCGCGTACGCAAGTTCGTTAAATTCAGCTGACATTGTTCAGACTCCTAGTGATTCTTCAAAGAGCGTCTTTGTCCGTTTCGCCCGTGCGAATACGGATGGCCTGCTCCAGCGACGAGACAAAGATTTTTCCATCACCAATCTTGCCGGTGTTGGCGGCTTTAGCGATGGCTTCAACGGCGCGTTCGACGAGATCATCATCGAGCGCAACCTCAACTTTCATCTTGGGCAGAAAGTCGACGACATATTCAGCACCACGGTAGAGCTCCGTGTGGCCTTTCTGACGACCAAACCCTTTGACCTCTGTAACGGTGATGCCCTGCACTCCGATTTCTGAGAGCGATTCGCGGACATCATCGAGCTTAAATGGCTTGATAATGGCGGTAATGAGTTTCATTCCTCTGGTCTCCCTTGTGGGCGCAGGTCAAACCCTTTGCCCGTGAACGGTAATAACCCGACTAGGTCTAATGCATGGAGCGTGCCAAGTTTGATATTCCGTTTGGCACGGGTTGTGATGAGCGCGCAAAACGCGCCATTTCGCCGCAATGCACTGCAGCTGTGCGTTAAACATGGGTTAAATGCACTAAAAAAGTGCAACAGTAGGTTAGGATTTCTCGGAATGCCGCCGTACACTTAAAAAAACTTTGGAGGATGTCCTGATGTTGGATCCTAAACAATTCGATGAGATGGCAAAACGTTTCTCGGAGAGCCTTCCGAGTGGCTTACGCGACATGCAACAAGAGGTTGAGAAAAACGCTCGCGTGGCACTGCAAAGTGCTTTTAATCGTATGGAGCTAGTCACGCGTGAAGAATTTGACGCTCAAGCAAAAGTACTTGCGCGAACGCGGGAGCGGTTGGAAGCGCTGGAAGCTCGTATCGCCGCGCTTGAGGGTAAGTAATCGCCAATAAATTGAAACGATCGCACCAAGCGATGTGTTCTCATGCCATTGTCTGAAGCGCAACGCGCCCTCCTGCCGGCAAGCGCGTAATCAACTTAAGTCGCCAGCCACGCGTCTAGCAGGTACCCTATCGACATGGATGGACTTGATAGCGTGCTTTTGCTGCTGGCCGCCTCCGTGGTGGTGGTGGCGGTGTTTCGGCGCTTATCTTTGCCTCCAATCATCGGTTATCTCGTTGTCGGCATGGCCATTGGGCCCTCAGCGCTTGGCTTGCTGGAGAATACGCATAGCACCCAGCTATTGGCCGAATTCGGTGTGGTGTTTTTGCTCTTTACCATTGGCCTCGAGTTTTCATTCCCACAGTTAAATGCCATGCGCTGGGCTGTGATGGTCCTTGGCGCCAGCCAAGTCAGCATTTGTTTGCTGACATTCGGTGGCGTGGTCTGGTGGCTGACGGGTTCGCCTGAGATTGCATTGGTGCTTGGCGGTGCATTGGCATTGTCATCAACGGCAATAGTGACCAAGCAACTCACTGAGCAACTCGAAATTCACACGCGTCACGGACGCCGCGCCGTTGGTGTGCTGTTATTCCAAGACTTAGCTGTCGTTCCGCTACTCATCGCAATCCCCATTCTTGCCGGCGATGTCACACAGTCGCTAGGGACCGAGCTTGGACTTGCACTGCTTAAGGGCATTGTTGTGTTTGCCGTTATGGTCTGGATTGGGCGGAAAGCATTACGGCCCATCTTCCATGAGGTGGCCTCAGCACGATCGAATGAGCTTTTCACCCTAACGGTATTACTCATCGCCATTGCTGCCGCTTGGGCAACACACCTAGCCGGACTATCGCTCGCATTAGGCGCATTTTTAGCTGGCATCATGCTCGGCGAAACTGAATACCGGCATCAAATTGAAGCCGATATTCGGCCATTTCGCGATGTGCTACTTGGGCTTTTCTTCATCACAGTCGGCATGGTGATTGAACTGCCCGTTCTGCTGGTTAACTTGCATTGGGTCTTGCTCATTGGCCTTGTCATGATGAGCTTTAAAGCGGTGGTGATTTATTGCATTGCCCGGCGTGTCGATAACCCAGAAGACGCAAGCCGCTCGGCAATGATCTTGGCGAATGGCGGTGAGTTTGGTTTTGCCCTTATCGCGCTTGCCATCAGCGCTGATTTAATGGCCCCCGACACCAGTCAGTTAGTCCTGCCCGCGATCGTTCTTAGTATGGTGGCAGCGCCGATTATTATCCGCCATAACGAAACCCTCGGAGCCAAATGGGCGGGCGCCAAGCCAACCAAAAACGGGGCAACCGATGCCACGGTCGATGTCACCCGAATCGCTCACCCATTAAGCAACCATGTCATTCTTTGTGGCTATGGCCGAACCGGTCAAAACGTGGGACGTTTTCTTAATGAAGAGGGCCTAGCCTACGTCGCACTTGATCTTGATCCCACTCGAGTACAAGAGGCACGCAGTGCTGGAGAGCCGGTAACATTTGGGGACTGCGAACGGCGTGAGGTGCTAGCCGCCGCCGGGCTAGCTCGGGCGCGCATGGTGGTATTAAGTTTTGATGACCCTGCGGCAACGATTAGGGTGCTTGAGCACACCCGGGCAGAGCGCCCAGATATACCTGTGTTGGTGCGTACACGTGATGACCGTTGGATTGAGCGCTTTCAGCAGGCGGGGGCGACGGCGGTTATTCCCGAAGTGTTGGAAGCTAGTCTCATGCTAGCCTCCCATGTGCTAGCTTTGCTTGAAGTCCCGATGGCCCGGGTATTTCGTTACGTACGCGATGTCCGTGGTGATCGCTATCGATTGCTTCGAGAGTATTTCCATGGTGCCGAGCGCATTGACATGGAGAATGCCGGCCGCTTTCGTGAGCAGCTCCACGCGGTAACGCTCACGGACAGCGCTCGAGCCATCAATCAGCGAATCGCTGATATTAATCTTGAGGAAAGCGGTGTTGTGGTCACCGCCGTTCGTCGGGGCGGTATTCGCGGCCCACAGCCAGAGCCTGACACCGTCTTGCTCGATGGTGATGTTTTGGTTTTATACGGCTCGCCGGAAGCGCTTGAGCATGCTGAGCATCTTCTGCTCGGAGGTGCCGAGCGCTAGTGGTGCATTGAATAGCTAGGATTCGGGGATATCAACACCGGTTTCGGACTCAATCATCCATTCAATTGCGGCCACAATTTCTTCCTCACTCGCGGCACCGCCTTGGGCCGGCATATTGCCGTACCCATTAACCACATTGCCGGTTAAGGTCTCCCAGCCTTTTCCAACGCGAGCACTCCAGCCCTCGACATCGCCAATCGCTGGGGCGTTGAGATATCCGCCTTGATGACAGGCAATACACACCGCCTGGGTGACTTGCTCGCCGCTGCGCACCTCCATGACCTCCCCGCTATCCGCGGGTGCTTCGGCAGAAGCAAGCGCTGGCGCCGGTTCGCCACTGAGTCGGACAGCATACTCGGGCGCTAAATTTTTTTGTGCACGCTCTTTCGCAAGCGCTTCACGTTCAGGGTCCTCGCCGCCAAAGATGCTATTGACCAGCACAATCAGCAGCACGGTAACGCCTGTTAAGCCGGCAATGACTTTTGCAAAATTAAGGAGAAATACGTTGTCTTTTTCGCCGCTCACCAATCTGCCCTCAACACACGTTTACAACAGCTAAGAGTATAGCGGTATTGCAGCACGCGAGAAAACAAGGGCTATGCCCCATTCACGCTTGGCGTTACAATCGCCGCTGTTGCGCCCGTAGCTCAGCTGGATAGAGCGTCGGCCTCCGAAGCCGAAGGTCACAGGTTCGACTCCTGTCGGGCGCGCCATCTTTGTTGTGAGGTTTGTCTGTGAAAGCCTATTTTGACACTCGCCAAGACCTACACCATCCGCGAACCTACTTCACTCGGGGACAAATGCGCGCCCCCCAAGAAATTCCTGAGCGGACTGGACATATCCGTGACGGCCTTGAGCGTTCTGGCATTAAAATAGCAGCGGTACGTGATTTTGGTATTGCTGGCATTAGCCAAGTTCATGACTTGGGTTATTTGCGCTTTCTACAATCTTGCCATCAGCGTTGGAAAGCGATGCCAGATGACTGGGGTGATGAGGTACTTTCGAACATCTTTGTGCGCTCACCCAATCCCCTGCGCGGCATCTTAGCCGAAGCAGCGCGCTATCTTGCAGACGGCAGCTGTCCTGTGGGGGAGTACACTTGGGAAGCCGCTTATTGGTCGGCACAAGGGGCGCTCAGCGCTGCCGATGATGTCCTCAGTGGCCAGGCGATGAGTTTTGCCCTCTGCCGCCCACCCGGTCATCATGCGCGCGTCGACGCCGCTGGTGGATTTTGTTATCTCAACAATGCAGCGATTGCTGCTGAGCGTTTACGTGAGGGCTTTGCCCGCGTTGCTGTCCTCGACACCGATGTTCATCATGGCCAAGGAATCCAAGAGATTTTCTATGACCGTGCCGATGTTTTATATCTCTCAATTCATGCTGATCCCACCAATTTCTACCCGGTGGTTAGCGGTTTTGAGGATGAGCGTGGGGACGGCGCTGGCAAAGGCTACAATATCAACTTCCCGCTTGCCCATGGATCGGATGCGGCGGCGTTTTTCACACAGTTAGATCAAGCCTTGGCAGCGATTCGGTTGTTTGCGCCTGACGCGTTGGTATTTTCCAATGGCTTTGATATCTACCACGAAGACCCGCAAGCGAAAATCGGCGTGGATGCGGCAGATCTCACCACGCTCGGCGCGCGCGTGGCCGCCCTCGATCTGCCCACCGTTGTGATCCAAGAAGGCGGTTATCACTACGCCAGCCTTGCCAGCAATACTGAGCGTTTAATCGCCGGCCTCGCACGGAGTGAATAAGCCAGCCGCCTCAACGGCGGTGGATTCGCAGACCTCGGCGGTACTCACGGCGAGCACTGGCGCGCTAACATTCGCAGCAACAACCGCGCTATTCCCCTCAGCGATCGCGCCAGAGATTGCCAAAGCCTTAGGCGTATCACCGGCGTTGGTCGGCATACAGGTTAGTTTACTGTATGCCGGCGCTATGCTGAGCTCCTTGGTCGGTGGTGGCATCACTCGTCGGCTTGGCGCATGTCGAACCACGCAATGGGCGGTGCTGTTTTTTGGTTTAGGCGCCTTAACGGCCACTATTCCCAATGCCGGCGTGTTTGTTATCGCCTCCTTACTCATTGGACTGGGTTATGGCTTGACCAACCCCGCCGCCTCTCATTTGATTGTTCGTTTCACGCATCCAGGCCGCCGCGGACTCATATTTGGTTTTAAGCAAACAGGGGTGCCACTCGGTGGCGTTATTGCAGGCGCACTAGCGCCCACACTTGCCCTGCAGCTTGGCTGGCAAATGGCCATGGCGACCTTGCTACTACCCGCACTCGCAGGGGTGATTGTACTCGAGCGCTATCGCAGCCAATGGGATGGGGACAGACAGCCGCAGGCCCCTTGGATTGATTCACCGCTCGCTGACATTCAGTTGGTTTGGGGTCATTCGCCGCTGCGCTGGGCTGCATTGGCCTCATTTTTCTTTTCCGTCACACAGCTATGTCTTACGGTTTTTACGGTCACGATGTTGGTTGAGGATCTCGCCGTAGGCCTTATCACTGCCGGATTGATGATGGCGGCTGTGCAACTGTGTGGCGTTGCTGGCCGCGTGTTTTGGGGTTGGTTAGCTGATCATTGGGGCAATGGTATTTTAACCCTTGCCGCGACTCAGTCAGCGGCAACGCTGCTCGCTTTTGCAATTACGTTAATGCGTCCTGATTGGTCGCTTGCGCTTATGACCTTAGTGCTGTGTCTATTCGGGCTCGTTGCATTGGGCTGGAATGGGATTTACCTATCACAAATTGCGTATCTTGCCCCAGCCGGACACATTGCACGTGCATCCGGCGGCGCGCTTTTTATCACGTTTGCTGGCGTCTTATCGGGCCCCGCTATCTTTAGTGCGCTGCATCTGCTCACGCTCAGTTACCTCAGTATATTTGCCGCGGTGGCGCTAATGAGTGCCATTGGCGTAATTCTTACCTTGCTTGCGCATACTAGCGCTGCTTCAGCCCAAGCTTACCCAGTAATCGAGCACGACTAGGCCCACAATGGTGCTAAGCGTGACAACCAAAGCGATGCGACTATACGGCGGGCGCTCGGTTGGCATTAATTACTCATTCCAAAACGCGGTCGCAGTGCAACGCCAACGATCGAGCCGATAAAGCCAAAAGCAAACCAAACCCAACCGTGCAGGCTGCCTGAGGCTATACCGCTAAAGAATGCACCGATATTGCAGCCAAAGGCGAGTCGGGCACCATAGCCCATACATAACCCACCGATGACTGCGGCACTCACATTGCCCAGACCGAGGCGATTTTGACTACCGGCATTGAATCGTCCCGCGAGCCCGGCTGCGAGCATCGATCCAAGCAATAAACCAAACGCCATGACTGACGTGACATTCAGGAGCACGCTTTGTTCGAGTGCTTGCGCGGGGTATGGCCAGGTCCAATAAGTAAACTGACTCATATCCACGCCAACGCCAGCCAGTGCTTTTGCACCCCAAATAGCAAAAGCAAAGGTAATTCCCCAGGGCGAGCCCGATACGATGAGCGTGAGTAAACCCAAGCCCGCCAGGGCAACGACGCCCCAGATCAGCGGCCAACCGCCGGTAATAAACCTCCGCAACCAATCACCCTGTGGGCGCACAAAAAGTGCTTCAACATCGCCGTGTCGATCACGTTCAACGGCTATTAAGGTATAGCTTAGGGCAGCCAAGAGCGTAACTTGCAATAACACGCCACCGAGTGGATCCAATGCTGCTGATAAATCAATTGCACCGGCATTTGGGCCACTTAACCACCAAGGTAAGTGCAACGTGCCAAGTACCGAACCGATAATGAATGCCATTAAAGTAATTAACATGCGCCGGTTACCAGCACCCACAGTGAAAAGCGTGCCCGAGCCACAACCACCGCCTAACTGCATGCCCAAGCCAAATAAAAAGCTACCAATGACAACGAAACCACCTACCGGTGCGATGGCTCCACGCGCGTCGGTCAGTACAATCACAGGGATGAATAACAGCGTTGAGACACCCAGCAAAAGGAGCTGGGCGCGAAGACCGCGACTACGCCGGCGCGTGATTGTATTGCGCCAACCAGCGGTAAAACCGAAGGCCGCATGATAAAGGGCGATGCCTAAACCCCCACCGATTAAAAACAGCCAAAGCAGCCGCATTGAGCCGACTTGCCAAATCAAGCCACCCAAGATAAGCGCAGCCACCGCCACGCTCATTAGAACGAAGCGATCGACACCCGCAATGCGGGTATCGAGCGAATTCGACTCGCCGTTGATTGCTTCTGCAAGCGTGCTCATGAGCCGCCTAAATTAGTTACCGAGCAGTGTGCTGAGCGCACGTTGTGCCAAAGCCACTGGCCGACTTGTGTCCTGCGTCCATTCGGTCATGGAGCCATCATACAAAGAGACATTGTCTAACTCGGCTACCTCTGACAGCGCAAACCAAGATGTAGCGGCCCAATGCCCGGTGTTGCAAAACGAGATAATCGGCTGGTCGGTCTCTATCCCAGCCACATCAACCAATCGATCCACTTCGGTACGGTCGATAAAGGTGGCTGTTCCCTCCGTTACCAAAAGCCGCTCTTCAAGACTAGCAGCACCGGGAATGGTGCCGGCACTCAACGCGGCCGGATGTTTTGACTGCCCTGAATACTGATCAGCTGGACGTGCATCCACGAGCTGATCGCCGGCATCAATTGCCGCTTCAACGGCCGGCGTGTCAGCCAGTAAATCTGGCTGTGGTTGAGCTTTGAATGTCGCAGCTTCAACGGCAACCGGGTCATTCGCTGTGGAACCCCCCGATTCTATCCAACCGCGAAGGCCGCCGTTGAGAATGGCAACATCGTCATGGCCTAGATACTGAAAGGTCCAATACACTCGAGCAGCGCTACCAAAGTCGGTCGAGCCAACACCAGCAGGCACAACGACAACGGTATCGTCGTTATCAATGCCCAATGCACCAATTAACGTTTCGAGATCACTAATGGGTGGGACTTTGCCTGGCACACCATCCGCAGCAACCCGCCAGCCGGCTTGGGTATAGCTTGCGTATACAGAGCCTGGAATATGTTGGTTAGCGAAACCGGCCGCATCAGTGCCATCAATCGCTGAGCGCACATCAATGACCACGACTTGGTCATTGTTCAAATGGGCTTTTAACCATTGACTATCGACCAGCGGGGTGACTTCAGGACCTGCTTGGGCAGCGGTTAAAACCACGGTGCCGATGAGGGCTGCCGCTGTGGTGGAGATCCAGCGAGTTATGCGTTGCATAGAAAAACTCCCGGTTGGTGAATGATGACGCTCCACCTTACCGAAGCCTTTAGAATTTAAAAGGATTAAATTTAACTATCGTTAGACCACTATGTTATATAAAAATTTATTCCAGAACTTCATAGATGATCATCCAATCTGTCTCTTCCCCTCGGCCTGATCGCTTCCTATCATTGCTTCAGTTCGTTAGGGACCACCCTAAAACCGACTCTCCTCCTCTTGGCCGGCCCTAGCGTCGGCTTTTTTTTGTCTATGATTAATCAAACCAGTTCAGAAGACGGGGTAATAATCGGCCTATTTCGCTGCTCATTAATGCGAAATCCGCATCAAACCGCTCGGCTTGCGATTCTGCTTCACGATCCCCTGCATCGTCTTCCACAACATCGGACAATTTAACTCGCTTGATCGACAAATCTGAGTCCAGTATTACGCTAACCCGCGCATCCCAGGTGAGCGCTAATCGCCGCACTCGCTTGCCCGCTTTAATATGCCCCCGAATCTCACCGCTACGAAGGTCCTGACGCTTACATCGCACCTCAGCGCCTTCACTTCGCGGGTCTTCAAAGACTGCCTCCTCACCCGGCTCAAGGTCGTTTGGAAAACGATCATGGGCTAACCAATCGGTCATTACTTGATGGGGCGCACTATCCGTTTGTATGGGGCGAATCGGCAACGTGCCTAGCATCGCGCGCAAATCGTCGGTGAGTATTTCGGCCTCGCGCCATGTCACCGCATCGACCACTAACCAACGGCCATCTGGATCGATATAAGCGTACCGACGCTTATTACGAGTGAACGCTCGCGGTAGAAGATCCATGGTGACTTCTTCTTTTAACCGCGATTTCTCACGCCGTCCCAACGGCCGACCCATTGCATCCTCACGCGCTTCGATGCGGTTATCCACATTTTCTTTAACCACCGCCGGTGGCAGCACGCGTATTTCGGTTTGCAGACATATCAGCAGTTTGCCATCGGCACTATGCACAAGCGGATCGCCGCCAGCGGGCAGTGGACAGACCCAGCCGCGCGACTCCGGGTCATGGCCACCGACTGGCTGAAAAACACCCGCTTGTAACGCGGCTTCAAGACGATCGGCATCAATTTTAAAAGCATCAGCTAACTGAAAAACGCAAAGATTGCGAAACCACATGAGAATTTATGTATCCGTATTAAAGGGCAGAACGAGCGGCTAGAGCGCGTTGGGTAGCGTCCTCACGATCTCGGCCAAAGGCAGTAATATGTCCCATCTTACGACCCGGCATTGCTTTAGCCTTACCGTAGAGATGAATGTTAACGGCAGGATCACGCAATGCAGCCGCCCAGTTGGGCGCACGATCCCCCCAATGCTCACCGAGCAAATTCACCATCGCGACCGGGGCTTTGCGCTCAGTTGAACCTAGTGGCAGTCCACAGACCGCTCGTAGTTGTTGATCAAACTGACTACTGGGGCAAGCCTCAATGGTGAGATGCCCTGAATTATGCGGCCGTGGTGCAAGCTCATTGACCAGTAACTCACCGCTTTGGGTGAGAAAAAACTCAATACACAACACGCCAATCACATCGAGCTCGTTCATAATCGCCCGGACCATTTCATAGGCCTTTTCCGCCTGCTTTGGCGGTAATGGCATATCGGCAATTGAGACATCCAATATATGCTGATGGTGACGATTTTCGATTAGCCCATAATGCATTACCTCACCGCCCACTCCGCGCGCGGCAACCACCGAACACTCGGCGGCAAAGTCGACAAACCCCTCTAGCACCGCAGGACCACCCCCAATGCTAGTTAACGCTGCCACTGGATCAGTCTGTGCATCAATCCGGACTTGGCCTTTGCCGTCATAACCAAACCCTGCCGTTTTGAGCACCGCTGGCGTGCCGATTTGCGCCAGCGCGCCAGCGAGATCTTCGGCCTGCTCTACTCGCTGATAAGGTGCGGTCGGAATGCCCGCATGGGTAAGCGCGGTTTTCTCCCGCAACCGATTTTGCGTGGTGTGCAACACCTGCCCCTGTGGACGCACTGGCGCGTACTGAGCGGCACAATCGGCAGCGCCGTAAGCGACATTCTCAAACTCAAACGTCACCACATCAACATCGCGGGCAAAGGCGCTTATCGCACTCAAGTCATCGTAATCCGCGATGACCTCGCGATCCGCGAGTTGGCCAGTGGGCGTATCCTCACCGGGGGAGAGAGTATGGACCCGATAGCCCATTCGTCGCGCTGACTGAGCAAGCATTCGGCCTAATTGTCCGCTGCCTAAAATACCAATGGTCGCGCCCGGCAAAATGGGTTGACTCAAGGCAACTCGTCCTCAAGAACGCTGCGTGCTTGCTCAGTGCGGAATGACTCGAGCGCAGCAACGAGACTCGGGTCCTCACTTGCCAATAGCGTAATGGCAAACAGCGCAGCATTACGCGCACCTGCTTCACCAATAGCAAACGTTGCCACCGGCACGCCGGCAGGCATTTGGACAATGGAGAGTAAAGAATCCAATCCCTTTAAGCTTCGGCTTTGCACCGGCACGCCTAAGACCGGCAGGGTTGTTTGCGCGGCGACCATTCCGGGCAAATGAGCAGCACCGCCGGCACCGGCAATAATCACTCTAAGCCCACGCTCACGAGCACTCGTGGCGTATTCAGCCATTCGCTCGGGCGTGCGATGTGCCGAGACAATGCGGCATTCATGCGCGAGGCCAAAATCTTTTAACACAGTATCGGCATGCGCCATGGTTTCCCAGTCTGAGCGACTGCCCATAATGATGCCGATTCGCGGTGCATCATCAACCATTACTCTTCTCCTGCACATAACTGCCCGGGGCATTTTCGATGGCTTTTAATGGGCCTTCACCTGGCTGGCGAGCGGCCACTTCGCCGCCGCGTTTGGGCCTCAACCATTCCACCCAATCAAGCCACCATGAGCCCTCATGCTGTTTAGCGCCCTCAAACCAAGCCTCTGGCGTTTTCGGATTACGGGGATTGAGCCAATAGCCATACTTTTGCTTTTCCGGGGGATTGACCACTCCTGCAATATGGCCTGAACCGCCCAACACAAAACGTGTTTCGCCACCGAGTCGTTGCGAGCCTTGATAGCACGCTAGCCACGGGGCGATGTGGTCTTCCTTTGCGGAGACGAAATAAGCGGGAACCTCAACTTGGCTTAAATCAATAGGCACATCTGCCAACGTAATCCCGCCAGGCTCACGTAGGCGATTTTCTAGATACATATTGCGTAGATAAAACGCGTGCATCCGGGCAGGCATATTGGTTGAGTCTTGGTTCCAGTAAAGCAAATCAAAGGGGAATGGGTCTTCACCTTTGAGATAGTTATTCACAAAAAACGACCAAATTAAGTCATTCGAGCGCAAGCTCGACATCGTGGTTGCCATTTGACTGCCTGCCAAATAGCCCTTTTCATTCATTTGTTTTTCAAGCGCGCTCAGCTGCTCTTCATCAATAAATATCCCAAGCTCACCGGGGCTTTCAAAATCGAGCAAGGTCGTTAAAAACGTGGCGCTTTTGACCCCCCCTTCACCACGCGCTTTCATCCACGCCAATGTCGAGGCTAATAAGGTTCCACCCAAGCAGTAACCCACGACATTGACGTCGCGCTCGCCGAGCGCTAACTCAATGGCATCAAGTGCCGCCAGCGGGCCTTCTTTCATGTAATCTTCAAACTGCTTACCCGCAAGCTCAGCATCCGGATTACACCAGCTGATCACGAAAACGGTATAGCCCTGCTCAACCAGCCACTTGACCAATGAATTCTTAGGTCTTAGATCAAGAATGTAGTATTTGTTAATCCATGGCGGGATAAATAATAACGGCCGCCGGGCGACCTGCTCGGTTGCCGGGCTATACTGAATAAGCTGCATGAGATCATTTTGATAGATCACCTTTCCCGGGCTTATCGCCAAGTCCTTACCCACCTCAAATGCATCGGGATCGGTTTGCCGAATTTTTAGTTTCCCGTTGCCACGCTCAAGATCTTCGAGGAGCTTGTTAAGCCCATCGAGTAAGTTTTGGCCACGGGTTTCTACCGTTTTCTCAAGCACCTCTGGGTTTGTAGCCAAAAAATTCGTTGGTGAAGATGCGCTAATAAACTGCCGGGTGTAGAAATCTATCTTGCGTCGGGTTTTATCATCGAGACCCTCGGCGTTATCAACAGTGTGATGGAGGTAATCTGCGGTCAGCAGATAGGACTGCTTAATAAAATCAAAAAACGGGTTGTCTTCCCAGCTATTGTGATCAAAGCGTTTATCGCCCTTGCTTGGTGCTCGCACCGGCTCACTTTCAACCCCCATCGCGCGGAGGGTCTGATTTTGCATAAGCGTCATGTAATCTTGCCAGAATGACATTTGCGCTTGCACAAGCTGCACCGGGTCAGCCATTAGGCGTCCATAGAGATCTTGGAAGAGCTTGCTCATATGCAGGGCATCATCCATAGAGACCTGCTGGCCTGACTCTTGCCGAGCTAGAAAATCTTTAACTAATTGCTGACTTCGCCCAGCAATCTCTGAGAGTGAGCGTGTCAACTCACTAGGATCAATGTCCGGGACTTGGTTATCCTGTTCTGTACTCATAATCAGCATCGTCTCTGCGAGCAAGTGGTGAAAAGATCATACGGCACTGCGACAAAGCCTCACAAACCCCAGTGACGCCCTGTGTGTTGGACACTCAGGTACCTACGCGCCCGGAAGCCCTAAAACTGGGCGATCGGCTGGGTCTTGAAGTGCGAGCGCAAATACCTACCAATGCGCTTTACCTGCAACCTGGCCCGCCTGCTATTACGCTTTGCCAAGCCGCTCGTCCGGCATGCTGTATTGCGGTTAATTTCACCCGCGGTCGGCAAGCCTATCGCTATCGCCAGCTTGGTCATCAGCGCGAAGCGATTGCTCGTGCTTGCGGCCTGGGACAAAGTGCACGCTTACGCATTGTTGATGCGACCGCCGGACTAGGCCGCGATGCCTTTGTGCTTGCCGCGTTAGGCGCGGAAGTCAGCCTTCTTGAGCGCTCACCGGTACTACACGTTATGCTTGAAGATGGCATGAATCGCGCGCTCGCTGATGGGCTTAGTGATCCCATTGGACGCATGGAATTGCAGCAATGTGATGCCCGCGAGTGGCTGGCTGCCATGCCCATAACGTCAGTGCCGGACGTGGTCTATCTTGATCCGATGTACACCGGATCGCGCCGCGCGGCCGCAGGTAAGGAGCTAGCACTGCTTAGCGCGCTGTTGGGGCCTGGCGATGATGCGGATGCGTTGTTAATGGCTGCGCTTAATGCCGCCACCACACGTGTTGTTGTCAAACGTCAACGCCGTGCACCAACGCTGATGGGGCGCGAGCCGGACTATCAACTGACCGGCCGCAGCACACGTTTTGATATCTATAAAACCAAAAAAGCTCGGCCCCGCTAAGCGGCACCGAGCTTTGAACGACGGCTTTCGTCGTTACCAGGAGCGGCGCGGGCCACCCCCACCACCGGCGGGTTTACGATCTTGCGCTTCATTGATACGCAAAGTGCGTCCACCCATTTCGGTCCCGTTAAGGGCCTCAATGGCGACGTCAGCCTCTGCTGGATCCATGCGCACAAAGCCAAAGCCGCGAGGACGACCGGTTTCCCGATCAGAAATCATGCGAACCTCTTTAACATCACCGTGCTCGGCGAAAAGGTCACGGATTTCATCTTCGGTGGCGGAAAAGGGCAGATTGCCCACGTAAATCGATTTCATCACTTAATCTCATCAAGCTCTGCTGACGTTTATCGTCTAGCAGGTCAAACAAAGCAGAGAGCCTCTCGACTCTCCGTCGGACGGCCCGAACGTCGGGCTGCCGGGTCCAGACGCTATTTGCGTTTTTAGAC
>Ga0102927_1000020_pt1 | contig 33258 bp, 30 predicted proteins | sample SalPon1_A_H2O_MG_FD_78208 | JGI IMG/M metagenome (GOLD analysis project Ga0102927, IMG submission 78208) | Salt pond water microbial communities from South San Francisco under conditions of wetland restoration - Salt Pond MetaG R1_A_H2O_MG | ecosystem: Environmental > Aquatic > Non-marine Saline... | reverse complement strand
TACAATTTAAGTATTCATCAGCTATCTTTTAAGCAACTTCAAGAGATTGATCTGCAATACTTATTGATACCGGAAGTTCTTTTTGTTCACTTAAATATTTAATGAGCCAGGATGTAGATTTTCCAGCTCCGATAATGATTATATTTTCCATAAAAATAAAGCTTATATTTTTAAATTATTTAAATTTGTAGAAAAGCGAAAGTAAGTATTTTACGAATTAGACAAAATTTAAATGAATAGAATTATTATTTTAACTGCATCTGCTTTAGGATTTGTCGGGGTTATTGTAGGAGCTTTTGGCGCACATGCTTTAGAAGATATAATTACATCAAATCAGTTAGATAGTTATGATACAGGTGTTAAGTATCACTTAATTCACGCATTGTTACTTCTGTTCTTAGGCTTAGAAACGCACTTAAATAGCCAACGCAAGAAAATCATTTGGCTTTTTTTATTAATAGGTATACTATTTTTTTCAGGGTCAATATATGGTTTAGCTACAAATGATCTCACCAGCTTTGATTTTAAAAAGATAGCATTAATAACACCTTTAGGTGGAAGTTTGTTGATATTCTCCTGGCTTATGATATTCATCAGTTATTGGTCAAAAACAAAGAAAACAACTAAGCATAGAAAATAATTTTTAACAAAATAGACATAAATTTACAAAAACATTTAATATGGTTAATAATCAAATTTCTAAAATTGAGCAGGACTTAAACAAACATGGTATCATAAATGCTGATTTTCATTATAATTTAAGCCCTGAAGAGCTACAGTCTATTACAATAGAAAAAGGCTTAGGGGAAGAAACAGCAGATGGAGTTTTAGCCGTAAACACCGGTGAATTTACCGGAAGATCACCTAAGGATAGATATCTTGTAAAAGATGATATTACAAAAGATGAAGTTTGGTGGGGCGAAATCAATAAACCAATAGAACCGGAAACTTTTGATTCACTTTATGCTAAAATTACGGACTATTTAGCAGGAAAAGAAATTTACGTAAGAGACGTTTATGCTTGTGCCGATGATAATTATAGGGTAAATATTAGACACATTAATGAATTACCCTGGAGTAATATGTTTTGCGATAATATGTTTTTAAGTCCAACTGAAGATGAGTTAAAAAATTTTGAACCGGATTGGACGGTAATTAATGCACCCGGATTTGAAGCAAATCCTGATATAGATAGAGTTTTATCAAAAAACTTTGCGATTTTAAATTTTACGAAGAAAATCGCTATTGTAGGCGGTACCGGATATACGGGAGAAATAAAAAAAGGTATCTTCTCCGCTTTAAATTTTGAACTTCCGGTTTTTAAAGATACTTTACCAATGCATTGCTCTGCTAATGTAGGTAAAGATGGAGATACGGCTGTATTTTTTGGTTTATCCGGTACGGGAAAAACTACCCTTTCTGCTGATCCTGATAGAGCGTTGATAGGAGATGATGAACATGGCTGGACTAATGAGAATACGGTTTTTAACTTTGAAGGTGGATGCTATGCTAAAGTTATAGACCTGACAGAAGAAAAAGAACCAGATATTTATAGGGCTATCAGAAAGGGAGCTATTCTAGAAAATGTCGTTTTAGATAAAAATAAAAATGTTGATTTTTCTAATGCAAGTATCACACAAAACACCAGAGTAAGCTATCCATTATCTCATATCGACAATATTCAGTCTTCATCTGTAGGTCATAACCCTAAAAATATATTCTTTCTAACCGCTGATGCATTTGGTGTTTTACCACCGATAAGTAAGCTTACACCAGGTCAGGCAGCATTTCATTTTATAAGCGGTTATACTGCTAAAGTAGCAGGTACGGAGGAAGGAATAGATGAACCTTTACCTAGCTTTTCAGCTTGTTTTGGTGCACCATTTATGCCTTTACATCCTACCAAATATGCTGAAATGCTAAGTAAAAAAATGAAAGAGGCAAAGGTTAATGTCTGGTTAGTTAATACAGGCTGGTCCGGCGGATCTTACGGAATAGGTTCTCGTATAAAACTTAAGTACACCAGGGCTATGATTACAGGAGCTTTAGAGGGCAAATTAGATGATGTCGAGTTTAATCAAGAGCCTTTCTTTGGTCTATATATTCCGGAAAGTTGTCCTAATGTACCTGATGAAGTGCTCAAACCTAAACAAACCTGGAAAGATACTGATGCTTATGACAAAAAAGCTAATGAACTCGCTCGCTCATTCCATGAGAATTTTGAAAAATTTAGCGATTATGCTAATGATGAAATCATGGCCGGCTCACCAGTCGTTGGAAAAAAATAATTTCTAAATTACTTAATAACAAAAAATAGCTGATTAATTGATCAGCTATTTTTTGTTAGCTTCAGTAATATAATTTTCTAATGCCATCGTCATTGATGGGGTTTCTGGAGTAGGAGCTTTAATATTAACTTTTAGCCCTTTATCATTAGCAGCTTTTATGGTCGTGTTACCAAAGCATGCTATCCTGGTATCATTTTGTTCAAAATCAGGGAAATTTTCAAAAAGTGATTTTATACCGCTTGGACTAAAAAAGACAACAATATCATAGGTGACGTCTCTTAAGTCAGATAAGTCACTTACCACGGTTCTGTAAAAAATTCCTCTTTTCCACTCTACCTTGATTTCATCTAACTGTTGTGGTATTGTAGGTTTAAGCATATCTGATGAAGGCAGTAAAAACTTTTCATCTTTATGTTTCTTGATAGTATTTATAATGTCTTGAAAGGTTCGCTTTCCTACATAGATCTTTCTTTTTCTATACACCACATATTTTTGAAGATAATAGGCAACCGCTTCACTTTGGCAGAAATACTTTAAATCTGTAGGAATTTCATATCGCATATCTTCTGCAATTCTGAAAAAATGATCTACCGCATTTCTACTGGTTAGAATGATTGCTGTAAATTGAGTTAAATCTATTTTTTGTTGTCTAACTTCTTTAGCATCAACACCTTCAACGTGAATAAATGGTCTAAAATCAACTTTTAAGTTGAATTTTTGTTCTAATTCAGCGTATGGAGAGTTTTCAGCTTTTGGTTCTGGTTGTGAAATAAGAATGCTCTTCACTTTCATAGAGGGGTTTTTAGATTAATTTAATCAATCATCATTTGATAAATGATAAAATATGTTCCAAATTCGAAAGTGCAAAGATATAAAATAATGTAATGCAAATTATCTATTAATTGTTTATCATTTTTATAAAAATAAATAAGTTGACCTGTTATGTAGATAATTGATAAACCTATTATCGCCTGATGAAATGAAATACTTATACTATAATCATTATATTCCGTAAAAAGTATTACGGGCGCCAATGATATTAAACAATAGTTGGCTAATAAGAACTTGTAATTAATATATGATTTGAAATCTTTATTTAAATCTAAAATATACATAATCAGTCTATCTGCAGCTGTTTTTAAAAATAATAAAGTTCCTATAATCAGCGCCCCGTAAATCCATAGAAAACCATTTTTATTATCTGTAATTAAAAACTCGTTTAAAAATGGAATACTGAGTGTTAACTCATAGAATTGAATACTTAGTAAAATTGTAAAGAATGTGAGTAAATAAAATAACAAATATGACAGGTTTTTATTGGAGCTTTCATATTCATTTATTTTTATAAATTGACCTGCTAAAGGCGTCAATAGTATTGATTTAAATAATTTATAGTTGATCCGACTCATAATTAAGACAACAATCAGAATCAGCAGGTTTACAAGTATTATCGTTGTCTGGATATCCATATGATCATTAGATTTATCAATTATTTTGGAACTCTTTTAAAAATCAAAAAAACGTAAATTTGACAAACTTTTTTTCATGGTTGCTAAATTAGTGATTATTCCCACTCTTAACGAAGTTGAGAATGTAGAAAAAATCATATCATCTGTATTTTTACTTCAAGAAGATTTTTCTGTTTTAATAGTTGACGATCAATCAACTGATGGAACACAAAGTCTTGTAAAAGAGATGGCAAAAGAAAATGATCAACTTTTCTATATTTTTAGAACTGGAAAAAAAGGTTTAGGAAAAGCTTATGTGGATGGTTTTAAATGGGCATTAAAAAAAGGTTTTGATTATATTTTCCAGATGGATGCTGACTTTTCTCATGATCCTAAGGATTTAAATCGTTTGTATAAAACATGTCAAGCGTCTAACTATGATATGGCTATTGGGTCTCGATATGTAAAAGGCGTTAATGTGGTTAACTGGCCTATGAAAAGGATTCTTCTTTCATGGTTTGCATCTAAATATGTCAAATTTATTACAAGAATGCCTATCGAAGATTCTACAGCCGGATTTGTTTGTTATAAGAGAAAAATACTTGAAAATTTAAATTTAGATAAAATCAAGTTTGTTGGCTATGCTTTTCAAATTGAAATGAAATATAAAATTTATCAACTCAATTATAAAATTAAGGATGTCCCTGTTATATTTACTGATAGAGAAAAGGGTAAGTCAAAAATGAACGCCAGAATAATTAAAGAAGCAGTTTTTGGCGTCTTAAAATTAAAATTAAAAAAATGCCTAAATATTAATGAAAAATTTAGCTAATCAGGAATAACCTGTTTAATCTATAGCTGTAAAGTTGACATAATTTTTAAGGACTTCAGGTAATTTGATGTCTTTTTCAGTTTGGTTATTTTCTAAAATTGCTGCCAGGATTCTAGGTAAAGCTAAAGCACTTCCGTTCAAAGTATGAGCAAATTGTTTTTGATTGTTTTCATCTTTATATCTAACTTTTAATCTTCGGGTTTGATAAGCTTCAAAATTAGATACGGAAGATACTTCCAGCCATTTTTCTTGCGCAGCTGAATATACTTCAAAGTCATAAGTTAAAGCGGAAGTAAATCCCAAATCTCCACCACATAGCCTTAGTTTTCTATAAGGAAGTTCTAAATTCTGAAGTATTTTTTCAATATGATCAGCCATTTTCTCTAAAGCTTCATAGGAATGTTCTTGTTTTTCAAAATGAACAATCTCAACTTTATCAAATTGATGCAGTCTATTTAACCCTCTTACATGCGAGCCGTAACTGCCGGCTTCTCTTCTAAAACAAGGTGTATAGCCCGTATATTTGATGGGAAAATCTTCTTTTCGGAGAATTTCATTTCTATGTAAGTTTGTTATAGGAACTTCAGCTGTGGGAATCAAGTATAGATCATCTTGGCTTACATGATACATTTGGCCTTCTTTATCAGGGAGTTGTCCGGTTCCTGTTCCAGATTCAGAATTGACAAGTAGTGGAACCTGAACTTCTTCATAACCGGCCTTTTCATTTTCATTTAAAAAATAATTGATCAAAGCACGCTGAAGTTTTGCTCCTTTCCCTTTATATACGGGGAATCCGGCTCCGGTTAATTTATTTCCACTTTCAAAGTTGATCAGCTCATACTTTTGAGCAAGCTCCCAATGCGGTAGTGGCGTAAAATTAAATTCAGGGAGCTCTCCTTTTCGGTCTATTTCTATATTATCTGATTCATCTTTTCCTTTGGCGACAGATTCATGAGGTATATTTGGTATTTGATACAAAACATCCTGAAGTTCACCAGAAACTTGTTCCTGTTTAGAAGATAGTTCTTTTGTTTTCTCTTTTAAAGTAGTTGTTTTTTGTTTTAGTTCTTCTGCTTTTTGCTTTTCACCATTTTTAAAACAGGCACCTATTTCTTTAGAAAGCTTGTTCATTTCAGCAGATGTCGTGTCTTTTTCTGCTTGTAACGCTCTGCGCTGTTTATCTAAATGAACGGCTTGATCCAGCAATTCTTCTGCTGGCAAATTACGTTTTTCTAAAGCTTTTATAAAGTCATTTTTATGATCAGCTATGCTTTTAATATCTAACATATAATTTTTTCTTTAAGTAAATAATGGTTTGATTGTCAGAATTGATATAAAAAAAATCAAAACTAATAATAAATAAGTTTTACCAAGCTTAATTCGATTAAAAAATGCAAGCTTGAAATAGTTTAGCAATTAATAGAAAAAAAACGAGTATTAGTCTTCAAAGAATTGAACTTTACCGCTAGATAAAGAATAAACACCTCCGGCTATCTGAAGATTGTCAGCATCAACAAGTTTTTTTATGATATCGCTTGTATTGTAAATTCGCTGACAGGTAAGACGAACATTTTTATCAATAACCTGGTCCACAAATTGTTTATTGCTGGAATCGTGTGGTTGATCTATCTTAGTAGATGCGTCTATTGCCGGTTCTATTTTTCTGACCAATGCTGAAATATTGCCCATTCTAACTTTATCACATGCCGCACTTACAGCACCACAGCTTTCATGACCTAATACAAAAATCAATTTACAGCCAGCAACTTTTGTAGCGTATTCCATACTGGCAAGTACATCATTGCTTTCAATATTTCCGGCAATTCTTGTTACAAAAACATCACCTATACTTTGATCAAAAATGGTTTCTACCGGGACACGACTATCCACACAAGACAAAATGATAGCCTTGGGATTTTGCCCTGCGGTAGCATCTGCTTTTAAAGCATCTATATTCCTTTTTAAAGGTTGATTATTTACAAATCTTTTATTGCCTTGTTTAAGATCATTTAGTACATCATTTGCTGTATAATCTGTTTGATCTTGTTTGCTAAATATTTTGTTTGAATTTTCCATTATTAACCTGCTTTGATAACATCTTTTCTAAATAGATCATCGAAACTTTCCGGATTATCTACTTCTCCGTTTTCATACTTGAAATGTATATTGATGTTTTTCTTTTTAGCGCGTTTTGCGTAGTCATCTAAGACTTCTAAAACATCATAATCTAATGATTTTGTGTTTCTTACATCTATTTCAAGAAGAGAGTTTTCCGGTATATTATTAAGTTCTCGCATAATAGCTCCTTTGTTAAAAAAGGTTACTTCTTCTGCAAAGTTCATTTTAACATGATGATTATCTCCATTTTGTTCTTTTAAGTGTAAGAAATGAGAATTTTTATAACTTTCTATTAATACTCTAATGACACCAACAGCCAGACCAAGACCTATACCAATAAGAAGATCTCCAAAGACCAGGCCTAATACCGTTACTAAAAATGGGATATATTGCTTCTTTCCCAAATTGATCATTTTTTTAAATAAAGACGGCTTAGCTAATTTATAACCTACTAATAATAAAATTGCGGCAAGCGAAGAAAGCGGAATTTGATTTAGAAAATTAGGTATGATGATTATCGATAAGAAAAGTAAAACACCATGAAAAACTGCTGACATTTTAGTTTTATTGCCCGACTGAATATTAGCTGAACTCCGGACAATAACCTGAGTAATAGGTAAACCTCCTATAAATCCTGATATAATATTTCCGGTACCTTGAGCGATCAACTCTCTATTTGTTGGTGTGTTTTTCTTTTCTGGGTCTAATTTGTCTGTTGCCTCTACACATAATAATGTTTCTAAACTCGCCACTATAGCAATTGTAATAGCTATTATATAGACGTCTATACTTACTAAGACACTAAAGTCCGGGGTCATAAATTGACCTATAAACGAGTCAAATCCTTCCGGAACGGGAACTTGCACCATTTGTTGATCTATTAATGCCCAGGCTGAATTTTCAGGTATTAAAATATTTATTAAAATACCAAGCAAAACAACAACTAAGGATGCCGGTAAAATCTTAAATATTTTTCCTTTTTGGGTCAGGTAATTTTCCCAGGCAATCAGGATAAATAAACTTAAAAAAGTAATGAAAATAGATGCCGGTGATATGTTATCGAATATATGCGTTAGTGCAGAAAATGTGTTTTCCCCGCTTGCTTGAATAAACTCAAAATTCTCAAAGGATTCTCCTACATAGCCAAAAGCTACCGGTATTTGTTTCAGAAAAATGATGATTCCAATTCCTGCCAGCATTCCTTTAATAACAGAATTAGGGAAATAATAACCTATTACTCCGGCTTTTAAAAAGCCCAAAATAAGTTGGATAACACCACTTAACACAACTGCTGCTAAAAAGGCTTCAAAACTTCCAAGTGTTTTAATAGCACTTACAACAATCACAACTAAACCCGCTGCCGGACCACTAACACCAGATGGTGATTTACTGATAAGGCCTACCACAATGCCGCCTACAAAACCGGCTATAATACCAGAAAAAAGCGGTGCTTCACTAGCTAGTGCAATTCCTAAACAAAGCGGTATAGCAACGAAGAATACCACAACACTTGAAGGTAAATCCTTATTGAGATGTTTGAACATTAAATTAATTTTTGAAAAATTTCAATATAATAAAAAAAAACAGTTTAACCATATAAGTAATGCAATTGCTGTTTAAATTAAAGTTTTTTAAAGTGAGAAGATTGTATCCAACCGGTTGAACCATCTTCTAATTTTATTTTACTAAATCCTTTAAAATCGCTTTCTACGCTTACTTTAGTTCCTTCGTGTAATCTAAAAAGGCGATCGCTCTTAGGGTTAGGTTCTTCATATACTTTAATCTCTTCTGGGAAAATAATCGCATATTGAGTTTCTTTAACAATTCTTTCTTGGGTAGATGCTAACAAATGAGATGTAACTGATAACATAGCTAAAATAACAAACAACGTAAAAAACTTTCTCTTTTGAGATGTTGAAGATTTGATAAAATATGTAATCAATGCGGCTAAGGCCAGGAAACCTAAGCCAATGCTAAGCCAGGCCCAGGAGGTTAATGATAATGCTAAAGCTACGTTCTTGGTAAATTCTTTTACCTCCGGCTCCGGAATAGGTTCTATCTGGTCAATACGCATTTGTTCTGCATAAGATAGATTGTTTTGAATTGCTTCATCAGAAGGTTTTAATTTTTTTGCCTTTTCATAATAATAAATACTCTCCGCTACATTATTTAGCTTATAATGAGCATTAGCTAAGTTAAAATAGACCGCTGCTGATAGATAACCTGTATCTAAAACTTTCTTATAAAGCTTTAGACTTTTTTTATAATCTCCTTCTGAATATGCATTATTTCCAGCAACAAATAAAGAATCTGCTTCCTTAGAAAATGCATTTAACGATAATAATAGAATAATTAATAACGAAAAAAACTTGATTTTCATGATTTAATGTCTTTATCGATTAGCGTAATAATTTTAGCTGAGTTTTTATAATCTTCATCTAAGTGAGATGATTCAGACATAGCATATCTGGCATGTTCACATTTAGATAACATTTCTATAAATCGGTCTTTATTTTCAACAGAAACACCTGATTTTAAAAGTTTTTCAGATACACTTTGTTTAGTTATATCTGATGTGTTTATTTTTAATTTAGCTTTTAAGAAATTGTACAATGCCATTTCTAATGATTGATAAAATTGGCTAGGATTATCTATATTTCGTTTAGCCTCAGAGAGATACTTTTTGGCTAATTTCTGCGTTTTCTTAGTTGTTGCATTTTGTTCTTGCGGCCGATTCTTTCTTAAAAAGAAAAAAAATAAGCTTCCTAAAGCTAAACCGATAGGTGATAAAGCAAGTACCCAATAAGTCGTTGATCTAAAGAAATTTTTAGACTCCTTAGGTTTAAGGTCAGTTTCTAATTTTATGAATTTAAAAGATGAAACACCGCTTATTTGGTTTGTCGGTGCCTGTTTGATCTCATTGGTTTCATCGTTATTATTAGATATGGAATTTGCGCTTTTTTCTACATTGATAACAATCTCATTTGTTGTTAACGTCTTGTAAGTTTCTGAACTCAAGTCAAAATAAGAGAACTCAATAGGGGAGATGGGGAATTTGCCGGCGTTTTGACCAACTAAGGTGTAGCTGTTTTTGACACTTCCTCTCATACCATTAGCATTAACCCTAATATTCTCTTTTCTTTCAGGTTCGTATAGTTCTAAGCCGGGCGGTGAAACAAGTTCAGGCAGATTGATCAATTGTAAATTACCTTTACCGCTGACATTCAAGTTTAATTCTGTAGATTCGCCTTGCTTAATTCCTGTTTGACTTATAGAAGTATCAACTGAAAATTTACCTACAGCTCCGGTGAATGAAGCTGGTTTACCTTCTTGTGGTAAAGGCTTAACATCTATTGTTTTGGTTTTAGCTGATATTCTGTGATCTATGGTTTCATAAAGCCTTCTACCAAAAATATCCCTTCTATTAGTAGGAACTTCAACTGATAAACTTAAAGTAAGCGGCTTAATTTTTAATTGACCTGTTTTCTGTGGATATAAGACTGTTTTTCTTAATTCCACATATCGATACGGTTCTCCACCAAAACTACCGTTTTTTACGTTTAATTGATCATTGTCAATATTTCTGCTCCAGAAATTCTCAAAATCAGGATTATCTACGGCTCGCCAATTTCTGACATTCGTATTTCTGCTTACGTAAAGTTTATAAACCACATAAACCGGTTCATTTAGATAGGGGCGGCTTTTTGAAACTTCAGCTACTAAGTGAATGCCATTTAAAGCTTCTCGTTTTTTAATCTCATTTTTATCATTGGGTTTATCAACGGCATCTCCTACTTCTACTGTTACCGGTGTAGTTTTATAAACTTCATTGTCTATATTAATAGTGGCCTGATTTATGGTTAATTCACCCTTTTTTTGAGGTTCTAAAAAATAAGTAAAGCTAAGCTTATAAGAGCTTTTACCATTAATAAACTGCTGTGATACAGATTGATTAGGACCGCCTACTTTCCTGAAATTTTTAAAATTAGGAGGCGTAAAATTATCGCCGGGTTGATTTACAGTAAAAGTGATCTTTAGCCTTTCATTAATCCCTATTTTATCACGACTTGTTTTAGCGGTAAATTGAACCTGCGAAAAAGCAGAATGTGCACCTGACCAAGCTATGATAAACAATAAAAAAAGTTTTATTTGCTTCATTTTACCAGTCTTTTTCTGTTTTTACAGGACTTCCCTGCTGTTTCTTTTTATTGAGTTTCTTCTGAACATCTTTTTCTGAATTCTCTATTGCTTTCAGTATATTTTTTATTTGTTGCTTTGACAGCTTAGCTTTTCTGGTTTTCTTTTTTTCTTTTTTATCAGATTGTTTTTGCTGATCTTTTTTTGCCTTTTGATTTTGTTTTTTATCTTCCTTAGGATTGCCTTTTTTATCCTTGTCTTTTTTTGATTTGTCTTCAGATTTACCCTTTTTGTCTTTTTTATCCTTTTTGTTTTTTCCTTTGCCGCCTTTTTTCTTTTGGTCTTTCTTCTTTTTCTGGTCTTGTTTCTTTTTCTGGTCTTTATTCTGTTTGTTCTGTTTGTTCTGTTTTTGTTTCTGCTTTTTCATCAGCTCTTTTGCAAGAACATAATTATAGCGTGTTTCATCATCCGTAGGATCGTTTTTTAAAGCTTCTTTATAGACTTTAGCTGCCTGAGCATATTTTTCTTTTTCCATCAAGATGTTGCCTTGGTTATGCAGACTCTTATGCTTTATAGACTTGCTTTTTGATTTTTTTGATGCTTTATTAAGATTGAGCAAGGCTTGGTTTTCTTTTTTATAGTTTATATAAAGATTGCCAAAGTTGTACTGTGCTAAATCATTATCAGGCGCTAAAGCAAGTGCTTTTCTGTATGAGGCTTCAGCCATTGCCATATTCCCTTTTTCATAATATTTTTTAGCTTCAGATAAATAGCTCATTAGCTTTTTTTCCACATCTTTTTCCTGACTTTGTTGCGAAAAGCCTATAAGTGGGAAAATGAGTATTAGCATTAATAATTTAAACTTCATCATCTTTCTTTTCATTAAATAAGTTTAACTTTCTTAACCACAGGGTTTTCTTTTCAAATAATAGCATGTCTATAACTAACAACAAGATACCAAATCCTAAAAACCATTGATATTGACTTTGATATTCTGCATATTGTTTAGATTCAAACTCCGTTTTTTCCATTTCCTGTAGTATGCTTGTAAATTTATTTACGATTTTTTTAGTAGATTTTCCTTTGATTAACTTTCCGTTTGTGGCTTCTGCGATCTTAGATAAGGTAGCTAAATTGGCTTTTGTTATGACTACTTTTCCTTGCTTATCTTTATTATAAGTTAGGTTGTATTTTGATTTTTCTACAGGAATAGGACCCCCTTTTTTTGTTCCTATAGCAATTGTATAGATTTCTACTCCCTTTTCTTTGGCTTGAGCCAATTGATTTTCTAATTTTGAACCATGGTCTTCTCCATCGCTCAAAACAACCATGACTCGCTTGGTTTGTTCTTGATCATCATAAAACGTAAGGCCTAATTCAATAGCATCAGCAATGGCTGTACCTTGACTAGAAACCATATTTGTATTCATGGAATTCAAGAAGTTCTTCGAAGATGAATAGTCTGTTGTGATAGGAACCTGAGGAAATGCGCTTCCTGCATATCCGATTAAGCCAACGCGATCACCGGCTAACTGATTAACAATCTCTGATATGATTCGCTTTGATTTTTCCAGCCGATTTGGGGCGATATCTTCAGCCAGCATACTTTTAGAAACATCTAAGGCAAACACAATATCCACGCCTTTTCTTTTAACCGTTTCTAATTGAGAACCTTTTTTAGGATTGACAAGTGCCATGGTGAAAAGCCCTAAGGCCAGTGCTATAAAAACAATTTTTATCCATCTTTTAAAGGCTGACTGCTCTGGAACTAGTTTTTTAAAAAAGGCGTTATCTGCGAATTGACTTTGTTTGCGCTTTTGCCAGAAAAACACTAATGTATAGCCCAATATTAAAATTGGAATAATCCACAACAGCCAAAAATATATAGGTTTTTCAAATATATACATCACACAAAACTTCTAAATAGGGTAAACTTTAACAAGACTTCTATAAGTAATAAAATTCCACCTATAATTAATAAAGGTCTAAATTTTTCTTGATAATCATAAAACTTTTTCTCTTCTATAACAGTTTTTTCTAATTTATTAATAGATTCATAAATTTCATTTAATTTTTCACGATCAGTTGCTCTATAATATTTTCCACCGGTTTGATCCGCTATATATTGCAATAGCTCATCGTCAATCTTTACTTCTACCGGCCTATAATTGATCTGGCCATTTTTTGATATTGAAACCGGTGATGAAGCTTTACCTTTTGTACCTATGCCAATTGAATAGGTTTTTATTTCTTCAGAAATAGCTAATTCTGTTGCTGTTTTAGGATCGATGAATCCGGAATTATTAACGCCATCTGTAAGTAGGATAATCACTTTGCTTTCTGCTTTACTGTCTTTTAATCTATTAACGGCTGTAGCTAATCCCATGCCAATCGCGGTTCCACCTTTTATGTTTTGCGAGTATTTTAAATCCTCTATAGCGCTTAATGCTATAGATTTATCAGAAGTTACAGGTGTTTTTGTGTAGCTTTCTCCGGAATAGACCACTAAACCGATACGATCATTTACCCTTTTTTTGATAAAATTAGAGGCTACATTCTTTAAAGCTTCTAATCGGTTAGGCTCTAAATCGCGGGCTAACATACTGGCTGAAACATCTATCGCCATCACGATATCTATACCTCGGGTTTTTTTGGTCTGTGTGCTTACATCAACAGTTCTGGGACGTGTCATAGCTGTGATGAATAAAGCTAAAGCTAGTATTTTTAAATAAAACAATATCGGTCTTATTTTTGACCAGATATCGGAATGACCTGAAAATGCTTTAGCGGTAGGCATTTTGACAGATGCATGTTGCTTATCCTTGTTAAAATGTCGCCAGAATATAAGCACAGGCAATATCAACAATAACCAAAACCAGGCTGGATTTTCAAAAACAAGGTCTTCTAGCATATCTAATCTGTTTTAAATTGAATAGAATTGACTATTCTATTAGTTATATCATTAGCATATTCATCATTCGCCTTTGTCATCACGATAACCTGATAAAACCCTTTTTTGTATACAAAGTTGATCAGTCTGTATTCTTTTTCTATATCATTTTCGGTAATCGGGTTTTTTATTGAAAAACTACCATAGACTTCAGGTCCTTTCACACCATTTACGGTTTCAAATTCTCGCTCTTTGGTCATAATATTATAAGCTCCTAAACTTTCTATCTTGTTATAGATTTCCTTCGTGTTTTCTTTTAATGCTTCTACTGATTTATCTTCTACAGGCACATTGGCTAAAATAACCTTTACGTTACCATAAAGATTTCCGTAAGTAAAATAACTCGAATTAGGTTTTTGAAGGCCACTAATTTTTAAGCTATCTGCCTTTTTCCGGACTAATACTTCAGGAGTGGTAATATTTAAAGGCGGAAATCCATAACCACTTGTGATCCATTTTTTCTCAAGAATATCTTTTGTAGGACTTCCGACCACTAATTCTTTTACATAGTCAAAGCCTTTTGTTGCGATTAGATAAGATGTTGAAACAAATAATGTTCCTAAAATAACCACAACGACTGCGGCTATTTTGAGTCTTTTTCTTCTTCGGGCTAATTTATTTTGATAGGCTTTATCTCGTTTTTTCTCTTCTTCTGTAGGTTCCGGGATAGCGTTCTGAACGGTGTTTGTAAACTGTTCTACATTTTTACGATCGTCTTTAGCCGTGATCATATCCGGTTGTTGACGGGCAAACTTAGCCATATCTGCACGCTTGAGAATTTTTTCAAAATCCTGTATCAAGTCATCGTTCAGCCTGAGCTTTCCGGTGTTCATCTGCTTTTTAAGATGATCTACGAGTTCGTTAGAAGTAAATTCCATCGCTCTTATAGACACTTTTTCTTCTAAATATCTACGGCTGATTTCCGTGAGCTTTGAATAATATTCCTTGAAATTTCGCTCATCTATAAGCTGACTTTGGTCAAGTTCTTTTAAGGAATCTATGGCTTGCTCATAAGGCGGCTTGCGTTTTTTAGATTGATCTCTGCGTTTTTTAAAATGGAAGTAAATGCCTACTAACAGCAACATTAACAATAATATAGCTAATGTGTACCAGATCCAATCTGACAATTCTAAAGGCTCTGGTACATCAACAGACTGTTTAGTAGGATAAAACTTTTTACTGGTGGTGTCAACTTCTATTGTGTTAACATATACAGATAATGAATCGGTAAGGAGTTTTTGGTTATCAATTTGAACAAGCTGCTGCGGTATGGTATAACGACCGGAATCATAAACAGAAAGGCCGTATTTTTTAATCAATTTAAAAGTGGGTTTGAGCGAAATGGTATCTTTTTGATAATCTTCGATCAGTTCAGCTGGTATAAAACTTTGGCCTTTAGGAAAAGCTATGCTGTCCGGCTGATTTTCAGCAGTAACTTTTATTTCATATATAATTTGTTCTCCTATTTTGATAGAATCTCTACCTATCTTTGTGCTTAATGATTGAGCAAAAGAAGCGGATAAGCAAAATAAAACACCTATAGTAAAAAGAAGATGATGCTTTTTTTTTATCATGTTCTGGTTTTAAAATAGGTTAATAATTTAGTGACATAATTCTCGTCAACGCGAGTTGAAAAGCATCCGGCACCACTTCTTTTGAAGGTTTTATTAAAATAATCGCCCCGGGCTTTAAAATAATTTGCATAATTAGTTCTGGTCTTCTTAGAACGGGTATTGACCCAAATTTGTTTTCCGGTTTCGTTGTCAGTTATTTTAATCAGCCCTACATTAGGCAGTTCTGTTTCTCGTCTATCATATATGCGAATACCAGTAATGTCGTGTTTTTGAGCTGCAATTTGGATCTTACTTTTATAATTATCATCTACAAAATCAGATAAAACAAAAGTGATGCTTCTTTTTTTTAGGACATCTGAAAGGAATTTTAATGCATTTCCTATGTCTGTATTTTTTTCTTGCGGCTTAAACTCTATTAATTCCCTAATAATACGTAATACATGAGACCTCCCTTTTTTAGGAGGTATGTATAATTCAATTTTTGAGGAGAATAAAATCAATCCTACTTTATCATTATTTTGCGTTGCTGAAAATGCTAACGTAGCTGCTATTTCAGTAATGATGTCTCTCTTAAAAGCTTGATGTGTAGCAAAATCTTCAGAGGCAGAAATATCTACTACCAGCATTAAGGTAAGCTCCCTTTCTTCTTCAAATACTTTAATGTGCGGCTGGTTTGTTCTTGCTGTAACGTTCCAATCTATCGCCCTAATATCATCACCATATTGATATTCTCTTACTTCACTAAAAGTCATACCTCGACCTTTAAATGCGGAATGATATTCACCACCAAATACGTTTGTGCTTAAACGCTTGGTTTTAATTTCGATTCTCCTAACTTTTTTAAGTAGTGATTTTGTATCCATAAAAATTAAAGTCTTTATTATGGCACTTCTACTTCATCTATTATGCGCTTTATAATATCTACCGATGTGAAGTTTTCAGCTTCTGCTTCATAAGTGATGCCAATTCTGTGTCTTAAAACATCATAAACAACAGAGCGTACATCTTCCGGCACTACGTAACCTCTCGCATTGATAAAAGCATTGCATTTTGCTGCGATCGCCAGGTTAATACTTCCTCTTGGAGATGCTCCAAAACTTATCAGTGGTTTGATGCCGTTTACATTATAGCGTTCCGGATAACGCGTGGCAAATATCAGGTCAAGTATATATTTTTCAATTTTTTCGTCCATATAGACTTCTCCAACAGATTTCTGAGCTTTTAAAATCTGATCAGTTGTAACAACGGGATTGACTGTTTGAGTAGTTTTAGCCAAATTTCCTCTTACAACAAGTTGTTCTTCATCAATACTTGGATAATCAATAACGGTTTTTAACATAAATCTATCCACTTGAGCTTCCGGAAGTGGATAGGTTCCTTCTTGCTCAACCGGGTTTTGCGTAGCCATGACCAGGAATGGCTTTTCTAAAACAAAAGTTTCATCACCTATAGTTACTTGTTTTTCTTGCATGGCTTCCAGCAAAGCTGATTGAAGTTTTGCCGGCGCACGGTTTATCTCATCAGCTAATACAAAGTTGGCGAAAATAGGACCTTTTTTAATGCTGAACTTATTTTCGTTCATATTATAAATCATGGTTCCTATAACATCAGCGGGCAGTAAATCAGGTGTAAATTGTATTCGGCTAAATGAAGATTTAATCGCCTTTGATAAGGTGCTAATCGCTAATGTTTTTGCTAAACCGGGAACACCTTCTAATAAGATATGTCCTTTACCCAGTAATCCGATTAATAACCTATTAATCATATGTTCCTGACCAATGATTACTTTGTTCATCTCTTGCCTGAGTGACTTGATGAAAGCGCTCTCTTGCTCTATCTTAGCATTGAGGCTTTCTATATCAACGGAGGTGCTTTGATGTTCCATACACGTTTTTACTTTATAATAAGGCGCAAATTCAGAAAAACAGCAAATGTAACGTGTTAACAGATGGTTAAATAATATAAATTTTGTAAAGGGCTAATAATGTTGCTGTTACTTACAAAAAAGTGTTGATTTATACTTTTAATAAGTTGAACAACTTTTAAAATTAATAAGTAACTGAAATAAAAATATGACTAAAATATGTCTGTAATAAATTGATATAAAATGTTTAAGGATTTTTAAAATAGTATTGCTATTATAATTAGTATTAAATATTTATTAAAATAAAAGCTTAATACTTAAAGTTAATAGTTTTACTATTAACTTTGACAAAACAAAATATCAAGCATGCATCATTTGTTACCACACATAAAATTAATGATCAATACAAAATTATTTATAAAAGATCCTGAAAGTTCTCAATTAGGAAGAGAAATCATCAAGGAAAGCATTAATTTAATCAATACAAAAGGATTTGAAAATTTTACATTTAAAAAATTAGGTCTGAAAATTAGATCAAATGAGAGCTCTATATATAGGTATTTTGAAAACAAGCATAAACTATTATTGTATTTATCTTCTCTATATTGGGGCATTTTAGAATATCGTTTAGTTTTTGAAACTAATAACTTAAGCGATTCTGTAGAAAAATTAGAAAAGGCAATTGATGTTGTAGCCGGTACACCTCAACCGGTTGAGACTAATCTTTCTATAGACATTTTAGGGTTAAGAGCTATTGTTATTGCTGAATTTACCAAATCTTATCATAATAAATCTGTTGACTTAGAAAATAAGGAAGGATTCTTTAGTGAATACAAGCGATTGATTAATAGAGTTGTTAGTATGGTTTTAGCTATTAATCCGGATTATCCTTACCCTAAAACCTGGGCTTCAAATTTGATAGATGGAGCCTTACATCAGCATTTTTTAGTAGAGCATTTTCCATCTATAACAGATTGTAGAAAAGATGAACCGCCCAATCTCTTTTTTAAACATCAAATCAAATGCTTGATAAATAATAAATAATGAAAGAAAACAGAAATACATTAACTCCATGGCAACGCTTAATACGGCTTATAACATTAGAGCGAAAGGCTATATATGCCATAATAGGCTATGCGGTTTTTGCCGGATTAGTTACACTTACCTTGCCTTTAGGGATTCAAGCCATCATTAATTTTGTGCAATCCGGTTCGTTTAGTGCTTCCTTGTATCTTTTAATCACTCTTGTTTTGTTAGGTGTTTTTTTTGCCGGTATTCTTAGATATATGCAAATGCGAATAGCTGAAGACCTTCAACAGCGAATTTTTACTCGCTCGTCTTTTGAGTTTATTTATCGTTTCCCAAAAATTGTCTACACGGCTTTTGGGAATAGATACCCACCGGAATTAGCCAATCGATTTTTTGATACTATGACCATACAAAAAGGCCTTCCTAAGTCTTTATTGGTTTTCGCACAAGCGATTATCCAGATCATTTTTGGGATTATTTTACTATCCTTTTATCATCCGTTTTTTATATTATTTGGTCTTTTATTGTTAATATTAATCTATGTTGTTTTTCAATTTTCAGCGCCGGCAGGTGTGAAAACCAGTATAAAAGAATCAAAACATAAATATGAAGTAGCTCATTGGATAGAAGAGGTAGCTAAAAATTCACCTACTTTTAAGTTGAGCGATAGATATTCACTCGCCTCTAATAAAAATGACTCTTTAGTAACCCATTATTTGAATGCAAGAGAAGATCACTTTAAAATTCTTAGGCTTCAATTTTTTAAAATGATCGGCTTCAAGCTATTAGTTATTGCCGCATTATTGATTATCGGCGGATTATTAGTGGTAAACCAGCAAATGAACATCGGGCAGTTTGTAGCGTCTGAAGTTATTGTGATCCTGATGGTTAACTCTGTTGAAAAGTTGATACTTCAGTTAGAAAGTTTATATGATGTATTAACCGCAATAGAAAAAATAGGAGAAATTGTAGATTTAGAACTGGAAAAAGATAAAGGTGATGTTCAACTAACTGATTATGAAAATATTCATTTACAATTAAGTGACCTCAGTCTAATTTATCCACAAACAAAAAAATATGCCCTTAAAAATATAAATTTAGATATAAAAACTAAAGAGCATATTTACATTGAAGGAGAAAGTGGTTCCGGGAAAACCAGTTTACTAAAAATTCTTACCGGGTTGATCTTTCCCAGCAGTGGAAACTTGTTTGTAAATGAACACGACGTAAAACATCTTAATTTAGCTACATACAGATCATTAATAGGTCATTCTTTATTAGAAGAATTGCCTTTTGAGGGAACAATCAGGGAAAACATAAAGATGAACAACCCGCTGATATCAGATCAGGACATAGATGAGGTATTAGAACATCTAAATTTAAACGGTTTTGTTCAGTATCAGGATAAAGGTTTATCTACTATTATTGGAACCGAGGCAAGACATTTACCTTACACTATTGCTAAAAAAATTATGCTAGCCAGAGCTGTGGTAACTAAACCTAAGTTTTTAGTTTTAAAAGATCCGCTGGTAGAATTTGATGATCAAGAGATCAAAAAAATATTGAATTATCTATTTGATGAAAAACAACCCTGGACGATCATCGTGGTAAGTCGAAATAAAAATTGGAAAAACTATTGCCGCCGAACCGTGCGTTTAAAAGATGGTCAAATCGTTTAATAATTAAGACAAATGCTGAATATTACAAATAATCATCTAGGCAAAATTAAGAGAATTGAAACCTCGACTTCGTTTCAGTTTGTCAAGAACAAAAACCATTTTCTCAAGTTAGATAGAATTCTTTATATATTAGCTATTATATTCATTATTTTCATGTTTCTACCGTGGACGCAATTTGTTACCGGAAGAGGAAATGTAACCACTTTAAGTCCTGAAAACAGACCACAGTCCATAGAATCTGCCATTGCCGGAAGAGTAGAAAAATGGTATGTCAATGAAGGCGATTATGTGGAAAAAGGAGATACCATCGTTCATATTTCTGAAGTAAAAGACAAGTTTTTTGATCCGGATTTGATCAACAGAACGGCTAATCAGGTGGAAGCAAAAAGACAAAGCTTCAACTCTTACAACAGTAAAGTTCAGTCCTTAAATTATCAGATAAATGCGCTTAAAGAAACACGTGATCTAAAATTAGAACAAGCACAAAATAAGTTAAAGCAAGCTAAACTTAAAGTGCAAAGTGACAGCATTGACCTACAAGCAGCTAAAACGCAATTGACCATTGCTCAGCGACAATTTGACCGTTTTGATAAACTCTATAATGAGGGATTAAAGGCATTAACAGATTTAGAAAACAAACGCCTCAAACTTCAGGAAAGTCAGGCTAAAAAAATTGCTCAGGAAAACAAATTGCTCAGTAGCAAAAATGAAGTAATCAACGCAAAAATTGAGATCTCCAGCATTAAAGCATCTTTTCAGGATAAAATATCAAAAGCAAAGAGCGAGCGATTTACTGCACTTTCTTCTAAGTTTGATGCAGAAGCCGGTATCAACAAATTAGAAAATAAACTTACAAATTTTCAAGTGCGAAGTGGTTTAAATTACATCACAGCACCACAAAACGGTTATATCAATCAAGCCATTCAAAAAGGAATAGGCGAAACTTTTAAAGAAGGCGCTGAAATGGTAAGTATTGTCCCATCACAAGATGACCTGGCGGTTGAAACATTTGTCGCCCCAAGAGATCTTCCTTTAATCAATAAAGGACAAAAAATAAGGATTATTTTTGACGGATGGCCGGTTATATTTTTCTCAGGTTGGCCTAATTTATCCTATGGAACATATGGTGGTGAAGTCTTTGCTATTGAAAGAAATATTAGTAAAAACGGGAAATACCGTGTTTTGATCAAGCCGGATAATTCATTTAAAGAATGGCCTGAAGCTATACGTCCAGGCATGGGAACAAGAACCTTTGCCTTGCTTAAAGATGTTCCGGTCTGGTATGAAATATGGCGACAAATTAACGGGTTCCCACCAGATTATTATGTTCCTGAAAATCAGAAGAATAAGAAGCAGCAACAGAATAATAAAAAAGCAAAGTAATCAATGAATAAAGTTTTTAGTCTGTATTTACTGATCTTCTTTTTGTTTTCCTTCAATTCTAATGGACAAAACAATCCTGTGAGTGGTGATTCATTAAGCCTTCAAGAATTTGTAGGCTTTGTAAAAAAATATCATCCAGTCATACGTCAAGCCGGGTTGCAACTTAGCGAAGCGCAAGCAAAATTGATGAAAGCGCGTGGTGCTTTTGACCCTAAATTAACCGGTAACTATAACAGAAAAGACTTTGAGGAAAAACGCTATTATGACCTTTTTGACGCCGGATTTAAGATACCTACCTGGTTTGGCGTAGAATTTAAAGCTGGTTTTGAGCAAAATGAAGGTGTTTTTCTGAACCCGCAAAACAATGTTCCTTTGGACGGTCTTTACAAAGCTGGCGTTTCTGTTCCCATAGGTCAGGGTTTATTTATCAATGATAGAATGGCTACTTTAAAACAAGCCAAAATCTTAAATGATATCAATACGATCAAGCGTCAAATATTGATCAATCAGCTTATTACAGATGCGATCAAAGCTTTTATAGAATGGGAAATCGCCTATGACAAAATGACCTTATATCAAAATTTTTTGGATAACGCAAAAACAAGATTTCAAGGAATCAAGTCAAGTGCTGAATCTGGCGACAGAGCTTCAATTGATACCGTAGAAGCAAAGATCATTGTCCAGAATAGACAATTACAATTAGAAAAAGCCAATCTCAAGCAGACAAAGAAAAGGTTGAAATTGTCTAATTTCCTTTGGATGGATAATAATATTCCGTTAGAAATCAATGAACTTATTGCTCCGGCTGATATTTCAGCAATGGAAATACAACAAATTTTAGGGAATAACACTTTACTAGTAAACGATTTTGATTTACAAAATCATCCGGCTTTACAGCTTACAAATTTTAAAATTGATCAATTAGAGATTAATAGAAAACTAAAAGCAGAGCAATTAAAACCTCAGCTTGACTTACAATACAATTTTCTATCAGAAGATCCTAATAGAATAAACTCCTATAATACAAATGAATATACAGCAGGAATCAAATTTAGAATGCCTTTATTCTTAAGAAAAGAACGAGGTGACTTAAGGTTGGCTAAGATCAAACTAAGAGATCAGCGCATTAATTACGATCTTAAACAACTCAAACTCGATAATAAAATTCAAGAAGCTGTGGCTACCATTAATTCACTTCAAAATCAAACGCAAATCATCGATGAAGCGACAACAAACTATCAAAAAATGCTAGATGCGGAAAAAAGAAGGTTTGAGTTTGGCGAAAGTTCTGTTTTCTTAGTCAATACACGAGAACAAAAATTGATCAAAGCAAGAATTGATCAAATCAATATCAATGCTGATCTGCTTAAAAGCAAAGCTCAATTATTTAATGTTCTAGCTAAAGAAGTGAATGTTGAAGAAGAATAATTTATCAAAATAAACTGAAATTTTATAAGTTTGATGAGATTTGTAGATTATGGCTCATCAAAAGAAAAATTTAGCTGATTACATTCCATCGCCGTTTAGCTTAGCCATTTTATTAACGCTGATAGCTTTCATATTAGCCTGGATCTTTAGTGGAGAAAAGGAAGCAAAGATCACATCGGTTTTTAGTTACTGGATTGATGGAATTTGGAACAACGCGCTGCTGGTTTTTGGTTATCAGATGATGCTGATTTTAGTTTTAGGTCATGTTTTAGCGCTGAGCCAACCTGTTCAAAAACTTTTGAACTTAATAACTGGTTTTGTTCGTTCTACCGCACAAGCCGTGGTTTTTGTGAGCATTTCTTGTATGCTTGTCGCTTTTTTTAATTGGGGTTTAGGATTGATCTTTGGAGCGATATTAGCTCGGAAAATTGGAGAAAAAGCGCAGAATGAAGGTTTTGATATTAATTATCCATTAGTAGGAGCTTCCGGTTATGTAGGATTATTGGTCTGGCACGGCGGCATAAGCGGTTCGGCACCATTAAAAGTTTCTGAAAGTGGACATTTGGCTAGCTTAGTAGGCGATCAAAATTTAGGTTTACCGGATTTCATTCCGGCTACAGAAACGATCTTCAGTTGGGAAAACTTGCTTGTTTTTGGGCTATTCCTTGTATTGATACCCGTTTTGCTTCATTTCTTAGCCAAAAAGAAATCGACTGTGACTCTTGATTTAGATTTGCGTTTATCAACTGACGAAGCTGCTGAAAAATGGGAAAGTTCTTCTAAATTAGAGAACAAGAAATGGTTTTCTAAAGGCTTTGGTTTGCTCATCTTGGTCGCCTGGTTTTTTGCTTATGAATCGCAATGGAGCGTTTTATCGATTACACCTAATATGCTTAATTTATTGATGCTTGCTCTAGGCTTATTATTTCATCAAAACTTAAACCGATTTTTAAAAGCTGTAAAAGAAGCTATAAATGGAGCTTCGGGTATACTTATTCAATTTCCGCTTTATTTTGGGATTATGGGAATATTAAGTGGTAGTGGATTAATTACAACTTTTGCTATGCAGATTTCTAATTATGCTAACCAAACCACCTTACCTTTTTTAACTTTTTTAAGTGCAGGAGTTGTTAATTTTTTTGTGCCGAGTGGTGGAGGGCAATGGGCGATTCAGGGGCCAGTGAATATTTTATCAGCACAAGAGCTGCAGGTGCCGCTTCGTCATCAGATAATGGCTTTTGCATACGGTGATCAGGTAACGAATATGCTTCAGCCTTTTTGGGCGCTTCCGCTTTTAGCTATCACCCGATTAAAAGCAAAACAAATATTGCATTATACCGCATTATTATTTTTATTAGGAGCTTTTATTTTCATCTTAAGTTTAGTCTTGATTTATTAAAATGTTAAATTATTTATGACCAGTTAAATATTAATAGTGATAAATATATAGTTCAATAAAAATCAGCATTTCGTTTAAAAGAATCTATAAATCAAAATTTAAATCTAAGTTTTCATTTATTTTCGCATTTTAATCATTAATTATTAATTATGAAAGTAGCTATAGTTGGAGTTACCGGTATGGTAGGTCAGGTGATGCTGGAGGTTTTAGCAGAGCGCAATTTCCCTATTACAGATCTTATTCCGGTTGCTTCAAAAAAATCAGCAGGAAATGATATAGCATTTCGCAACAAATCTTATAAAATTGTTGACTTAGAAACCGCTTTAGCTAAAGAGCCGAATTTAGCATTATTTTCTGCTGGCGCAAGTGTTTCTAAAAAATGGGCACCTAAATTTGCTGATGCAGGTTGTAAGGTAGTGGATAACTCATCTGCCTTTCGTATGGAATCTTATATCAATCTTGTGATACCTGAGGTAAATGGAGATGTACTTACAGCAAAAGATAAAATCATCGCTAATCCTAATTGCTCAACTATCCAACTATTAATGGCATTAGCGCCTATTCATCAGGAGTTTAATATAGAGCGAGTTATTGTATCTACATATCAATCTGTAACAGGCACAGGTAAAGATGCAGTTGATCAATTAGAAAATGAAGAAAAAGGTCAATCCGGCGAAATGAGTTATCCGTATCAAATCTATAGAAATGCTTTACCACATTGTGATGATTTTCAGGATAATGACTATACTAGAGAGGAGATGAAGTTGACACGTGAAACTAACAAAATATTAGATCAAGAAATAGCTTTATCAGCCACAGCAGTAAGAATTCCGGTTGCCGGTGGTCATAGTGAATCCGTTCATGTAGAATTGAAAAAAACTGCAGATGTTAAGCAAATTAAGCAATTGCTTAATAACACCAGAGGAGTTGTTTTACAAGATCAGCCAGATGTTAATAAATATCCAATGCCAATTTATAGTTTTGGTAAAGATGATGTTTTTGTTGGTAGAATAAGAAAAGATTTCACCCGAGATAATGCTTTTCATTTATGGATTGTTGCTGATAACCTACGAAAAGGAGCTGCTACAAATACCGTTCAAATTGCAGAGAAATTAATCGGAAAGAAACTACTTTAAAATGTAGAAATCTTAATTTAAACCGATCAAATCATTAAATTTGTAATCAAATTATATAATATGAAATCATTTAAATCAATTTTATTCAGTTTTAGTTTAGTTAGCTTATTACTTATTAGTTGTGGTCAGGATGTATCCGTTGTAGAAAGTGGTACTTATTCTGGAAAGGTTGTTGAAGTAAAACCTGATGAAAAAGAAATTTACGTAGAATTAGAAGAAGGAAAGACTATTGAACTGTATTTTACAGACAGTACAGCTTTAACGCAAGGCGGAAAAAAAGCAGAGTTTTCCCAGTTGAAAAAGGATAGCGAAGTGAAAGTTAAAGTTGAAAAAATGGGTAAGAAGCTGAATCCGTTAGCTGTTAAAATAAAATAAGATTGGCTTCTGAATTACCGGAGATGTGGCGAGAAGAATTGGTTCATCCATTATTCGTCCATTTTCCTATTGCTTTATTAGTTATAGGTTCTATTTTGCTAGTATTAGCACGTACTTCTTTACTGATAAAAGCAAAAAATAATCTTTTATTTTCGTCAAGACTTTTATTCGTAACAGGTAGTTTATTTTCCTGGATAACGGTTTACACGGGGACTTTAGCTGATAGTGTTGTAGGCCGGGAAATTTGCGATCCTACCATTTTAGAAGATCACGAAAGATATGGTTATTACGTAGCCATTTTATTTTCTGTTGTCAGCGTTTTTGAAATTGGTTTTAATTTCGTCAAGCCTAAGCTCAAGTCGAGTTTGTTTCGTTTTTTCAGGATGTTGAGTCTTCTATTAGCTATTGGAGGAACTGTTTTTTTGGGCTATCAAGCGCATTTAGGTGGAAAATTAGTTTATCAACAAGCGGCTGGTGTTCATCAACCTAGTGACAACTGTAAAGAGTTTGAATAATTTTTTGTTTTTGGGATTGCCTAAATTGGTTTTATTAAATATTTTTATAAATTTTTGCAATCAAAATAAATTAAACTCGAATTCAAAAAATAAATGCAACTTTTAAATGTGAGAATTTAATTTTATAAATAATAAACATAATATTTTAAATAATGAAAACCTTAATTAAGCAAGCGAAGATTGTTAATGAAGGAGTTGTTTTTGAAAGTGATTTATTAATAAACAATGACCTAATTGAGCAGATAGATACGTCTATCAGCTCAAAATCTAATGATACAAAAGTAATAGACGCAGAAGGCAATTATTTGATTCCCGGATTCATAGATGATCAAGTACATTTTCGTGAACCGGGATTAACGCATAAAGAAACGATAAAAACTGGCTCTAAAGCAGCGGTATCCGGTGGCATAACCAGCTTTATAGAAATGCCAAACACAAATCCGCAAACCACTAATTTTAATGAACTAAAAAGGAAGTTTGATATAGCAGCAAAAGATAGTTATGCTAATTATTCTTTTATGTTTGGTGGAACAAATGATAATCTTGAACTCATTAAACAGATCAACCCGAAAGAAGTAGCAGGACTAAAATTATTTTTAGGTTCATCTACCGGGAACATGCTTGTTGATGATGAGAAGATCTTAGAGTCCATCTTTAAAGAATCTCCTGTTATTATTTCTACTCATTGCGAAGATGAATCAACCGTCAACAAGAACTTAGAAAGTTATAGGAAAGAATATGGAGATGACATACCTATTGAAAAACATCCTTTGATTAGAAGTGAAGAAGCCTGTTACCTGTCATCCTCATCAGCGGTAGCTTTAGCAAAAAAAACCGGAGCTAGACTACATGTTTTTCACTTGTCAACAGAGAAAGAACTTTCTTTATTTACAAATAAAATACCACTGGAAGATAAGAAAATAACTGCTGAGGTTTGTTTGCATCATTTATGGTTTAATGATGAACAATACGCCAATCTGGGCTCGCATATCAAGTGGAATCCAGCTGTAAAAAAAGAGTCAGATAGACAGGCACTTGTGAAAGCTTTTAATTCTGACTTGATAGATGTTTTTGCTACTGATCATGCGCCTCATACTAAAGAAGAGAAAGATCAAATATACACAAGTTGTCCAAGTGGCGGCCCTATGGTTCAGCATGCTTTACCAGCATTATTTAGTATGATAAATAAAGGGGAAACAACAATAGAAAATGTAGTTCAAAAAACCTCACACAATCCTGCAAAATTGTTTAATATTGAAAATAGAGGTTTTATTAAAGAAGGTTTTAAAGCAGATCTTGTAGTAGTTGATCCGGCAGCACCATTTACCGTTAAGCCTGAAAATTTATTTTATAAGTGCAACTGGTCTCCAATGATGAATAAAACCTTTCAGGCTCGAGTGTTATACACTTTTGTAAACGGAAGAATAGTTTATCATAACTTTAATTTTTCCAATTTTGAACCTGGAGAAAAATTAACATTCAATCGATGAAATATATAAGCTTGCTTATTTTGATTTTTATATGGTCTTGTCAAACAACAGAAAAGACTAAAAAACCGGAGCATTTATTAACAAAAAATAAAATGGTAGATATATTATCAGATATTGCTGTGTTAAAATCAGCGAGTGATGTTAATTCAAATAAATTGTCAAAATATATGGAAAATCCATTTGATTATGTTTGTGAAAAATATAAAGTTGATAGCTTAACTATTGCTCAAAATATAGAGTATTATAATTTTAAATTTAATGACAATCTTGATATTTATAAAAGCGTTGAAGAAAAAATACTAAATAGAAAGCAAAAAATTGACAGTATCAATACGATTATTGATAGTTTGAAAAGAAAAACGGCACTTAACCAGAAAAAGAAAAAACTATCAGATTAATTGGTTTCTGTTTTTTTATTTTTGTCTGGTTTTAATTCTTCTTTTTTGTACTCAGGTACTAATTCTTTGATTGTTTTGATAGATTTTTGGTCATCATAATTATCAATGTGTTCAAATAAATTGTTGAGTAAAATCCTTTTGCTATTGTCAAAATGGAATGAGCTTTTTGCTATTAATATTTTTTCATTATAGGTGGGTAGCGTATTTTCTTTATCAGCCAGTAGTTCTTCATAAAGTTTTTCTCCCGGTCTTAAACCGGTAATTTTGATTTTAATGTCTTTATCCGGTACAAAGCCAGAAAGTCTTATCATCTTATTAGCTAAGTCAATTATTTTTACCGGCTCACCCATATCAAAAACGTATATTTCACCACCTTTACCCATTATCCCAGCTTCAAGCACAAGTTGACAAGCTTCGTTGATAGTCATAAAATAACGGGTGATATTTTTATGAGTTACCGTAACCGGGCCACCTTTTTTAATTTGTTTTTTAAAGTGAGGTATGACAGACCCATTAGACCCTAAAACATTACCAAAACGAGTGGTTATAAAACTTGTCTTCACATCTTCTTTTTGCGATAAAGATTGAATGAGCAATTCAGCTGCTCTCTTAGAAGCCCCCATAATATTAGTAGGGTTTACAGCCTTATCAGTTGATACAAAAACAAATCTTTCCACATCATATTTCGTCGCTAAAACCGCTACATTTTTAGTTCCAAAAACATTTACAGATAGAGCCTCTAAAGGGTTTTTTTCCATCATAGGAACATGTTTGTAAGCTGCTCCGTGAAAAACTACTTGTGGTTTGTATTTTATATAAATTTCTTCAATTCTCTTTTTCCTCCTGACATCAGCTATTAGCAATTCAAAGTTTATTTCAGGAAATTCGTTTTTTAATTCTAAACCAAGCTCATGAAGTGGTGTTTCAGCTTGATCAATCAATAATATGGTTTTAGGTTTATAATTTATCAATTGGTAAACTATATCACTTCCAATGGAACCAGCTGCACCAGTAACCATAATAACTCTATCTGCATATTTTCTTCTTAACTCGTTATTATGTAATTTAATTGGGGTTCTTTGAAGAAGGTCTTCAAGTTTAATTTGTTTTATTTCACCACTAATACTCTCTTGATTCCAGTCTTCAATTTCCGGTAACTTATAAATTTTAAGATTTAATTCTAATAGCCTGTCAATTAACTCTTTATTGTTATAGGTGATTTGCTTCAGTCTTGATTCAGATACAATAATGGCTTTATTACTATTGTTATCTTCAGAAAGTTGATTAATGGTTTTGACGGGTAAAGTAAAACTCTTATTCCTCTTTAAGCTATTAGACTCCGTTAAAAACCCGATTACTGTAAATTTTTTCTGAGGATCTGAAAGCAAGCTTTCCGCTATTGAGACATCAGTTAATTCTGTTCCTAATACATATGTGTAAATAGGAGACCTGTTCATGTTTATGATTTGATATATCCTTTTGATCATTATTCTAAAAGAATACAACAATGAAAAAGCTATAAACCCGTATATAATTGCACCTCCATCATGAATTATCTTTTTATCAAGAAAATAAGAAGAGGCTTGATTTAATATCAACACTGAAAATACTGTAAAACTTGTGGTTTGTATTTGTCTAAAAGCATCTTTGTACCCGGTGTATCTAACAATACCCGTATAAGACCTAAATAGAACAAAAGACACAAGTTGAAGCCCCCAAAAAAGCCATAGTTCAAAACTTAAATTTGAAAACGTCAAATTTGAAACTTGAATCGTGTTAATTAATGTTAATGAGACTTCTATAGCAACTAAAGCTATAATTGAATCAATAAGAAAGATGAATTCTCGAGGCACATATTTCTTAATAGTCGCACGTGCCAATTTTAAAATAAGCAGCTTAATTTTTCTCAAAACATAAAAGATTGGAAAAAACAAATATATAAATTTATATTCATTGTAACTTTAGTTTAGATTAGAGAATTTTATATATTTGCGCATTATGAAAAAAATTTTTTTATTACTGATTTTACTAATAGTAGTAGTAAGTTGTACGCCAAGGAAAAAAATAGTTTACTTCAATGATATAGATTCTGCTAACATTGAAAATCTTGATAAGTATAGCTCATCGTTACAGGTAGGAGTAAATGATATTTTAAATATCAATGTTAGAACCCTAAACCCACAAGCTTCCATGCAATTTTCACAAAGTGGAATGCAAGCTCAAGGAGGTGGACAAGGAGCTGGAATGAGAGCAGAAACGCTTAGAATAACCGGTTATTTAGTACATGATAATGGGACAATAGATTTCCCTCAAATAGGCTCTGTTCAAGTAAAAGGTAAGACAACAAGACAAATTCAAAAATTACTGGAATCTAAGTTAAAAAAATACTTAAAAAATCCTACTGTTAGTATAAGGGTATTAAACTATAAATTTACTATACTTGGGGAAGTAAAGGCACCGGGGACTTATGAAATTATTGAAGAAAATTTCACGTTATTACAAGCAATAGGTCGCGCCGGTGGGTTGACAATTAACGGAAAACGGCAAAATATATTAGTTATAAGACATCAAGATGGAAAAAGAATAAAAAAACGGATTGATCTTACTAAATCAGACTGGATGAATTCTCCTTTTTATTATATCAAACAAAATGACCAAATATACGTTGAGCCTAATAACCCACAAGTTAAAAGAGCCGGCTACATAACTAATATAGGTACATTACTTTCTGTTATATCTGTTATACTATCTACAAGTGTCTTAATTCTTAGATAAATGAATGAACAAAATACTTCTGAAAACTTTATATCATACGAGTCCGTAGATCTTAAAGAGACTTTTCTTAACTATTTAAAATATTGGCCCTTTTTCTTAATATCTGTTATTATTGCTTTCTTAGTAGCCTTTCTATACCTAAGATATGAAAATAATGTTTATAGCTCTAGTGGTAAAATTAAGATCTTAAAAGATAATCAGGGGCTTGATTTAAGTATGATGCAAGGGAACTCACCCCTGTTTGATTTTAGCGAAGTGAACCTTGAAAATGAAATTGAAATATTAAAATCTAGAAAACTCTTATCAAATGTAATCGACAGAGCAAATTTGCAAACTAAATTCACAAAAGAAGGTAGAATAAAATCGTTTGTAATATATGGCAATGATATTCCTGTAAATATTAAATGGAATATGCCTGATGATGCTAACTTAAATAATGTTGAAAAGTTTAATTTAGATATAATAAATCAAGAAACATACAGAATAAATGTCGAAGAATTAAATTACTCTAAAAAACACAAATTTGGTGAAAATGTAAGTATAGAATCATTCAATTTTTCAATAAGTCTAAAAAGCGGAGTGACTAAAGATATGTTTGGTAAGAACTATTTTTTCAAATATATTAATAAAGATAAGCTAATAACCAATCTCAAACAATCTATTGAAGTCGAACCTATTGGAGAAATCAGTAAAATACTTGAAATTAAATATAATGGCACAAATATTAGCAGAAATCAAGCCGTTATAGATGCTTTAATAGAAGAGTTTAAGCTTGATGGTGTAAGAGATAATAGAGAAGTAGCTAAAAGAACAAAAGACTTTGTAGAAGAGAGGCTAGACACAATTGTAAAAGAATTAAATACAGTTGAGCAAAACCTTGTTAGTTACAAAAAATCAAATGACATTGTTAATGTTCAATCTAATGCTCAGGTTTTATTTCAAAAAAGTTCTGAGTATGAATCTCAATACTCAGCAAAATCTAAGCAATTAAGTCTTGCTAAGTTGTTTAAAGAAGAGTTAAAGAATGTAGAGAGGTTTGAGCTGCTCCCTATAAATATGGGTTTAAGTAATGCCAATGTCAATAGTCTTACTAAAGAATTTAATAACTTAATACTTGAAAGAGAAAAACTCCTCATATCATCCACAAAGAACAATTCTCAGGTCATTGAAATTAATCAACAAATAGATAATTTAAAGAGTAACGTTCTTAGGTCTGTAAATAATTATATTGAATCACTTAAAAAAGCACTTGAAGAGTTAGAAGAGGAACTAAATCAATACGAAGGTAAAATTGCCTCTCTTCCCCAGAATGAAAAAACGATTAGACAAATTTCAAGACAACAAAAAGTTAAAGAAGAGCTTTATCTTTTTCTTTTACAAAAGCAATTAGAGGCAGGTTTATCTTATGCGGTAGCATCCCCTAAAGTAAAAGTTGTTGATTACGCCTATACCAATCCAAGTCCTATAAGCCCCAAGAGATCTATTGTTTTTTTAAGTTCTTTAGTTATCGGGTTTGCTGTTCCATTTGGCTTAGTATTTTTAAAATTTTTATTTTATACTAAAATTAATTCAAAAGTACAGATTGAAAGAGCGGTTAAAAACACGCCTATTATTGCAGAAATTCCATCATTACGTACACAAGATAAAAAATTAGTTGATAAACATGATAAGTTCCCTGCTGCTGAAGGTTTTAGAATACTAAGAACCAACTTGAGCTTCTTTACTAAAAGGAAAAAAGACAAAACAGATAAAGGAAATGTTGTTTTTGTTACATCCTCAACTAAAGGTGAAGGTAAAACCTTTGTTTCTTCAAATTTAGCATCTGTTTATGCGGCTACCGGAAAAAGAACCCTTTTGATTGGTACAGACTTAAGAAATCCACAATTACATAATGTGTTTGGTTATGATAAAAATGAAAATGGTTTAACCAATTATTTAATTGGTGAAGAAACCGACATTGATAATATGATTAAAAAGAACTTGACTGGAGCTCATATTGATGTATTGTTCTCAGGACCTATTCCACCTAACCCTTCTGAGCTGTTAGAAGACCCTAAATTAGTTACTTTATTTGATGAGTTAAAGCTTAGGTATGATAATATAGTTGTCGATACAGCGCCAACTGTATTAGTTTCAGACACTTTATTGACTACCCATCTGGCAGATGCTCTTGTTTATGTAATTAGAGCAGAATACACAGAACTAAAACTATTAGAACACATTAATAAATTTAGAGACTTTAACAAGCTTATTAATATGGGCTTAGTCTTTAATGATATTTCTGAAGAAAATAATTATGCTTATAATTATGGCTATGGTTACGGTTACGCAGCTGCTTCTACTAAGAAAAAAAGAGGAGTTAAATTCTGGAAAAAATAATATATAAACTGTATTATGATTTTGGAACGATTTTAGCAGTTAAGTTTTAAACTTTGCTTAT
>Ga0102927_1000019_pt1 | contig 34132 bp, 34 predicted proteins | sample SalPon1_A_H2O_MG_FD_78208 | JGI IMG/M metagenome (GOLD analysis project Ga0102927, IMG submission 78208) | Salt pond water microbial communities from South San Francisco under conditions of wetland restoration - Salt Pond MetaG R1_A_H2O_MG | ecosystem: Environmental > Aquatic > Non-marine Saline... | reverse complement strand
CATTAAGCACACAAATAAAAAAGCTCGAAGAATATCTGGGTGTCCAACTGGTCGAACGCACCAGCAAACGGGTGATTGTCACTCCAATCGGCCAGCTCATTACAGAGCGTGCTCGACGGGTGCTCAATGAGGTTGAAGACCTAGTCAATGTCGCTCGCGCTGCGGGTGATCCGATGAGCGGCGAGTTGCGCCTCGGCATTATCCCAACGCTTGGCCCTTATCTCATTCCTCACCTCTTTCCGGTGCTTCAAGCAAATTATCCCAATCTGCGCGTGCTTCTCCATGAAGAGCGCACTACTGGTCTGATTGAGCGATTGCGCGATGGCTCACTTGATGCAGCGATTATGGGTGTCCCTGTTCCAGATGAGAGCCTTATTCCGCAAACGCTTTTTCAAGAGCCATTTGAAGTAGCGCTACCGGCCGATCATCCATTGGCTCAACAGCCGCGCGTCGAGCGCAATGATCTGGATTCGTTGCCGATGTTATTGCTTGAGGAAGGCCACTGCATGCGCGATCAGGCATTGGATTTTTGCTCACGTGTCGGCGCCCAGCAGCAACAGGATTTCCGTGCGACTAGCCTTGAGACATTGCGCCAGATGGTGGCTACCGGCGCGGGTATTACGTTACTACCGGTTCTTGCAGTTGAGGCCGCCGCGAGCCAGACCGAAGGGCTAGTTGTTCGACCATTTGCTGGTACACCACCGGTAAGAGAGCTTGCTATTTACCGCCGTCGTGGCTGTGCTCGCGAACCCGTTGTCAATGCGCTTGCTCAGTTGATCAGAGAATTGCCACCGGTCAAGGCATTGGCAAACCCGTAGCTAGTGATCACGCTGATATACTCACATTTATGGATGTTTCCGACTTAATCGACCCACTTAATACCGCGCAGCGTGAGGCCGTCACCTCACCCCTCGGTCATGCACTGGTCCTAGCGGGCGCAGGTAGCGGCAAGACCCGGGTGCTGACCCATCGCGCTGCCTGGTTAGTTAGAGTGGAAGGCGCGACCCCTTATAACTTGCTTGCGGTTACATTTACTAACAAGGCAGCGGCTGAGATGCGGGGTCGGATCGAACAGCTCCTTGGTGTGTCTGGCTCAGGCATGTGGGTCGGTACGTTCCATGGGCTAAGCCATCGACTACTGCGATTGCACTGGCAAGAAGCCGGCTTACCACAGAGTTTTCAAATTTTAGATAGCGAAGACCAGCGACGATTAGTTAAGCGCGTAATGCGGGATTTGGAAGTGGACGACAATCGCTGGCCGGTTCGTCAAATTCAGGGCTTTATTAACGCGCGAAAAGACGCGGGTGAGCGACCTGATGATCTAGATGGCAATGATCCTTATACCGGGCAAATGACTCAGGTTTACGCCGCCTATGAATCAGCTTGCCGAAACTCAGGTGTCGTGGACTTTGCTGAACTGATGCTGCGTACTGTCGAAGTGTTACAAAATCACCTTGAGTTGCTTGGGCACTATCGCCGACGTTTTCGGCATGTACTTGTTGATGAATTCCAAGACACTAATGGGATTCAGTATCAATGGCTGAAACTTCTAGCCGGGCCGGAGGCTGACGTTTTTATAGTTGGTGACGATGATCAATCTATCTATGGTTGGCGCGGCGCACGGGTAGAAAACTTGCAGCGCTTCCGTAGTGATTACGCCAATACCCAAGTGCTTCGACTTGAACAAAATTATCGCTCAACGGCGACAATTTTAGAGGCTGCCAATACGCTGATTGCCAAAAATAGTGACCGATTAGGTAAAAAACTCTGGACCGAAGATGAGCAAGGAGAGCCCATCGCTTTGTATGCCGCGTTTAATGAACAAGACGAAGCACGTTTTGTTATTGAGCGGTTAATGGCATGGGTCGAGGAGCAAGAACTTGCACGCAGTGATATTGCGATTTTGTATCGCTCCAATGCCCAATCGCGGACATTTGAAGAAGCCTTGCTTTCTCGCCGAATTCCTTATCGTGTCTATGGCGGCTTACGATTTTTTGAGCGCGCGGAAATCAAAGACGCGTTGTCGTATTTACGCCTCATTAATAATCGCGATGATAGTGCTGCCTTAGAGCGTGTCATTAATACGCCAACACGCGGAATTGGCAATCGCACCATTGAAGCCATCCGCATTGCTGCGCGCGATCAAAATGTCAGCCTATGGGTTGCCGCTAAAGGGCTTGTTGAAAATCGTGGGGGATTATCGGCAAGAGCGATTAATTCGCTTGGTGCATTTCTGGGTTTAATCGATCGGTTAGCAGCTGAAACCGTCGAAATGGATCTAGCCGATCAGATGGAAACAATGATTGATCGCAGTGGCTTGAGGGCGCACGTTGGAAAAGATCGATCAGAACGCGCACAAGATAAGCTTGAAAACCTCGATGAGTTAATTACTGCCGCGCGTAACTTTGAGCAGGATGCGGTTATAGAAGAAGGCATGGATACGCTCACAGCCTTTTTATCGCATGCCGCGCTAGAGGCGGGCGAGGGTCAGGCAGGCGCTTGGGAGGATTGTGTTCAACTTATGACGCTGCACTCTGCTAAGGGTCTTGAGTTCCCGGTGGTATTTCTGGTCGGATTGGAAGAGGGCCTTTTCCCTCATCGCATGTCAGTCGAAGAGCCTGGTCGATTAGAGGAAGAACGTCGACTCGCTTACGTTGGCGTCACCCGGGCGCGTCAGCGGTTAGTTATTACTTACGCCGAGCGCCGCCGGTTACACGGGCGCGATGAGTTTGGAATTGCTTCACGCTTTATTCGAGAATTGCCACCAGAATTAGTCGATGAAGTGCGGGCGCGCTTCTCGGTTACAGGGCCAGGTATTGCTGCTGGTATGGGTCAAGATAAGGCAGATAGTTCTGTGTCGGAGGCGGGTTTTGATTTAGGCGCTCGAGTGCAGCATAGCCGATTTGGCGAAGGCGTTGTGCTTGGCTGTGAGGGCAATGGTCCTAATGCCCGTATTCAAGTTAATTTTGATGCGGTTGGGTCAAAATGGCTGGTAGCCGCCTACGCCAATCTTGAACGAGTTTAAAGGTCGAGGAGGCGCTCGCGCTCTTCTTGTGAGGGAGTAAAATCTCGGTCGGGATAATGCGCCAAAATCGCATCGACGACGTCCTTCGGTTCATCAAGTATTGAGAACAGCGTTAAGTCACTCGAATCAGCATTACCCGCTGCTACCATCGAATTTTCTAGCCAATCGACTAAGCCGCTCCAAAATGCTGTTCCCATTAAAATAACGGGAATGCGAGGGGTTTTGCCGGTTTGTACCAAAGTTAAAATCTCAGCGAGCTCATCGAGCGTGCCCAGCCCGCCGGGAAAAACCACATAAGCGGATGCGTATTTCACGAACATCACCTTACGCGCAAAAAAGTGGCGAAAATGAAGCGCCACGTCTTGATAGGTATTGGGTATTTGCTCGCGTGGCAATTGGATATTCAGTCCGACACTCGATGCTGATCCCGCTTTTGCGCCCTTGTTAGCCGCTTCCATCAACCCTGGCCCGCCGCCACTGATAATGGAAAACCCTTCCTCAGAGAGTAGCCGCGATGTGCGTTCGGCGGCCTTGTACCAAGGATGATCCGGTGACGTTCTCGATGATCCAAACACCGTCACCGATGGTCGAATCGTAGATAAGCGCTCAAAGCCCTCCGCAAACTCCGTCATAATCTGAAAAATCCGCTCCGACTCCCGCGTCATTAGCGCATCATCAACCGTCAGGCCACTAAGCATAGCCGAAGCTTTTTCTTTCATGAGCGGATTTTCCTCAACGAATGTGCCTGTCCATAATCTCTGGGTATGATCTCGCTGTAAGAACGTGCCTGTCCACAATCTCTCCGTGCCGGGTATCATCGACACTCATCAAAGTAAGGAAGATGTTATGACCGACACGGATAAGCGGCTGTTACTCGTAGATGGGTCGTCCTACCTCTACCGTGCGTATCACGCTTTGCCTCCACTCACCAACCCCCATGGCGAGCCAACCGGCGCAATTTATGGCGTCATAAGCATGTTGCGACGCTTGATAAGCGACTATCGTCCGGTCTATATGGGTGTGGTTTTCGATGCGCCGGGAAAAACTTTTCGCGATGAGCTTTTTGCCGAGTACAAGGCCAATCGTCCGTCCATGCCAGAAGATCTCGCTCCGCAAATTGCCCCACTTAAAGAGGTTGTGGAGGCGATGGGCTTGCCGCTCATCGAGGTTGGTGGTGTTGAAGCAGATGATGTGATTGGCACCCTAGCGCAACGCGGTCGAGCGGCCGGGTTGTCGTTACTCATTTCAACGAGTGATAAAGACATGGCGCAGTTGGTCAATGGCGATGTCACACTCTTAAACACTATGTCCAATACCGTACTTGATCATAATGGTGTGGTTGAGAAGTTTGGTGTAGCCCCCGCGTTGATTATCGATTATCTCGCTCTAGTGGGTGATTCCTCCGATAACATTCCTGGTGTTCCCAAAGTTGGTCCAAAAACGGCTGCGAAGTGGCTTAACGAATATGGCTCGCTTGAGGGCGTTCGCGAAAACGCCTCGATGATTGGCGGCAAGGTCGGTGAGAGCTTGCGTGAACACCTCGATGCGCTTGATCTATCACGCCAGCTTGCGACGATTCATTGTGATGTTGATTTACCATTAGCCCCTCTAGACATCTGTCTTGGCACCCCCGACCGCGACAGCCTCGCGCGTCTTTACCGTCATCTTGGCTTTAATAGCTGGCTGCGCGAGATCGAGTCCAAAGATATAGGACAGGCACAAACGCCTGCCCCAGAACTGGACAGGCATGATGCCGACGCGCCTTCTGCTGACTATGTCTGCATTCAGGATCAGGCAACGCTAGATACTTGGATTGAGCAACTAGAAAATGCTGCCTTGTTTGCGCTCGATTTAGAAACCGACAGCCTGAATTATATGGACGCCAAAATTGTGGGTGTCTCGTTTTCTGTTCGTAGCGGCCAAGCCGCCTATCTGCCGCTCGCGCATTGCGGGCCTGATCAGCCCACACAACTGGATCGCGTTAAGACCCTCGAGCAGCTCCGAGCGCTGCTTGAATCCTCAGACCGGCATAAACTCGGGCAAAATCTAAAATACGACATGAGCGTGCTTGCCAATCACGGCATCACCCTGCGTGGCGTGGTTCACGACACCATGCTCGAGTCGTATTGCCTCGACGCAACCGCTACCCGTCACGATATGGATTCACTTGCTAGCAAGTATTTGGGCTATCAGCCGATTAGCTATGCGTCAGTCGCCGGCAAGGGTGCCAAGCAAATAACGTTTGATCAGGTAGCACTCGATCAAGCGGTTGATTACGCCGCCGAAGATGCCGACGTGACCTTTCGACTGCATGAGCAACTTTGGCCCATGCTCGTCGAGAAGAAAGGCCCATGCGCCGTCTACGAGGAACTTGAGATTCCCTTTCTACCCGTGCTTTCGCGCATCGAAAGAACCGGCGTTAAAGTAAATCCCGACCTCTTGAGTGTCCAAAGCCGTGAACTCGCCGAGACTATGCAAACACTTGAAGCCAATGCGCACCAATCGGCTGGCGGCCCCTTCAACCTTGGTTCGCCCAAGCAAATTCAGGAAATTCTCTACGAACGCCAAGGTTTGCCGGTGCTCGCAAAAACACCCAAGGGCGCTCCATCGACAGCCGAGTCAGTCCTCGAAGAACTCGCCGCTCAGGGCCATGAGCTCCCACGATTAATTCTCGATTATCGTAGCGTTTCAAAATTACGCTCGACATACACCGAAAAACTGCCAACGCTCATTCATCCGCAAACCGGTCGCGTGCACACCTCCTATCACCAAGCCGTTGCCGCCACAGGCCGACTGTCATCATCCGATCCAAATTTGCAAAACATCCCGGTGCGCAGCGCTGAAGGCCGCCGCATCCGGCATGCATTTATTGCCGAAACGGGTTATCGGCTCATGGCCGCGGACTATTCGCAGGTGGAATTGCGCATCATGGCGCATTTATCTGGAGATGACGGATTAAAGCGCGCTTTCGCTGAAGGACTAGACATCCACGCCGCCACCGCTGCCGAAGTATTTGGTGGCAACCCAGATCAAGTCAGTGGAGATCAACGTCGAGCAGCGAAGGCCATTAACTTTGGCTTGATTTATGGCATGTCTGCCTGGGGTTTAGCCCGGCAATTAGGCATCGAGCGTGGCGAAGCGCAGGCCTATGTGGATCGATATTTTGATCGTTACCCCGGCGTTAAAGATTTTATGGAACGAACGCGCAAAAGCGCGCATGAAAACGGTTATGTCGAGACCGTATTTGGCCGTCGCTTGTATCTACCAGAGATTAACAGTCGTAATAATCAACGCCGCCAATATGCCGAACGCACCGCTATCAACGCCCCCATGCAGGGCACGGCAGCGGATATCATCAAGCGCGCAATGATTGCTGTGGATGCTTGGATTAACCAAGAGTCACCTGATACCGCGCTGGTCATGCAAGTCCACGACGAGCTCGTGCTCGAGGTACGGGACAGCCACGAATCTGAAGTTGCTGAAAAGATACGCGGTTTTATGGTCGATGCGGCCTCCTTAGAGGTGCCGCTAGAAGTTGAGATTGGCGTGGGCGAAAACTGGGATGCCGCGCACTGAACTCCCGCCTAATTAGTGATGTCTTATTAGTTGCGCCAGTGCCCGGCGCGGTCCGCTATTCCCTCCCTTTTTAGCGGACCATGCGGCTCGGCCACCCCCCAAAGGCTGAGCCCTTAGTCCCCGAAGATCACACCCCATGGTCTTCGGGGTTTTTTATGCCGGCAATAACCAGTGATCAAGTTGCAAGCGAGCCTCTGCCACACCTGCTCGCGTCGTCGAAGAGAATAATTGTGCCGACGCCCCTGGGCAGATTTTCGCGGCATTGGGCCGAACCGATTGCAACGTGTTGCCAGCTGCCCCGCGACTTAATTTATCCGCTTTGCTCAAAAGAATGTGGACAGGCAGTTTTGCCGCTGCGCACCAATTCAGCATTTGGGTATCGAGCGGGCCCATTGGATGACGCGTGTCCATAATCAAAACCATCCCGCGCAGCGTTTTACGACTTTCTAAGTAGCGTGGCAGCGCTTCTTGCCAATGCGCGCGCATGGCCGCAGGCGCTTTGGCATAGCCATAACCCGGCAAATCAATTAGCCGCAGTGCAGGATTTGAATTGGATTCGTGCCTGTCCACTATCTCACTTTCACCGATTGGGAAAACATTGATTTGTTGAGTGCGGCCAGGCGTTTTGCTAACACGAGCGAGCGCTTTTTGGTCCGTTATCGCGTTAAGTGCGCTAGACTTACCAGCGTTGGAACGCCCAGCAAATGCCACCTCTGCACCAAAGTCGGGTGGAAGCTGTTCGGGCTCCGGGGCCGACATTAAAAACCAAGCTTGACGATAGTCGAGTGACACGCTGCTGATCCCCGCGTAAATTGACCCTTAAAGAGTCCATTGATATAAATTCTGCGATTGTACTCGAGAGTATTGCCAACATGATCGTTAAGTCGCTCCTCGCGCTTTTTATCACGCTTGCTGCTGCATTACCGGCGGCCGCCCAATTTGAGAACGCTGACCCCATGCGCGGTCAGAATGCTGCTGCCGTATGCGCTGCCTGTCACGGGCAAAAAGGCAACAGTATGGTGGGTGAGTACCCCAATTTGGCGGGCCAACATCCGGATTACATCTACGAGCAGCTACAGTTTTATAAATCTGGCGAGCGCAATAACGCGCTTATGTACGGCCAAGCTGCCGGTTTAGATAAGCAAACCATGGCGGATTTGGCGCTTTATTTTGCAGGCCTCGACGCCGAAATCGGTGAGACCCCAGAAGAACTGCTCGCAACCGGTCGGAGCATTTATATGGGAGGGATCGATGAAAAGGGTGTGCCCGCTTGCGTGAGCTGTCATGGCCCGGCAGGTATGGGTGTCCCAAGTAGTGGTTATCCGCGCTTAAGTGGCCAGAAAACCGAATACACCATGGACCAACTTATGCTCTACCGTTCTGGAGAACGCTCAGGCTATGGCCAAGCGCACGTGATGAATGGCATTGCGACTAACCTGACCGACGAGGAGATCCAAGCGGTTTCCGCTTACGTTCGCGGACTTTATCCCGCCGAAATGGCCGCGGAATAATCACGACGACTAAACCCTGCCATCAAGCCATCAGCCATTGCCGGTGGCTTGACTAAAAACAAGAATTTCTTGGTAGCGTTGTGGTCTATTAACTAGCCCAATTGGGTAATCTGTTCAAATCAACAAACGCAGATACGGTACTAATGGCCCAGACCGCCGCCAGTTTCTCTGCTAGCCAAACCCCATCCCGCGGTCAAAATCGCAAGGGACTCGGCGCAATTTGGCTTGAATTTCTTGGGTCGATGAACCTAGCGATCAGCCTTTTGGTGGTCGTCAGTATTGCCTCGGTAATCGGTACTGTGCTGCCGCAAAACCAGGCCTACACCGAATACCTCATCCAATTTGGGCCTTTTTGGTTCGATGTCTTTCGTGTTCTAAACCTCTATGACGTTTATTCCGCTTGGTGGTTCTTAGCGATCATGGGATTTTTGGTGCTATCGACTGGTGTTTGTGTCAGTCGGCACATGCCAGCGGTTTGGCGAGAAATTACCCGCTATCGCACCCATGTTCGTGAGCAATCGCTGCGCGCACTGTCGCAACATCGGCATTGGGACGCCGCAGAGCCGCCTGAGCGTGTTTGCGAAGTCGCTCAAGCGGCATTTGAAGGCCATGGTTTTCGCATGCGCACGGAGACTCGCGGTGAAACCATGATCGTTGCCGGTATGAAAGGCCGTGCAACACGGCTTGGGTATTTGTTTACACATTTCGCTGTGGTCATTATTGCGATTGGGGCGCTTGCTGATGGCAACATTAATCTCAAAATCCAAGAGCAGCTCGGCAATCTCGCCATAGAGACTCGTGACCTACCGGTCTCACAAGTCCCGGCGGAAAGCTGGCTTGCCGAAGGTAGTGGCTCATTTCGTGGCAATGTCACCATTCCTGAAGGCAGCAATAGCGGCGTGACATTTTTGCAGGTCCGCGATGGCTACCTTGTTCAGCGACTGCCATTTGAGATTTTTGTTGAAGATTTTCGTATTAAGCATTACCCCAATGGGATGCCCAAGTCCTATGAAAGCGATCTGGTTTTACATGACCCAGCGCTTGAAGCGCCCATTCGCGAGACCATATCTGTTAACCATCCGCTCACGCATCGCGGGCATACCATTTATCAGGCGAGCTTTACTGATGGCGGCACACAACTCTCGATGACCGGCCATGTACTCGATGGTTCAGGCCAGTCACTACCCATTCAAGCGCGGGTATTTGAAGACCTGCGCTTACAGCTCGGTGGGACAGAACGCACGTTGGAAGTAGATGACTTCCAGCTCTTTAATGTCAACCGAGATCCGCGAGCCGTTGAGCGTACTGGCGCCCGGGATGAATTTGTTAATGCTGGGCCCTCGTTTAATTACACCTTGCGAGATCAAGCAGGTCAGGGCCGCCAATTTCATACCTATATGGCGCCGATAGAAATTGAAGATCGGTGGTATTTTTTACACGGCACGCGCAGCGATAACGCCAATCCGTTTCAATACCTGCATATTCCCGCTGACGATAACGCATCGATGGCCACTTTTATGAGGTTTTATCAGGCACTTTACGATCAAACGCGGGTCAATCAAGCGGCGAGTCGAGCCGCTGATCGATTACTCACGCAAATGGGTGTCGCCGATTCTGAGCTTGCAGCCCGGGTAGCGGGCACGGCGGATGAAATGATTGCTACACTACTAGACGGAGGTTTTGCGGCGGTCAATTTACAGCTAGAAAGCCGTGTGGCAACCGCTGCCCGTCCAGAGATGTTGTTGGAATTTTCGCGTGCCGTGTTACAGCGCACGATGTTTGAGATTTATCTCGAAATATTGGCCGACCAAGAGAGTGTGACGGTGGCAACGCTCCAGCCGGATGCCAATCAGCGGGCCTTCTTTGAAGATGCCTTGAATGCCGTCTCAGCCGTAGCTGAATATGGCGCGCCGGTGTTGTTGGAGCTCGATCACTTCGAACACCGCCAGGCGACCGGGCTACAAATTACCTATGCACCCGGTAAGAATGTGGTTTACGCGGGTTCGGCGCTGTTAGTTGCTGGCGTATTTTTGTTGTTTTATGTCTCCCAGCGTCGGGTTTGGGCAATGATTACACCAAAGGCCGATGGCGGTACGAGTTTATTAGTGGGCGGCACTAACCAGCGCCGACCTGAACTGTTTGCGGCGGAATTCGATGCGCTAACGGATGCGCTCGACCGCCATATCGATCAAGATCATCGAGGGTAAGCATTATGGCCATCTCCCGCGAAGACATGCTCCGTGACATGCGCCAACCGTCGTTGTTGCAGCGACTCACGGGTGCGGATTGGATATGGCTTGCTATTGTCCTGGCGGCAACCGCAACGACTTGTGTGGTGCTATGGGATGCAATGAACACCTACGAGGTGGTGATTACTGCGGCCACTGGGGTGACCATGATTGGCCTAGGTTGGCATTGGCAGGCGGCAAAGCTTTATATGGGCATTGTTTGCGGACTCAGTCTAATCGCCATTAGCCGCTACCCTGAGCTTGGCGCGGCGCAAACCGATTTCTTTCTGAAATATCTGCTCTCAAGCCAATCAGCGATCATGTGGATGAGCGCGCTTTTTCCTGCCGCAACATTGGTTTATGGGGCAGCGCTGTTTACCGGTAATTCATTCACTGGCCGAGTTGCTTCTAGCTTGACCTGGATGGGTGCGGGCGCAGGGTTGATCGGCCTTTTGGTGCGCTGGCACGAAACCCATCTCTACGCTGGCGATATTGGCTATATCCCGGTGAGCAACCTTTATGAGGTATTTGTTCTTTTTGCGGTTATTACGGCGCTCATTTATCTCTACTACGAAGCGGCACAGCGTACACGTTCGATGGGATTTTTTGTTTTGCTGGTGATTTCCGCGTCGGTGGGATTTTTACTTTGGTACCACTTTGATCGCCAGGCCTACCAAATCGAACCGCTCGTCCCGGCGCTCAATAGTTATTGGATGAAGATTCATGTCCCGACTAACTTTATTGGCTATGGCTGTTTTGCGATTGCAGCGATGCTCGGAGTGGCTTATTTAATTCGAGCCCGCGTCGCCGATGACAGCCCATGGGCAACAAGACTGCCGACGCTGAAGCAAATCGATGAAGTAAGTTATCGGACGATTGCGCTTGGGTTTGCGTTTTTTACGGTGGCCACGATTCTTGGAGCATTGTGGGCCGCCGAGGCGTGGGGTGCGTATTGGTCGTGGGATCCTAAAGAGAGTTGGGCGCTTATTGTTTGGCTGAACTATGCCGGCTGGCTACATCTTCGCTACACCAAGGGCTTGCGCGGCAAGCCAATGGCATGGTGGGCGATTATTGGGCTTTTTGTCACAACGTTCGCATTCTTAGGAGTGAATATGTTTCTCTCAGGGCTCCACTCTTATGGCGAACTATAGCGATTAGTTGCAAAAGGAAATTAAGAATGATGCGTGCTTATACAACGCCTAGGTTTTTCCTAGCAGTCTTAATGCTGATCGGTGGATTACTCGGCCAGCCTGTGTCTGCTCAGGATCAAGCTTATCGGCCCATTGATACACCACAGCCGACCGACGGTGATGGTGTTGAAGTTCGTGAGTTTTTCTCCTATGGCTGCTCGCATTGTCATAATTTTGAACCACAACTTAGCGCGTGGACCGATGTAATGGGCGATCAAATTACCATCGTGCATACACCGGTGACATTTGGCCGTGATAGCTGGACGTTGTTAGCGCGCGCTTTTTACGCTGCCAAGGCGCTCGATATCTTGGACCAAACGCATGCGGCGATGTTTAATGCCATTCATGTGGAAGGCCAGTCATTCCGCAATCCTGAGGATATAGCCGCGTTCTATGCAAGTATTGCCGAGGTGAGTGAGCCAGATGTGCTTAATGCACTGAACTCGTTCTCAATTAATGCACAAATGAATCGTGCCGAGCGCCTGGTCAGTACCTACGCGGTGCCAGGCACGCCCTCGCTCGGCGTAGCCGGGCGGTATTTGATTGATGTTCGCGCCGCGGGTGGGCAGCAGGGCATGTTAGATGTTGCTGAATCGCTAGTGGCCGAGGAGCGCAGCGGTCAGTAGTCAGTGATTGATTACGAAGCGAATTTGAATTCGCCACAGTCGTTGCCCGATCGGTTACGGCTGATGAGCTATAACATTCAAGTCGGTATTCAGACGCGTTACTACCACCAGTATTTCACTCGTGGTTGGCGACATGTCTTGCCTGATACCAAGCGGCTGCCAAACCTGCGTCGAATCGCCGATTTGATTGGTGAATTCGACTTAGTCGGCTTACAAGAACTCGACGCGGGGAGTCTGCGCAGTGGCTTTGTCGACCAAAACGCTTTCTTAGCAGATACTGCTGCGTTTCCTTATCGCTACCAACAAACCAATCGTGCACTAGGCCGATTTGCTCAACATAGCAATGGGTTGCTGAGTCGATGGCAAGCGCATGAAGTCGTTGAACATCGCCTGCCCGGCCGTATCCCTGGGCGTGGTGCGTTGATTGTGCGCTTGGGCCGACCAGGTGCGGAGCTGGTGGTCGTGCTTTTACATTTGGCGCTCAGTCAGCGAGCCCGGCTGAGTCAGTTGGCTTATATCGCTGAGCAGATTATTGATAGCGAACATGTCATTGTCATGGGCGATTTGAATTGCCACTCACGCAGCTCTGAACTTGAAACATTGTGCGCACAAACTGGCCTGCGTGAGCCGCTGCACGATTTACCCACCTACCCTAGCTGGCGTCCGGCCCGTAATATTGATCATATTTTAGTCTCGCCAAGTCTGACAGTGGAGTCGGCAGAGGTGCTGGATGCCCCTTTATCAGATCATTTGCCGATGACAATGGATGTCCGCTTACCGGCCGCATTAACGCAAACCACTCCGCGGCGAGCAGCGCTGGCAGCCTTGAGTCGTTAGCGGTTTTTTCCGGCTGAATCGAGCAAGGGCAAAAGACCTTGCCAGATATTCTCAAGAATGATCGGTTGCGCTGTTTGATTGGGGTGAATGCCATCGGCTTGCATCAGTTCTGGGTCTTCAGCAACGCCTGCCAATAGTTTGGGTACAAACGCGACATCGCGTGCGCTCGCCACCTCTTCATACACATTAAGGAACCGTTCGATAAACGCGGTGCCATAGTTAGAGGGCAAACGCACGCCCGCTAAGAGCACTTCTGCCCCCGATTGTCGGGCAGCGGTTATCATAGCGTTGAGGTTTTCGCGAAACGCGTCCAAGGAGACGCCACGCAAACCATCGTTACCGCCAAGCGCAATGATGACTAAGCTTGGGTTGTGCCTGTCCAATACCTGAGCGAGGCGCGCTCGGGCCCCTGCCGTGGTATCGCCACTGATGGCGGCGTTGATTACGGTAGCGTCCTTATCCAAGCGCTCGCGCAGTAAGGCGACCCACCCTGCGGAGCTGGGCATGTTGTAGGCGGCAGACAGACTATCGCCTAACACCAGTACCCGCGGGCTGCTTTCAGGTTCAGCCGCGCTGGCCGCGGCAAGGATTGGGACAGGCACGAACGTTGATAGACACAAAAATACCGCCAGCAGGAGGCGATACGGCATGGCAGCGGATTCGGCATCAGGTTTAGAGGCAGCTAAAGGCGCGTCCAAGGATTCATCCTCCACCGGCTTACCGATCCTGCAAGCGCAAGCGCTGGGGATGCGCTTTGCTGCACCCGAGGGCCAGATAAGCTTGTTCGAAAACCTCGATTTTAGCATCAATGCGGGTGACTCCCTTGCGATTCTAGGCACCTCAGGCTCTGGCAAATCGACATTGCTTGGCCTATTGGCGGGCCTAGACCTTCCCAGCACAGGCACAGTGGTTATGGACAGTCACGATCTCAATACGCTCAACGAGGATGAGCGTGCGGTGCTGCGCGCCGGCCGAGTGGGTTTTGTGTTCCAAGCGTTTCACTTATTGCCCGGATTAACGGCTCTCGAGAACGTTATGTTGCCCGCCGAGCTTGCTGGTGATTCGGCGGCCCGCAATAAAGCAGCGGAAGCACTGGGCCGTGTTGGCTTGTCTGATCGACTATTGCACTACCCCGCCCAGCTCTCTGGCGGCGAACAGCAGCGTGTCGCGTTAGCGCGCGCGTTTATCAGTGAGCCGCAAATTCTTTTTGCCGACGAGCCCACAGGTAATCTTGATCATAAAACGGGTGACCAAATCATCGATCTGTTGTTTGCGCTTAATCGTGACCACAACACCACATTAATTGTGGTCACACATGACCAAGCCGTGGCCTCGCGCTGCGCGCGGGTACGCTACCTGCGCAATGGCGTTTTGACGGCGGAGGCGGGCTAATGCTCGCACTGCGGTTGTTATATCGAGACTGGCGCGGCGGTGAGTTGCGTCTACTCGCGTTAGCGGTTGTTATAGCCGTGGCCGCTGTGACGGGCGTGTCATGGCTCGCTGACCGTGTGGCTGGGGCGACAGAGGCTCGTGCGGCTGATCTACTTGCCGCCGATCATGCCGTGGAATATCCCGAACCCATTCCATCCGATTGGCAAGCGCAAGCCAGAGAACAGGGACTTAAGACCGCATTAACAGCGGTTTTCCCCACCGTGGTCGTGACCGAATCGGCCAATCGGCTGATCTCGGCGAAGGCCGTAAGCGATCGCTACCCACTGCGTGGGACTTTGCGCGTTCAACCTGAGCTTGGCGCCGCTGAGGAAATTCCAGCAACTATCCCGAAACCAGGCCATGCATGGATAGAATCCCGGCTTTTCGGCCTGCTAGATATTGAGATAGGGGAGAGCCTTACGCTAGGCGCAAAAAAGTTTACCGTTAGTGCCGTTTTAAGTTTTGAGCCGGATCGCGGCCAAGGTTTTGGATCGCTTGCGCCGCGTGTGATGTTGAATCATGCCGACCTCAACGCGACCGAATTACTTGGCCCCGGCAGCCGTGTCCGGCATAAGTTGCTATTAGCTGGGTCTCAGACCGATGTCCTAGCGTATACCGATGCGCTTGCAGCGGAGCATGGCAATGCGATTGAAATTGAGACACCGAGCGAACAAGGCCGTGGTGCCGCCGAAGTAATTGATCAGGCGAAACGCTTTTTGGGGCTAGCGGCATTGTTAACAGTGATTGTGGCAGGGGTTGCCGTGCTGCTAACAGTGCGTCACTACGCCGAGCGCCAAATCACCGGCGTCGCAGTGATGCGCGCGATGGGTGCCACTCGACAGAAAGTTCTCTCTTTATTTGTCGGTAAATTGCTTTGGTTAGCATTGTTTGCAGGCGGCCTAGGCGCACTCCTTGGGTATGGATTGCATTTGGCCATGCTCGCTTTAGTCGCTGATTTATTGGGTACAGAATTGCCAGCTGCGGGATGGCAACCGCTTGCAACCGGTTGGTTAACTGCTGGTGCGGCATTGCTTGGTTTTGCCCTTCCAACATTGGTGCGATTGCGCGATGCACCGCCAATGCGCGTATTACGAGAAGATCTTGGTAGCGGGCTATTGCGTGGCGGTATGCCATTGCTTGTAGCGGCGGTGGTTATTTTCGCGTTAATGGGCTGGCAGGCGGGTGATATACGCGTAACTCTGAGCGTCTTTGCTGCTGTTAGCGGCACATTAGCCCTGCTTGCTGCCGTTGCCGCGAGCGTAGTCTACGGTGCCCGGGCCTGGTCACGCCATTATGGACAGGCACGTTTGTTGTGGCTCACTGGCTTTACTCGGCGACCGGTGACCGCGGTGATTCAGATCGTGGCCGTAGGTGTTGGCTTAATGAGCTTATTTTTGCTCGCAGTGGTGCGAAATGATTTGCTCAGTGCTTGGCAGGCCGAAATCCCGCCGGATGCACCCAATCAATTTCTCATCAATATTCAGTCGGATGAAGTTGCTGGTGTGCGTCGTACACTCGACGATGCGGGCGTTGATACAACTTTTTATCCCATGGTCCGCGCCCGGATGACCGAGCTCGATCGCGAACCCGTTAATGCGGAAGATTATGACAGCGCCCAAGCGCGCCGACTCGCTCGGCGCGAATTTAATCTATCGTGGACAGACACACTCGCATCCGATAACACAATTGTGGCGGGTGATTTTTGGTCAGATGTGGATAATCCACCGCCGCAGTTATCCGTAGAAACTGAATTCGCGGAGGAAATTGGCGTTGGAATGGGCGATCAACTGACTTTTACCTCTGGTGGCAGCAGTGTAACCGCCGAGGTGACGAGTCTACGGGAGGTCCGTTGGGAGAGTTTTAACGTTAACTTTTTCGTTCTTGCCTCCCCGGGTACGTTCGATGCACTCCCCCGTACCTGGCTAACCAGCTTTTATTTGCCAGAACAAGACACCCACGTTCTCAATGATTTGATTCGTGCCTATCCCAGCGTGACACCTATCGATGTGACCAGCGTTCTGCGCATCGTGCGCACTATTATCGATCAGGGCTCGCGCGTGGTTGAGCTAATGGCGCTACTCACGCTCGCTGCCGGCGTGCTTGTGTTGCTCGCCGCATTACAGATCACCGGCGAACAGCGACGTTTTGAAAGTGCCTTATTGCGTGCGTTAGGCGCACGCGGTGCGCGCATTCGGGCGATGGCGCGATTGGAGTTTTGGTTAATCGGTGCGATTGCTGGCGCGCTTGCAGGACTTGCCGCGACAGCTGCCGGTATGGTGATTGCTGAAGTACTTTTTAACCTCGACTATCCATTCCGTCCGCTGACGTTAGTGATCGGCGCTGGCGTGGGCTTGGTCACGGTATGGGCCGCCGGTGGGCTTGGTGCGCGGCGTTACTATCGCGCTTCACCCATGCGCTTGTTGCGGGAAGGATAGACCGCGTTGCCCAGTGGCTAACGCGGCTCGATAGCGAGGTCAGCTAAAACCGTATTCCAGCGCCAACTCGGATCGCCGATGACAACAAAATTGGGGTTAAGCGTGGAGGCCTTGGTGTTGTAACTCAGCGGCTTGCTGTCGGGCTGAATAACTGCGCCACCGGCTGCCTCAACGATGCACTGAGCGGCTCCACTATCCCACTCACTGGTGGGGCCAAAACGCGGATAACAATCAGCCGCACCCTCAGCGACTAAGCAGAACTTGAGCGAACTACCCATTGATATCGTCTCAAACGCCGGCAAGCGCTCGAGTAATTCCTCCACTCCGGGGCTGCGATGCGAACGGCTCACTACAAGCGTTAACTGATCCTCAGGCGCCGAACGACTCGTAATCGCTCGTTCCCCCTCTGTATCCCGCCGCTGCGCCCAACGATTTGGGACAGGCACGTTGTCACCAAAATTGGCGACGCCGACGTAAGTCCGAGATAATACCGGCGCGTGAACAACGCCTATTACCGGTTGATGGCCTTCGATTAGCGCGATGTTCACCGTAAATTCGCCGTTGCGTTTAATAAACTCACGTGTGCCATCCAATGGGTCGACTAGCCAGTAGCGTTGCCAGGTCTGGCGTTCAGTGAAATCCGGGATACCGCCCTCTTCGGAGATGATCGGAAGCGTCGGCGTGAGCTCGCTGAGGCGCGCGTTAATGAGCGCATGCGCTGCCTTATCCGCAGTGGTTAACGGCGAGTCATCTGATTTGGCCTCGACGTCGAAACCGGCTGCATAGATAGAAAGGATCTCTCGGCCGGCCGCCTCAGCAATACTGACCGCCTGTTCGGCAAGCGCATTGAGGTTTTGGACTGGCATGTTTCGGTCAGTATTTTGGTTTGAGGCAGTCATAAATAATCCACAAGCTTGGGTAGCGGCAATATACACGTCTGTCAGATCAAGTTGACAGGCCCAAGCTTAGGGGGATACGCTTCGCCCATCGTGCCGAGTTGGCGCATCCCCCTTTAGAATCATAAATAGTTCAGAACCCGCTTTATCGGTTCACCCATTCTTGATACGCAAGTAGTTTTCATTGGAGGTTTTCTTCGTGAGCGAAAATATCGTCCACGTCTCCGATTCTGATTTTGAATCTGAGGTTATTAACGCTGATCAACCCGTTCTCGTCGATTATTGGGCCGAATGGTGCGGGCCTTGCAAAATGATCGCTCCGATCTTGGAAGAAGTTGCCGGAAGTTACGAAGGCAAGCTAAAAATCGCCAAGCTCAATATTGATGAAAACCCTGACACACCACCTAAGTTTGGTATTCGTGGAATTCCAACCCTCATGTTGTTCAAGAATGGCAGCGTCGAGGCAACGAAAGTTGGTGCGCTCTCAAAAGCCCAGCTCTCCGCTTTTATCGATAGCAATCTGTAAGAGTATTTCTTTCCCCACCAGAGCCACGGTCGCCTATCGGGTGGCCCAAAAGAGACAATGAACCTCAGCGAACTCAAACAAAAACCTGCCGCCGAACTCGTCGAACTTGCCCAGTCATTGGGCATAGATAATATGGCCCGATCGCGCAAACAGGACGTGATTTTCTCGCTCCTGAAAGCGCATGCGAAAAAGGGTGAAGATATCTGGGGCGATGGAGTTCTTGAAATTCTTCAAGATGGTTTCGGCTTTTTGCGATCGACGACAAGCTCCTATATGGCTGGACCAGACGATATTTACGTCTCACCGAGCCAAATACGTCGTTTTAGCCTGCGCACTGGCGATACGATCTCTGGCAAGATTAGACCGCCAAAAGAGGGCGAGCGCTATTTTGCACTGCTTAAAGTTGACGAGATCAACTTTGAAACGCCTGAAGCCGCTAAGCATAAAGTCCTCTTTGAAAACCTCACCCCACTTTTTCCAAAAGAACGTCTGACACTAGAGCGCGGTAACGGATCGACCGAAGATCTCACCGCCCGAGTGATTGATTTGACCGCGCCGATTGGAAAAGGCCAACGCGCATTGATTGTCTCGCCGCCGAAAGCCGGTAAGACCATGCTGCTGCAAAACATTGCCCAATCCATTACCGCACAAAACCCTGAGTCATACGTCATTGTCTTGCTGATCGATGAGCGGCCGGAGGAAGTCACGGAGATGGAGCGCACGGTGCGCGGCGAGGTGGTTTCTTCAACCTTTGATGAGCCCGCGAACCGACACGTTCAAGTCGCGGAAATGGTGATCGAAAAAGCCAAGCGTTTGGTTGAGCATAAACGTGATGTGGTCATCATGCTCGATTCCATTACCCGGCTTGCGCGCGCTTACAATACCGTCGTGCCAAGTTCAGGCAAGGTCTTGACCGGTGGCGTAGATGCGAATGCGCTACATCGTCCGAAGCGCTTTTTTGGCGCGGCCCGAAACATTGAGGAAGGCGGCAGCTTAAGCATTATTGCCACGTCCCTAATCGAGACGGGATCGCGGATGGACGATGTGATCTACGAGGAATTCAAAGGTACCGGTAATATGGAGATCCATTTGGATCGGCGAATTGCCGAAAAGCGGATTTACCCGGCGATTAACATTAATCGTTCCGGTACCCGTCGCGAAGAGCTTTTGATGACACCGGATGAACTTCAAAAGGTTTGGATATTGCGCAAGCTCTTGCATCCAATGGATGAGCTAGCCGCTATCGAATTTTTGCTCGATAAGCTCAAAGATACCAAAACCAATGAGGAGTTCTTCCAGGCGATGAAACGCTGACGTCTCACGCGTTGGATTTATCGCCGCTCCCAGGTTTCAAAATCCATTGTATAGGCATGCTCGGTATCGATCGGGTGATGGGTGCGAGCGGTCAACTGCCAGTCTGGCCCCTCGAATAGCGGAAAGACCGTATCTCCCTCAATTTCTGCGCCCACTCGCGTGAGCTCAATGCGATCGGCTTGCGGTAAAAAAGCCGCGTAAATATCAGCACCACCAATCACCATCACTTCATCCGCATCGCCGGCCGCGCGTAAAGCGTCTTCAGGGTTATGCACCACCTTGCATCCATCAGCTTGCCAGGTTTGGTCTCTTGTCATCACGATATTGAGCCGCTTTGGCAATGGCCGGCCAATTGATTCGTAATTCTTTCTTCCCATCACAATCGGCTTGCCACGTGTAAGGGCGACAAAATGTCGCATATCATCAGGCAACCGCCACGGCAGATCGTTATCCCGCCCAATCACCCGATTCTCCGCCATTGCTACGACCAAAGTGAGTTGGGGTGTTTGCCTATCCATAATTGAAGCCTCGTGGGTTGATGCCTGTCCCCCCATTTTTATGCTCAGACCGCGACGGGCGCGGCGATATGGGGGTGGGCTTCGTAGCCTTCTAGGGCAATGTCATCAAAGCCAAATGCAAATAGGTCATCGATTGCTGGGTTGAGTTCAAGCGTTGGCAGCGGCAGCGGATGGCGGGCGAGCTGCGTGTCGGCCTGATCAATGTGGTTTAGATAGAGATGGGCATCACCCAAGGTATGGATGAACTCTCCCGGCACTAAGCCAGTGACCTGAGCGACCATATGGGTGAGCAGTGCATAAGAAGCAATATTAAATGGGACACCCAGGAAGATATCCGCGCTTCGCTGGTAAAGCTGACAAGAAAGCCGGCCATTAGCAACATAAAACTGAAAGAGCACATGGCACGGTGGCAAGCCCATCCGGTCGATTTCTGCCGGATTCCAAGCGGTCACGATATGTCGACGTGAGTCTGGCTGGCAGCGAATTTGCTCGAGTACTTGTGCGATTTGGTCGATGGCCTCGCCGTGAGGTGAGGGCCAGGAGCGCCATTGCACGCCATAAATCGGGCCTAATTCGCCATTGTCATCAGCCCATTCATCCCAAATCCGTACCCCATTTTCTTTTAGGTAACGGATGTTGCTCTCGCCGGCTAAAAACCACAGGAGCTCATGAATAATTGAGCGCAAATGGAGTTTTTTGGTCGTTACGACTGGAAATCCATCCGCCAAATTAAACCGCATTTGCCAGCCAAATGTAGACAGCGTCCCTGTCCCGGTCCGGTCCCCTTTTTCGATGCCGTGGTGGCGGACATGGCCTAACAGATCAAGGTACTGCTGCATGATGTGGCGGTCTCCGATTGGTCGGTTTTTCCATTGTTATCTAACGTGCTGGCTTCTCGTGGGTGGCAATGGCCCAAGCCATTAACCCCAGACCAATAATGATCATTGGTGTACTTAGCACCTGCCCCATCGTAAGCCATTCTCCAGCAAGATAACCCAGCTGAGGATCAGGCAGCCGAACAAATTCCACCACAAATCGCGCTAACCCGTAACCGAACAGGAAAAGCCCGGTGATTAGCCCACGCGGACGTGATTTTGCGGACACCCACCAAACCACGATGAATAGTAAAATCCCTTCAAGGCCCATTTCGTAGAGCTGAGAAGGATGTCGTGGATCCGGCCCAAGCGGCGGATAAACCATTCCCCATGGCAGCTGCGTGGGCGCACCCCATAGTTCGCCGTTAATAAAATTACCCAGCCGCCCTGCCGCGAGGCCAGGCGGAATCAGCGGTGCAACAAAATCACCTAATGCAAGGGGGTGAATGCGGTGGCGCCAAGCATAGATAGTCATGGCTAAAATGACACCAACCAACCCCCCATGAAAGGCCATGCCGCCTTCCCAGATACGCAAGATGGCGAGCGGATCGTTAGCGAATGACTCGCTGGTATAGAAAAGCGCATAACCGACACGCCCGCCCACAACGACACCAACGGCGCCATAAACCAACAGATCGTCCATCGCATTGGCAGCTACCGGCGCGCCCGGCTGAGCTGCGCGCAATCGCCCAAGCCACCACGCAAGCCCAAATCCAATGGCATACATCAGTCCATACCAGTGGATATCGAGCGGCCCTAGCGCAATAGCAATTGGATCAATATCAGGATATCGCAACATATCGCGCATTGTGACCGAAGTAGCGAATTCGAGACACCCACGATTCTGGCGATATTTTTGTGGGTGTCCAGAATTCGGGGCTTGCGCTAGACTGCCGCTCTAGCTCAGAAGTTCTTGTCATTAGGGGAGTTTGCTCGTGGGGCGGATGCTAAGCGCAGTTCGCGCAGGGATGTTGGTTATCGCGTTAATGATTGTGGGTGTCTCAAATCCTTTGGGTTTGACCTGGCACAGCGCGCAGGCGCAAACCACAGCTTATGTTACCGATGCGCTTGAGATCACCATGCGCAGTGGTCAGGGTAATGATTTTCGGATTATTCGTTTGCTGACCTCGGGGACGCAAGTTGAGGTGCTCGAGCGCGGTGACGATTGGACGCGGGTGCAAATTGGCAATTCCCAAGGCTGGGTGCGAAGCCTTTATTTGCAGGCTCAGCCAGGCGCAGTAGAACGCTTAGAGCAAGCCACAGAGAGGCTTCAGAGTTTGCGTGAAGATAATCGTCGTCTTAGCGAATCGTTGGCACAAGCAGAATCTGCTCGTGATGAGCTGATCGCTAACCAGACCGAGCTTGAGGCCGATAACCAGCGCATGCAGCAGCGCTTGCAAGCAGCCGATGAGGGCCTTGCCCTAGCGGATGAAAACCAAACCTTACGCAAACAAGTCATCGACCTAGAGCGTCAAGTGCAAGACCTAACCCGTGAGACTGAGCAAAACAGCCGGCAGGGCCGGCAGAGTTGGTTTATTGCTGGTGCCGGTGTCGTTGTCTTTGGCATGTTATTTGGCATCTTGATGACGCGTATTCGTTGGCGCCGGCGTAGCAGCTGGAGCGACCTCTAAGGCGGCTCAACCATGGATGAATCACTTCCAAGGCTAGTGAATTGGTTTCGGCATAGCTCGCCATTTATTCATGCACACCGCGGCCGCACTTTTGTCGTGAGTTTTGGCGGCGAAGCGCTGAATAGCGACAATGCGGCCGGACTGATTCACGATCTAGCGCTACTGAGCGGCTTAGGCGTGCGGCTGGTGATCGTCCCAGGTGCTCGTCCACAAATCGAGCGCCGATTAAATGAACGTGGCACGGGCATTGAGTATGTCGATGGCCTGCGCGTGACCAGCGCGGAAGCGCTAGATTGTGTCCAACAGGCTGTGGGCAGTGTTCGGCTAGAGCTAGAAGCGCTTTTTTCGATGGGTCTTGCCAACTCGCCCATGGCGGGGACACGGCTGCAGGTGGCCTCGGGTAATTTTGTGACGGCGCGTCCGCTGGGTGTTCGCAATGGCACCGACTATGCCCATACAGGTGAGGTGCGCCGGATTGATGCCGATGCTATTCGCGCCCGACTCGATGCCGGTGCCGTGGCCTTGGTCAGTCCCTTGGGGGTTTCGCCGACTGGCGAGCAGTTCAACTTATATGCCGAAGACGTCGCCGTCTCGGTGGCCAGCGCAATGCAGGCCGATAAGCTGCTTTTCTTGCATGAAAGCGACGCGGTTGTGGATACGCACAACACGCCAATCACTGAGTTTACAATCGAGCAAGCCCAGGCCTGGCTGTCGCAACAATCCACCAAGCAGCCGGCGCCTTGTGTTGCACAGGTTGAGCGTGCGGTTGAGGCCTGTCGCAGCGGAGTGGAACGCGTGCATTTGCTGCCGCGGGCCGTCGATGGCGCACTGTTAGGCGAGCTTTTTACGCGCGATGGCGTGGGAACGTTGGTAACCGCGCAAGCATTTGAGCGACTACGCGCGGCTTGCATTGAGGATGTAAGCGGTATTCTTGCGCTCATCGGCCCGCTTGAAGCCGATGGCACACTCGTTGAGCGCACGCGCGAGCGTCTCGAAACGCAAATTCAAGACTTTACCGTGATGGAGCGAGAGGGAACCGTTGTCGCTTGCGCAGCCTTACAATTCATTGCCCAGACAAAGACCGCTGAAGTGGCTTGTCTGGTTGTCCATCCGGATTATCAGGGCAGCCATCGCGGCGTGCAGTTATTAGATGAACTGCAAACCAAAGCGCGGGCTGCTGGCTGTGATCAGTTATTTGTCTTAACCACACGCACAGCGCACTGGTTCCAGGAGCAAGGCTTCGCGCCAGCAGATGTGGCTGCGCTTCCTGCTAATCGGCAGGTGTTTTATAACGCCCAGCGCGGCTCTAAGGTGTTTGTTAAAGCGCTTCTTTAATACGCGGCAAGGCGAGCAGGTTCGCGCACGAGCTGCGCGCCGGTTACTACCCAGTGCAGCTGGTTATTGCGAATCATCGCCTGAACCTCTTCAACATAGGCTTTGCCACGCTCGGAATAGCTATCCAGCCCGACTGTCATACTCTCAGGCGATAAGCGCTTGCCATTGGTGCGCGCGGCATCACGTAGGAATCGAAAACGCTCATACGCGGGATGCGTGTTCAGATTACGCATATAACTGCGAACCGAATGCCTCAAGCTCTCAAATGTGCGTACATAATGTCTCGCGCCTGTGGCCCGATCTTCGGGCTTTAAGCCGCGATTAGACTCCCAAGTCCATTGGCCAAAAATGTTATTGCCCTCAAGAACAAAGCGAGATGTCCCCCAACCGCTCTCTTTGGCGGCTTGAGCCAAAGCGAGTGCCACCGGCACCTGATCAACTTGTTGCTTTAGGGCCTCGATGTTTTCGTCGGCCAAAGGATCACCCTCAATGCCGTATTCATCGGCAAGTTGCGAGAGCATGATTTTCCGGCGTGAAGCGGACATAAATGGATCATTAAGTGCTTCAAGTAATCGCGCACGCTGCTCACGAATGCGCGCATTCTCGGCCAATACGAGTGGCAGCACTGCCCGAAAAAAAAGGTCCTTACGTGCATCAGGTTCACGCTCGGCTAAGTCATCGGGAAAGCCCTGCAGTGCGACCGCTGGTACTTGTCGTGACGGCCATACATAGCCTGCTTGGCTGAAAATACCTTCAAGCTGCTCAGCGCTATCCGCCTCAATGACTTTAAGCGGTGGCACTTCACCGTCACTATTTGCCACGCCTGGCCAGCCTAGCCACCAAAGGGCAATAACCAGGGCCAATGCGGTTAATGGAACGGCATCAATGAGGGCTGCTAGCCGATGACTTGCTTTGGGCAGTAAAGGCGTATCAGTCTGCATTGCGGTGCTCCATTTCGAGGATATGCGCCCACTGAGAAGCGCTCACTAGCATGACCGACAAATGATTACCGCGTCGTACCAATGCCATATCTGAGAGTGCAGGATCAGATTTGAGTTCCGCTAAAGTAATGACCCGAGAGAGGTGGCGCTGATAGCGCACATCCACCATTAACCAGCGTGGATTATCCGGATCGCTTTTGGGGTCATAGTACTTAGCATCCGGATCGAATGCGGTATGGTCGGGATACGCGTTGGTGACGATTTCCATGATGCCAACAATGCCGGGCACCTTGGTGTTGGAGTGATAAAAGAACGCCTGGTCGCCGGGCTGGAATTGGTCACGGAACATGTTGCGCACTTGATAGTTCCGGATCCCATCCCAGTGCTCCACCCCATCGGGTTCCGCTGCTAAATGATCGATGCCGTACACATCGGGTTCTGATTTCATTAGCCAATACGCCATGCCACGTCCTAACTCGCGTTGCCTCTCCTATTAATGGGGTAGTTTACCACGTGGTTATTGTCTGATCCGTGACACAAGCCTCAAGGGGCTCATCCCACGGATCGTGCGGCAGGGCGGGCACTTGTTGGCAAGCATGCGCTAGGCCCAACCGAAACGGTCGCCGAAACCGGCCACGTCCCGCGAGCGCGCGATCATAAAAGCCTGCCCCCATGCCTAAACGATGGCCGGCCGCATCGACACCCACAAGTGGCATGACCAGCAAATCAAGTGCTGCGATCGCAATGCTTGCGGCCGCTAGACCGCTTGGGCGAAGCGGTTGAATCGGTTCCGGAATGCCGAGTAACCCTCGGCGTAGTGGGGTATGGGGGGTAAACCGGCGAAACACCAAGCGCCCGGCCCGCAGGGCGGCTTTACGACCGGCTTCGCCACGCGGTGGCCGAATCACGGGTAGATAAACGGACTTATTCGCTTGCCAAGCATGCTCAATTAGTAATTGGGTATCGATCTCGCCATCGCCTGGTTGATAGAGGCCAATCGAGCGTGCTCGTTGCCATAACGCATGGTTGATCAGAGATAGGCAGGCCGCTTGCGCTGCCGCATGCGCTTGCTGCGCTGGAATGGATTGCCGTGCGGCGCGTAATCGCCAACGCCACTGGGCTTTTTCCGATTGACTCAAAAAAACGAGCTCCCCACAACGCCGTTCGGACAACGCCCTTGAACCCTCTGGTTCAGGTCGGGGAGAGCGAACGACTTTTTAGGCTTTCCGCTCATGGCGGACTTGCACACCAAAGGCGTTACAACGATCTCCCCTGAGGCGCATGATTGTAGGGTCAAGAATGCTATCTGTCCGGAATCGAACGTCGCAGGGAGCCCATAGACAGTCTGCATACCCGATCCTTTGCCGTCCAGCTTTGTCTTAGCGCCGACGCAGCTCCGCTGGAATGTCGACATCCTGCAAGTAATCATCAATGCGTGATTCAAGGGCGGTGAGTTGGTCGCTAGCCGCTTGACTGCCCGCGGCTTGATCCTGGGCTTGGAGCATCTCATGGGTAATATTAAGTGCTGCCATAATCGCAATCCGCTCAATGCCCACAATTTTTCCGGTCTCTCGAATCTCTTGCATGCGAGTATTGAGCTGACGCGCGGATTCGAGTAGGCCATCGCGCTCTTCAGCCGGGGCGGCCACCATAAACTCACGATCTAGAATATTGACCTTAATCGGCTCGCTCATTAGCTTTGCTCCAAGGCTTTTAGCCGTCCGATCATCGCTTCAATGCGCGCCCGGGCCGTATCGTTTTTCTCTAATAAAGCAGCGCGCTCGGCGTTTAGCGACTCTTGTGACTGCAGTAATACGCGGTTCTCATCGCGCAACTGATCGCAAAGCGCAATTAAGCGCTCGACCCGCTGTTCAAGCTTGCCAATATGTTCGGTAACGGAATCAGTCACTTACAAGCTCCCTATGGAATCCCGTTGAGGTTAGCACGAATGCTAGAATAGTGCCTATGAACGAATCTGAACGCTATAACGAAATGGCCTCGGCGCTCGCCGGTGTGGAGGCTGATGTATCGGCTGCGGAAGCGCACGGGATATTGTGCGGGCTTTTTTGCAGCGCTGCAGAGCCACCGGCAGCGCGTTGGGTGGCGCAAGTACTCGATGGCCTTTCGCCCAAGGGCGAAGCGGCACGCGAAGCCCTTGAGGCGCTAACACAGCTCTATCACGACACCCGAGATCGGCTGCAAAACGATAGTTTAGAGTTTGAGCCATTACTGCCTGATGACGAAGCATCGCTTAATGCACGGGCAACCGCTTTAGGACAGTGGTGTGAGGGGTTTTTGCTGGGCTTGGGACTAGCCCAAGGGCATGCGCCCATCCCGCTCCCGCGCGAAGCCAATGAGGTGATTAGTGATCTCACCGAAATTGCCCGCCTCGATACCGACACCGAAGCCGATGAGGATAGTGAAATCGCCTATACCGAATTGGTTGAGTACCTGCGCGCCGCAACTCTGCTCGTGCGTGAGCACACGGCCTTGCCCTCATCAGCCAATCCTGAGGAAACCGGCGGCCCCCGCGACACGGGGCTTTTGCAGTGATCCCACTGAGTGAACAAAAAAAACGCCGGCAGGGGTTAATGAACCATATTGGCCGCGATGGGATTGCGGTACTGCCAGCCGCGCCTGAGGCCACCCGCAATCGCGATGTGCTCTATCCGTATCGACAGGATAGCGATTTTCGCTATCTCACTGGCTTTGAAGAGCCGGATGCGGTGGCTGTTTTTGTGCCAGAACGCGAGCAGGGCGAATACATTCTTTTCTCTCGCGAACGCGATCCACAGCGCGAGACCTGGGAAGGCCGGACAGTGGGTCAAGCGGCGGTGGTGAGTGACTACGGCGCCGATGATGCCTTTCCGATTGATGATATTGATGAAATCTTGCCCGGCCTCATGGAAGGCCGAGCCAAGGTGTTTTGTGCAATGGGCGCGGATTCGGACTTTGACCACCGGCTCATTGGCTGGGTTAACGCCTTACGTCAACGCGCCCGCGCTGGCGTGAAAGCGCCGCTCGAGTATGTCTCGCTCGAACATGTTGTGCATGAAATGCGGCTGGTGAAATCCAAAGCCGAAATCGCAACGATGCGGGAAGCCGGACACATTACGGCAGCCGCCCATGCGCGTTTACTGAGCGTGATTCGACCGGGGCTAAAAGAATACGAAATCGAAGCTGAGCTTTTGTATGATTTTCGCCGCCACAATGGCGAGCCCGCCTATCCCATTATTGCCGGCGCTGGCGCCAATGCCTGTGTCCTTCACTATATTGCCAATCAGGCCGAGCTTGCCGCGGGCGATTTGATCCTGATTGACGCGGGTATTGAGCGCGATGGTTATGCAGCAGATATTACCCGAACGCTGCCCATTAACGGTAAGTTTTCTGACGCGCAGCGGGCCATTTATAGCTTGGTGCTAGATGCGCAAGAAGCAGCGCTGGCAACGCTGCGCCCCGGTGAGCATTGGAATGCAGGTCATCAAGCAGCGACCGAGGTGCTTGTGGCTGGGCTGATTGATTTAGGCCTGATTGACGGCCCGGTCAGTGCAGCCTTAGAGCAGGGTGAGTACCGCCGGTATTTTATGCATCGTACCGGTCATTGGCTAGGCATGGATGTCCACGATGTGGGTGATTACAAGGTCGATGGTCATTGGCGTGAGCTCGAGCCCGGCATGGTACTCACCGTGGAGCCGGGTCTTTATATTGCGCCGGGCAGCCCGGTTGAGGCGTGCTGGCAAGGGATTGGCGTGCGCATTGAGGATAATTGCGTGATTACCCGTGATGGTTATGAAAATCTCACGCAAGCCGCCCCGAAAACGATTGATGCCATTGAACAAGCCATGAGCAAGGGAGGGTTATGAGCGACACTCATTTTGATGTGGTTATTGCTGGTGGTGGTTTGGTCGGCTCAAGCCTAGCGGTTGCGTTGCAAGGCAGTGGTTTGCGTGTGGCGGTGGTAGAACCTATCCCTGAGGGTGATCCGCGACAGCCAAGCTTTGATGACCGGCATACGGCATTAGCGCCGACATCGCGGCGATTTTTTGAACGCCTTGGGTTATGGCCTGAAATACTCGCCAGTGCCTATCCAATAGAACATATCCATGTCTCTGACCAGGGCCATGGCGGCTTTACTCGGCTCAGTGCCAAGGAGGAAGGCCTGCCCGCACTCGGCCATGTCACCCCCAATCGCGTACTGGGCGCAGCGCTTCGGCCAGCCATGGAAAAAGCCGCTGATTTATTCTGCCCGGCTGAAATTTTAGATAGCGTTATCGTTGAAGGCGCTGATGCCACGGCAGGTCCGTCTGTGCGCCAGGTTCGGGTGAAAAACGCATCCGGCGAGCAAACCTTAACCACACGCTTACTGGTAGTCGCTGATGGCATGCGCTCGAGTACGCGCGATGCGCTGAATATCGCAATGGATGAAAAGGATTATGGGCAAAGCGCCATTATCGTCAATCTGCGCAGCGAACGTCATCACGGCGGCATGGCCTATGAGAGGTTTACCCCGGAGGGCCCGATCGCGCTGCTGCCGGCCGGCGAGAACACGGTATCGCTCGTGTGGGCACTGCCGCATGAGCAAGCTAAGGCTATGGCCCACAATGCATCAGAAGCGGTGTTTTTAGATCGGCTACAAGCTGCGTTTGGTTGGCGCTTAGGAAAGTTCAGTGATTTAGGCCACTGCAGTGTTTATCCGCTCATTGCGGTAACCGCGCAGCAATTTACGAGCGATCGTGCCGTGATCTTGGGCAACGCCGCCCATGCCCTACACCCTGTCGCCGGCCAAGGGCTAAATCTAGCGCTTCGTGACGTGGCGGCCCTGGCTGAACTATTGGGGGCCCCGGTGGATTCTGAGTCGCGACAACAAACGCCTACCGACCCCGGTGGCGCCGATGTGTTGGCCGAGTATGCGCCATTGCGGCAGGGTGATTATCGGCGCACATTTGGCTTTACCAATGGCCTTGTGACCCTATTCTCTAATGACTGGTTACCGTTAGTCGCGGTCCGCAACATGGGATTGACCGCATTAGATCTATTTCCGCCGGCACGGCGATTTTTGCTAAAACACGCCACTGGCGCTGCTGGCAATGTGCCGGCGCTATGCCGGGAAGACTAAAAATCCTCCGCCATGCCGGTTTCCAGTGCTAGCTCGAGAAATCGCACGGCGGTATGATCATGATCACTTATGCACGGGCAATCGATTGATCACCCACACCGCCTAAAGGTTTTTTATGAGCACAATCCCAACGGATCTTAAATACACGAGAACCCATGAGTGGGTGCGCGACGAGGGTGATGGCAAGCTCACCGTAGGCATTACTGAGCATGCCCAAGCCGAGCTCGATGATTTGGTGTTTGTTGAGCTGCCGACCGGCGAGGGTACGGTCGAGGCCGGTGCCGCCTGTGCCGTGGTCGAATCCATCAAAGCCGCCTCGGATATTTACGCACCGGTCGATGGCGAAGTAACGGGTAAAAACACCGCGCTGACGGACGACCCGGAGCGTATTAATAACGATCCTTATGGGGAGGGCTGGATTTTTACCATGGCTGCCGCGGATGCTGGTGCATTGGGTGAGTTACTCGATGCGGATGGCTATGCCGAGGTGGTCGCGGAGGAGCAGGCATGACGCAGGTAACCCGACGTGGTGAGACCGTGGCGCTAAGCGGCGATCTTCCAGCCATTGGCACGCAAGCGCCTGATTTTCGACTCACCCGCAGTGATTTAAGTGATGTGAGCCTTGCCGACTATGCCGGTAAGCGCAAGGTGCTGAGCATTGTGCCAAGTCTCGACACCCCCACCTGTGCCATGTCTCTGCGGCGCTTTAATGAGCGCGCGGCCGATATGGATAACACCGTCGTGCTGAATATCTCGGCTGATTTGCCCTTTGCAATGGCGCGGTTTTGTGAGACCGAAGGCATCGATCAGGTCGAGTCCTTATCAATGATGCGCGATCGCGCTTTTGCAAGCGACTACGGCGTCCTCCAGCTCACCGGGCCAATGGCCGGTATTACCGCCCGTGCCGTGTTGGTGTTGGATGTGGATAACACCGTGCGCTATGCCGAACTGGTGCCGGAGATTCGGCAAGAGCCGGATTATGAGGCTGCCATTCAGGCGCTGCAGGGCGCCTGACAAGTGATACTGTAATTATCGCAGCTTTTAACGTACGCTTTTTAATCTAATCGTACGGTAAGGAGGCGATGATGGAGCCTATTAAACCCTCGCATTTACGTGCGGATCTGTATCGCATCCTCGATCGCGTGCTGGATCGGGGCGAAGCCATCGAAATTATTCGTCGGGGCCGGCGTATTCGGCTCGTGGCCGAGGCGCCGACGCGGCTTGATGCCCTCAAACCGCATCCTGAAGCGATTCAAGGGAACCCTGAAGACATTGTCTCAATCGACTGGTCTGATGAATGGCAGCCGTAGTGCATCTCGATACCCATGCGGTGGTGCTGCTGTATGCGCAGGGCCCGACCGCGGTCTCGGCAGCGGCGCGCACGGTGCTTGAGGACAGTGACCGGTTGGTCGTCTCACCGATGGTGCGCCTGGAGATGCAGTATCTACAAGAAATCGGTCGGTTGAGCGTGACGCCGTTGAGCGTGCTGGATTATTTGACCGGCGTGCTGCCGCTATCAGTCTGCGATCAGTCGTTTGCGCATGTCGCCCGCAGCGCCGAGCAAGAGCAGTGGACGCGCGACCCGTTCGACCGGCTGATTGTGGCCGCGGCTCGACGAGCGAAAGCCCCCTTGCTAAGCCGCGATCGGCGTATCACTCAACATTACAGTCAGGCGTTTTGGTAGGCCAATGATTCAATCCAATTCAACACCGATTGATTCCACCGCGCTTATCGAGACAGCCAAAGCCTGGCGTGATGCCGATCCCGATCCGGTCACGCAAGCGCAATTAAGCGCGTGCATTAAGGCGGCCAGCGCGATTATTGAGCGCGAGGGCGATCACAGCGCAGAAAGTCAGCCCGAAGCCCTAGCCACCCTGCGCGCGTGCTTTGAGCCGGCACTTGACTTTGGTACTGCTGGCCTGCGCGGGCTCAACGGCCCCGGTCCCGCCCATATGAACCAGCGGCTGGTGGCTCGGGTGACTGCGGTCATGGTGGATGTTTTGCGCGCCGAAGTGCCCGATGCCGCCGAGCGCGGCGTGGTGATTGGTTATGACGCCCGTCATGGCTCGGCTGAACTGGCTGAGACTACCGCCCGCACGGTCGCGGGCGCCGGATTAAACGTACATACCTTTGATGATTACGCGCCGACACCATTGGTGGCCTTTGCCGCACTTGATCTAAATGCCGCCGCCGCGGTGGTGCTCACCGCCAGCCATAACCCGCCGGAGTATTTGGGCTACAAGCTTTACTGGGCCGATGGCGTGCAAATCGTCCCGCCCATTGATCAGCGTATCGCTCAGGCTTTGCGTGCCCTACCGGTCGATGTAGACATCAGCAAAAGCACCCAAACTCCCGGTGCTGCCCCAACAAACGTCACTGACCCGACCTGGCATATTCATGGTGAAGCGCTGCGCGAGCGTTATCGTGCCGCGGTCACTGAAAACGCGGCCTCAACGCCGGCTGCTCACCCAGTCCGAGTGGCTTACAGCGCCATGCACGGGGTTGCCGGCGATTTGCTCAAGCGCACGCTTGAGCGCGTGGGCCCGATGGACTGGCACGAAGTGAGTAGTCAAGCCGCGCCCAATGGCGACTTTCCCACGGTGAACTTTCCCAACCCCGAGGAGCCCGGCGCGCTTAATCACCTACTCGAGCTCGCACAGCGCGTTGAAGCCGACATCGCCATCGCCACCGACCCGGATGGCGATCGCCTGGCGCTTGCGCTGCCTGACCCGCAAGGGCAGTGGCAGGTGTTAATGGGTGATCAAATTGGTGCCTTGCTCGCGGATCATTTGCTCTCGACGAGTGCGCAAGCGACAGCGGCTGCCCCGCACGATAAGCGCTTTATCCTCAATACCGTGGTGAGCTCAAAGCTTCCGGCCCGCATCGCGGCGCATTATGGGGTGGGGTTTGAGCAGACATTAACGGGCTTTAAGTGGCTGTGGAATCGGGCCCTGCACCGAGAGGCGATGGGGGATCGTTTGGTGTTTGCCTATGAAGATGCGATTGGCTTTAGCACCACGCATCGTGTTCGCGATAAAGATGGCATTGCCGCGGCTGTGAGTGTGGTGCAAATGGCACAACAGGCCAAAGCCAATAACACAACGTTGGTTGAGAAGCTCAATGCGCTTTATGCCCAGCACGGGTTAGCTGTGAACCGTCAGGTTAGTATTAATCTGGATGGGGAAGATGGCTCCATGCGCATGCAGGCGAAGCTTCAGAGTTTGCGTGATACTCCTCCCACGGAATTGGCCGGCTTGCCTGTCACGCGGTTTACTGATTATGCCGCCGCCCAGCGTTTTGCACCGGATGGATCCCATGCCGAGCCGATTGGTTTGCCGACGACTAACTTGATTCAGCTTGAACTGGCGGCCGCTTCGGGCGCCGGTACGTTAACGCTGAGTATTCGTCCCAGTGGCACTGAGCCTAAGTTAAAGATTTATTTGGAATATCTCGGGGAGCCAGGGCAGGTCGACTTGGCCGCGGAGCAGGCAGAGGCGCAGGCCACCCTTGCTAATTTAAGCCAACGCTTGCGCGAGCAGCTGCAGTAATGCGATTTGCGGTATCACCATTAACAGTGATGGTCAAAATCAGAACTTGCGGTATGATTTAGCGACATTTTTAGTCGTTATTGATTGCAAGGACGTTAGCAATGGCCGAACAGCAACGAACCCCGACGCCTTACTATGACTACCCGGATGATGAGATTAGCCTCTATGAGGTCTGGAACACGCTGGTCCGCCATCGCTTGCTCATTGGTGCGGTATTTGTGCTGGCGGTCATGGCAGCCAGTGCCTATGCCCTCACCCGCACGCCCACTTATGTCATGGAGGCGGTGTTTGAGGTTGGGCAGATGACGAGTCTGAATGAAACCAGCTCGGATAACACCGCAGGGCTGCAGCGTATTGAGGAACCTAATGTTCTAGTTACCCAGCTTAATGCCGTTATTATTCCTGAGGTTATGGATACAGAGGCCATGCAGGGGTTGCCTGCGCCAAAGGCCAGCGTTCTTAATAAGGAAGCCGGCCTCGTCCGACTCTCCAATTCAATCCCCACCGAATTATCGGAAAAGCAACAGCGCTCCATGCAAGCCGTACTGCATGCCATAATCGATCGCCACGATG
>Ga0102927_1000013_pt1 | contig 37055 bp, 38 predicted proteins | sample SalPon1_A_H2O_MG_FD_78208 | JGI IMG/M metagenome (GOLD analysis project Ga0102927, IMG submission 78208) | Salt pond water microbial communities from South San Francisco under conditions of wetland restoration - Salt Pond MetaG R1_A_H2O_MG | ecosystem: Environmental > Aquatic > Non-marine Saline... | reverse complement strand
TGCGAGATACCAAAGCCCGCGTAATGATCGTTGCTGGTACCAATGGCAAAGGCAGCACTGTTGCTTGCCTTGAGGCAATGTTTGAGGCGGCGGGTCAGCGTCCTGGTAGTTACACCTCTCCACATTTATTGCGCTTTAATGAGCGCATTCGCGTTAACCAAGCGCCCATGGCTGATGCGCTGATCCTGCGCGCCTTTGCGGCGATTGAATCTGCGCGCGCTGAGATAACCCTCACTTATTTTGAATTTGCAACGCTAGCGGCCGCTTGGTGTTTTCGCGAACAGGGGGCTGATCCTTGGATTTTAGAGGTCGGCCTAGGCGGACGGCTTGATGCGACAAATTGTTTTGATGCCGATCTCGCCATTGTTACCGCTATTGGGCTTGATCATATGGAATGGCTTGGTAATACCCGAGAGGCTATCGCTGGCGAGAAAATGGGGGTTGCACGGCCGGGTTGTCCGATTATTTGCTCTGACTCGGCTCCACCCCAACACATTGCTGAACGGGCGGCTGAGCTTAAATCGCCACTTTGGCAGTTCGGTCATAATTTTGCCGCGCAAGTCAGTGAAGAGCATTGGCAATGGGCGAGCGCTAACCAGCACTACTCGCATTTACCCCGGCCTGATTGGATCGCTGATGCCGCTATTGCTAATGCCGCGGGCGCAGTAATGGCCGTCTCGGGTGCGCATTCTGATCTTTATCTTGATGAGAGCGCCGTTCGCAGTGGCCTAGCACAGGCGCGGTTGGTTGGGCGCCAGCAAATGATTGTTGATGGCGCTAAGCGTTGGATGTTTGATGTCGGCCATAATCCGGCGGCAATCACATTATTAGTCGAGCGCCTAGCGCGTGAGCGATGCGATGGAAAGATCCGCCTTGCGTTCGGTTTAATGCAACGCAAGCCACTTCAAGAATTAATCGAAAAATTAACTAAACTCGTCGATGAGTGGTTTATTCTTGACCTTAATGAATCTTCCATGCACTCACCACAAAGCATCCGTGACGCATTGGTTCAGGTAGGGGCATTCATCGTGGGTGAGGGCGATGCAGCAACGGCTAAAAAGGTATTTAATGCGCGTTCGAAAGCCATGGATCTGAGCGTGGCGGTAGGCTCATTTAAAGTGGTTGAGGCATTTATGCGAGTTGATGCAGACGCTTGCAACCGGTTGGGTACAGGCTGACACTTAATCACTAGCATTGGGGAGAAAGGAGCTCGATTGTGGATCAGCGCTTCAAACAACGATTGATTGGTGCAGTGGTGCTTGTGGCACTGGCAGTTATTTTCTTACCGATGCTTCTTAGTGGGCCGGTTGAACGGACCCGCGTTGATATTCAGCTCGATATGCCAACCGAACCAGCTGCCCCAGAAACGCCTGAACTGCCCGATGCCACGATGCTTGAGGCGCCAGAACCAGGCGAAGAATTAGCCCAACAGCCTGCGCCAGAGGCACCCGAGCGCATGCCTGAAGCCGCGGTTCCGGAACCACTCGCGGCGTCAGAGGAATTGCAAGATGAGACTGCGATGGCGGGCAGCGATCCAGCAGAGAGTGAGGGTTTTTATGTGCAAGTAGGCGCATTTGGGAGTGCGGAAAATGCCCAACGGCTTGCCGATCGTCTCCGCACTGATGGCTATACGGTAGACATCCAGCGCGATGATCAAAATGGCGAGATCAGCCATCGCGTTCAGGTAGGGCCGCACGCTGATCGCGAGACGGCAGAGACCATTGCACAGCAATTGGCGGATCAACATGAGCTCTCAGGTTTTATCATCGAGCCGTAACCCGGTGGCTGATAGACTAACTCGGATGGAGGCCAAATGAACTGGCTGGATTACGCGTTTTTAGGCGTTATCGGTGTATCCGTGCTAATTGGAGTGATTCGTGGCTTTGTCCGTGAAATCATCTCTGTTGTGGTCTGGGTAGCCGCTTTTTGGATTGCGACTCGCTACAGCACCGAAGCCGCCGATATGCTCTCGCCTTGGCTTGCCTCGAGCATGCTACGGCTTGTGGTGGGGTTCGCTGGGTTATTCATTATTACGCTAGTGATCGGCGCGCTGGTCGGGTACTTAGGTCGAACGCTTGTGGGTAAAACGGGCCTCAGCGGTACGGATCGTATCTTGGGGCTCGTCTTTGGCGGCCTACGTGGCGGACTCATTGTTGGTTTGGTGGTTCTAGGCGCCGGCTTAACCGGATTGCCGCAGGCGAGTTGGTGGCAAGAATCTTTAATCGCTGAGGGGTATCGCCCATGGGTATGTCATCAGCGCATTGGTGGCTGGCTTGAGGGTGCGCAGCAATATGGGTCATTGGCACAATCCCCAATGGATGGATCAGCGGCATTAGCCTATTGGCAGACATATTGTGCAAATAGTGATGAGCTAGCGAGTAATCGCGGGAGTTAGAGCTTTATGTGTGGTGTTATCGGTATGGTGGCGAAGTCACCGGTTAATCAGGCCCTATATGATGGCCTGACGGTGTTACAGCATCGTGGCCAAGATGCCGCTGGCATTATGACGTTTGATCGTGGGCGATTACATCTCCGTAAAGACAATGGCTTAGTCAGCGATGTATTTAGCGCTGAGGATATGCAACAGCTGCAAGGTAATATGGGGATTGGGCATTGTCGGTATCCAACGGCAGGCTGCGCGAGTTCCGCTGAATCACAGCCTTTTTACGTTAATTCACCCTACGGTATAAGCTTGGCGCATAACGGTAATCTCACCAATGCCGAAGGGATTAAACGTGATCTGTTTTTAGAAGATTTACGGCATATCAATACCCGCTCAGATTCTGAAATCCTTCTTAATGTTTTTGCCCATCAATTAGCTGAGCTTGGCAAATTGCGTATCAACGAGTCAGATATTTTCTCCGCAGTCAGTGGGATCCATGAGCGCTGCCGGGGTGGCTATGCCGCGATTGCAATGATTAATGGCTATGGGATTTTAGGATTTCGAGATCCTAATGGCATTCGCCCACTTTGTTTTGGTCAACGGCAAACGGAAGCGGGTATCGAGTACATGATTGCCTCAGAGAGCGTGGCATTGAGTGTTATTGGATTTGAGCTCATCCGCGATGTGGCCCCCGGTGAGGCGGTGTTTATTGACTTGGAAGGCAATTTGCACACACACCAATGTGCAGTTGCACCGCGTCTTTCGCCGTGTATTTTTGAATACGTCTATTTAGCACGTCCGGATTCATTGCTTGACGATGTCGCGGTGTATAAATCTCGGCTGCGGATGGGGCGTATGCTTGCGAAGAAAATCCAACGGGAATGGGCGAATCACGATATCGATGTGGTCATCCCCATTCCGGATACCAGCCGTACCAGTGCGCTTGATCTTGCCAATGATTTAAATCTGACTTATCGCGAGGGGTTTATTAAAAATCGCTACATCGGTCGGACATTTATCATGCCTGGTCAGGCGGTTCGGAAAAAATCCGTACGCCAGAAGCTCAATCCGATCGAGTTAGAGTTTCGTGGCAAAAATGTCCTGCTTGTCGATGACTCAATTGTGCGTGGCACCACCTCGGAGCAAATTATTCAGATGACGCGAGATGTGGGCGCGAATAAGGTTTACTTTGCCTCCGCTGCACCGCCTGTGCGCTACCCCAATGTTTACGGTATTGATATGCCAGCAGCGCATGAGCTCATCGCGCATGGTCGCGATACGGAGCAGATTTGTCAGGCGATCGGCGCCGATCATATGCTCTACCAAGATCTTGAGGACTTGGTTGAAACCGTTCGTGAAGGCAATGATGCCTTACGTGAATTTGATTGCTCTTGTTTTGATGGTCGCTATGTGACCGGTGATATTAACGCAGAGTACCTGATTGATCTTGAAGCACAACGCGCAGAGAAAACTCGCAAGAGCCCATTGGTCAGTGCCGCTGGCAATGATCTAGGGAGAGTGCATTCATGAATTGGGGGGCGGACACAATTGGTTTGCGCAGTGGCTGGGAGCGCACCCCAGAGCAGGAACACTCGGAGGCCATATTTCCAACCTCTAGCTTTAGTTTTAAAACGGCAGCAGAGGCGGCGGCACGCTTTTCAGGCGAGGCGCCAGGGAATATTTATTCGCGTTTTACCAATCCCACTGTCCGTGCGTTTGAAAATCGCCTCGCAGCGATGGAAGGTGGTGAGCGCGCAATTGGTATGGCCTCAGGGATGGCCGGAATATTGGGCACATGCATGGGCTTATTGCGCATGGGCGATCATGTCGTTTGCTCATTAGGTGTTTTTGGTACCACCGCTTCATTATTTGCTAATCAACTGAGTCGTTTTGGTATTGAGACGACGTTTGTCTCGCCCACCGACCTCGATGCCTGGCAGGCGGCAATACGAGCGAACACAAAAATGCTTTTCGTCGAAACACCATCGAATCCGTTAACGGAAGTTTCGGATATTTCAGCGCTAGCAGAGCTTGCTCACGCGCATCAGGCGCGACTGGTGGTGGATAATTGCTTTTGCACGCCAGCACTGCAGCGCCCGCTCGAATTGGGTGCTGATTTAGTCACTCACTCAGCGACCAAATATCTGGATGGTCAGGGCCGCTGCGTGGGTGGCGCGGTTGTCGGTGATGCAAAAACACTGGATGAAAATATCTATCCGTTTTTGCGTACGGCCGGTCCGAGCTTGAGTCCGTTTAATGCTTGGGTATTTTTAAAAGGTTTAGAGACACTCAATCTGCGCATGCGAGCCCATAGTGAGCAGGCCGCTACGTTGGCGACTTGGTTGGTCGAGCAGCCTAACGTGGAGAAAGTCTTTTATCCGGGGCTAGTGGACCACCCTCAGCATGCGTTAGCTAAGGCGCAGCAATCAGCGTTTGGCGGCATTGTGTCGTTTTCGGTAGCCGGTGGCCGTGAAGCGGCCTGGAAGGTTGTTGATGCGACTGAAATGCTCTCCATTACCGCTAATTTAGGCGATGTACGCACCACCATTACGCATCCCGCTAGTACAACGCATGGCCGGGTTCCCGCTGAGCAACGTGAGGCTATGGGCATTAGCGAGGGCATTATCAGAATTTCGGTAGGGCTTGAAGATCAAGTGGATATCCAAAATGATTTAGCAGGCGGTTTAGCACTTCTCGCGAAGGAGGCATAGCCGCATTGGGCGCCCATCGGGCATGGCTTGAACATTGTCATGCCGCCGCTGTGGCTGCGGTGGGCGGGCGCCAGGCAGTGGCTCGAAGTCTTACCGATGGCAGTGTCCCAGCGGGCCCGCTGCATGTGGTTGCCGTGGGCAAAGCGGCCGCGGCGATGATGCAGGGTGTCATTGATACGCGTCCGGTGGATATTGTCAGCGCGCTTGTCATTACACGTGAGGGTTATGACGACCCAACGCTCCATGAGCAAGCCCCTGTAGAAACCTACACCGCCCCGCATCCCGTACCTGATGAGCGGAGCCTCGCCGCGGGTGAGGCATTAGTTGAATTTATGCAGCGAGCGCCACGGCACGCGCATTTTTTGTTCTTGCTATCTGGTGGTGCATCGAGCCTAGTCGAACGCCTTGCTGATCAATCCAGTGCAGTCGGACTCGCTGCGTTAAATGAACAGCTACTGGCAAGTGGCTGGGATATCGGTCAGATGAATCAGCTGCGCAAGTCTATTTCAACCATTAAAGGAGGACGGCTTGCTGGTTGGCTTAAGGCGCGGCGCGCGGATGTTTTATTGATCTCTGATGTGTCGGGCGATGATCCAAGTGTGATTGGGTCCGGTCTACTGTTTGCTGATCGTCAGCCACTGGATAGGGGTATAGCTGCCAAATTGCTGCCCGATGGATTAGCGCTTGCAGCGCCACCACCTGCAGCGACGAGTGGCTGGTTTAAATCCGTTTACCCACAGATCATTGCGAGTAATGCGATCGCGCTAAAAGCTGCGGCTGCCGCCGCTATGGCGGCCGGATGGTCGGTCGAGTGTCCTGCGTTTTTTCTGGACGGCGAAGCAGGCGTTCTAGGTCAGCGCTTAGGGCAGGCGGTGTGCAACCGCTCACCTGGAATAACGCTTTGGGGTGGTGAGCCTATCGTGCACTTGCCCGCAAAGTCTGGCCGCGGTGGACGCATGCAAACCCTTGCCTTAGCGGCGGCGATTGAACTGGCTGATAGTGATTGCGAATTACTTGCTGCCGGCACGGATGGGGCGGACGGCCCGGGCATAGATGCGGGCGCGATTGTAGATGGCGGATCGATTGCGCGTGGGCGCGCTCAAGGGCTAGCCGCACAAACATCCCTGGCGGCTGCCGATGCAGGTAATTTTCTTGCAGCGAGTAAGGACTTATTTCAAACCGGGCCCACCGGCACGAATGTCATGGATATTGTGATTGGGCTTAAACCCGATTAATACAATCAACGCTTGCGTAAGTGCGCTAGCTCCTCTAGCCTTCGCACAGTATTAGCTATTGAAGGACTCTATGCATCCGGATTCGAAAGACTCCACCCGCCCAAGGCAACTTTGCCGTGTCATCCTTACATTGCGTCTAAACATTAATGCCCTTTCCAATCAATACAAGGGCATGCAATGACCGCTAAAATTACCGTCGAAAATCTCTACAAAGTCTTTGGCCCCCATCCTGAAGAGGGTATGCAGCTCATCGAGCAGGGCCTCGGGAAAGACGAAATCTTTGAGAAAACAGGCAACACCGTGGGTGTGCAAGACGCTTCGTTTTCCATTGAAGCTGGTGAGATATTTGTGGTCATGGGCCTGTCGGGTTCCGGCAAATCAACCATCGTTCGAATGTTAAATCGTCTCATTGAGGCGACAGCCGGGCGTGTACTAATTGATGATCGTGATGTTAATTCCATGACACGCGATGAGCTCATCGATTTACGCCGACGTGATATGAGTATGGTGTTCCAGTCATTCGCGCTGATGCCGCATAAAAGTGTTTTGGATAACGCCGCTTTTGGGCTTGAGGTCACGGGTGTTGAGCAAGCTGAACGCGAGTCACGAGCACTTAAGGCGCTTGATCAGGTGGGTTTGAAAGCAAACGCAAAGAGCTTCCCCGATGAACTCTCTGGCGGTATGCAGCAGCGCGTTGGTTTAGCGCGGGCTCTAGCGGTTGATCCGTCGATTATGTTGATGGATGAGGCGTTCTCAGCGCTTGATCCGCTGATTCGCACGGAAATGCAAGATGAACTGGTAGCTCTACAGCGTGAGCAACGTCGGACCATTGTGTTTATTTCGCATGATCTTGATGAAGCTATGCGCATTGGTGATCGCATTGCGATTATGGAGGGCGGGACGGTCGTACAGGTTGGCACTCCAGAGGAAATCGTAGCGCAGCCAGCCAACGATTATGTGCGGTCATTCTTCTATGGCGTGGATGTAACGCGTGTGTTTAATGCCGCTGATATTGCTGATCGGCGTCAAGTCACGGTACTTGAGCGCCCGGGTGTCAGTGTTCGCGCAGCGCTTGAGCGTTTGCACGCGAACAATCGTGAACTGGGTGTTGTGCTCGATCCCGATCAGCATTACCTAGGCACGGTGACAGCCGAGACATTGGCCGCGCAAATGCAAACGGAATCCGCCCCAAGCTATGCAAGTGCCTATGTGTCTGACTTAAACCCACTCCCCGCAGAGATGCCATTGGATGAGGTGGTCACTCGCTCGTCACAAACAGCGTATCCGTTACCAGTAGTCGATGAACACGGTCACTATTTAGGGAGCATCAGCCGCACGGCAGTCCTTAAAACGCTTGATCGCTCGGGAGATCAATAATGGCAACGAATATTCGCGATCTGATCCAAATTCCGATCGGGGACTGGGTTGAGACCGGGGTTGATTGGATAAGAACGAATTTACAAGGGCCATTGGATGGCTTTGCCGATGGCGTTGGTTTTCTCGCTGATGGGCTCGAGTCTCTACTGCTGTTTCTGCCTGATTGGGTGTTAGGCCCGCTCATTATTGCGTTTGCCTGGTGGCGTGTTGGTTGGCGCTTTGGCGCATTTGCGCTATTGGCTATGTTTCTTATTGCTGCGATGGGGTTATGGCGCGAGACCATGCAAACCTTTGCGCTAGTAATTGGTGCGAGCATTATCGCCTTAGCAGCAGGTCTACCATTGGGGATTGCGATGGCGCGCCGGGACGGGGTAGCCATGGTTATCCGCCCGGTGCTGGATTTTATGCAGACAATGCCACCGTTTGTGTACTTAATACCGGCCGCCATTTTCTTTGGTCTTGGTAAAGTGCCAGGCACCATTGCCACGGTCATCTTTGCGATGCCGCCGGCCGTGCGACTCACCAATTTGGGCATTCGACAAGTCAGCCAAGAAAATGTTGAGGCAGGTCTCGCGTTTGGTTGCACAACCCGTCAGCTCCTCTACAAAGTACAAATTCCGCTCGCCATGCCATCCATTATGGCGGGCATTAATCAAACCATAATGTTGGCGCTCTCAATGGTGGTCATCGCTTCGATGATCGGCGCCGGTGGTTTGGGCAACACGGTGCTCACGGGCATCCAGCGTCTTGATGTCGGGCTGGGATTTGAGGGCGGCCTGGGGGTCGTGTTCTTAGCCATCCTTCTCGATCGTATGACGCAAAGTTTTGGGTTCCGCCGACGTAAGGACTGAGCCCAGACAATACCGATAATTGGGGGGACGCGGCCACTTGTCTGATACCAGGCAAGAGGCTGCGGCCGCCCGGTATGGCCCCGATAACGGGAACAATTTGAAGCGAAGAAAGGAGAATCTCGATGTTAGAGAAAACATCGCGCATGCTACTCACCGGTGCTTTAGGAATGGCATTGGCGAGCGGCGCCCAGGCGCAGGAAAACACCATCGAGTTTGGCTGGACCGCGTGGTCAGATGCGGAGTTTGTTACTAAGCTTGCCGCACAGCTAATTAATGAGAACACCGATACCAAGGTCGATCTCATTCAAACCGATATCGCACCTCAGTATCAGGGGGTTGCCACTGGCGACATTGATGCCATGATGATGGCTTGGCTCCCTGCCACTCATCAGAGTTATTACGAAGAAATCGCGGCAGATGTTGAGAACATCGGCGTGCTCTACAACGGGGCTCGTTTGGGATGGGCAATTCCGGACTACATTCCAGAAAGCGAACTTTCATCGATTAGCGATCTTACAAAATCGTCCGTTCGTGACAAGCTCGATGGCACCATCACGGGTATCGATCCCGGTGCCGGATTAACGCAGCTCTCTGAGGAGGCGTTCGAGACCTATGCGCTCGAGGACTATACCCTGCAAACATCAAGCGGTGCGGGTATGACAGCGGCACTTGATCGTGCCACTAGCCGTGATGAATGGGTCGTCGTGACCGGGTGGAGTCCACACTGGAAATTTGGCGCCTACGAACTGCGTTATCTTGAAGATCCAGAGGGTGCGTTAGGCGGCCCTGAGCGGGTTCACGTCATTGCTCGCAGTGGTTTTGATGCTGATCATCCAGAAGTCTCCGCGATGTTAGGTCGTATGTATCTGCCAATCGAGCAGTTGCAGGCTTATATGTTTGAGGCGCGCGAGGGTTCCTATGAAGAGGCAATTGATGCCTATATTGCGGAAAACCCTGAGCGTGTGAATTACTGGCTGACCGGCGAGCTATAAATCACTCCAAATCGCCCTTGCTAAGAGGGTCTAACCAACGCCCCGTCTTATGCGGGGCGTTTTTGTTTTATGCTAGGCACTTATGTGGTTTAAGCGCGAGAAAACCCCCGATATCACTGCGGCTGATCCGGCCTGTCGGCGAGCGGCAGTGGAGGCGGGTTTAGTGGGCCAAAATGTTCTGCGCCGACTCTTGCATCATGACAGCGATGCCTCGGTGCGTGCAGCCGCTGCTCGGCGGCTACAAGATTTAGTGTTGTTGCGAACGGCCTTAGAGCAGGATCCAGATCGAGGTGTGCGGGAGAGTGCACGATCGCGTTATCGCCAGCTGCTAGCGGGTGGCGATATTTTGGCGATGCATTATCGGCAATCCGCACTGCGGGCCTGCCAAGATCCACAAATCATTGCCCATGTGGCACGAAGTGCGCGAGAGCCGTCATTACGCACACTCGCTGTTGCGCGATTGGATGATATTCAATTGCTAAGTGAAGTCGCCGAGCATGATACGAGCCCGGCCGTCCGCGCCGAGGCTGCGGCCCGCTTAGACCGCCTCAGTTGCAAACGGAATTGACTCGAGCTGCCAGTCGCCATCGTTCACCGTCAAGACACTGCCTTGTTCAAACCAATCGCCTAAGACCATGCGCTGGGCTTTTTTCTCGTTCAACAAGAATTCATGGATGGCGGGACGGTGAGTGTGCCCATGAATCAAGTGATAGACGTTAAATGCTTGCATACGCTCAGTAACCGCGGCTTCATTAACATCCATAATGGCGTTGGATTTTTCTGCCATATCTTCGCCACTGCGTATTCGAGCGGCATTGGCCTGTTCAATGCGCTCAGCAATGGGAAGTGCTAAGAATTGGCTTTGCCAATGGCTATCCCGAACTTGGCTGCGGAAGGCCTGATAGGCGAGATCATCAGTACAAAGCGCATCGCCATGTTCTAAAACGATTGGGGCAGCGTCGATCTCAATACATAGGGGCTCATGCAGTAAGCTCGCGCCTGCGGCTTGGGCGTAATCCAAACCCAATAGAAAATCACGATTGCCATGCATGAGCCACACATCGGTGTCATGTGCCTGAAGCGCGGCAAGCGCCGGTGCGATCGGATCATCCGTTGGGCGCGCATCATCCCCAATCCATGCCTCAAAAAGATCACCTAAGATAAACAACGCGGCTGCTGAAGAGGCCCGCGTTTGTAGAAAACGCAAAAAAGCATGAATGGCCTGTGGCCGACTCGAATCGAGATGAAGGTCCGCAATAAAAAGAATAGGTGCCTGGCGGCTGTCATAGCTAATAGCGCTCATGCGCGCAAAGATGACGCGCAATCGAGCTGCATGCAAGTGGGCCTTCGATTACCATAGTTGTTATGACAAATATCCCAGTGAAAACCCGATTTGCACCAAGCCCAAGCGGCGCGATCCATGCCGGTAATCTGCGTACGGCATTGTTTAGCGTTTTATTTGCACGTCATCATCAGGGCCAATTCTTATTACGCATTGAAGATAGCGACAGCACGCGTAGTGATCCGGCGGCCATTGAGGGTATTCAAGATGATTTGCGCTGGCTCGGATTGGACTGGGACGAGGGCCCCGGTGAGGGCGTGGCAGTCGAGCAGTATCAGCAATCAGCACGGCGGCATTTTTATGCACATGCCGCCAAAACGCTTGTCGATAATGCGCATGCCTATTGGTGTTTTTGCAGCGAGGAGCGCTTATCTGAGCTGCGCATGACACAACAAGCGGCAGGCAAGCCACCACGATACGATGGCTGCTGTGCCAGCGTTGAACCGGATCAAGCTAAAGCGCGCTTAGCAGCCGGTGAATCGGCAGTTGTTAGGTTACGCATGCCAGATACTGGCGGATTGGCGTTTGACGATTTGGTGCGTGGGCGACAGTCAGTAGACGCCGCAGCACTCGGTGATCCGATTATTCAGCGAGCGGATGGGAGTGCGGCGTTTTTGTTTGCCAACGCGCTTGATGACGCACTGATGGGGGTGACGCATGTTCTACGCGGGGAAGATCACCTCTCCAATACCCCCCGGCAACAAATCTTGCTGGCGCGTTTAGGCTATGCCGCGCCGCAGTATGGGCATGTTTCACTTGTGGTTGGACAGGATGGTGCGCCGTTATCAAAACGCACTGGCGCGGTTGGCGTTGCAAGCTTGCGCGAGCAGGGTTATCGACCAGAGGCGGTTATAAACTATTTGGCTCGATTGGGTAATCCAACAGGTGATGAGCATTTGCATGATCTCGACGGATTAGCGGCAAGCTTTGATCCACAGCGGCTTAGTCGCAGCCCGGCGCGCTTTGATTTTACCCAACTTGATCATTGGCAATCGGCAGCGATGGCGTCTTTACCGATCGAGACGCTCCTGACTTATCTCGAACTTGCCACCGTTCCCGCGGCTGTGCAGGCGAGTCTGGCAGAGTTAGTGCGGCCTAACCTGCATCGAGCCGAAGAAATTAATGCGTGGGCGATGCGATTGTTCGATCCCGCTGTTGTGCCCATTGCTGATGAGAGCAAAGTTGAGGCCGCTGGTACAGAATTTTTTGAACGAATTGAGCAAATATTAGACAACTACGGGGATGAAGATTGGTCAACGCTTCGGCCCCGACTGGAGACGATGACGGAACGCCGGGGTGGACAAATGATGAAGCCCTTGCGGTTAGCGCTTACCGGCTTATCGCATGGCCCTGCATTAGGCGAGATTATTCGTCTAATGCCGACAGACATTCGTCGCGCCCGCTTGCAGCGCGCCATGGCTATTGCAGGGGCCAAGCCCAATGCTTGAAATTCACAACAGCTTGAGTGGGAAAAAAGAGGCATTTAAGCCCATCAACCCACCGGCCGTTGGCCTTTACGTTTGTGGGATGACCGTCTATGACCTGTGTCATTTAGGTCATGCCCGAGCCATGGTCGTGTTTGATGCGGTGGTGCGCTATCTACGTGCGAGTGGCTATCAAGTGCACTACGTCCGCAATATCACAGATGTTGACGATAAAATTATCACGCGTGCCGCTGAGCTCGGGGAACCCATTGAGGCAATTACCAAACGATTCACCGCTGCCATGCATGAGGATGCCGATGCGCTAGGCTGCTTACGCCCTGATGATGAGCCGCGAGCAACCGGACATATGGCTGAAATTATTGTCATGATTGAGCGGTTAATTGAGCGGGGTTATGCCTATGTTTCTGAGGGTGACGTTTATTTTGCTGTCAATGCCTTCCCGAATTACGGCGCCCTGTCTGGCAAGCGGCTTGATGAGCTTAGGGCAGGTGCCCGTGTTCAGCCTGAGAAGCGTAAGCGCGATCCGGCGGATTTTGCGCTCTGGAAAGCGGCTGATGTCGATGGGCCTACTTGGCCATCGCCCTGGGGTAAGGGTCGGCCGGGCTGGCATATTGAATGCTCGGCCATGTCGACCCAATGCTTAGGTAAGCATTTTGATATTCATGGGGGTGGGCTTGATTTGAAGTTTCCGCACCATGAAAACGAAATTGCTCAATCTGAGGCGGCGACCGGCGAGTCGTTCGTTAATGTCTGGATGCATAATGGCCATGTTCGTATTGATGATGAAAAAATGGCCAAGTCGTTAGGCAATTTTACGACCATTCGGGATATCCTCTCGCAGCATGATGCCGAGACCGTGCGTTATTTTTTACTCTCTAGTCATTACCGAAGCCCCTTAAATTACTCCACGACCGCATTAGCTAATGCGCGCGCTGCTCTAGAGCGGCTTTATCTCGCATTGCGGGAGACTTCAGTGACTGGAGAATTTACAACCAGCGAGTTTAGTCCACGCTTTTATGCGGCCATGGATGATGATTTTAATACACCGGTGGCGCTTGCTGTGCTGTTTGATGTGGCGCGTGCGATCAATCGGGCGCTTGCATCAAATGACTTGGCAAAGGCGAACGCATTGGCCCAAGAGGCGCGGCATTTGGGCGCCATTTTGGGGCTGCTAGGCGACGATGCAGACAGCTTTCTCCAAGGAGAGGTGGGGCAGGATGATGCTGATGCCGCTCGCATTGAAACACAAATTCAGGCGCGCAACGCAGCCCGAGACAAAAAAGACTTTGCCAAAGCCGATGCCATTCGCGATGAACTACTCACTCAAGGTATTGTGTTGGAGGATAACGCTGATGGAACGCGGTGGCGGCGTGAAGGCTGAGTCGCTCGCTTATTCCGCCTCTACCGGACGCGGGCGAGGCTGAACTCGACGTTCTAGCCGTGCGACTTTTACCCGGTTCTCCTCAGTTTGCAGAACGGTCACCGGGTGATCGTCAATCAGCAAACTCGTACCTGATTCTGGGATGGTCTCTAGGTGCTCAAGAATCAGCCCATTTAGCGTTTTGGGCCCATCGCCCGGCAGTTCCCAGTCGAGTAGACGTTTTAGCTCGCGCACACTCGCGCTGCCAGCGGCTAAATAGCTGCCATCCGGCTGTGGATGGATGTCGCGAATGGACTCAGCCGGATCTGTCGTGAACTCGCCCACGATCTCTTCTAGGATATCTTCTAGAGTGAGCAGCCCTAAAAACTCACCATATTCATCGACGACCAAACCGATGCGCCGGCGCTCGGCTTGAAAGTTGAGCATTTGGACATGGAGCTTGGTGCCTTCGGGCACAAAGTATGGCGCTTCCACATGCGCGGTTAGGCGCTCACGGGTCAGTTCACCACCCAGCATCGCTGTGAGTACTCTGCGCACATGCAGGACACCCCGAATATTATCAACGCCGCTCTCAAACACAGGCAGCCGCGTGTACTCGGAGTTAGCAATTTGTTCATGGATGTTTGCCCAGTCGTCATTAAGATCAATACCAAGGACTTCGTTGCGCGGGACCATGATGTCCTCAACGGTGGCTTTGTCGAGATCCAGAATGCTGACAAGCATGCGTTGATGTCGTTGCGGAATCATCGCACCGGCTTCATTGACAACGGTCCGTAACTCTTCCCGACTCAGCGCTGATTCCTCGCCTTCTGCGGGGCTTACACCCAGTCCCCGCAGCAAGCTATTCGCTAGGGTATTGGTTAACCAAACGAGCGGATAGAGCAAGCGCAGTAGAGGCCCAAGCACCCAAGCGGCTGGAAAAGCAACGCGCTCTGGGCGCAGTGCTGCGAGCGTTTTCGGGGCAACCTCAGCAAAAATGAGAATAACAAGGGTAAGCAGTCCCGTGGCTGCTGCAATCGCCCCCTCACCGCCGAGTCGAAGCGCGATTAAGGTGGCCACCGATGAGGCTGAGATGTTGACGAAGTTATTGCCCAGCAAAATGATGCCAATGAGACGATCCGGGCGCTTTAGTAAGCGCTCGGCGCGTTTCGCTCCACGATGGCCATCGCGTGAGAGATGCCGTAGACGATACCGATTGAGCGTCATCAGTGCGGTTTCAGAGCTGGAGAAACAACCTGATAGCAAAATCAATACCGCTAAGATGCCAAATAAAACGGAAAGCGGGATAGTGTCCATGGCGTAGCTTGTCTAGCGGCCGAGAATTAATTCAAGCGCGACTTTGCTGCCAAAGTAGGCGAGGGCGAGCAGGGCAAAGCCTGATAATGTCCAGCGAATGGCAGTGCGGCCGCGCCAGCCATAACGATAACGGCCTGCCAATAGGCCACCAAACACTAACCAAGCAAGAATAGATAACGTGGTTTTATGGACGAGGTCTTGGGCCAGTAAGTCGCTTACGAAAAGCCAGCCAGTCAACAGCGATATCGAAAGTAGGCTAAAACCACTGCCGACAAGCTGAAATAATAGCGCTTCCATATTTTGCAGCGGTGGTAATAACCCAATCACCGCGCCCGCTTGACGCCGCCGCAAGGTACGCTCTTGCCAAGCCAGCATCAGCGCTTGAGTTGCTGCCAAGCCGAGAACGGCATAAGCCAAGATAGAGGTGATCACATGAATATCGACAGGCTCCCCGATGGGCACCAAATTACCGCTTGGCACCCCCATCAGCCCAGCGCCTATCATGCCTAATGCGGCGAGCGGGAAAACAACCAGTCCAAGGCTTTGGACCGGCCGACTCAATGTGGCAATGATGACCATTAACGCCATGAGCCAGCCCAACAAAGAAACCGCATTAAATAGTGCCAAATTAGCGCCATTGAGTGTCCATACGCCCTGCCAGAGTGCGATGCCGTGGAAGATAACGGCAATGGCGCCAAGCAATGTACTTAGACGCTCACTGCGATGAATGCTGAGCTTGCCGGACAGCCCCGTTATAAGGGCAGCCATGGCACCAGCATAGGAAATGGCTGCGGCTAGGTTTAAAAGGCTATGGGTCATTCGATGTGCGCCGACATCCGTGATTGCAAACGGCTGTAAATCATCGCATACAAACCCCGCATATTCGAGTTAACAAGCAGCGCGCTGATCCCTATCGCACTGATATACTACTTATTCTTTAAGGTAAAGTGACCATGAGGGTCGGCGCAGTTATGTTCGATAATCTCAGCGATCGCCTCGAGACAATGGGAAAACGCCTGCGCGGCAAGGGCAGGCTGACCGAGGATAATATCCAAGAGACATTGCGCGAGGTACGCATGGCCCTGCTTGAGGCCGATGTTGCTCTGCCGGTGGCCAAAGACTTTATTGCTCAAGTGCGTGAGCGTGCCCTTGGCGCGGAAGTGATGAAAAGCCTCACGCCGGGGCAGGCGTTTATCAAAATCGTCCACGACCAGCTCGTCTCAATCATGGGTGAGCAAAACGATGGGCTTGATCTTAGTACACGCCCGCCCGCCAGTGTCATGGTGGCGGGTCTTCAAGGTTCAGGTAAGACCACTAGTATCGCTAAGCTTGGCCGGCTGCTTCGGGAGCGGGATAAGAAAAAGGTTCTCGCCGTCTCTTTGGATATTTATCGACCGGCAGCGATTGATCAGCTTGAGCGATTAGCCGCTGAAGTAGGCATGGATTTTCATCCCACTGATGCGAATGATGACCCGGTGAAAACAGCCCGTGCGGCGGCTGAGCATGCGCGTACCGGTTATTATGATGTTCTGTTAGTGGATACGGCTGGACGCTTGCATGTTGATGCCGAGATGATGGACGAAGTCGGGCAAGTGTCTAACGCGCTTGATCCAGTCGAGACGCTATTCGTGGTTGACAGCATGACTGGGCAGGACGCGGCTAATACCGCTCAGGTCTTTGATCAAGCACTGGCTTTAACGGGGTTAATTTTAACCAAAGCGGACGGTGATGCCCGTGGCGGCGCCGCGTTATCGATACGCCAAGTGACCGGAAAGCCGATTAAATTTATCGGCATCGGTGAGAAAACCGACGCCCTTGAGCCATTTCATCCAGACCGTATCGCCTCACGAATCTTGGGTATGGGAGATGTTCTCAGCCTTGTTGAAGAGGTGGAGCGTAGCGTTGATCAGTCACAAGCTGAGCGCATGGCCAATAAATTCAAAAAAGGCCAAGGGTTTGATTTAGAGGACATGCGTGAGCAGATGCAACAAGTCACGCGAATGGGTGGCATGGGTAATTTAATGGATAAGTTACCCGGCATGAGCCAAATGAGTGAGCAGGCCAGTCAGCAGATGAATGACGGCCAAGTCAGTCGCCAGATTGCCATGATTAACGCGATGACACCCGCAGAGCGGCGCCGTCCAGAGGTGATTAATGGTTCACGAAAGCGGCGTATTGCCACGGGGTCAGGGTTACAGGTACAGGATGTTAATCGCTTGTTAAAACAGCACAAGCAAATGCAAAAAATGATGAAACAGTTTAAAAAAGGCGGCATGAAAAAAATGCTGCGCCAGATGGGGGGTGGCGGCGGATTTCCGCCGGGCGGTATGCCGCCAGGTGGTGGCATGCCACCAGGGCTTGGCGGGCGCTAGTACCGCAGGTACACTAGGCGGCTAACTCAATTGGCCTGATTAATTTAGGGATAAGCATGGTTACGATTCGTCTATCGCGCAGTGGCGCTAAAAAACGGCCTTTCTACCACGTGGTGGTTACCGATAGCCGCAACGCTCGTGATGGGCGATTTATTGAGCGGCTTGGGTTTTTTAACCCGATGGCAGCCGGCCAAGAAGTGCCACTGAAGCTTGATTTAGAGAAAGCGGACCATTGGATTTCTAAGGGCGCACAGCCGAGTGAGCGCGTCGCGCAGCTCATTCGGCAGGCGCGCCTGAGCGCAGCCTCTGAGGCTGAAAGCGCCTGAGTTAATGCGCCCCGACAACGCGAGTGATGATGAGTACATCATTCTCGGCGAAGTCGTAGGGGTGCATGGGGTCAGAGGTGAGGTCAAAGTCCATTCCTCAACCCGACCGCGAGAAAATTTATTTGATTATGCTGTTTGGACGCTTCGTACTAATGGCTCACAGCAGGATCATGCGCTGCTCGCCTCCAGAGTGCAGGGCCGCAACTTGGTAGCGCGATTAGAGGGAATCACTGATCGTGATGCAGCGGCTGCGCTTAAAGGGAGTCGTATTTTAGTGCGACGCTCAGCGCTGCCAGCGACGGCCCCCGGGGAGTACTACTGGGCTGAGCTGACCGGATTGGCGGTGCGAACACTCGATGGCCAAGATTTAGGGCATGTGAGTGGATTATTAGAGACGGGCGCGAATGATGTCCTGGTCGTCCAAGGTGATAGGGAGCGATTGATTCCCTATGTTTTTGAACAATATGTGGTGTCTGTTGATTTGGCTGCAGGCGTGATCCAAGTGGATTGGGATCCAGAGTTTTAACGCGATGCGATTTGACGTCGTTACGCTCTTCCCAGACATGGTGGCTGCGGTCAAAGATTACGGTGTTATTGGACGCGCGGTTGATGCCGGTCATATTCAGTTAGTGACCTGGAACCCGCGCGATTATGCGACCGATCGACATTCAACGGTGGATGACCGCCCCTATGGGGGCGGGCCGGGTATGGTGATGAAAGTTGAGCCGGTTCGCGCAGCGATACAAGCGGCGCGGCGGGCGGCTCAACCGGCGCCGGTAATTTATCTCTCCCCAGAGGGCGAGTGTTTAAACAATCAGGCTGCTGAAGAGCTTGCGGGCATTGAGCGTATCATTTTGCTTTGCGGTCGTTATGAAGGTATTGATGAGCGACTGATTGATTTGGAAGTTGACCGGCGATTATCAATTGGTGATTTCGTGGTCAGCGGCGGGGAACTTCCCGCGATGGTGGTGATAGATGCCGTGTCGCGATGGCTCCCGGGTGTGCTTGGACATGCCGAATCAGCGTCGGCGGATGCGTTTGCCCAGGGGCTGCTGGATTGGCCGCATTACACCCGTCCCGAAGTGGTCGATGGGTTGGAGGTGCCAGCGGTGTTGCTTAGTGGTGACCATCAAGCGGTGGAACGCTGGCGGTTACGTGAAGCACTGGGTAGAACATGGGAAAAACGCCCGGATCTGCTCTCGCAGCGCCGGATGAGTGAGAAAGAACAGGCCCTGCTCGATGCCTATCGCGCCGAGCAGAAAGACTGACTGATAGAGGATGCAGCGATGAGCAATATCATTGAAGAGCTGGAACGCGAACAGGTTGAAAAAACGGGCCGTTCGTTAGAGGCAATGAACCCAGGCGATACGGTTTTGGTGAATGTTTGGGTGCGTGAGGGTAATCGTGAGCGCACACAGCCTTTTGAGGGGGTGCTGATTGCTAAGCGAAATCGGGGTTTGAATTCCTCGTTTACGCTACGCAAAGTCTCCCATGGCGAGGGGGTTGAGCGCGTTTTTCAGCTTCATAGCCCACTCATTGAGAGCTTCGAAGTAAAGCGTCGAGGTGATGTGCGCCGTGCCAAACTATACTTCTTACGTGAGCGTAGTGGTAAAGCCGCACGGATTAAAGAGAAAATCCGTGCCAAGGCCAAGACCGCGAATTAATGCGGATTTTCAGCGTCATTCATGCCCATTAAGTAAAGTACGCCATCGAGGCCGATCGTTGAGATGGCTTGCCGCGCGTTTTTCTGTACCAGGGGCTTGGCGTGGAAAGCGATGCCAAGTCCCGCTGTGCGCAGCATTGGTAAATCGTTCGCACCATCGCCAACGGCAATGACTTGAGAAAGCTCGATCTCCATCTCTTTAGCGAGGTGGGCGAGTAGGGCGGCTTTTTTCTCCCCATCAATAATCTCACCCAAGACCTCACCGGTGAGCCGGCCGTTGACGATTTCGAGTTGATTGGCATGCACGGTGTCTAGACCGAGCCGGGCTTGCAGGCGCTGACCAAAAAAATCGAATCCGCCTGAAATCACGGCGGTCCGATAGCCAAGCACTCGAAGGGTTTTTAACAAACGCTCAGCGCCCTCTGTCAGTGTAAGGCGCGCGGCTACCCGCTCTAGGATGTCTGCATTGAGGCCTGCAAGTAGACCAACACGTCGGCGTAGGCTGTCGCAAAAATCAATCTCTCCGCGCATTGCTGCCTCTGTGACAGCAGCCACTTCTGAGCCAACGCCGGCCTCTTGCGCTAATTCATCAATCACCTCTTCGTGGATGAGTGTTGAGTCCATGTCAAAAACAACCAGGCGGCGATTGCGACGATAGAAATTATCTTCTTGGAAAGAAATATCCACGTCCATTTCTTGTGAAATGGAGAGAAACTCCGCTTTCATCGCATCGGCATCATCGGGTTCACCGCGCAGACTTAATTCGAGGCATGCTCGACTTGCATCAATTTCATCGTGCAACGGACTGCGAGCAGATAGGCGCACAATGTCCTCAATGTTCAATCCATGTTGCGTAGTGACTGCTGCAATGCGCGCAATTTGTGCCGCCGTGATACGCCGGCCAAGCAGCGTTAGCACATAGGCTGAGCGCCGATCACCACCAACCCACTGTTGGTATTCAGCATGGCTAACGGGCTGAAACCGAACGCGTAAATCAAGTTTGTGCGCCTCGAAGAGCAGATCCTTAAGGACAGAGGCCGCGCCTGTATCGGCGGGCAGCTTGAGCAAAATACCCAACGCGAGGTTTTCATGCACCATGGCCTGACTGATATCGAGCACATGCACCCGATATTTAGACAAAATATCCATTAAAGCGGCGGTGAGCCCAGGGCGATCGCTACCTGAGATATTCACCAGAATGATTTCGCTATTGGTTGTTGGCTGCGTCATGGGCTCGCTCGTCATGGGCTGTGCGCGCTATTGTAGGACAAAATAACTTGGAGCCGAGCTTTATGAATGATCAAGCATCGAAAGTCGATCGTGATTGGCGTAATCAATTAACGCCAGAACAGTATCGAGTGACCCGAGAAAAAGGCACCGAAGCGCCGTTTACAGGCGAATACAATGATTTAAAAGACAACGGTCTGTTTGTTTGTGTTTGTTGCGGGCAGGTGTTGTTTGATAGTGCACAAAAATTTGATTCTGGAACGGGATGGCCGAGTTTTTGGGCACCTACAAGTGAGTCAGCCGTGCAAACAAAGACCGACCGTAGCTTAGGAATGCAGCGCACCGAGGTGTTGTGCAAAGCGTGTGATGCGCATTTAGGGCACGTTTTCCCCGATGGCCCTGAGCCAACAGGTCTACGTTATTGCATCAACTCAGTTGCCTTAACATTTAAACCGCGTCAAAAAGGCGCATAAGCTTGTCGTGCTGCACCATGCCCCGGTATGATAAAAAATAGCAGTAAACTCACCGACTTCGGGAATTAATTATGCAGGACGTCGCCATTTCCGGGGAGCCGGATTCGTCGCCTAGCCAAACGCCACAGGCAACGCAACATCCGCGTACGGGCCATACCATGAGCGGGGCCGAGATGGTCATCGAGGTAATGGCGCAAGAGGGTGTCGATACCGTTTTTGGCTATAGCGGTGGCGCGATTCTGCCGACCTACGATGCCATCTTCCGCTATAACGAGCGCGAGCGCTCTAGCGTTGATGACGATCCTATGCGCTTAGTGGTGCCTGCCAATGAGCAGGGTGCAGGCTTTATGGCTGCTGGCTATGCGCGAAGCTCCGGCAAGGTTGGTGTGTTCTTGGTCACTTCTGGGCCTGGCGCGACCAACACCGTCACGCCAATTCGTGATTGCATGGCAGACTCTGTGCCAGTGGTATTAATCACCGGGCAAGTTGCTCGCGGTGCGATGGGTACGGATGCATTCCAAGAAGCGCCCATCGTTAACATTATGGGCAATTGTGCCAAGCATGTGTTTTTGGTGACTGATCCTGAGCGTTTGGAATCAACCATTCGTACGGCATTTGAAGTGGCTCGGTCAGGCCGCCCGGGTCCCGTTGTGGTTGATCTGCCAAAAGACATACAAACTTGGGAAGGCGAATTCAAAGGGGATGGTTTACTCGGTATTCGGGGTTATCGCCAACGTATGGAGGCCTTGCGCCAAACGCATATTTCCGAGGAAAAAGCCGAGCAATTTTTTGCCATGCTCAGTCAAGCCAATCGGCCGCTGCTTTATGTTGGTGGTGGTGCGATTCATGGTGAAGGCGCAGCGGCCGTTTCGGCCTTTGCAAAAGAGTACGCTATTCCAAGTGTGAGCACGGTCATGGGATTAGGTGCGGTAGACACAACCGATGATCTCCACCTCCACATGCTCGGCATGCATGGAACGGCGTATGCTAACTATGCAGTTGAAGACTGCGATTTTATCATTGCTGTTGGCTCTCGGTTTGATGATCGAGTCGCTGCTAAAGCGGAGCTGTTTGCTCCGCTCGCTGAGCATATTGCGCATATTGATATCGATGCCGCTGAGATCGGTAAAGTCAAACGCGTTGATTGGTCACACATCGGTGAAGCCGGTGGCGCAATGACCCAATTACTTGAGTATGGCCGTAAGCAGGGCTTTAGTCCGAACTATGCATCTTGGGGTGAACACGTACATAAGCTGCGCCAAACCCACCCAATGGAGTTTAAAGAGGACGGTGAGCTTATTCAGCCACAGGCGGTTATGCGCCAGCTCAACGAAATTACTGAAGGCAGAGCGATTATTAGTACCGGCGTTGGCCAGCACCAAATGTGGGCGGCTCAGTATCTGGATTTTTGTTTGCCTCGGCTGTGGATGACTTCAGGGTCAATGGGCACGATGGGATTTGGCTTACCTGCGGCCATTGGCGCACAGTTTGCGAATCCAGAATCACTCGTTATCGATATTGATGGCGATGGCAGCTTGCGCATGAATTTGGGCGAGATGGAAACCGTGACCACTTACGACTTGCCGGTAAAAATTCTGCTACTGAATAACTGTGGCGACGGTATGGTGCGGCAGTGGCAACGGCTTTATTTTGGTGATCGATTCTCAGGCAGTGATAAATCATTGCATCGTAAAGATTTCATTAAAGCAGCCGAGGCGGATGGATTTGAATTTGCTCAGCGTGTGAGCGATCGCAACGTGCTCACCGAGGCTTTGCAGGCATTTGTCAGTTTTCAAGGGCCCGCTTTTCTGGAGGTGATGATTGATCCAGATGCGGGTGTCTATCCCATGGTAGGCCCAGGTCATGGATATAAGCAGATGGTCACCGGTGAGTATATCCCGAGTCGTGAAATCCCGGATATTGGCCGTGGCGGTCGAGTCGATCCAAGTGAGGCTTTTTAAATAAGCCTTGAATCCGTGCTTGACTGCCCCCACGTTAGGGTCACTACGGGAAGATGACGGACTAATCAATGACTAAGGCAAAGACTCCGGAAACGCACGAGTTTCAGGCGGAGGTCCGGCAGCTGCTGGATCTTATGATTCACTCTTTGTATAGCAGCCGCGAAATATTTCTCCGCGAGCTGGTCTCAAACGCTGCAGATGCAGCCGATCGACTTCGCTTTGAGGCGTTGCAAAACGCTGAACTCTTCGAGCAGGACCCTGAGCTAAAAATCACCTTAGCGGTAGACCCTGAGGCTCGGACTGTGACCATTACTGATAATGGTATTGGTATGAATCGGACCGATGTGATTGATCATTTGGGAACGATAGCCCGATCAGGCACCCGGCGCTTTTTAGATTCGCTCACCGGTGATCAAAAGCAGGATGCTCAGCTCATTGGGCAATTTGGTGTCGGGTTTTATTCAGCGTTTATCGTCGCTGATGAAGTTAGCGTGCATACCCGTCGGGCAGGTGAGGCACCGAAGACGGGTGTCTTATGGCGCTCCGATGGCAAAGGCTCGTTTACGCTTGAGGATAAGCCACGACAAGCCCGCGGCACTGAGATTACCTTGCATCTGTCGGCTGATCAGGACGAGTTTTTAGAGCGTCAGCGACTGCGCGGTATTGTTAATCGCTATTCCGATCACATTTCACTACCGATTGAATTAATCGATGAAGAAGGCTCAGCCGAGACCATTAATCAAGCTTCAGCACTATGGATGCGGCCAAAAAGCGAGCTAAGTGACGAGGACTATCAGCAGTTCTACCAACAGCTGAGCTTTGATTCAAAACCCCCGTTAGTGTGGTTGCATAATCAGGTTGAGGGGAACCAAGCCTACACCTCGTTGTTATTTATTCCGGCTCAGCGCCCGTTTGATCTTTTTGAACCCGAATCAGCGCATGGACTACGGCTTTATGTGCGCCGTGTGTTCATCATGGAAGATCGAGAAAATCGCCTGTTACCGCGTTACTTACGCTTTGTTCGAGGTGTGGTCGATTCCGATGATTTACCCCTTAATGTATCGCGTGAGCTGCTCCAGCATAATCGATTAATTGAGCGGATTCGTGCGGCATCGATTAAACGCGTACTGGATGCGCTAGAGCGCATGGCCCGTGATGATACAGAGCGCTATAACCAGTTTTGGGACGCCTTTGGTACCGTTTTAAAAGAAGGTCCTGTCGAGGATCCGAGTAATGCTGAGAAGGTGGCTGGGTTGCTGCGTTTCCATTCAACCGCATCAGAGCAAACGGCCACCGTATCGTTAACGGATTACATCGAACGCATGAAAGCCGGCCAGGAGGCGATCTACTACTTAACCGGAGAAAGCCTTGCCGCCGTTCGTAACAGCCCACACCTTGAGGTCTTTCGGCAACGTAATGTTGAGGTGCTGCTTTTAGCTGAGCCCGTTGATGAGTGGCTTGTTACGCATTTATCAACATTCAGTGACAAGCCCCTACGGGCAGTAACCAAGGGTGAGCTTGAACTTGAGGGCATTGGTGAGACCGATGGCAAATCTACAAGCCAATCCGCAAAGCCAAGCAAGTCGGTTAAAAAATTGCTGGAGCGTATTGCCGAATCACTAGGAGATCGTGTCTCGGAGGTGCGTGCGAGCACTCGTTTGACCGATTCACCGGCCTGCATTGTAGTTGGTGAGCATGATTTTGGAATGAACATGCAACGCATGCTCCAAGCGGCAGGCCATGATTTACCAGCGCAAAAGCCAGTCCTTGAAATCAATCCCAAACACTCAATCATCGCACGCCTGGCGGACGATGCCGATGCGCCAATTGAGGATTGGGCTGCGCTATTGTTTGAGCAATCGGTGCTAATGGATGGCGGACGACTGGAAGATCCCGCCGGGTTTGTCCGGCGTATGAATCAGTTGCTTGATTAATGCTGAGCGAGAATCATGCTGGTGGCGCATTTGAGCTGAAAGGCCGAATGGCCACATTGACCGTTCTGCAGGTCTTAACAGCGGATATTGATGAGCTTTTAAAGCAACTCGATGGACGGCTTTCACAAGCACCGGGGTTTTTTACCGGCATGCCACTAGTAATTGCGCCTAGCGCTTCAGTGGCTTTGGATGCTGCTGGGTTGCAACGCTTAGTGGATGGTTTGCGAGCACGCGAGCTCGTCCCTGTTGCTGCTGTCGATATGCCGGCAGAGCAAGCAGCGAGTGCGGGGCTTGGGTGGTTACGAAACTTTGAGCGGCCAGCTGATGGCAGTGCAACTGAGCGAGGCAAATCAAAATCTCCAGCCGCCTCAACCACCCGCATCGTGACCACACCTGTGCGCTCAGGCCAGCAAATTTATGCGCATGGTGGTGATTTAGTCGTCACCGCACCGGTGAGCGCGGGTGCAGAGTTAATGGCGGATGGCCATATCCACGTTTACGCCAATTTGCGCGGCCGTGCGCTTGCTGGGGTGCAGGGGGATGGGAATGCGCGTATCTTCTGTCAATCGTTAAACGCTGAGCTCGTTGCCATTGCCGGGCATTATCAGCTGAGTGAACAAATGGATAGGGGGTTGCAGGGCGGCCCCGTTGTGATTCAGTTGCAAGGTGCAGATCTGCAGCTGAGCGCGCTTTAGCTCGGGAGGTGAATGTGGCGCGAATCATTGTTGTGACATCAGGCAAAGGGGGAGTGGGGAAGACCACAACCAGCGCTGCCTTTGGTGCAGGGTTAGCTCGCGCCGGCCATCGCACAGTGGTGGTCGATTTTGATGTTGGCTTGCGTAATCTTGATCTAATTATGGGTTGCGAGCGTCGAGTGGTATACGACTTTGTTAACGTAATTAATGGCGAAGCTAATCTCAATCAGGCACTCATTCGGGATAAGCGAACTGAAGGACTTTCCATTTTGCCTGCCTCGCAAACTCGCGATAAGGATGCATTAACCTTTGAAGGCGTTCAGACAGTCCTTGAGGGGTTGGCAAAAGATCATGACTATATTGTTTGTGACTCTCCTGCGGGTATCGAGCGCGGTGCCCACTTGGCAATGTATTTTGCGGATGAAGCGCTGATTGTCACTAATCCTGAGGTATCCTCGGTGCGTGACTCTGATCGAGTGCTTGGTTTATTGGCAAGTAAAACACGCCGTGCTGAACAAGATGATGAACCGATTCGTGAGCATTTGGTGATCACCCGATATGCGCCAGAGCGGGTCGGTAAGGGCGAAATGCTTAGTGTGGAGGATGTCTGTGAAATTCTCTCAATCGATCTACTCGGGGTGATCCCCGAGTCGACAGCGGTATTAAATGCCTCTAACTCAGGTGTCCCCGTTATCTTGGAAGAGAAAACAGATGCTGGCCAGGCTTACGATGACGTTGTTGCAAGATTTTTAGGCGAAGCGCGTGAACACCGCTTTATCGATGAGAAAAAAGGCCTCTTTGGCCGGCTGTTTAAAGGCTAACGCCATGGGTTTTTTGGATTATTTTCGTTCCGAGAAAAAAACCAGCGCCTCAGTGGCCAAAGAGCGATTGCAAGTCATCGTCGCTCGTGAGCGCAGTCACCGTGGCGGTCCAGACTATCTACCGGCGTTACAAGAAGACATCTTGGCGGTTATTCGGGGCTATATCGACATCGAAGATGATGCCGTGCGCGTTCAGGTAGAACGCGAGGGCAATTGTGAAGTGCTTGAGCTCAACGTTATTTTGCCAGACACAGATTAAAGTTGATTTTGTGCAGTGACATCCACTTGCATGCGCAAACGCTGTCCGGGTTGTAAGTAGGTATTGGCGGTTAAATTATTCCAGCGTTGCAAATCTTGAATCGTTACGCTGAAACGCTGGCCTATTTGGTACAAAGAATCGCCCGCTCGAACGGTATAAGTCACGGTCTGTAAACGCTCGCTAGGGCTCGTGACGCGATTGGCTCGGCGATTCTGTTGACTACCCAACGCAGCCTGATTGTTCCAAACAACGAGTTGCTCACCAACCGCTAAGGTATCGTCCGGGGCCATGCCATTCCAGCCGGCCAAGTCTTCTACACTGACGCCATAGCGCTGCGCGATCACCCAAAAGCTCTCACCGGATTGCACGATATGTTCACGGCGCTGACCCTCTTTTTGCGGCAGGTTGTGGGTGGCCTGAGCACGAGCGGCCGCACTGAGTGTATATTGCTCCGATGGGCGGCTAGCAACGGGTACGAGCAAATGCTCGCCAGCCCGAATGATATGGGTGTTCAGATTATTGGCCTGTTGTAGTGAATCGACTGTCACGTGATAGCGCGTTGCGATCTCGCCCAAAGTCTCGCCGGCCGCGATCTGGTGGCGGTCCCAGCGCATCCATGTCTCCTGCGGTGTCTCGCGCAATCGAGCCTCGAAAGCGTCTGCTTGGTTGATCGGTAACAACAGCCGGTGTGGACCATCGGGTGCGGTTGCCCAGCGGTTAAAACCGGGGTTAAGTGCATAGAGTGTCTCGATATCAATAGCTGCAAGCTCAGCAGCGAGGGCAAGATCGACTTGGTGATCAAGCTCGATTACCGCTAATGCCGGTTCATTATTAATTTTAGCCAATTCAATGCCATGGCGGGCCGGATCACGAATTAACTCACTAATGGCCAGGAGCCGCGGCACATAGTTCATGGTTTCGCGAGGGAGCTTGAGGGACCAATAATCCGTTGCTTGGCCGGCTTTTTTATTCCGTTTCACCGCACGCATTACGGTCCCTTCGCCGGCATTGTAGGCCGCTAGGGCGAGCAGCCAATCACCATCAAACATTTCGTTTAAGTAGGTCAGATAATTCAGTGCGGCATCGGTGGCCGCCAGCACATCACGGCGGCCGTCATACCACCAGTTTTGCTCTAACCCATAATGTCGACCGGTGGCAGGGATAAATTGCCAAATACCCGCAGCACGACCATGAGAGTAGGCAAAAGGACGAAATGCACTTTCAACAATGGGTAATAGGGCAAGTTCATGTGGCAGCCCACGCGAGTCGATTTCTTCAACAATGTGATGCAGGTAGGGTTTTGCTCGTTCGGATACACGAAGCCAATAGTCGCCAAGTCCCGCGTACTCATCAAACTGTGCGCTTACGCGGACATTATCGTGACCGGGTATGGCATAACCTTGGCGTATTCGCTCCCAAAGATCAGTTATGGGCGCTGTCTTAACCGATTCAGTTTGTGTTTTTACCGGCCGCGGATCACCGCTGGTAGCTATTGGACTCGATTCTTCTGTGGGGGGAGTGACACAGCCGGCTATCAATAAGGCGGCAGTCAACATCCATAAAACCGATTTTGGCACGAGTAATTTCCTCAAAAGTGATCTTTCCAATCGCGCAAAACGGCAAACACCTCAACGGGTGAATTGAGCTTACGACCGGCGTGTTGACTTGCCTGAGCAATAACCTCTGGCTCATCCCAACGTAAAAATGGATTCGTCTCGCGCTCCTCGGCAAGCGTGGAGGGCAGGGTGATTCCGCCTTTTTGACGCTGTGAGCTAACCGTTTCGATGCGTTGCTGGAGTGCTTGATTATTGGGCTCTACAGCACTTGCAAAGGCGAGGTTAGCTTGCGTGTATTCATGGCCGCAATAAAGCTTGGTCTCTGGGGGCAGTTCACGCAGTTCGGCGAGATAATTCTGCATTTGTGCAGCTGTACCCTCAAACATGCGTCCACACCCGCCGGCGAATAAAGCATCCCCTGCAAACAGTAAGCCATGACTGAAAAAGGCAATATGCTCAAGCGTATGACCGGGAACAGCGAGTATTTCAAACTCCATTTCGATGCCACGAGGAATGCATGAATCACCCGCTGCGAGTGGGTGAGTCAGACAAGGTACGCGAGAGTCATTTGGACCATAGACAGGGATTTCTGCATTGGCCAATGCCTCTATTCCGGCGACATGATCGAGATGGTGGTGGGTGACTAAAATAGCCGTTAACGTCAGGCCAAGTCCTGCGATGGTATGCGCTACTGGCTCAGCTGCCCCGGGATCGACAATAACGGCATTGCTACCCTTTGGTGCGCGTAGCAGCCAGGTATAATTGTCACTAAGGACAGGGATTGGTGTCACATCAAGCATGCATGCATGCTACCGCGAGCGGCACGTGGCCTCAAATAAAGGAGTCAGCGAACTTGATTATAGGAGCGTCGAATGCAATCGCTGCATGACTGGTTTGCAACTTCGCCTGGCAGTGAGCTTGCCAAACAAGAAGTGCGTTTGCTCTCAGGACGGCTAGCGGGGCTGTATGCGCGGCGAGTTGTTCAGGTGGGTAGTTTTGGCGTTGGACATAGTTTGACGTTATTTGGCGGCGCACGACTTTGGGTGCTCGCAAGCCGCCGTGAGGCAGCGCTAGATTTGCAAGCCGATCCTGAGGTCTTGCCGCTTGTCTCCGGTAGTGCCGATGTCATCATTCTTAACCATCAACTTGAGTTTACGCGACGGCCGCACCAAGTGATTCGAGAAGCGGCACGGGTGCTCGCGCCGGAAGGCCATATGATTGTGCTGGGATTCAATCCCCATAGTCTTTGGGGATTGCGTCAATATTGGCCGCGGGGACGCCACCAACCACCATGGTCAGGGCGTTATTTGAGTGCAGCGCGTATTCAAGATTGGATGTTGTTATTGGGTATCACACCGCGCCGGCATGAGAGCTTTGCACCGGTACCCCCCCTTGGCCGATTTACGCCGTCCGTCAAAACAACCCAGCCGGTGGCGTATAGTGCGCCGCTTGGCCCGGGGTTACGCTGGTTTGGTGGTGTTAATTTAGTGATGGGACAAAAACGAGTTAATGCCGCTGTGCATCCACCCACCTCATGGCGACAGCGCTTTGAGATTATTCCCGGTGGCCTGACTCAGGCGGGTGCGGGTGCACGGCATTCACGCGAGGAGACATCGCATGACACCGGTTGAGATTTACACAGATGGCGCTTGTCGGGGTAACCCAGGCCCCGGCGGATGGGGTGCGCTCCTTCGGAGTGAGGGAACTGAAAAATCGCTCTATGGCGGCGAGCCATTAACGACCAATAATCGTATGGAGTTAATGGCTGCTATTCAGGCACTTGAAGCACTAACTCGGCCATGTGAAGTGGAACTTACAACCGACTCACAATATGTCCGGAAAGGAATTACTGAGTGGATGCATGATTGGAAACGCCGAGGTTGGAAGACATCGGCACGCAAGCCTGTAAAAAATCGTGATCTCTGGGAGCGACTCGATACACTAGTCAAGCAACATCATATTCGCTGGCACTGGGTTCGAGGGCATACCGGGCATGCGGAGAATGAACAGGTCGATGCGCTGGCGAATCAGGGAATTGATGAACTTGAACAGGTGAGCGATTAATGCGGCAGATTGTGCTTGATACAGAAACCACCGGGCTCGAGCCAAGTGAAGGCCACCGCATTATTGAGATTGGTTGCTATGAACTCATACAGCGACGTCCAACCGGTCGGACTTTCCATGAATATCTCAATCCGGGCCGTCCCGTTGCTGAGGGTGCTGTCGAAATTCACGGCCTAACCGATGCCTTTTTGGCCGATAAGCCGCGCTTTGCAGACGTTGCTCAAGGGCTAGTTGAATTCGTTGCCGATGCCGAAGTGATTATTCACAATGCGCCATTTGATACGGGCTTTTTAGATCATGAGTTTGGCCGCTTAGGTGAAGCATGGGGTCGGTTTGATGATCACTGCCGGGTGACTGATACATTAATCATTGCTCGGCGCCGCCACCCAGGCCAGCGCAATAGCCTTGATGCGCTATGTAAGCGCTATGGAATCGATAACACTGAGCGCACCCTTCATGGTGCACTGCTCGATGCGGAGATTCTTGCTGAAGTTTATTTGGCCATGACGGGTGGCCAAGGCAGTTTGCATCTCGGCGCTGAAGACAGCGGTAATGCAACCTTGGGCGGTATTGAGACGATGCGTCCGGTGACTGCTGAGCGAGCACGCTTACCGGTTATTCAACCTGATTCGCAAGCGATGGCTGCGCATCAAGCATGGCTTGATCGACTTGATCAAACCAGTGGCAGCGCCTGTATTTGGCGTAGTCTTCCCGCTCAAAAGGAGTCTGTATGACCGCTAAACCCTTGCTTGCGCCGGTTCGCGCTGTGACCTTTGATTTAGATTTTACCCTTTGGGATTTAACCGGCGTGCTACATCATGCCGAGCAAGTCTGCCAAGGTTTGCTTGAGCAGCGCTATCCGTTAGTCGCTGAGCGTTATGATGCTAAAGGCCTGCAGGCGCTCCGTAATCAGGTGGCTGTGCAGCAGCCAGACATTGCGCATGATGTCACTGCGCTGCGACGCGCTGCATTACGTGCAGCCGGTGAAGCAGTCGGTTATACCGGGGCTAGTCTTGAGTCTATGGTTGAGGAGGCATTTGAGAGTTTTTTGCAGGCCCGCCACGCGGTCCATGTTTATGACGATGCGCTACCGATACTACGAGCGCTTCAAGGCCGGGTTAAAGTGGGCGCGATTACCAATGGTAATGCAGAAATAAAACGTCTTGAGATGGGCAATTATTTTGATTTTTCCCTCTCGGCGGTGGAATTAGGTGCAGCTAAACCTGCGCGATTGGTTTTTGCAACGGCTGTCAATCGGGCAGGGGTAGCCGCTGCTGAAATCGTGCATGTGGGTGATGATGTCCATAGCGATGTATTTGGCGCCGCACAGCACGGTATGCAAGCGGTCTGGCTCAATCGTAATGCAGTGGCATGGCCTGAGGATGTGCCGCAGGTTCCACATCATGAAGTCAGCAACTTAGCAGAGCTCCAAGGTATGTTGCTGGGCTTGATTGGAGAGCCAAGTTAATGGCCAATTTGACAGGTGGTTTTGGGCTGATTGTGATTGGCGATGAGTTACTCTCCGGGAAACGCCAAGATAAACATTTCCCGCATCTGTTGGGGTTATTAAGCGAGCGTGGGCTTGAGCTCAATTGGGTTCGCTTTATTAGCGATGATGCTACGCGTATTGAGCAGACCTTGCGCGAGACATTTTATAGTGGTGATGTCGTTTTTAGCTGTGGTGGTATTGGTGCAACGCCGGATGATCGTACGCGCCAGTGCGCCGCTGCCGCTCTTGGTGTAGCGCTTGCTTTTCATCCGGATGGAGTCGCGGCACTGGAGGCACGCTTTGGTGCTCCGGTAACGCCAGCGCGACGATTACAGCTAGTCTCCTTTCCGCAAGGGGCCGACTTGATTCCCAATCCAGTCAATCAAGTTCCGGGTTTTAGTATTGCGAATCATCATTTCACGCCAGGCTTTCCGAGTATGGCTGGGCCGATGATGGAATGGGTGTTAGATCATCATTATGCCGATTGGCAAGATCCTAATCGGCTTTGTGAGCGAGCGATTATCGTTGATGGGGCGCGCGAGAGCGACGTTATTCCCTTGCTTGAGACATTCGAGCAGGACCATCCTCAGTTGCGTCTATCCTGTTTGCCAAGCTTGCAGGGTGAAGCTTTCACTTTAGAGCTTGGTCTACGGGGTTCGCCCGCGGATGTGGACCAAGCGATGCCAACGCTTTGCTCTGCAATCGAGGCTTTAGGATTTAGCTGGCGAGCAGTGAGACTGTCGCATGCCAAAGAATAACGCGGTTTCTGGCCCTTCTGTGCGCGTTTGGCCCATTGCCTTAATGGTTTTGGTGATTGTTGTTGCGCCGTTATTCGGCTTGATCTTGAGCGGGCAGTCAGCCGATCCTTTTTTACGCTTTCCTCCACGGCCAATCGAACCGGCGCCGAGTAGTTTTACGGCATTATTTTTTATCCTCTATGCCAGTTTGATTTTGGCAGTGCTTGGTCCTTTCATCGTTCGAATCATTAGGGCCAATGCTCGGCGCACTGTTATCGCCGCGGAACGATCAACAAAAAGGTATCCAGCATGGGGTTGGTGGGGCGTTGGGCTATTAGCCATGAGCTGGCTGATTGCGTGGGTACCCATTAATGGTCTGGAGGAAGCGCGACGGCTTAGTTTTACGCCTCTGTGGGTGGGCTATACCGTGGCCATTAGTGCTTGGGTAGTTGCCCGTGGTGGACGTGCATTAATGCAAGCGCAGCCACTGCGATTTTTAGCCTTATTCCCGGCTAGCGCGCTCTTTTGGTATCTCTTTGAATACCTCAATCAATTCACGGGGAATTGGATCTATGCCGGCACTGGCGTGGCAGAAAGCGAAGCGATTAATTGGTTTTTTCGCTCCGCTTTGCCATTTGCCACGGTATTGCCAGCGGTCATTACTACGCGTGATTGGTTAGCGACTTTCCCAGCGCTATCGGCTGGGCTTGATGAATTTGCGCCGCTTAAGGCGGCTAAACCAAAGCAAGCCTCCGCGCTGGCGTGGACGGCGGGCGTGGCCGGACTGGTGGCTGTTGCGATTTGGCCAGATGCCCTTTATGCAATCGTTTGGGCGGCACCGCCACTGGTGATTGTTGCGACACAGCAGTTCGCTGGTCAGCGGCATTTGTTTACGCCGGTAGCGCAAGGCGATTGGCGAGATCCTTGGCTAGCCGTGGTCGCTGCACTTTTTTGCGGTTTTTGCTGGGAGCTTTGGAATGTCTTTAGCCTTGCACGCTGGACTTATCACATCCCGCACGCACAGGTATTTCACATTTTTGAGATGCCTTTGCTTGGCTATGCAGGTTACCTACCTTTTGGTATAACCTGTGTTGTAGCCGCGCAGCTATTAACTGGTATGGATCCGCGCGCTCGACACCCGTAATCGTGGGTAATTGGCCCGGGGAAACAAATGACTGACTACAAGCGACGTGGCACGGCCACGCTTATCTTGTTGGCGCTACTAATTACCCTTGCCTACCTCGTGCCGTACGGTCCGTTGCGCGGGGTTGAGTCTTGGTTTGGGGTATTTTTGTTTTGGACGGCCTTTGGAGTGGCCGCGATTGCATTGATCTTTCGCCTTGTTGCCGGATGGCGGCCATGACAGAAGGCGTTGTCATTGCCCTTGGCCTCTATGCAGCGTTGGGTTTAATGGTGGCGCTAGCGGCACGGCGTGGCTTAGGGACTGGGCTCGGTGAATATTATTTGGCCGGACGCAAAGCGGGCGGGGTTTTATCAGCGCTTAGCTATGGGGCAACGACCTACAGCGCTTTTATGATGATAGGACTCGCCGGACTCACCTATGCGGGTGGTGTTGGTGCGTTGGGTTTTGAACTCGTTTATTTAGCTGGCCTTGGCCTAGTCGCAATCTTTGGCCCTCGATTTTGGCTTGCGGGGCAGCATTTTGGTTTTATCACCCCGGCAGAAATGCTGAGTTATCGCTATAACAGTCGCTGGGTAGGCGCAGTGATGGCGATCGCGGCCTGTGTCTTTTTAATTCCTTATAGTGCTGTGCAGCTAATGGGGATTGGTTATTTACTCTCTGGGGTGAGCGATGATGCGATTGGTTTTGAGGCCGGAATTCTCATTGGGGCTGCGCTCGCGCTGATATGGACGTTGGCCGCAGGGCTGCGCTCGGTGCTTTGGACCGATGCGCTTCAGGTCGTGGCCATGCTTGTTACGAGCTTGCTAGCGGTAGGCTTTGTGATAGCCGCATTGGGGGGGCCTTTGGGCTTTTTGGCGATAACGACTGAGCGTCATAGCGAATGGTTAAGTGTCCCCGGGCCGGGGTTATTTAGTTTGGCGACGTTTATTGGACTCACCCTGCCATGGTTTTTCTTCTCCATTAGTAACCCACAGGTTAGCCAGCGGCTTTTTACTACAGAGTCGATTGGCGCGCTTCGAGTGATGCTGCTGGGCTTTTTAGTGCTGGGGTTTATCTATACGTTGGTCTCAGTAATATGGGGATTTTCCGCGCTTGAGCTTGTGCCAGATTTAGCCCGCCCAGACCTTGCCACACCGCGTTTGCTTGCTTCAGGCGCGGTGCCCACATTCGTCGCTATCGTATTGGTGATTGGTATTGTGGCGGCGGCCGTTTCGACGGTAGATTCAATTTTGCTTAGTCTGGCCTCGCTCGCGGGGCGGGATGTTTACGCGCCGCTTATGCCCAGTGGAAGTCGTGAAATGCTCGCTGGTAAGCTTGTCATGCTCGTGATTGCTCTGCTAGCTATTCAGTTTGCACGCCTGCAGCTTGATCTGATTACCATTTTGTCTGTGGCCTCATCGGCCGGGCTGCTTGTCACCGTGCCTACCATTGTCGGGGCTTTTTTCTGGCAACGGGGCACGGCGGCCGGCGCATTGGCGAGTATGCTCATTGCCGGTGTTGTGGTGACCTATCTACAAATCCGTGGGGTTAATCCATGGGGTGTTCCTGCCTCAGTATGGGGAGGCAGTTTAGCGCTTGGATTATTTGTGCTCGTTAGTTTGGCCACCAAGCCTCCGCATGAACGGGCTGCGAGCTTTATGAAGCCGGTGACTCAGGGACTTGCCGATCACCGTATTCGCTAGGGCTACTCAACGCCATCGAGCAAATTACGACGTAACGATTGCGACAGCGGATTTTCTGCATCTAACCAAATGCCATAGTAGGCTGCGGCAAAGTCTTCGCCCTCGACCGTCCCGACTGGTTCACCGTTAAAGCGAAGCTGTGTTCCTGTGCCCGGCGTGTAATCCATACGATATCGATCGCCTTTACCTACGCTTTGAAAGAGCGCATGAAAACGATCAATTTTTGGCTGTAAACGCGCCAAGGTCGTGGCATCGAGTTGCTCAGAGAGTTTGGTATTTGCCGCGAGAATGATGTCACTTTTACTAATATCGTGAAAATACTCAATTTCTAGCCGGCGCGGCGTATTAGCGGCAAGCACATCGGCGCTAACCGTGTCTGCTGGCAGATACAAACCGGCAGCATAGACAATAAAAATAACCCGATAGCGAACAATACCGGTACCCATTAGCTGTAGCGGCTGGTCGTCTTGTTTAATTGTCTCTAAAAACGCCGCGCCATGTTCTTGAACGCGCGCAAGGCTTGCTGATGAGCCCATTCCAATGACGAGCAGTAATATCCAAATGGCAATCGATCGCTGCATGCGCGAGGCTCCTATTCTGTCGAGCGGCGAAAAAATAACGTCACAGTGCCGACACGAATGCCAAACTTGCTCACCTCGGCAGTATTAATCAACGTGTCCTCGTCCACCAACACCATCCAGTCATCAAATTTAAGATTCCAGGTGCGATCGTCGACCTCGAGCGCAAGGGTGTAAGTCCAATTAAGCGCATTGCCGTAGCGCTTGCCCAAGGCGGTCCCAACGATATCACCGGCTGTTCCCTGATAAGTGTGCTCATCTATACGCTCGATCTCCCAAACCCGCCGATCCGTCTCGCCATCCGCGTAGGTAAATCGCTCATCGAGTGTGATGAAATCACCATCAACCTCACCTTCAATATCGACACTAAAACGTCGACGGATCTCGCCATTGCGCGCTTGGAACATACCCCAAGCCTGAACATTGCCATCAAAGTATTCTTCAATACGAAATTCTGGTGTCTCACCGGCATACTCTTCAGGCGCGACACCAGCGCAGCCCACTAGAATAATGGCAAACGCTAGTGTGGCAACGATGGCAGTCATTATTGGCGCGCGGCGGCGGGGCGAATGTGACATGGTGAACTCCTAATCGACGGCCAAACAGACCATTGGGGTTAGTGTGTATTAGACCCTATTATGGGCAATGAATTCGATGGAGCTAAAGACAATGTCTGAGCAAAGTGACATTAATAAACTCTCTAGTGCCGCTGAGGTGGTGGTGTTTCATTCTCCGGTGACAGACCTAGGCGGACTTGATGCAATCTTGCAAGCCTCAGGACGCGAGTGGCGCACCGTTGAGATGGGAATGGGCTCAGCAGAATCGCGCGAGCAGTTTGGCCAACTTAAATTGCAAACGGGCCACAACACATTGCCGCAGGTTTTTATTAATGGCCGTTTTGTGGGCGGCATCGAAGAAGCGGATTCTGCATTGCGAGCGCATAATACGAATTTCAATGCAGCGCGCTGGATGGGCTATTTGGGGCTATTGCCGTTCCTAGCAGGTGGTGTTGCTGTCTGGTTTGGGCCAACCTGGCTGGCACACTGGTTAGTCGCCTATGG
>Ga0102927_1000008_pt1 | contig 41045 bp, 38 predicted proteins | sample SalPon1_A_H2O_MG_FD_78208 | JGI IMG/M metagenome (GOLD analysis project Ga0102927, IMG submission 78208) | Salt pond water microbial communities from South San Francisco under conditions of wetland restoration - Salt Pond MetaG R1_A_H2O_MG | ecosystem: Environmental > Aquatic > Non-marine Saline... | reverse complement strand
TGGCGATATCGAACTTGATAGCGCACATGCAATTCAGCTTGTGAGCCGTCTACGCGATGTCTATGCCCGGCAGGTCTTGGTGATTGCACCAAGCACACCGAGGCAGCCCTTAAATCGATCCGTGCTGATTGGTCTTGGTTTTCATCGTCGACCCATCGAAGGGCCAACCACATCAACAAGACATTGGTATAGCTTTGATCTTGCGCACTATAAAACAACACCTGATTGGCTAAACGCGCGGCATTGGGCTAATCCTGAACTGTGGGATAAGTTTCGCTGGTAGCGGCCTTAGCGGATACCACACGACCAAAGCCAGCGTATCACGTCATCGGCCGCGCTCTGCCAGTAAGGCTCTAACATCATCGCGTGACCCGTTTTTGCTATTTCAACCCAACTCGCATCCCAAAGATGCGCAACATCTTTGGTCTCCTGTGGCGTAAAAAGTGCATCCTCTGCCGCCGCGACGACTCGCATCGGCACCTGAGAATCGGCTAACCAAGGACGCCCTGCCGCATGCACGTTCATCTCCCAAAGTGCGCGTTGTGACTCACGCTCAACGGCTTGAGTGTATTGCTCTAATTCACTCTCAGGCAGTCGCTGCGAGAACACCGCGCGGCGGGCAAGTGCCTTATCAACCGCTGGCCTGCCCCAGGCCTGCATGAGCCCAAACTGCGCGAACAACATCGGATCACTCACCGCTAATCGCCAAGTCGATGCCATGAGCCCATGCCTTGGTACCGGCGCCATCAATACCGCTGCACTCGCCGCATGAGCTTCTAAATAACGCTGCACTACCAATGCGCCCATTGAATGACCAATCAAAACCGGAGGTGGTCCCGATAAATCAGCGATAACACTACTTAAATCCGCGACGTATTCACGGATGCCGGCATAATCGAGCGGCCCTGCGATTTCACTATTGCCATGCCCACGTAGGCTAGGCGCTACACATGAGAACCCCTGATCCGCGAAATAACGCATAAAATGGGGCTGCCAACACCACGCGCCAACAAATGCGCCATGAACCATTACGATCGGCGTCTCTCTGATCGCCCTCGCTTTGCTGGGATGGATTTCTAAGACCTCTAGGCCGGGGGCCGGCTTACGAAAGCTAGAGTCCGAGGTAAATTGAGAAAACATTGGTTTCCCTGACTGAATCTTCAAGCTACGCTACCAGAAAGTGAACGGGATTTTCCTGCTCTAAGCGCTGTCATACTCACAGCGTAACTAAATTGCGAGGCGCAATGCCCATGCTCAGATACAATGTGCGGTTTTTTTGGCTCGCGCTTGGGCTAATTTATTTTGCCCTAGCCAGTCCCAGTCATTCCGCGGCGCTCGAGGCGAATGAAACCCATGCACGGGCCTCTCAAGTCGTTGGCGAGTTACTCTCACGCTATCACTACCGCGATCAGGACATTGATGATGAGCTCTCACAGGCGGTCTACCAGGGCTATTTCGATACTCTCGATCCACAGCGATTTTATTTCCTTGCCGATGATCTTGAGGAATTTTCCGCGCGCCGTCACCGACTTGACGATGAACTCTCCAGCGGACGCTTAGATACCGCTTATGCAATCTTTGAGCGCTATCAAAAGCGCGTTGCAGAACGCAGTGACTATGCCATTGAGGTGCTAAACTCAGACCTTGACTTCAGCACCGATGAAACCCTAGAACTCGACCGTGACGAGGCCGGCTGGGCAGAGAATCGCCGCGAGCTCAACGCGCTGTGGCGTCAACGTGTGATTAACGATGCGCTGACCCAAATATTAAATGGGCGCTCGCTAGAGGACGTCAAAAAGTCACTGGATGCGCGATACCGGCGCTTAGCACGAACATTAGAGCAATATAGTGCTGAGGACGTCTTTCAAACGTTTATGAGCACTTGGGCGAGTGAGTTTGATCCTCACAGTAGCTACATGTCGCCGCGTACGTCAGAGAATTTTGATATCAACATGCGACTCTCGCTCGAGGGCATTGGTGCACTTTTGAGCAGTGAAGGTGATTTCGTTGAAATTGTTGAATTAATTACCGGCGGACCGGCTGCTGGCAGCGGTAAGCTCGAAGCGGGCGATCGTATCGTTGGTGTGGGCGAATCAGCCCAAGATATTCAGGATGTCGTAGGTTGGCGGCTTGGGGATGTCGTTGATCTCATTCGCGGGCCAAAAGACTCTGAAGTTTATTTACGTATTCTACCGGCAAGCAGCAGCGGCTCTTCACGTGAGCGAGTGATTACCCTCACGCGCAATACCATCGAACTCGATGAGCAAGCAGCGCAAGCGGACATTAAAACGATTGAGCGTGATGGTGAGCCTCAACAAATCGGCGTAATTGATATCCCCACGTTTTATGCCGATTTTAATGCCGCCAACGCAGGCGAAGCAGATTACCGCAGCACCACAAGAGATGTGGCGCGACTGCTACGCTCAGAGAAAATGGCCGCGATTGACGGACTGATTATTGATTTGCGTGGTAATGCCGGGGGCTCGCTTGAGGAGGCTGTTAAACTCACCGGCTTATTTGTTGACCAAGGCCCGGTCGTTCAAGTTAACCGGAGCAATGGAGAGCGTAAAGTTTTACGGGATCCAGAGACCGGTCCGGCGCTTTATGATGGCCCCCTCGGCGTTATGGTGGATAGTGGCAGCGCCTCAGCCTCAGAGATTTTTGCCGCTGCACTGCAGGATTATGGCCGGGGTGTTGTCATGGGGGACCAAACCTTTGGTAAAGGCACCGTGCAAACGCTAATCGGCCTTGAGCGTTTTGGCGTTGGCAGTGAGGAGAATCCAAGTGGACGGCTTAAACTCACGATCGCAAAGTTCTATCGCATTAATGGCGAAAGCACCCAACTCGAAGGGGTCACGCCGGACCTGACAATGCCCTACCCGCATGGAAGCGATGCAACGGGCGAGCGTGCCGCCAATAACGCGCTTCCTTGGGATACGATACGCTCAGCCGAATATCGCCGCGATAGCCGGCTTGATGGAATAATGAGCGAACTTCGCCGCCGACATGACCGACGTCTACAAAATGAACCCGCACTGCAAAGCGTGAGCGCAGAAGCTAAGCGCATACAAACCGAGCAAGAAAATACCCGGGTTTCATTAAATAAGGTCAAACGTCAGAACGCACTTAAAGCCAATGAGAAAGCGCGGTTAACCGCTATTAATCAGCAATTGGAGGCGTTAGGTCGAGATCCCATCGAATCCCTTGAGAGTGTGGATAGCAATACCCTACCGGATGTTTTGTTGCTTGAAGCGGCTCAAGTCATTGGTGATTTAATCGAACTTGATCATCAAACCGGCCAACTAACGGCAGGTCGATTGCAAAGTCAGGCTGTCGTTAAATAATCAAAGACAAGCTGGATGCTTTCACGGCCACGAAATTGGTTAACATCGAGGCGAAAGACCCCCTCGACCTGATCACCTGGTTTATCCCAACCGCGCTCAACGGCGTTAAACGCAATCGCATCTAAAGAAATCGCGGGCGCCGTTGTTGGAGAGACGGTTAGCTTAAGATGGCCTCCTCCAACAATACGCTGCTCGCTGACCTGAAACGTGCCGCGAAAAACAGGCTCCGGAAACTCCGCACCCCACGGGCCTGCATAACGCAGCTCTTTGGCAAGACTCAGTGAATACTCGCTCGGTGCTAGCTCACCATCCGTGACCAGCACATCGCTCGGTGGCTGATCAGCGAAGCGCGCTCGCGCTAGCCGAACAAGTGCCTCGTGAAAGGCTTCATATTGGCTTTCATTAAGCGTTAACCCCGCGGCCATGGCGTGCCCCCCAAAGCGCTCGATCACTCTGCCCTGCGTGTCGCGATCAAGAGCTTCGAGAAGATCGCGTAAATGCACACCCGCCACTGACCGCCCGGAGCCCTTTAATTGCCCGTTTTCAGCTGGTGCAAAGGCGATGACAGGGCGTTGAAATTGCTCTTTCATGCGCGCCGCCACAATGCCGACAACGCCCTGATGCCAGCGCTTGTCATAAAGACATAAGACAGGCTCTAAAGGCGTTTCCTCCTCACCCACCCATTGCGCTGCGGTCAATTCAGCCATGGCCTCATCGCGCATCTCACGCTCTAAAGCGCGACGTTTTTGATTGAGTGCTTGAAGTGATTCGGCTCGTTGTCTCGCTTCGGCTAAATCCTCTGCCAGCAACGTCTCAATACCCACACTCATATCGCCAAGTCGGCCGGCGGCGTTTAATCGCGGTGCCGCAGCAAACCCAAGATCACTCGCACTCGCGTGAGTGGGATCGCGCCCTGCCACCGCTAATAATGCCGCGACTCCAGGCGAGCCCTTCCCGGCACGAATACGCCGCAGTCCCTGCTCAACGAGCAACCGATTGAGATGATCGAGGGGGACCACATCGGCGATCGTGCCGAGTGCCACTAAATCAAGCAATTGCGCGAGGGCTGGCTCTTCACGACTGCCGCTAAACCATTCGCGCGCACGTAAGGTTACACGCAATGCGAGCATGACATAAAAGCACACCCCAACCCCGGCAAGCGCCTGACTTGCAAATCCGCTTGAGTTCACTTGGGGGTTAACAATCGCGGCAGCGCTCGGTAAGGAATCGCCGGGTAAATGGTGATCGGTAATTACCACATTAATTCCTAGGGCCTGCGCAGCCGCTACGCCTGCATGTGAGGAGATGCCGTTATCCACCGTTAGTAGAACATCAGGCCGACGCTCGCTGGCCACCTCGACAAGCGCTGGGCTTAGGCCATAACCAAACTCAAATCGATTCGGCACCAAGTAATCAACCGCCGTGGCCCCTAATAATTTCAGCGAACGCATAGCGAGCGCGCAGCTCGTGGCCCCATCCGCGTCAAAATCACCTACGATTAATAACCGTTGATCCGCCATGAGCGCATCAGCAAGAAGGCTGGCGGCTAGCTCGATTCCGCCAAGTCCATCCGGTGTTGGAAGCGCTGCGAGGCGATAATCAAGCGCGCTTGCATGCGACACGCCACGCGCGGCATATAACGCTTTGAGACGCGGCGTGATCGCAAGATCAATCGGCTCGATCGGGCCAGATTCTCGATCAATAATTCGCATCGGCGTTATCCGATTCATTGCAACGCTATCGCCGCCGAGAGTGGCTTTCGACGAAGCCAAAATCGCCAGCGCGTCATTGGCCCAGTACGATAAGCCCAACCATTACCAGGCATCAGTAAAACGGACCGTTGCTCATGCCTAATGGCATTGAGTAGTTCAGCGGCCTGATGCGTTTCAAACGACTCAAGTGCAGCCAACCAAGCCCCAACATCGCCACCAAGCAATGCTTTTTCAGCCTGATCAAAAACCCGCACTGACGCGCTTGCCGGCAAACTACTTACCAGCGGGGCAGCCTCTGGATCATCCTGCAAACTAAGCTGATCACCACGCGGCGCCTCACCGCCGCCCCAAAACCAAAGCCCATTAACCACAAGCTCACCCGCGGCAGTGCGTTCGCGATTAACCGGATGCTCATGCAAAAGCATTTGCACCTCATTTAACAACTGTCGCCACGCCCGGCTCGCCGGCTCGGTAGGTAGCGCAATGTCCAAGTACTCACCAGCAACCTTACTTAAGGCTGGAAGATCAGGCCCCGGTCGGCGCTTCGCTGTTAGAAGACCTTCACCATTAATAAATTCAAGCACTAAACCATCCGCTGAAAATAGCGAATTAAATGCTGTTTTAATTTGCTCGGACTGCGCTGTCGTTAAGCATAGTCCCTCGCCTGCGAATAACAGCAATCGATCTCGGTCTGCGCGCAAGTGCACTGGGGCTGCGCGATAACAAATGCCCACACGAGCCTGGCCATCACTAGCAGCGATCAGTGGCCCAGGCGCCGGAGCATCGGGGTATTGCTGCGCGATGAGGGCCTCAAGACTGTTGCCGGGCAGCGCTTTACGCTGCGCTCGAAACACCAGTTCTGTCAGGTTAGGGAATGGCCCAGCAGTCTCACTTGCTTTGGCCAAGGTCGCTGGCACCGGACCGAGCAGTCTGGGGGCAAAGCAGTGTATGGGCAAAGCAGAGGTCATACGCTTACGAGAGCTTACCGAGAATCGCCTCACGCACCGAATCTGAATTGGCATCAATCGTTGAGACGGCCTGAGCCGCACGCGCTTGAGCCACATCAGGATCTTTTAAGCCGTGTCCGGTTAGGGTACAGACAATCGTACTACCAGCAGGGATTTTGCCCCTTCGCACATCGCGCAAAGCGCCGGCCACAGAGACCACCGAAGCAGGTTCGCAGAATATGCCCTCTTGGCTTGCAAGCTGCCACTGTGCTTCGAGAATTTCGGCATCGGTGAATTCATCAAACCAGCCGCCTGATTCACTCGAGGCGCTCAATGCGTAATCCCAGCTCTGCGGCGCACCAATACGAATCGCGGTCGCAAGCGTTTCCGGATTTTCCACCGGCCCCCCACGGAGAAATGGCGCCGACCCTGATGCCTGATAACCGACCATCACAGGGCGATTATTCACCGCATTCTGGTGAAAGCGACAATCCCCATGACAGTAGCCACATGCTTGAGTACCGGCATCGCCTGGCGCAAGCGCCATCTCGCTGTAGCCCATCCAATAAGCGGTAATATTGCCCGCATTACCCACAGGCAAGCAGTGATAATCCGGCGCCCGACCAAGCGCTTCACAAATTTCAAAGGCCGCAGTTTTCTGACCCTGAAGCCGATAGGGATTGACCGAATTGACCAAACTAACGGGCGCTTGCTGGGTCATTTCTTTAACAATGCGCATTCCATCATCAAAGTTCCCTCTAATTTGCAATACTTCAGCCCCATGCATGATGGCTTGGGCAAGCTTGCCCATGGCGATTTTGCCATCCGGAATCAGTACAAATGCAGTCATACCGGCACGCGCGGCGTAAGCGGCCGCCGAGGCCGATGTGTTACCGGTTGAAGCACAAATAATTGCGCGACTACCCTCAGCCACTGCCTGAGTGACGGCAGTTGTCATGCCGCGATCTTTAAATGAGCCGGTCGGATTAAGACCCTCATATTTAACGTAAATCTCAACATCACCAGCAAACTCGGCGGTGAGGTTATCGAGTTTAATCAAGGGGGTGTTGCCTTCACCCAAGCTAATTCGACGCGCATTGGCAGCAATGGGTAGACGCGCTGCATAAGCATCAATCAGACCGGAATAATGCCTTGCCTCACTCATGTCAGTGACTCCACACGGATACGCGTTAATCCGCCATGAATCGCTCCAAGCGATTCGATTTGCTGACAGGCCTCATTCATGACTGATTCACGGACGCGATGAGTCAGAAGAATAACGGGTACGGTCTCTGCACCTGGCACCGGTTTTTTCTGGATAACCGCCTCAATACTGATCCCGGCGTGACTTAAAATTCCGGTAATTTCCGCCAAAACGCCCGGCTCATCTTGAGCTTCAACGCGCAAATAATACGCCGTCTCCACACTCTCCATGCCTGCAATTGGCTCGTTAGACAGTGAATGAGCTTGGAAAGCGAGATAGGGCACGCGATTCTCTGGGGCTAGAGTGAATTCGCGAACGACATCCACTAAATCAGCAACCACCGCCGATGCCGTCGGCTCAGCCCCCGCACCCGCCCCATAGTAGAGGGTGGGCCCAAGCGGATCAGCCTGCACCATCACTGCATTCATCACCCCATCAACATTGGCGAGCAATTGGCGCTCGGGCAATAATGTCGGATGGACCCGTAAGGCAATACCATCACCCTCTCGACGACCAATGCCGAGGTGCTTAATCCGAAAGCCAAGCTCGCTGGCGTAGGCGACATCAGTCGTGCTGATCTGACCGATGCCTTCTGTGAATACCTTGTCGAATTGCAGCGGAATACCAAACGCGATCGACGCTAGGATGGTAAGTTTATGAGCGGCATCAATGCCCTCCACATCAAACGTGGGATCGGCCTCGGCATACCCCAAACGCTGAGCTTCTGCTAGCACTTCGCCAAACTCACGGCCGGCATAAAGCATCTCGGTGAGAATAAAATTACTCGTGCCATTAATAATGCCAGCCAACCACTCAATGCGATTACCGACCAAACCTTCGCGAACGGCTTTAATAATGGGGATACCGCCTGCCACGGCCGCCTCAAACCCGACTGTGACGCCACGATCGCGAGCCCGCTCAAAAATTTCGTTACCGTGCAACGCAATCAATGCTTTATTGGCCGTGACCACATGCTTGCCCTGATCGATAGCGCGTAAGGTCAGCTCTTTGGCCAAATCAACGCCACCGATGAGTTCTAAAATAATCTCAGTATTCGGATCATCAACTACCGCATAGGGGTCGTAATCAAGCTGGATATGCTCAGTACTGCATGTGCGCGGGCGATCTGGATGCCGCGCTGCGGCATGCACGACATCAATCGGCCGCCCCGCTCGACGGGTAATCTCATCACGATTGCGTTCAAGCAAATTAACGGTGCCACCACCGACTGTGCCAAGACCCAATAGGCCAACCTTAACCGGCTCCAACTGCTTTTCTCCCTTACTATTGCCCATGTCCATCACGGCGGAACATTTGCTTAATTCCACGAACCGCCTGGCGCGTACGATGCGGGTTTTCGATCAACCCAAAGCGCACATAATCATCGCCATACTCACCAAAACCCACCCCGGGTGAAGCCGCAACCCCGGCATCGCTGACGAGCTTTTTGGCAAATTCTAATGACCCTAGATGGCGATAAGGCTCGGGGATTGGGGCCCAAACGAACATTGTGGCTTTCGGACGCGAAACCGGCCAGCCCGCGGCTTGCAACCCATCACAAAGAACATCACGGCGATTTTGATAAGTATCACGGGATTCAGCCACACAAGCCTGCGGACCTTCAAGTGCTTGAATCGCGGCCACCTGAATGGGCGTGAACATGCCATAGTCCAAATACGATTTCATGCGAGCAAGCGCAGCGATGAGTTTTTCATTGCCACACATAAAGCCCACACGCCATCCCGGCATGTTGTAACTTTTTGATAACGAGAACGACTCGACCGCCACTTCGCGGGCGCCAGAGACTTGTAATATCGACGGGGCTTCATAGCCATCATAGACCAAATCCGCATAGGCCAAATCGTGTACCACCCAAATGCCATGCTCTTTGCAAATACCCACCACGCGTTCAAAGAAATCTAAATCAACACACTGCCCCGTTGGATTTGCGGGGAAGTTAATAATCAACATCTTAGGCTTTGGCCAAGTATCTTTAATCGCTTTTTCAAGTTCGGTAAAGAAATCCCCGCCCTCAATTAACGGCACATGCCGAATGTCAGCACCGGCAATCACAATGCCATAGGGGTGGATGGGATAAGCCGGATTAGGGACTAGGACCGCATCACCAGGGCCAAGCGTTGCTAATGCCAGATGCGCTAACCCCTCTTTCGAGCCAATGGTCACGATGGCCTCTGATTCCGGATCCAAAGAGACACCGTAACGACGCTCATACCAGTGTGTGATCGCTCGGCGCAGGCGCGGGATACCGCGAGATACTGAATAGCGATGCGTATCTGGGCGTTGTGCCGCTTCAACTAGTTTTTCAACAATATGCGGTGGTGTTGGCAAGTCGGGATTACCCATGCCAAAGTCAACGATATCTTCACCACGCGCTCGCGCTTGTGCCTTCAAATCATTAACAATGGTGAAGACATAGGGTGGTAGGCGCTTAATGCGCTGAAATTCCTCGTTCACGGCAGTCCTTTGAGCAGCTTGCAGGGGCTTTCGTTGGCAAAATGACCAAGTGTTCTTACATGATAACCGTTGAACGCTAAAGTTGCCCCCCGTCGGTGTCAATCAATTCAGCGCAGAATCTTAATCTTGCTCGATCCGCCCACCCCTCGATAAGGTAGACCCATGCAATTTAATCAAGATACCCCTGACGGTGTTTATCGCATCATTGGCTACAGCGATCGCAATATCCAGATTAACGAGGGCCGCTACGAGCGTAGCCTCCTGCTCATGCCTGATGTCCTCCAAAGTGACTGGGGGCCAGCGTCGCTAGCGGAACTTGCAAGCGAGCATCTTGCCCCTATTCGAGCCCTAGAGCCTGAAATCGTTCTACTTGGCACAGGCGTAGTGCAGCAATTTCCCCAACGCCCTCTAATGCTTGAGTTGATTCAAGCGGGTATTGGCCTTGAGGTCATGGATACCTCGTCAGCCTGTCGGACCTATAACCTACTCATGGCAGAGGGCCGGCGTGTGCTGGCCGCATTAATCATTGATCAAGAATAATAAGCACTTATTATGGCAAATAACTGGTCGGGTTAACCGGTTTACCTAATTCGCGAATTTCAAAATGCAGCACCCCAGCCCGCTCTGAACTCGAGCCCACACGGGCAATAGGGTCTCCTCCAGAGACTTGATCGCCCTCGGCCACCAGCAACGATTCGTTATAGCCATAGGCAGTTAGAAATTGTGCATTATGCTTGATAATCACCAAGTTCCCATAACCTCGTAATCCACTCCCGCTGTAGACAATTTCTCCACTTGCAGCGGCATTCACTGATGTCCCGAGTGGAGCGGCAATCGAGACACCGCGTTTACCCAGCGCATTCGCATTAAATGCCCGGACCACCTCGCCTTCAAGCGGCCATTGCCAAGCAATCGGGCCGCTAAGTGCCGCGCTTGTTGCCCCGGAGGCCGCTTGCCCCCCATCGGCAGCCGGTGCCCGGCTTGTACCCGCGCTCGTGCTGCCTTTGAGCGCGAGCTGCTGGCCCGGATAAATAACATAGGGTGCTTCTATGCCGTTCCAACGCGCTAGGTTGCGAAAATCGAGACCAAATTTCCAAGCAATTTGATACAGCGTATCGCCCGATTGAACGGCATAACGATCGGGCGTATCCATCACAACACCGCCCTCGCGCAAATGCCGATCACGATCGTAGTCAAACTCCGTGCAACCCGCTAACGCGAGTGCCAGCAGCATGCCACCGCCAATCAGCGCTCGCATCAGCGCGCGAGGATAAGAACGGCAAGTAAAAGCGCAACAACGCTCAACCACCCGATTCGCTCCATATACCGACGTAACCATGGTTCAGCTCGCGGCCCGCCCCACGCCATAAGCGCTGCAACACCATAAAACCTGGCACCTCGGCCCAGAAATGAGGCTAATACAAATGGCAACCAAGCAATTGCCATAGCGCCAGCGGCAATCGTGAACACCTTATAGGGAATGGGCGAAAATCCAGCCACTAAGACCACCCAAAAACCCCACTCAACGAACCACTGACGCGCCAATTCATAAGCTGACCCATAGCCTGCTTCCAGAATAATAGGTTCAACCAACTCAAGGCCTAAGTACCCAATAAAATAGCCTAAAATTCCACCCAGAACCGACATAACGGTGGTAAGCGTAGCGAGCCGCATCGCGCGCTCAGGACGTGCCACGCTCATCGGCGCAAGCATGACATCCGGCGGAATTGGGAAAAAAGATGACTCAGCAAAACTCAACGCCCCAAGCAACCACGGCGCACGTCGATGCGCTGCCCAACGCAACACCCGATCATAGAGTGCGGTAAATAGCGCCACTACTCAGTACCGCCCAACATCGGTACAAAGCTCACCGGTTCAACGGCGCGTTGCTCGACTTGATCCCCTTGCCGCTCATAGATTCGCAACTCCTGAGCTTGGGATTGCCCCACAGGGGCTAATAACTGTCCCCCCTCAGCAAGTTGCTCCAATAAGGTCTGGGGTATTTCCAGTGGCGCAGCAGTGAGCACAATCGCGTTATAAGGACCGGCAGAGGCCCAGCCCTCATGGCCATCGCCTAAGCGTTGCCGAATATTGCGAAATCCAAGCTCACGAAAGCGTTGGCGGCTTGATTCATGCAGAGCACGAACACGCTCAATGGTATGCACTCGACCCACCAATGATGCCAGTATCGCTGCTTGATAGCCTGAGCCCGTACCGATCTCAAGTACTCGTTCAGGAATTCCATAACGAATTAAAATTTCGGTCATTCGCGCCACCACGAATGGCTGCGAAATCGTCTGGCCATAACCAATGGGCAGCGCGGTATCTTCGTAGGCGCGTGAGGCAAGCGCCTCATCAACGAATAAATGCCGAGGCACTTGGCGTATGCAGTTGAGTACATGAACATCACGGATTCCGGCATCACCGAGTCTTGCGACTAAGCGCTCGCGAGTCCGCTGTGAGGTCATCCCAATGCCATCGCGTGCCCGAGTATCCACGATTAGAGTCCTCTTACCCAACCTGAGATTTGATCAAGCGCGGTATACCGAGTTAGGTCCACTTCAATCGGTGTGACAGAAACACAGCCCCGATCAATGGCGGCAAAATCCGTACCCGGGCCGGCATCTTGTTGGGCACCCGGTGGGCCAATCCAATAAATCGCTCGACCCCGCGGTTCATTACTCCGAATTGCGGCCTCAGCGCGATGGCGTTGACCAAGTCGAGTCGCCTCAAACCCATTAATCTTAGACCAGGGTTGATCGGGCACGTTGACATTTAAAATGGTATCCGCCGGCAGTGGCTCTTGCGCTAATCGCGCAATGAGCTTTTGTGCAACGACGGCTGCTGTCTCATAGTGCATGGCGTCATGCCCGACCAATGAGATTGCAATAGCAGGCAAACCCAATGTACGTCCCTCCATGGCAGCGGCAACGGTGCCGCTGTAGAGCACATCATCGCCTAAGTTTGCGCCGGCGTTAATGCCAGAAACCACCATATCGGGTAGGGCATCTAAAAGTCCTGTGATAGCCAAGTGAACACAGTCGGTGGGCGTTCCACCAACCCGATAGATATTTTTCTCTTCAGCGTTGACACGAATGGGGAACTCGAGCGTAAGCGAGTTACTTGCCCCACTCCGATCTCGCTCAGGGGCAACGATGGTGACTTGCGCTGAGTCTGAAAGCGCGTCAGCGAGGGTACGGATCCCCGTTGAGTCATAGCCATCGTCATTGCTTACGAGAATTCTCATCATTTTTTGCTTGTCTCCTTGAACCATCGCCCGTGTACTATACCGATCAGCAAGCGCCGTGGGAGCGAGTGATGACAAATCACGATCAAGATCCAGATACAGCACTCTTTCGTGCCGCTATGTCTGATGTTCGCCCGCTACGCTCGCGTCAGACCGCTGAGCTCAAGCGCCGGCGCCCACCCCCGGTACCCGGCCAGCGCCATGCCGATGATCGCGCGGTGCTCCGCGAGCTTGCCGCTGGCGAGTCCGATGACAACCCCTTGGGTGCCGAAATGGGCGAGGCGCTCGCCTATGCTCGTGCCGGCCTGCATCGCAAAACACTCCGGCGACTGCGCCGGGGTGAGTTTAGCGTGATGGCCGAACTTGATCTTCATGGCCAAACCGTTGATTCGGCTAAACGCTTACTTAGTGACTTTCTCAATGAATGTCATCGCCGTCACTTAGGCTGTGTTCGAGTTATTCACGGCAAAGGCCGACGCTCATCTAATGCGGGCCCGGTATTAAAGGGCCAGGTCGATCGATGGTTGCGCCAGCGCGATGACGTGCTTGCGTTTTGCTCTGCCCGGCCCGTTGATGGCGGGACCGGCGCACTTTATGTTCTGTTACGCCGCTAAGCGCTCAAGACCGGATCAATCAGTTCGCGCAATACGGTGGTGGCGTAAGCACCTCGGGGTAGCGAGAATGTCAAGATGAGCTCATTGGCTGTTGGCCAAACCCACCCGAGCTCACCGACAGCCAAGCGTAGCGCCCGTCGATCCGCGGCCACGCCTTTTTCAATAATCCCGGCCACTAAATGCGCTTGATCCACAAGCAAAGCCTGCTCGCGCGCTATTAAACCCTCGCTTAACGCCAAACCGCTCCGCTCGCAACCTGGCAGCGGCCCGGTGGGGTGTAAGCGTAAACCAGCGGCGCGAGCGGATAGCCGCCGCAAATTCTCCTCAGCGGCAGAGAAATGGCTGCCCCTGCCATCGAGCATCACCCGATCATCGGCATTAATGGTGTTCCAGTCACCGACTTGCACCCGCGCGCTGAGGACTTGATTAAAACACGCACTCCGAGCCGCCGATAAAAGCATGCTGCGCTCATTGCGTCCGCGTGGCCGACGTTTTCCAGCAAACCAAGCAGCCACCTGCGGTAAGTTCTCTCCACCACGGCCAAAGCGTTGGGCACCAAAATAATTGGGCACGCCGGCTCGCGCGATTTGCCCAAGCCGAGTCTCAAATGCCGCCGGTGAGCCTTGGACCTCGCGCAGATGCAACCGAAAGGTGTTGCCCTTGAGCGCCCCCACTCGCAATTTCCGTCGATGCCGCGCTACCTGCGTTATCCTTAGCGTTTGTTCCTGCGGTTGATCGGTGGGGACTGCGCCGATTGCTGGCAGGGATTGGTTGACCGGCCAGGGCACGGTGATGAATTGATGTGTATGCGCATGCCGGTCCTTACGCCCTGCATAACCAATGGATGCAACGGCAATATCCCAAAATCGCGCCACTGCCTTAATCGCTTCGGTGCTCGAGAGCCCGGTTTTCTCAATACCAACTAACAGGTGTGGGCCCTCGCCATCGGCAGTAAACCCAAGATTTTCATTAACGTAAAAATCCCTTTGTAACCGCCCTACCTGCGCTTGACCCACGGCGCCACCCCAGGCCGTGGCTGCGGTCATGCCCGAGCAACCAAGGCGACAGCGCTCGCGGCAATACCCTCACCGCGGCCGGTAAACCCCATCCACTCGGTTGTTGTTGCCTTTAAATTAATTTGTGAGCGCTCACAGTCAAGATCCTCTGCAATATTCGCAATCATCAGCGCGAGATAGGGGCTAAGCTTGGGTTGTTGCGCGATTAACGTTGCATCAATATTGCCGAGCCGAAAGCCCCCATCGGCGAGCTTTTTACCCACATCACGTAATAGCTCACGACTATTAAGCCCGGCAAGATCGGGGTCAGTATCCGGAAAATGCTGACCGATATCCCCTGCACCGATCGCGCCTAAGAGCGCATCTGCGATGGCGTGCAAAAGCACATCAGCATCGGAATGGCCGAGTAATCCGTTAGCAAAAGGAATCTCTACGCCGCCTAAAATGCACGGCCTGCCGTCAACTAACTGATGCGCATCAACGCCGTGGCCTACTCGCATCATCGTTATTATTCCTGCTCACGTTTGCCGAGCGTGAACGACAGCCACGCTTGATCGGCTGGATAGGTGTATTTAATGTTCTCCGGTGCTCCCATGATCAATCGCGGCTTCGCGCCTATTCGCTCCATTGCCAGTGATTCATCCGTAATCGCCGCTCCAGCACAAGCACTTAGCGCTTGCTCAAGTCGGCCTAGGGGAAATAATTGCGGTGTCATTGCCTGCCAAAGCTGCTCCCGCGGCAATGTCTCACTAACGCAGTCTGTTGCGTGTGCTCGTTTCAGCGTATCGCGAACCGGAATCGCCAGCAGCCCCCCATCAGGGTTGCCATCTACCTGCTCAATCAATCGCCGAATATCGCTGAGCTTAACGCCAGGCCGCGCGGCATCATGGACTAACACGCTATCCGCATCATCAGCGCCTAAGGCGCGCAACGCGCGAAGTCCACAAAGGACTGAATCCGCGCGAGTCCTCCCTCCCTCACAACCGTGGACACTCGCCAAGGTGGCCCAATCCGCCGCTTGCCAGCGCTTATCCCCCGGTGCGTGCACCAGCATCAGCCCGGTAAGCTCGCGGAGCGCTAATAATGCGGCTACCGACCAATCAATTACCATTCGCCCCGCAATCGTATGATATTGCTTGGGCGCATCCCCACCCATGCGCTGCCCCACGCCAGCGGCAGCGACCACCGCCCATAAGCGATTAGCGCGCATTTTGATCAATGACTCGGTAGAAGGTCTCATCCTCGCCAATCATCCCAAGCTCGCGGCGCGCTCGCTCTTCAATGCCCTCTACGCCTTGGCGCAAATCCGCAACATCGGCCGCCAAGGCCCGATTGCGCTCGTCTAGCTCGGCATTTTGATTTTTTTGCGCTTGTAGCGTTTGACCCAGCTGCCAGACTGCCGGAATACTGCCATCACCAAGCCAGAGGCGTGATTGCAATAGCAACACCAAAAGCACAAGTCCCGCACCAAGCCAGCGCATATGCGATTAGGCACCCAGACGCCGAAGGTTGGGAAATGCCTCGATACCCGCGTAGCGAGCCGCTTCGCCTAATCTTTGTTCTATCCTTAGCAACTGGTTGTATTTAGCGACTCGATCAGACCGACAAAGCGATCCGGTTTTAATTTGTGTTGCGGTACTCGCTACCGCTAAATCAGCAATGATAGTGTCTTCTGTCTCACCAGACCGATGCGATACGACTGCCGAGTAAGCCGCTTTATCAGCCATAGAGATCGCATCAAGTGTTTCAGTTAAAGTGCCAATTTGATTAAATTTAATCAAAATCGAATTCGCAATTCCCTGATCAATCCCTTGCTGGAAGATTTTCGTGTTGGTGACAAATAAATCATCCCCGACCAATTGGACGCCATCGCTTACTTGTTGGCTGAGTGCCGCCCAACCGGCCCAGTCATCCTCAGCCATCCCATCCTCGATTGAGATAATGGGATAACGCGACGACCAATCGGCCAAGACACCCGCAAATCCGGCGGCATCAAAGCGACGATCTTCCGAGGCGAGAAAGTATTCGCCATTTTCATAGAATTCCGAGCTTGCCACATCAAGCGCAATGAACACTTGCTCACCGGCGCGATAACCGGCATTGGCTACGGCCTCAAGAATGATCTCAATCGCTGCCTCATTCGAAGGCAAATCCGGGGCAAAACCGCCCTCATCCCCCACTGCCGTCGATAACCCACGCCCACTCAACCCCTTTTTAAGCGCATGAAAGATTTCCGTACCGCAACGAAGCGCCTCAGAGAATCGGTCAAAACCCACCGGCATGACCATAAACTCCTGAATATCGACACTATTGCTTGCGTGAGCACCGCCATTGAGGATATTCATCATCGGGACGGGCAAACGATACTCGCCCTGCGGTGCTAAATACCGAAACAACGGCTCGCCAGCGGCATTCGCCGCGGCCTGCGCCACGGCAAGCGAAGCGCCTAAAAGTGCGTTGGCCCCAAGGTGGCTTTTATTCTCGGTCCCATCGAGCGCGATTAATCGCTCATCAAGTGTGCGCTGCGCGGTTGCGTCCAATCCTGCTAGTGCTTCAGTAATGGGCCCGTTCACATTAGCAACGGCCGTTAAAACGCCTTTACCCAAGTAGCGCTTTTGATCACCATCACGAAGCTCGACTGCCTCCCGCGCACCGGTTGAAGCGCCTGAGGGAACCGCTGCGCGGCCGGTGCTACCGTTACTTAATAGCGCCTCAGCCTCAAGGGTCGGGTTGCCCCGAGAGTCAAGGATTTCGCGCGCATGAATAGAACGAATGGTCGGCATCAGTCGACTCCTGTCAAAGTTTTAGTTCAGCAAAACCGTGACGTTTTACTACAGTATCAATCTCAATCAGCGTATCAAGCAATTCGGGTAACTCACTGAGTTTCCAACTATTCGGTCCATCAGAAAGCGCGCTGTCAGGATCGGGGTGCGTTTCCATAAAAAGCCCGCTCACGCCGGCCGCGACAGCCGCTCGCGCAAGGACGGGCACATGCTCGCGCTGCCCGCCGGAAGCTGAACCTTGAGCGCCGGGAAGTTGCACAGAATGCGTCGCATCAAATACGACTGGCGCCCCCGTTGCGCGCAAACTTGCCAATCCACGCATATCGGCGACTAAATTGTTATAGCCAAACGAAACGCCCCGTTCACACACGGTGATTTGCTCATTACCGGTTTCTTTGGCCTTGGCAATCACATGTCTCATGTCCCAAGGCGCAAGGAATTGGCCTTTTTTAATATTCACTGGCAAGCCTTGAGCCGCTACTGCTTGTATGAAATCGGTCTGACGACATAAAAACGCCGGGGTTTGTAGCCAGTCAACGACAGCAGCCACTGCATTCGGTGGTGTGTATTCGTGCACATCAGTGAGCACAGGGACATAAAAGCGCTGACGCACCGCCTCTAGCGTGCGTAAACCCTGCGCTATTCCTGGCCCCCGATAGCTCTTTGAGGATGAGCGATTGGCCTTGTCAAATGACGCTTTAAAAATCAGGCGTACATCACGCTGCGCGGTCATCTCTTGCAATCGCTCGGCAATCTCTAAAGTCAGTGTATGCGACTCAACAACACACGGCCCTGCGATTAAAAACAAAGGCTGATCAAGACCAATGCCCTGGCCGTTAAGCGCAAGGCTCACTGTTTTTCTCCAGCGCTGCGATCGCGATACTGGGCAGCGGCCTGCACAAAGCTTGCAAATAAGGGATGACCATCACGCGGGGTGGATGTAAATTCCGGGTGAAACTGACAGGCTAAAAACCACGGATGATCAGCAAGCTCAATGGCCTCTGCCAAATGGCCATCTTTCGACCAACCCGAAATCCTCAAACCCGCCAGTCAACACAGATTCGTAGCCTTTATTAAATTCATAACGATGCCGATGGCGTTCATGTATGACGTCTTTACCATAGATTTGATGAAACCGCGTGCCCCGGACGAGCGCTGAGGGCTGTGAGCCCAAGCGCATGGTGCCGCCTAAATCCGAGTCTAGGTCACGGTACTCATTCAGGCCTTCGGCATTCATCCATTCGGTAATCAGACCAATCACCGGCTCACGCGGATGGGTGACAAATTCCGTGCTGTGCGCGTCCTGTAATCCAGCCACATGGCGCGCAAATTCAATAACAGCAACTTGCAGCCCTAGGCAAATCCCTAAATAGGGAATGCCCTCGGTGCGAGCATACCCAGCCGCGGCAATTTTGCCCTCGATGCCGCGCTCGCCAAAACCACCAGGGACCAAAATAGCATTCACGTTTTTAAGGACAGCGGGGCCGTCGCGTTCAACCGTCTCTGAGTCAACGTAATGAATGCTGACTTTTTGGTGTTCATGAATCCCAGCATGGCGCAGCGCTTCATTTAGCGACATATAGGCATCAGCAAGCTCAACGTATTTACCCACCATGGCAATCGTTACCTCGCCGGTGGTGGCGGCCATAGCCTCAATGACTCGATCCCAATCACTCAGACTAGCGGACGGTAATTCAAGACCCAATTTCTCAATGACGATGTCATCAAGCGCCTGCTCATGAAGCATGGATGGGACTTTGTAAATATTATCAACATCAAGCGCGGAGATGACTGCACGTGGCTCGACATTGGTAAATAGCGCGATCTTTCTGCGCTCTTCCGCGGGGATAGTCATAGTGGCCCGACAGATCAAAATATCAGGCTGAATGCCGATAGAGCGCAATTCTTTAACTGAGTGCTGAGTGGGTTTTGTTTTCATCTCACCGGCTGCGCTAATCCAAGGCAGTAACGTTAGGTGAATAAACAAGCATCGCTCGCGGCCAAGCTCAGCGCCCATTTGCCGAATGGATTCTAAAAACGGTAATGATTCGATATCACCGACAGTCCCGCCGATTTCAATGAGCGCGATATCTGAATCACCGGCACCCCGCGCGATACAGGTTTTAATCTCATCGGTTATATGCGGAATGACTTGAACCGTACCGCCCAGATAGTCACCCCGACGCTCTTTTCGAATAACACTCTCGTAGATGCGCCCGGTGGTGTAATTATTATCTTGCGAGGCTCGCATGCGCACAAAGCGCTCGTAGTGGCCTAGATCGAGATCGGTCTCGGCCCCATCGTCAGTAACAAACACCTCTCCATGCTGGAAAGGACTCATCGTGCCGGGATCAACATTAATGTAAGGATCGAGCTTGACCATCGTCACGCTCAGCCCCCGGGCCTGAAGGATACTTCCTAACGAGGCGGCAGCGATGCCTTTGCCCAAAGAGGACACGACACCGCCAGTTATGAATATGAAACGCGTCATTATACCGTCGGCCTACTGGCGATTTGCGGCAACGGGAGGTCGCCACAGGACGGAGAGAAAAGGTAGCAGATCGAAGGGGTTGGCACAACGTTGCGCTTGCGCACTGGTACTATTCATTGGCCATGGCGACAGTCCCCCAATCCCCGCCATGAGGCATTGACTTAACATGCCAAATCGGTGCGTTGCCGGCTCCCCAGCGCTGATCACCGCGCTCAGTCAGATGAATTCCCAACACCGCTAAAACCTCATCCTGTTCATCGAGAACGACTGGCAAACGTGCCCGCCACCAAGGCGGCACCCCAGATGCACGGAAGCATTCTTTTAACCGTTGCCGCGGCCGTCCGGGGTACGCCAATTTATCGCCACTCAGCGGTGGACGAATCCTCAACGCTAAGGCCATTGGTGCAGTCGCGGGCCATTCAATCCAACCCATATCGCCCCACGCCAGCGTCTGCCCAGGGCGCAGACACATCGTGGCGGGAATAGCTGGCCATTTTGCCGGTAGCCGATACAACCACTGCTGATGCCGGCCAATACATCCATCCGCCCAGGTCAATAAAGGCTGTCGATCATGGCTCGCCGCCAGGAGCGAGCGGCGGCCAGCCTCAAGCTGTTTTCCACTTGGCGGCCGCCAGCCCGCCCATGCAATCCAGCGACGAAGAAGCGCACGCTGCATGGCCGGTGATTCGGCCGACCAAAGCGCAAACGGCAATGGCCCCTCTCCTGCCCCGCGCATATGCTGCAATCGCGCATCCAGTAGGTTTTCCAAGACCTCGGTATCTTCAGCCGCCCACTGACTAAGTCGGTTCAAATGCGCAATGGCCGCGGGCCAACGGGCTGTTAATGCCGGCATGACCCGTTCACGCAAATAACTCCGCTCGGCTTTTGCGGTTTTATTCGACGGGTCATCGACGCCGTTAATATCGTGACGTTGGCGATAGGCATCGAGCTCAGCGCGAGTAAATCCTAATAGTGGGCGCAGCAACCAGCCCTTACCCAAGGGACGTTGTGGTTGGATACCGATGAGCCCCTGCGGGCCGGTACCACGCAACATGCGCAATAATAGCGTTTCTGCTTGATCATCCGCATGGTGGGCGGTCAAAACACAATCATTCTGACGCAGAGTTGCCTGAATGGCAGCGTACCGCAGGGCTCTTGCCGAGGCTTCTATGCCACCGTCTTGTGCATTCGGGGAGATTTTTTCAATATGCAAATCAACGCCTAGGGCGTTACAAACGCGTTGACAATAATCCGCCCAATCATCGGCTTGCGGGCATAGACCATGATGGATATGCACGGCTCGCACCGCTCGTTCAGTCCTGAGCGCCAGATGAATCAGTGCGCTTGAGTCTGGGCCGCCACTAAAAGCGACCACCAGCGTGTGACTCCCAGGCGGCAGAACGCGGATGATGTCCGCTGCACACGGCAATTTCATAACAGCGACAGGGCTATTCGCGGAACTGCCCAAGATGCATCAGCCGCTCGTAGCGCTGATTGACCATTGCCTCGGTATCAAGGGCCTCGATATCGCTTAGATGACGCTTTAACGCATCCCCCACCCGGCGTGCTGTCTCTGCCCAATCCCGGTGCGCACCTCCCAATGGTTCGGTAATCACCTCATCAACCAGGCCTAATTCGCTAAGCCGCTCGGCAGTAATCCCCATCGCCTCAGCAGCTTCTGAGGCTTTATCAGCGCTTTTCCAGAGAATAGACGCACAGCCCTCGGGCGAGATCACCGAGTAGGTGCTGTATTGCAGCATTAACAATCGATCGCCAACGCCAACCGCCAGCGCACCGCCTGAGCCACCCTCACCGGTCACCGTGCAAATCACCGGCGTGCGCAGTCGCGAGAGAACAAAAAGATTACGCGCAATCGCTTCACTCTGTCCGCGCTCCTCTGCACCCACGCCTGGATAAGCACCGGGTGTATCAATAAAGGTAAACACCGGCAAAGAGAAACGCTCGGCAAGCTCAACTAAGCGTTTTGCTTTGCGATATCCCTCAGGGGCCGGCATGCCAAAATTGCGCTTAATTTTCTCATGCGTATCGCGGCCTTTTTGCTCTCCAACCACCATAACTGCACGGCCCTCAAGCCGCGCAAGGCCACCAATCATGGCGTGATCATCGGCATAGGCCCGATCACCGTGGAGTTCTTCAAAATCAGTGAATAACGCATCGATATAATCCCGCGCATAAGGCCGTTGCGGGTGCCGAGAAAGCTGCGAGACTTGCCAAGGCGAGAGATTGTGGAAAATTTGCTCAGTAAGTTGTTGGCTTTTTGCTTGCAAACGTGTGAGCTCCTCGCCGATGCTAACATCAGCATCATCACTGACATATCGTAGCTCTTCAATCTTTGCCTCAAGCTCTGCGATAGGCCGCTCGAATTCAAGGAAATTAAGATCAGTTGAGGCCAATGGTTCACTCCGCTAAAAGTTGCCAATAGCTTAGCATGCTGTCTTTCGGACCGACGCCCCCTAGCGACGGTAATCGATAAGCACCTGGCCGATGGCCAGTAATTGGTTGAGGTTGGCAATTAAATCGGCCTCAGGCCGCACCCGCCACTCATCGCCCAAACGCAGTCTTGCTGTGGCGCCGTCGCCCTCATAGTCAATACAAACGGCACACTCCCCGTGCTGGTAAGGCGTCAACATCTGCTCGAGGCTAGATACAAATCCGTTTCCCGCTTGCTGCGCATCGACCCGGAGGACTAGACGCCGCGCAAACGCGAGTCGAGCACTGTCAAGGTCATAGACCCGCTCGGCGGAGACTCGATAACCATCGCTAAACTCGTCGTAGCCCAAATCACCCTCAACAACAATCAAGGCATCCTTTGTTAGAAAATGCCGAAAACGCTGATACACATCACCAAATAAAATCACCTCAAGGCGTGCAGTCCGATCATCAAGCGTAATAAAGCCAAGCCGACGGCCACTTTGGGTAACCCGAGTCCGCACAGCGACCACTAAACCAGCAAGCACCACGCGTCGCTCACCCTCACGGCGTGATGCCTTAGCATCTACGCCAGCGCCCAAGGCTGCTTGGTTCAACCGGCAACTTACCAGTGGTGCAAGCTCTGTTTCATAAGCGCTGATGGGGTGGCCAGTCAGATACAGACCAAGTGTTTCTTTTTCCGCGATCAGCCGTTCGGCCTCATCCCACTCGGCCAGCACACGGTGTTTAGCCTGTTCACTCACCGCCACCGGTGATTGCTCTAGACCGAACATATCGTTTTGCCCCAGCGCACGATTACGGCTTTGCTGCTCAGCCGCTTTAAGCGCGGAGGGCAGCTCAGCCATTGCCGTTGCTCGATTTGGCGTGATTTCATCACAACTACCCGAACGAATTAATGCCTCAAGTAAGCGCCGATTGACCCGACGCAAATCCACCCGCCGGCATAAATCAAATAGATCAACGAAAGCAGGGCCTGCCGCTCGCGCCTCTATAATCGCTTCGACGGCTGAATGGCCAACGCCCTTAACCGCGCCTAAGCCATATACCACGCCTTGCGTGCCCGCAGCCTTAAACATCCAATCCGACTGATTGATATCTGGCGGCGCCACCTCGAGCGACATCGCCCGGCACTCATCGATGAGGGTGACGACTTTATCGGTGTTATCCATATCCGAGGAGAGCACCGCGGCCATGAAGGCTGCTGGATAATGCGCTTTAAGCCAAGCGGTTTGATAGGACAGCAAAGCGTAGGCGGCGGAATGCGATTTATTAAAACCATAGCCAGCGAACTTTTCCATTAAGTCGAATAAACCAGCAGCATGCTCGCGGCTTAGCCCTTGAGTGACGGCACCCTCAAGGAAGAAGCTGCGCTGCTTTGCCATTTCTTCAGGCTTTTTCTTGCCCATCGCGCGACGGAGCAAATCCGCCTCGCCCAAGCTATAGCCACCGACAGCCTGGGCGATTTGCATGACCTGCTCTTGGTAGAGAATAACGCCATAGGTCGGCTTTAAAATGGGCTTTAACGCATCGTGATGCAGCTCAGGTGTGGGATAGGCCACTGCTTTGCGGCCATGTTTACGATCAATAAAGTCCTCGACCATGCCTGATTGCAATGGGCCGGGTCGAAATAGCGCGACCAAAGCAATGATGTCTTCGAAGCTATCCGGCCGCAGACGTCGAATCAGATCTTTCATACCCCGCGATTCAAGCTGAAACACTGCGGTGGTTTGGCAGTCTTTTAAGCGCTTAAACGTGGCCGGGTCATCGAGGGGGATTGCACTAATATCGAGGACGGCCTCACCTGCCGCGTCGCGAATCATATTCACCGCTTTTACCGTCCAATCGATAATCGTGAGCGTGCGCAATCCAAGAAAATCAAACTTCACCAGGCCAACGGCCTCAGCATCATCTTTATCAAATTGCGTCGCAAGACCGCTGCCATCGGGCTCACAAAACAGCGGCGCAAAGTCGGTCAAATCAGAGGGTGCAATAACAACGCCACCGGCGTGCTTACCCACGTTGCGAGAGAGTCCTTCTAGCCGCCCGGCGAGATCGAGAAGCGTATGCACCTCCTCGTCCTGGTCCCGAAGCTCGCGCAAATCGCTCTCCTGGGCGATTGCTTTATCGAGGGTCATTCCAAGCTCAAACGGGATCATCTTGGCAATGCGGTCAACATAGCCATAACCATGCCCAAGGACGCGGCCGACATCACGCACTACCGCCCGCGCAGCCATCGTGCCATGGGTGGCGATTTGTGAGACTTTCTCTCGGCCATAACGCTCGGCGACATAATCGATGACCTGATCGCGTTTTTCCATGCAGAAATCGACATCAAAATCAGGCATCGATACCCGCTCAGGATTTAAGAATCTCTCAAAGAGTAGGTCATAGCGCAGTGGGTCAATATCGGTAATATCTAACGCATAGGCCACTAGGGAGCCGGCACCGGAGCCCCGTCCGGGGCCCACGGGTATATCGCGTGATTTTGCCCAGCGAATAAAATCCGCGACGATTAAGAAGTATCCCGGAAATCCCATCGCTTCGATAACGGCAAGCTCATGCTCGAGCCGAGCGTAATAATCCTTCTCACTTCCGCCCGGCGTGCCCATGCGCTCAATTCGCTTGACTAACCCCGCTGTTGATTCTGTGCGAAGAAATTCACCAATACTCTGGCCGGCGGGTACCGGAAAGTCTGGCAGCGCATTTTGATCAAGTGTGAGCGAGAGGTTGCAACGCTGGGCAATGGCTAAGGTGTTCTCAAGCGCCTCTGGAATATCCGCGAATAATTCGGCCATTTCCTCTGGCGAGCGCAAATATTGCGCTTCGCTATAATCACGTGGACGCCGCTGATCATGCAAGATTTGACCTTGGTGAATGCACACGCGGGCCTCATGCGATTCATGATCATCAGGCGCAATAAACCGCACATCATTACTTGCAACCACTGGGCATTGCGCCTGCGCTGCTAACCCCACCGCCGCATGCACATGTGCCTCATCCCCAGCTCGCCCAGTTCGATGCAGCTCTAGATAGAAGCGATCACCGAATCGCGATTGCCAAAATTCAAGGCGTTTTTCCGCCAGTTTAAAATCATCGGCAACCAGCGCCTCACCCACATCACCGCGCGCGCCGCCCGATAGAACAATGAGCCCCGCATGCCATTCATCCAGCCATTGCCGAGCGACCACCGGCAAGCCCTGGCCTTGGCCCTCCAGGTAGCTTGCGGTAATAAGCCGAGTGAGCGCGGCATAGCCTGCGTCATTCATGCACAAAAACGTCATCACGTGATGTCGATCAGACGAATCGGCTGCAACTCGCAAATCAGCACCAATAATTGGCTTGATGCCTGCCTCCATTGCAGCACGATAGAATTTAACCATGCCAAAAAGATTGCCCTGATCGGTTATCGCAACCGCTGGCATGCCCTGTTCAGCCACGGCTTTAACCAACGGCTTCACCCTAACGGTGCCGTCAATGAGCGAAAATTCGCTGTGAAGATGGGTGTGTACAAAGCCCGGCGACATATTCCGATCCTGCCTAATTGAGCTGCTTATGCTACCGCTGAACAGGGGCGAGTTGATAGCCAATGACTGGTCGTCGCGGTCGGATTACGCCATTATGCGCGCAATGGACAGCGCACTCGTTCACCCCACGGCCATTATCGATGCACAAGCCGCCCTTGGCGAGCGGGTCAGCGTGGGCCCCTACGCAGTCATTGGTGCACAGGTGGTCATCGGCGATGACTGCCACATCGGTGCCCATGCGGTGCTAGAAGGCCCACTAAGACTTGGCCCACGAAATCGCTTGGGCCCGCACACGATATTAGGTCAACCCCCACAAGATCATGGCTATCGTGGCGAGCCCACTGAGCTTGTGGTGGGCAGCGATAATGATTTTCGCGAATTCGTCACGCTCCATCGTGCAAGCACCAAGGAGTCCGGCCGCACGCAAATCGGCGATCGTAATCTATTAATGGCATACAGCCATGTTGGCCACGACAGCCAATTGGGAAGCGACATTACCATTGCCAACGCAAGCCAACTCGCAGGGCATGTGAAGGTCGCTGATCGTGCTTATATCTCTGCGCTTTGCGGTGTGCATCAGTTTGTTCAAATCGGCACGCTGGCCATGCTAGGGGGTGGTGCAGTGGTGACACAAGATGTCGCGCCCTATTGTATGGTCGCCGGCAATCGCGCTCGATTGCGTGGGCTCAATAGTACCGGCCTGCGCCGTGCCGGCATAAATGCCACAACGCGGCGGCAAATAAAACAAGCGTATGAGCAAATTTTTCGTCAGTCACAATCGCTTCAAGCCGCATTAACCAGCATTCGCGCTGATCCCACGCTAGCCATACCCGCGATTACGGATTGGCTCGCATTTATTGAAAACAGCCAACGAGGCATTATTCGATGAGTCGTATTCGCACTGCCGTTATTGGCGTGGGGTATTTAGGCCACTTTCACGCCCAAAAATATGCAGCGCATCCCGACGCTGAGCTCGTCGCAGTGGTTGATGCTGATTCGGCAAGGGCTGAACAGGTCGCCGAAGCACTGGGTTGTCTTGCCATGACCGATACGAGCGATTTAATCGGTCAGATCGACGCGGCTAGCGTGGTCAGTCCCACGCGCTTGCATCATTCTCTGGCCTTGCCACTGATTAAAGCGGGCGTGCATCTGCTCATTGAAAAGCCCATCACCACAACACTTGCCGAGGCCGATGCGCTCATCAACGCTGCAAAGACCCACCATACAATGATCCAAGTGGGTCATCTTGAGCGGTTCAATCCCGCCATGGTCGAAGCGGCTTCTGTGCTTACTCAGCCATTATTTATCGAATCCCATCGCATCGCCCCCTTTAATCCACGCGGCGCAGATGTCAGCGTTGTGCTCGATTTAATGATTCATGATATTGATTTAATTCTCGAGCTCGTCGCCTCACCCTTGGAAAAGCTCGATGCCAGTGGTGCAGCGGTTATTTCTAATGATATTGATATTGCAAATGCCCGCCTGAGTTTTGCCGATGGCTGCGTTGCCAATGTCACCGCAAGTCGGGTGAGCCCTAAAGCCGAACGCCGCATGCGCATTTTCCAGACGAACGCGTATATTGCGCTCGATTTACAAGCCGGTTCACTGAATATCCAGCGCCGGGACCCAGATCACAGCGGTCCGCCCACGATGGAGCAAATTACCAAAGAGACGCACACCCCAGGCAAGCGCGATGCCCTTGCCGATGAAATCGATGCGTTTATTCACGCCGTACGCGCCCAACATGCGCCAATCGTGAGCGCCGAAGACGGCCGTCGGGCCCTTTCTGCTGCCATTGATATTGGCCAACAACTCAGTAGGAACTCAGCATGAGCGAAGCCGCCCAAAAGCCCATCCCTATGGTGGATTTAACCGCACAGTATCCAATGCTTCGAACGGCGATCGAGTCCGGACTCCATACCGCCCTTGATGAGGCTAAATTTATTCTTGGCCCCAATGTGCAGGCGTTTGAAAAACAGGTGAGCGAATACTTAGGTGTCGAGCATGCGATTGGCGTTGCCTCTGGGACTGATGCGCTCCATTTAGCCCTTCTCGCCGCTGGTGTTCGCGCAGGCGATGAGGTGATTACCACACCATTTAGCTTTATTTCGACCGCCGAGGCTATTTGCTATATAGGCGCGATTCCGGTGTTCGCCGATATTGACCCGAAAACCTTTAATATCGACCCACAATCTGTTGCAGAGAAAATAACGCCCAAAACCCGCGCCATTTTACCGGTGCATTTATTTGGTCAACCGGCGAATATGCCTGCCTTGGAGACCTTAGCGACGCGGCATAAGCTTGTGTTGGTCGAAGATTGCGCTCAGTCCTTTGGCGCGAGAATCGATAAGAAAATGACCGGCAGCATGGGCGTAACCGGTGCGTTTAGTTTTTTCCCGAGCAAAAACCTCGGCGGTTACGGTGATGGTGGCATGGTGACTACGCAGGATAAAGCCATGGCAGAGGAAATCATCGCACTACGTAATCACGGCAGCCGCGAGCGCTATTACCATTACCGAATCGGATTTAATAGTCGCCTTGACGAGCTGCAAGCGGTGATTTTGCAGGCCAAACTCGCGCATATTGATGCCTTTAATGCCGGCCGCCAGCGGGTCGCCCGCCTTTATAGCGAGGGCCTTGCCGATGTAAGCACGCTTAGCACGCCCTATGCGGATGGACTTGGCGTGCACGTCTACCATCAATACACCCTACTTTGTGAGAATGAGGCGCACCGCAGCGCACTAATGAGCCATCTCGCTGAGCACAATATCGCCTCGGCCGTCTACTACCCCGTCCCGCTGCATCAACAAGAAGCCTTTTCAAGCAGCGCGCGTCCATCGGATCAGGCAATCACATCCACCAAGCTCCCAGTGGCCGAATCCATTGCAAAGCGTTGTATGTCATTGCCGATGTATCCCGAGCTAACCCCACAAGCGGTTAACCGCGTCATAACAGCAATTAAAGATCACGCTTGAGCGCAAGCGCCTCGCGAACGGGCGCAAATGATCGGCGATGCTCAACACAAGGACCGAGTCGAGCTAATTGCTCTCGATGAAAGGCGGTGGGATAACCACGATGCTGATCAAATCCATACTCAGGAAAGCGCTGATGAAGCGCTGTTAGCAGCTCATCACGATAGACCTTAGCGATGATCGAGGCCGCAGAAATCGCAGGAATAAGCCCATCTCCGCCGACTACGGCTCTCGCCGGGCAATTTAAGACCGGCAAATCATTGCCATCAACGAGCGCTAATCGTGGCAATGGGGCAAGCCCCGCAAGCGCACGTTGCATCGCAAGCTTGGTTGCTTGGCGGATGTTCAATGCATCAATCTCACTTGCCGATGCCATGCCAATGTTCCAAGCAATCGCATGCGCGCGTATTTGCGCATTGAGCTGAGTCCGACGTTTTGCACTCAATCGCTTAGAATCCCGTAACGCTGACCAATCATGCTCAGGGTCAAGGCACACTGCCGCGGCCACGACAGGGCCGGCGAGTGGGCCTCGACCCACCTCATCAACGCCTGCCGCATAAGGATCAATCAGCATTGATCCGCCAATAGCTCAGCAATCGCTAAGGCGACCGACTCACTCGCGTTACCGCGCAAGCGCGCATGCAAGTCCGCAAACCGCGTCTCTAAAAGCGCTCGGCGCTCAGGGGCTGCGAGCAATTCACTCAGCGCCGGTGTGATGAGCGCTGGGGTGGCATGCGCCTGGACAAACTCCGGCATTAACATCTCACCTGCCATTAGATTAGGCATCGCGAACCACTCAATTTGTACACTTCTCCGAGCCAAACCGGCTGTCAAAGCATTCACCCGATAGGCCATCACCGACGGGCAGCGCAACAACATCGCCTCTAATGTCGCCGTACCTGAGGCGATTAATCCGGCATCAGCGGCCGCCAATACCGCTCTCGCCCCTCCCTCAACCACAGTAATGGCCGGTTCAATCGTTTGACCTTTAAGCTGCCGAGTGATTAATGCAGCAAGCAGGGGGGTTGCCGCGGGGACGATAAAATTGAGGTCTGGGTGGCGTTCACGCAAGCGCTGGGCAACCTCAAGAAAAAGCGGAAGGAGTCGAGTGACTTCGCTTTTTCGCGAACCTGGCAGTAATGCGACCCACTGCGCATCCGGCTTCAGGTCATACTGCGCCCGGGCACTGGCATGATCGATGGTCAGGGGGATTTCATCGGCTAAGGGATGGCCAACAAAGCGTGATTCAACGCCTGCCTTTTTAAAAAAATCGTGCTCAAATGGATAGATGCACAGCATACGATCGACGGCTCGGCGAATCTTTTTAATTCGCCCACCCCGCCATGCCCACACCGTTGGGCTTACGTATTGAGCGGTCGGGATGTGATGCTTGCGCAAAGCCGCAGCGAGTCCAAGATTAAAATCCGGTGCATCAATACCAATAAACACATCAGGCGGCTGCGCTTTCCAGCGACGACGCAATTGCTCTCGAATCAATAACAACCGCGGCAAATGCCGGATTACCTCAACCAAACCCATCACAGATAAGGCATCAAGGGGGAATAAGGATCGCAATCCAGCCGCCTGCATATGCGGGCCGCCAATCCCCTCGAATTGCGCATCAGGGAAGCGCTTTGAAAGCGCCTTAATGACTCCTTGCCCTAAATAATCACCGGAGAGTTCACCGGCAACCAGTGCGATCTTCAACCTCGCCCCCTGCGCTAGCGAACAATGCCGCGCGCGGATTGCCTGATAAATGCAGCCAAACTCGCCACTGCAGAATCATCTAATGCCACCTGATCTAAATGCGCTAAGGCCTCTTGCAAGCGCAGACCTTGTTTATAAAGCGTCCGATAAGCCCCGCGAAGTCGTTGTTGCTCGGCGTTTGTAGCCCCCCGGCGACGAAGGCCTTCGCTATTAAGCCCATGCGGTACTGCCGGATCACCGGAGACCATGATCCATGGCGGGATATCACGCCGCACGCAACTCCCCATGGAGGTAAAACAGCCTTCGCCTAGGCGGCAAAACTGGTGCACAAGCGTAAACCCCCCAAGCGTCGCGCCACTGCCAACGGCAACATGACCTGCCAATGAGGCACCGTTGGCAAAAACAATTTGATCATCAACTTGGCAGTCATGTGCAATATGCACGTAGGCCATAATCCAATTGCCATGACCAATTCGGGTCAGGCCACCGCCGTCTCTCGTACCCCGATTAATAGTGACAAACTCGCGAATCGTATTATCTTCGCCAATTTCAAGCGCGCTATCTTCGCCAGCAAATTTTTTATCTTGAGGCATCTCCCCTACCGATGCGAACTGAAAAATTTGCGTTCTCGCGCCAATTTGACAAGGCCCACGCACGACCGCATGCGGACCTACTTTACAGCCCTGCGCTAAGTCAACATTGGCACCAATAATTGCAAAAGGACCGATCTCAACCCCTTCGCCAATTCGCGCGCTGGGGTCGATCACTGCACGCGGATCAATATCGCTCACATTTCCCTCATCGTGCAGCGTATACCCGCGCTAGCGGCTAACTCACCATCCACTTCGGCTTTGGCAGAGAAAAGCCAAATTCCGCGCATAACGCGGTTTACAGATACGCTGATCCGCACTGTATCGCCCGGCCCCACGGGGCGTTTAAACCGTGCTTCATCAACCCCCACTAAATAAAATAACGGCGCCTCAGGAGGCAATTCAGCCTCGGGGTCGGCCTCACGAGTCACAAAAGCCAATAGCCCACAAGCCTGGGCCATGGATTCAATGAGCAATACGCCTGGCATGATGGCTTGGTTCGGGAAATGTCCGAGTGCCCAGGGCTCATTCGCCGTGACATTTTTAATCGCCTGGAGCTGCTCCCCCGGTGTGTAATCGGAGACACGATCAACTAATAAAAATGGATAACGATGTGGTAGACGACGTTTGATGCCTGCAATATCGATGGTTTGGGTGTTTGCTTGGTTCAAATCATTCTCACTCATCTTGTTGATTCGTTAGCGCCGTTAATCGCTTTTCAAGCGCATCGAGCCGCCGCGCCATGGCATCGAGCTGACGAAAGCGCACCGCATTTCGACGCCATTCTTGATTGCTAGCCGCTGGCACGCCTGAGGAGTAAATCCCCGCTTTTGGTACATGCCCTGTCACCATTGTCATGCCGGTAAATGTACTACCCGGTGCGATTTCAAGATGCCCGGCGATCCCCACTTGCCCCCCAATCGTACAGTACTCGCCAATTCGCGTGCTGCCGGAGATACCCGTTTGTGCGGCGATAACCGTATGCGCACCGATGTGCACGTTATGCGCAATTTGCACCAAATTATCGATCTTACAGCCACGCTCAATGACCGTATCGCCAATCGATCCGCGATCCAATGTGGTATTCGCCCCAATGGAGACATCATCCGCAATGATGACGCGACCGAGCTGTGGAACGGCCTCCCAGTGATCGGGGGCGCGGGCAAACCCAAACCCCTCACATCCAATGACCACCCCGGCATCGATGTGCGCGCGCGCGCCAATTTCGCAACCCGCCAGCACGCTTGCATTGGTTGCGATAAAACAATCTTGCGCTACGGCCACACGGCGACCCAACACCACCCCTGCTTGGATAACACAGCGCGGCCCGACGCTGACGTCCTGCTCAATAATGACCCCTGGCCCAATTTCCGCATCCGGCGCAATTTTTGCGCTCGGATGGACGATGGCGCTATCCGCAATACCCGGGGAGGGTTTAGGCGGAGGATTTAGTAATCGAGCCGCTCGGGCGAAGGCTAAATGCGGGTTATCGGTTCGTAGGAGCGCAAACGGAAACGACGCTAAAGTGAGTGCTTTTGGAATAATGACAGCGCTGGCATGGGTATGGCCAAGCGTTTTTTGGTAGCGTCGATTGGCCAGAAAGCTCAACGCACCGGGTTTGGCTTGCTCAAGCGTAGCAACGCAATCGATCGTTAAGCTCGCATCGCCATCGAGACGGCAATCAATTTGCTCTGCGAGCTCTCCGAGGCGATATGACTGCGCTGTCAATCCGCTGCTCCTGCCTACTCGTTGCCGTTCTGCTGCTCATACTGCAAACGCAGACGCTCAATAATGCGATCGGTAATATTAATGGTCTCACTGGCATAGACCACACCGTCACTAACGACCAGATCAAACCCTTGCTCTTCAGCAAAATCACTCACAACACGCAAAATCCGCTGCTGCAAATCACCAAGCGCCTCATTTCGGCGCATATTAAAATCTTCCCGAAACGCTTCTTGCTGACGCTGAATCCGTCGCCGACGATTAACAATATCGCGCTGTAAATCCTGCTGAGCCTCCGGACTTAATGCCAGGCGCTCTTCAGCAAGACGATCTTCAAGCGCGCGTAATTCCTCTTGCATGCTTAAAATTTCGGCATCACGGGGGGCAAATTCCTCTTGTAATTGGCGTCGCGCGGCATCAGCTTGTGGCGCCTCATCAGAGACCCGCCCCGGGTTCACGTAACCGACCTGCAGATCCGCACTCGTTTGTGCTGCCAGCATGGGGGAGAGCGTGAGTAACATGGCAATTAACGCGCTTGCCAGCCCGTTTGAAATCCATTTTGACATGCTAGAAAAATGCACCGATGGAAAATTGGAAAAACTTAGTCTCATCACCTTCCTCATCGTTTAACGGCCGTGCCACGCTCATCGTTAACGGCCCGATAGGCGAGTAATACACTAACCCAAGACCAGCGGCATACCGAAGGTCAGACACGCTCGCATCGCCCGGGCCGTCTAGCTCAGGGTTTTCACGATCCCAGACTTGTCCGGCATCAATAAAGGTTGATGCGCGTAAGTTATTACCCTCACTATCCTCGGCAAGCGGGAAACGCAGCTCTGTGCGACCTAATACGCGTAAATTACCGCCGGTCGGGTCATTATTTTCATCACGGGGACCGAGCGAATTACGTTGATAGCCGCGAAGCGTCGAGATACCACCGGCGTAGAAATTATTATAAAAAGGTAACCCGCCACCATCACCATAGGCATCGCCATAAGAGAGCGTGCCATCAAACGCTAATGTGTAGCGCTCATTGAGTTCTAAATACCGTGACTGCTCATAGTTCAAGCGATAGTACTCTGAGTCAGAGGTGCCGGGAATTGAGACTTGTAGCGAAGCGCGTTGTCGCGCCCCGCGTGATGGAAAGATCGCCCGATTACGGGTATCCCGAGTCCAAGAAAGGTTGGTTCTAAGGACCTCAGTATCGGTTCCATTATCATCCAAAAAGCGTTGCTCATAGTCGGTCGGACGCGCAATATCAAGGCTGACATCTTCGATCTCCAAATCGGCCCCAAGGCGATCATTTTCGGTAACCGGAATGCGATAACCGTACGCCGCTGTCGCGGTTTTTATCCCATAATCGGATAAATCGGCTTCTGCTGCATCACGGTCACGAAATGACACCGCATAACGCCGATCAATGCCACTCATCGTATGGTTTCTCTCGAGGTAGGAGACCCGATAGACGGTATCGGAGTCGCTACTGTTAATCACAAACTCGGCGCTATCACCTGAGCCAAAGACATTATCTTGCTGCACGCCTAAATTAAGCGTCACGCCTTGATCGGTACCATACCCAACACCGGCACGGAGGCTACCCGATAGCCGTTCTGCGGTCGTGACCTCAACATCGACTTGATCGTTTGTACCCGGCACGCGAGGAGTGCTGATGCGAACATCTTTAAAAAAGCCCATACGTCCAAGGCGTGATTCCGAATTACGTAAATCCCGGGTGGACAACCAGGTCCCTTCATACTGGCGCAGCTCAGTACGGATAACATCATCACGGGTGGTCTCGTTACCGGTAATGCGAATCCGGCGGACATAAACCCGATCGGCGGGATCAACAAAAAACGTTAAATCAACGATCTGATCATCATCGCGCAGCGTGGGGACGGGATTGACACGGGCGAACGCATACCCACGATCACTGAGTTTTCCTCTTAGTGCGCCAACACTCGAGGTCACACCGCGTTGGTTATAGATTTCCCCGCTGTTAATTTCAAGCAATTCACGTAATTCAGCCTCGGTATAGATCAACTCTCCCGATAACGAAATATCGCCAACCGTGTACTGCTGACCTTCGGTGACATTAACCGTGACGTGAATACGCTGGCGGTCAGGACTAATCGCGACCTGAGTCGATTCAACCTGAAAATTGACATAGCCACGATCACGGTAGAACGCCCGCAGCCGCTCAAGATCGGCACTAAGCCGCTCGCGTGAGTACTTATCGCGATCCGATAAAAAGGCCCACCAGGCCTTTGGACCCATCTCAAATCGATCTCTTAGTCGATCGGTGGAGAAGTCCTCGTTACCAATAAATTGGATAGGCTCTACCGAGGCAGGCTCACCCTCAGTCACTACAATGCGCAGGCTCACCCGATTGCCCGGCAATGGCGAGACAGTACTCTCGATGGCTGTGTCATAGAACCCGCGGGCAAAGTACTGCTCCTCGAGCTCACGAACGATGGTCGCGAGCAATGAGCGATCGAAACTCTGGCCTTCACCAAAGCCTGCGCCCGCTAAGCCTTCCCGCAGCCGATCGCCGGCAATTGCATCGTTACCCGAGAATTCAATTTGTGCGATGGCAGGGCGCTCACGTAGTTCAACAATGAGCGTATTGGCATCTTGCAACAAGCGCACATCATCAAAAAAACCCGTATTAAAAAGCGCTTCAAGCGCATCGGCACTACTCGCCGGCGTTACCTCATCCCCAGGGCCTAACGGGAGGTAATTCAGCACCGTGCCCTCAGCGATACGCTCGAGGCCACGCAACTCTACCTCCTCAATCGTGAACGCTTTTGCACTTCCCACTAGCATTAGCAATAACAGTGCTAACCATCTCATTCGCATCATCAGCCCTTTTTTTCTAGCCTCCAGCGGCAAATAGGCGGTGTAGATCGTTATAAAACGCCAATGTCATCAGCATGAGTAGCAGTCCCATGCCAATTTGTTGGCCAATCCCTTGTGCCGCTTCGGATAGCGGACGCCCTTTGATCCACTCGATTGTATTAAACAGCAAATGCCCGCCATCTAGGATGGGCACTGGCAGAAGGTTCAGGATACCAAGACTGATGCTCACGATCGCGAGAAATTTCAGAAATGGCGTTATCCCTAGCGATACCGAGTCCCCCGCAAATTGTGCAATGTTAATCGGCCCGCTTAAATTTTTAACGGATGCCTCACCAATGAGCATTTTACTGAGCACACTGATCGTTAATGTGCCGGCCTGCCAGGTCGAGTTAATGGCCTGTGGAATCGCAGCAATCGGACCGTAGCGGACTTCATGGCGCATATCCGCAAATAATTCATCAGGCACCTGCGGAACAACGCCGAGCATACCAATGCGCTCATCACCCTCACCCCAGCCTTTTAGCGGGGTCTGAAAAGTCAGCGTTTGGCCATCACGCCGCACCGCGAGCGTTATCGATTGATCAGCGCGGGCACGCACCGCACTAACTAAGTCCGACCAGTGCTCAGTCGGCTCGCCATCAATTGAGAGAATTTGATCATCAACGCGAACGCCAGCAGCAGCCGCCGCGCTGTCCTCAACTACTTCACCGACAATCGGTACAATTCGGGGCCGCCAGACCTGCAAGCCCAATCGCTCGAGCACCTCGCCCGGCTCATCCAGTAATCGCACGCCACGAGTATCCATTTGCCGCTCGACTTGGGCACCATCCGGACGCGCAACAACCACCCGAAATGGCGAGTCATCAGATGCCTCCAAAAACGCCATAACTGCTTGATCCCAGGCCTCTACCGTCTGACTACCAATGTGCTTTAACTCATCACCCTCGGCTAAACCCGCCTCTGCCGCGGGGGATGCAGGCGTCACCGGTCCTAGAACAGGTTTGAGCTCAAGCGCTCCAATAATGAATACAGCCCAATATGCCAGGATTGCCAAGCCAAAGTTAAATAACGGCCCCGCCACAATCACAGCGTTACGCGCCCACAATGGCTTGCGATTAAAGGCAAACGACTGCAACGCTGGATCGACAGGCCCCTCACGTTCGTCGAGCATTTTAACGTACCCGCCCAAGGGAATCGCGGCTAATACGTACTCAGTGCCATCCTTACCCGTGCGGGTTAACAAAGGCCGGCCAAAGCCAATGGAAAAGCGCAGAACTTTTACCCCAACACGACGTGCCACCCAAAAATGCCCAAACTCGTGCACCGCCACCAGCACGCCAATGACCAGCAAAAACCCGAGGATATTGGTAATCCACTCCATCACTCGCTCCAGCGCAGAAGTAGGTTATCAGCGCACTGCCGAGCGCGCTGATCATAATCAAGCAATGCATCGAGATTGTTCGCCACCTGATCGTTCATAACGGAAAGAGTAGCCTCAATGACCCCTGCAATGCGATCAAATCGTAATAATCCATTTAAAAAAGCGCCCACCGCGACCTCATTGGCCGCGTTTAACGCCACGGTGGCACCCGAGCCCGCGGCAAAGGCGGCACGCGCAAGGCCAAGGCATGGAAAGCGCTCGGTGTCGGGTAAAAAGAACTCGAGCTGAGCCACACTCGCTAAATCAAGTGCTCTAACACCTGAGTCAATTCGTGCCGGCCACGCCAGCGCGTGCGCAATCGGTATGCGCATATCGGCTTGGCCCATTTGTGCAAGCATCGAGCCATCTCGATATTGCACCAGCGCATGCACAAGGCTTTGCGGATGCACTAATACCTCCACCTGGTCTGCCGGCAGGGAGAAAAGTCGGCTTGCCTCAATAACCTCAAGGCCTTTATTCATCATGGTGGCCGAGTCGACAGAAATTTTCTTCCCCATCGACCAATTCGGATGGGCACATGCTTCCGCTACACTCACCCGGTGTAGTGTGGCTGGGTCACGGGTTCTAAACGGCCCACCCGAGGCGGTTAGAATTAGCCGATCGACCGCCTTGAGCGTGGGCGCTGAGCTCACATCACCCGGTAAGCACTGAAAAAGCCCGTTATGTTCGCTATCAATGGGCAGCAACGTAGCGCCACTCGTGCGTGCGGCGGCGAGCACCAAATCGCCGGCTAATACGAGCGCTTCCTTATTCGCAAGCAATACGCGCTTACCGGCCTGCACCGCGGCAAGGCATGACGATAGCCCGGCCGCCCCCGTAATCGCCGCCATCACGGTATCGGTTTGCGGGTCAGCGGCCATATCCAACAACGCCCCGGTGCCACTGCGAACCACAATGCCAGGCAAATCAGCTAATGCACGCTCGAGTGCCTTGCCTGACTCGATATCTGCCATGACCACTTGCTCAGGGGTAAATCGGCGCGCTAAGGCCTCCATGCCCTTGACATCCTGATGCGCGGCGATTGCAGCGACTTGATAACGATCCGGGTGGCGTGCGAGCACATCCAGCGTACTTGTACCAATCGAGCCGGTAGCGCCAAATATCGCAATTCGCTCAAGCGCGCCTGATGCGCTCATACCAGCCCCATCAGAGCCGCTGCCATCACCGGCGCAGCGGCTAATAACGCATCAACACGATCGAGGATGCCGCCATGGCCGGGTAACAAATAGCCACTGTCTTTTGCGCCCGCATGACGCTTTAAAAAACTCTCCGCCAAATCACCGACAACGGCACTTAAAATCACCATCACCGCTACCGGCCAAAGCCATCCCAGGGCAGGCGTTGGTTGATCAAAAAGACGGCCAACACTGACCAATGCCGTGATCAGGACCAAGCCTAAAATCATCCCGCCTAACACGCCTTCCCACGTTTTCGCCGGACTGAGCTGCGTGGCCAGAGCGCGGCGTCCAAAGCGCTGACCAATGAAAAATCCGCCAATATCACTTCCCCAAACCAAAACAAATAAGCTGGTGAGCCAAAATGCACCATTCTCGCCGCGGTAAATCGCCATTAACCCCAGCCAAGCGAGCGTGAGTGTCACCACACCGGCGCTTAGAAGTAACCATGACGGGAGGGCTAAAGCGGTTTTCCGACGCGCTTGGGCGATGAGCAATAAAAAGATGCCGAACCACCAAAATAACGCCGGCAGCCGCCATACCGCGTAATCAGCCAAGCCTAGCAACAACGCGAGAATAAGCAGACCGGCGATGATCGCGCTGAACAGAACCCGCTGATAACGCGCCTGCCAACCAGAAAGCGCGGCCCATTCCCAAGCGCCGAGTAATGTGAGCACTAAAAATGCAGCCTCACTCAGCGCAGCCGGCGCGGCCCAGACAAGCCAAAGAATACCAATAACTAGTGGAAACGCCGTGAGGATACGTGCCTTAAGCATCGGTGCTAGCGCCTTTATGATTCGCTAAGCCACCAAATCGCCGTTCTCGCGAGGCAAACCAATCCAGTGCGCGAGTCATTTCCTCTGCATTAAAATCGGGCCACAGAACCGGCGTGAAGTACAACTCTGTATAGGCGAGCTGCCAGAGCAAAAAATTACTAATGCGCTGTTCACCACCCGTTCGCACAAATAAATCCGGTGCGGGAAGATTATGCAGACACACCGCCTGATTGAGCGCAGCTTCATCGATGGATTCAAGCGTACGCTCACCCGCCACTGCGGCGGCGGCTAAATCCCGGGCGGCTTGCGCAATATCCCAACGTCCGCCGTAGCTAGCGGCGATATTTAATTGCATGCGGGTGTTTTCCCCCGTCAGGGTTTCCGCCGCTTCACAGCGCTGCTGCAAGCGCTCACTAAAGCGCCCGCGATCACCAATGACGTTTAAACGAATGCCGTTCTGATGCAGACGCTCGGTTTCGCGATCGAGGACCCGCAGAAACAGTGCCATTAGCATACTGACTTCAGAGGCCGGGCGGCGCCAATTCTCACTGCTAAAGGCAAATAGCGTAAGCGCTTCAACGCCGGCCCGAGCGCAGGTCTCAACCGCTTGGCGAACCGATTCAGCACCGGCACGATGGCCTTGATGACGGGGCTCACCATGTTGCGCTGCCCAGCGACCATTGCCATCCATGATGATGGCAACATGGCGTGGGCGTTTAGACGGAGTCTCGCTCATGGCGGAAATCGTTAGGCTGATGGGTTCAAACCGCCATCAGCTCCTCTTCTTTAGCGCCAAGCAGCGCATCGATTTCTGCCACATATTGATCGGTTAGTTTTTGAATACGCTCTTCGGCCTGCTTTGCCTCATCTTCGGTGATGTCTTTTTCTTTTAATAATTGTTTGAAATCACCGTTAGCGTCTCGCCGAATATTGCGCACCGCCACCTTGGCTTGCTCGCCCTCACCGCGAACCACTTTAACGAGATCGCGACGCCGCTCCTCAGTCAGTGCCGGCAATGGAATACGAATAGTTTGACCCGCCGAGTTGGGTGTCAGCCCTAAATTTGACTCCATGATGGCCTTTTCAATGGGCGCGGTCATAGATTTCTCAAATGGCGTAATCACAAGCGTTCGTGAATCACCAACGGCAACTGATGCGGCCTGATTCAGCGGCACATCCACGCCATAGTAATTCACGCTGACTTGATCAAGTAAGCTGGTATGGGCGCGGCCCGTTCGAATCTTATGCAAATCCTGATTCAAGCTCTCAACGCTCTTCGCCATGCGCTCAGCCGCGTCTTTGGCAATATCATCAATCATGCGCCTAGCCTCGCTCGACTCGCGTACCCACAGTCTCGCCTTCAACAATACTGGCAAGTGCTCCGGGACGGTTAATATCAAAAACGATAATCGGCATGTTCTGATCACGGCACATCACAATGGCAGTGGCGTCCATGACAGATAAGCGATCATCAAGTACCTGATCATAGGTCAAACGTTCATAACGCTCAGCATGCGGGTCAGTCATGGGGTCGGCGGAGTAAACGCCATCCACCTTTGTGGCCTTGAGCATGACATCAGCGCCAACTTCAACCGCACGTAAGCTAGCGGCGGAGTCAGTGGTAAAAAATGGATTACCGGTCCCGGCCGCCAAAATCACCACGCGGCCTTTTTCCAAATGACGAACTGCGCGGCGCCGAATGTAGTCCTCACATACTTCATTAATCTGAATGGCTGACATCACCCGAGTGAACACCCCTTCGTGCTCAAGCGCATCCTGCATGGCTAGGCCGTTCATGACGGTGGCTAACATCCCCATGTGATCAGCGCTCACCCGATCAACACCAGAGGCTGCCAACCCGGCGCCACGAAAGATATTACCGCCACCAATCACCAGCGCGACTTCAACCCCCCGGTCGACAAGCGCATGCACCTCGGCGGCAAGCCGACGAAGGACATTAGGGTCAATCCCATAATCCGCATCACCCAGCAGTGC
>Ga0102927_1000005_pt1 | contig 42453 bp, 41 predicted proteins | sample SalPon1_A_H2O_MG_FD_78208 | JGI IMG/M metagenome (GOLD analysis project Ga0102927, IMG submission 78208) | Salt pond water microbial communities from South San Francisco under conditions of wetland restoration - Salt Pond MetaG R1_A_H2O_MG | ecosystem: Environmental > Aquatic > Non-marine Saline... | reverse complement strand
GTTAGGCGTCGCGGTGCTCAGTCGTGTCCGCCGAGGACGCGACCGGCGACGAGCACCGTCGTGATCATGAGGGGGATCGTCATGATCGCCGCGCTGATCACGACGAACGGCCCGACCGCAGCACCGTAGCCCAGCAGCCCACGCCCCACGAGGTCGACCACGAACGCTGCAACACTGTACCCGGTGATGATCAGCACGAGCAGCAGGAGGAACACGGGTAAGAAGTGTGGAAGCATTGCGAGGATTTCTCGACCAGGATGGTAATCTATCATACAAAGTAAAGTAGTATTATATAGATCTGGCTCAATTTTACCGCGGTTCAATACACCTTTCGATCTTGCATATTGCCCCTCCACCCTTTGGATTCAAAGACCAAGCCACTCAGGAACGGTCTAGAAAGGCTGCCATCCGCTCATGTGGTGTCGAAGTAGAGAATAGCTGGACGAACAGTTCTCGCTCGTATTCTATTCCCGCATCGAGGGGCATCCGCGATGCAGCACGCACCGCCGCTGTAGCTCGGTTTATACATGATAGAGGTTGTTCGGCGATCGCAGTCGCGAGCGATTTCACTTCAGCATCGATTGCATCTGGTGAGTACACCGCATCCACAAGACCAACGGCCTCCGCTTCAGCAGCATCAATAAACTGCCCGGTCAGGATCATTTGGAGTGCATAACCTTCTCCCACCAGTCGTGGTAGTCGCTGAGTTCCTCCACCTCCAGGTATGAGTCCCAGGGTGATCTCAGGCTGCCCAAGCGTGGCATCAGACTGTGCAATGCGTAAGTCACATGCCATGGCAAGCTCCAGCCCCCCTCCCAGTGCATGCCCTGTTATTTTTGCTATGACGGGCACTTTCGTCGTGCAAACCCGCTCAAATACACGCGGGAGGTGACTAATCGACCGCTGCTCCGTTGCATCTCGACCTTGGAGTTCGGACAGGTCGGCCCCGGCGACAAATGCATCGCCATCAGATGCCCCTGTCAGTATAATCAGTTTATTCTCTCGCATCGCATCGATTTGATCTAATGCATCCATGAGACCAGAGCGCACCTCCGCGTTCAGCGCATTACGCGCGTCGGGACGATTAATCGTGATAGTTACGACGTCATCTGTGGGTGTGTCATGATCCAGTCTAACGACAGAGTCACTCATACATCGACCTCTACTGCTGGTCCAATAATCTCCCCCTCTTCCCACATGTAGAAGCCCTCACCGCTCGCTCTCCCAACATGTCCAGCCGCCACCATCTCCATCAGCAGATCCGGTGGTTCAAACGCCGATCCCAATGTGGAAGCAAGGGTGTCTGCAATGTGCAAGCGCACATCCAGCCCGACTCGGTCTGACAGTTCAAGTGGTCCTACGGGATGTCCGTATCCGAGCGTCATCGCGGTGTCTATATCCTGGACCGATGCGACACTGGATTCCACCATACGGATAGCCTCGAGCCCCAGCGTCACCCCTAATCGAGAACTCGCAAACCCCGGTTGGTCTTGTATGATAATCGATTCCTTGCCAATACTCGCTACAAATTCCAGCGCCTTTTTGACGGCTCCGGGGTCAGATCGACTTCCTCGGATGATTTCGACGAGGGGCATTTTGTAAGCAGGATTGAAAAAGTGCATGCCGAGCACCCTGCCGGGTAACCGAACAGCTTCCGCTATCGCATCGATTGATATCGCTGAGGTGTTACTTGCAATGATCATGGTGTCGGCACCCAATGCCGCCGCGGATGCAAGGGTGCGTCGCTTCACCTCCAGTTTCTCCGGAATCGCCTCAATCAGCAACTCCGCAGGTTCAACGGCACTGGGCAAACTCTCGGTCAGCTCGATTCGGTCGTTCACGGTATCTGCCTTCTCTCGCGGATAGATACCGCGGCTTACCCCCTCTCCGAGCACACGGTCGATTTCTTCCTTCGCTTGTCGCAGCTGCGAGTCATCGATATCGACCACACAGACACGATGTTCACCCAGCGCTGACGCGATTGCGATGCCCCGCCCCATTCGGCCCGCTCCGATGACAGCTACCTGCATATAGCTGACGCGAACCGAATGGGCAAATACGTTCGGACACTTCTGTGAATCATTGGAATTCAAGTTTGGAAGAGCGTATCAGCTGTATGGAGCGCGCATACATTGTGGGAGCTGGACAGTCTCCATTCGGGAGACATCCCGGGGATTCGTATCGATCGCTGATGCTGACCGCCTTCAAGCGCGCTGTCGACTCTGTGGATGCCGCATGGGATTGCACGATTATTGATGAGGTGATTATAGGTACGCTGGGGGTCGGTGGCCGCCAGGTCGGTCTCAGCGCCCCTGCGATCTCCTCACACCTTGGACTCGGTAGTACGCCATCCAGCCGGATTGAGAACGCGTGTGCGGCGGGGGGTACTGCGGTTCGGCAGGGTGTCTTGGCCGTGCAGGCTGGTGTAACTGATCTTGTGCTTGCAGGTGGGGTCGAGGTTATGAATGACATGAGTCCAAAGGTGATGCGACGGTGGCTGGGTGTCTCCGGAGAGACTGAATGGGAACGGATGGCGGGGACCACTTTCGCAGGTGTGTATGCACTCATGGCTGAGGCTCATATGGAAGAATTTGGGACCACGAAAGAGCAACTCGCAGGGGTTGCTGTGAAGAATCATCGAAGCGCGGCGGCCAATCCAGATGCACACTTGCGGTTCGAGTGCTCTGTCGGCGATGCGCTGGAAGCACCGTTGGTAGCAGATCCTTTGGGTCTGTATGATTGCTGTCCGGTTACAGACGGGGCTGCAGTGGTGCTAATCGCCTCTGAGGCTATGGCGTACGAACTGACTAGTCGTCCAGTTGAAGTAATCGGCGCTGGTCAAGCGGCTGGGTCTGTTGGTGTGTACGATCGCTCAACCCTGACGTCTGTGCCAGCTACCGTGGCTGCAGCAGCACGCGCCTACGATCAAGCCGATGTGGGTCCTGAAGATATCGACTTCGCCGAGGTCCACGACTGTTTCACAATTGCGGAGATACTCGCCTATGAGGATCTTGGATTTTGTGCAGAAGGGGAGGGGGGCCAGTATCTCCAATCTGGTGCCACCTTACCGACGGGAAGCCTCCCGGTGAACCGGTCTGGAGGTCTCAAAGCAAAGGGGCATCCTATCGGCGCAACTGGGGTGGCGCAGGTTGGTGAACTGTTTACTCAGCTTCGCTCAGAAGCTGGCCCCCGTCAGTTATCAGACATCAACCGTGGACTGGCACACAATGTGGGGGGTTCAGGTGGTGCGGCAGTCGTCCACACCCTAGAGAGAGCGTCGGCATGACCGCTATCGTAGCCTGGGGGAGATGGCTACCTCGGGCTCGACTGGGGAATGATGCTATACGGGAGGCAACCGGTATCGAACCATCGGATGGTATCAGCAGCCGAACGGTGGCCCATGCTGATGAAGACGCACTCACGATGGCTGCAGCGGCGGTGAATGACCTCCTAGAACGTACAGATCACAGCAGAGGTGAAATTCATGGGGTACATCTGGGGACGACGACCCCGCCAACTCAAATCGGCGATCTGACGGCAGAATTGGTCGAGATGTGCCATTTGGAAGATGTCAAGTTTCTCACGACAGCGACGCGGTCGGCGCGTGCGGGGACAGCTGCGATATTATCAGCTTCGCATGGACCACTTCCAGCGATTGCCGTGGTCAGTGATGCGATCAGAGCTGCACCCCTCTCTGAACTTGGATTGGCTGCTGGAGCGGGGGCATGTGCTCTACTGCTCGCCCAGGAGGGACCCGTACGAATCACAGAGACCACCACGGTGACACAGCCACATCCTGGGTATCGTGTTCAATCACCGGAGAATCCGGAACGGTCACGATATGGAGCTACTGAGTTCGAGCGAATGGGGTACACTCAGACGGTTGAACGTGCGCTCCAGAGTGTAACTAACGAACCTGGGACAATCGTACCGACGGCACCGAATGGCAAGCATCCGGCTCGGCTGGAAACTGGGGCCCCACAGCGGGAGGTTATTCACACGGCACAGGAGTTTGGCGACACTGGAGCTGCTAGCGCTGGCTTGGGTGTGCTTCGGGCCTGGGAACAAGGTGTCGAAAATCTCATTTGTGTCGGTGTGGGTGCTGGGACTATAGCAGATGCGATTGTGTTGGAGGGGGCGTTAGATGTCGAGGCCCCACCTATCGGTGAGGAAATCAGCTTTGTCCGAGCGCTCCAACTCAGGGGACAACTCAGTTCGCAAGGGATAAAACACTGATGGGAGCATACGTCAGCTTACCTTCGTGGGTACGCGGAATTCAGCAACGATATCACCTAGAGATAGGCCAATGTGTGGACTGTGGATCACGATCATTCCCACCGACGGGTGCTTGTCAGAGCTGCGCCAGTCATGCAGGGTACACCCGTACTATCCCGCAAGGTACCGGCGCGGTGAAATCGGTCACCGTAGTACGTGCCGCCCCGCCTCCAGAATTTGCCGGATTGCTCGAACAGATTGGGTCTATCGGGGTTGTCATCGTGACATTGGATGAGGGAATCGACGTGCCTGGGATGCTGACCGATTGTGATCCAACGACGGTTCAGATTGGCCAACGCGTGGCAATGGTTCACCGGCGAATATACTCTGAAGAAGGTATTGTCCGGTATGGGTTTAAATTCCGCCCTATTTCCTGAACATCTGACAGAGTCAATTAAGTACGCCCTCTTTGAATTATATTCAATGCTACTGCACCATACGGCCTACAACGAGGTTACATAATGACAAGATCACCGGTCGATCTTAGGTCAAATGCTGTAGGTACGTGGGTGTCAGTAGGCCATCCAGCTGTGGTGGAGGCGGCATCTGTGGCGGGATTCAATCTCCTGCTAATCGATACGGAACACACTTCGATGTCATTGGAGACAGTGGAGAATCTCGTACGCACTGCATCAGCAGCACGAAAACCCACTGGCGTGATCGTACGCGTCCCGAGCGATGACCCTGTTCGCATTAAACGAGTGCTGGATATCGGTGTTGATTATCTGATGGTCCCGATGGTCGACACACTTGCGGAGGCGGAGGATGTTGTAAATGCGACAAGGTTCCCTCCGGCGGGGGTACGCGGTGTCGCCAGTGGCCGTGCATCGCTGTACGGTGATCGGTTTGAGGCATACATTGACAATGTGGACTTTCGCACCGAGGTCATCGCGCAGATTGAATCTCCCATGGGGGTTGAAAATGCGGCGTCGATCGCCGCAGTACAAGGCATTGATGGCTTATTTGTGGGTCCTGCTGACCTATCGAAGGCTATGGGGATATTTGCAGATTGGGAAAATCCGGAGCTCACGAGTGCTCTTGATGACGTTGTCGAGGATGCACATACCGCAGGTGTACCAGTCGGTACGTTCGTCACAGACATCAGAGGCATCGATATTCGGACTGCGCAGGGATTTGATTATCTCGTGATTGGCAAGGATATGACAAGTCTAATACGTGAAAATCGTAGATTAAGAAATCATTACACATCTACTCTTTGAATATCACAGCCATCTCTCGATCAAGATCGTCTTATCGGTGTAGAACTGGACGGCGTCGGTCCCCTGTGCGTGCAAATCACCGAAAAAAGAGCCCTTGCGGCCCCCGAAATGAAAAAAACCCATTGGTGCGCAGACGCCCACATTTATTCCGATGTTACCTGCTTCCACGCGATTTCTATACTGCCTCGCTGCATCTCCTGAGTTCGTGTAAAGCGTTGAGGCATTGCCAAACTCAGAGCTGTTGACGACATCAATTGCCTCATCAAGATCCTCGGCGTCCATCAGACAGCCTACGGGCCCGAATATCTCTTGATTAAAGATATCCATTGAGGTCGTGACATCTTTGATAAGTGTAGGTCCCATAAAGTATCCCCCAAGATCGTTTGGGCGCACATCTCGGCCATCCACGAGGACCTCCGCGCCCTCGTTGACCGCATCATTAACCAACAGCTCTACACGGTCTCGAGATTCCCTCGTTATCAACGGGCCGACATCCACTGTTGGGTCACTCCCTCGTCCAACCTGCAGCGTGGCAACTGCTTCAATTAATTTTGACTCCAGGCGGTCAGCCACACTATCCACAGCGATGACGATGTCATTGGCAAGGCATCGTTGACCTGCATTTCCAAAAACAGATCCAACAAGATTCGGCACCACTTTGTCTAGTTTCGCACTTGGCGTCACCACGGCGAAGTTCTTTGCACCTCCCTGGGCTTGGACACGCTTACCCGTCGATGCTGCTGTTTCATACACGTGCTGAGCAACCGGTGTCGACCCCACAAATGATACACCTTCTATGTTAGGATGTGTGAGGAGGGCATCCACTGTCGCCGCACCCCCATTGCACAGATTGGCGACACCCGGCGGTAGCCCTATCCGGTCAATCGCATCGAAAAGGAGCTGAGCGGTTAATGGGACCTTCTCAGATGGTTTTAGAATGAACGTATTGCCAGTCGCAACCGCATAAGGCAGAAACCATAACGGGATCATGGCGGGAAAGTTAAATGGAGTAATTGCGGTATAAACTCCAAGTGGCTTCCTGATGGCAAATTCGTCGATACCGACGGACACACTCTCAACGGTCCCACTCTTCTGGCGGAGCAGGCTGGGCATCCCCGCAGCCACTTCCACATTTTCGATGCCACGCTTCAATTCACCTTTGGCCTCGGCGACGGTCTTCCCGTGTTCCGCACTCAATGTGCTGGAGATCTCATCCACCATGGACTCGAGCTCAGTTTTCAAATCGAAAAGGTACTGGACACGCTCGACGACAGGTGTTTCAGACCATTCAGAAAACCCAGTCACAGCAGATGAAACAGCAGCATCCACACCTTCTTGCGTTGTGAACCTCATATCCGCAATCACTGTATCCACCGCCGGATCGGTTATTTTCTCCTGCGAACCAGTGGCGGTTACCCATTCTCCACCGATATAATTGCGAACCTGCTCTAAGTTTTTTGACGATTTCGCTGGCATCTGCTGGTGAAAAGCTATGCAGCATATAGGTATTTTTGTTTTAATATCGGATGTAACCACGCAGTGCTGATTACGATTACATTTGAGCATCGGTGACCAGCCGAGTTGTGTGGTACTGTGGCTATCATGATGACCCTATGGTGTCTACACAACAGTTCTCTATGATATCACTGAGATCGAAAGATTCCGTAACAATGGAAAAAGTGGAATCAAATCTACCGAGTGTGTTTTGTACGCGACTGAACATGCCCATTGGAACAGATGCACCAGGTGCTTGCAGTCATGATACTGGGGTGTCATATTGCTAATCGGCCCCTTCTGTGGGTATGTGATCGCTTAATGGATGCTACTCAATACGCTGGCTCCAACGTGACGTCCAGGTTCAACACACCGCAGCGAAACCGTCATCCTGTTCGAACCGTCCACTATAACACATACTCAATCTATTTCAATCTGCAGAGAGAGAACCAACATCCACTTCAGGGCTCTCTGCTACCCCATCTGCTGACCAGCCCCTTTCTGTGTAGTACTCCTGCAGCGAATCTTGAAGATTCGGGAGTTCATAGGGGAGGATGTCGTCGGTCACATCGAACCCCCGTTGATTGTTGAAGTTGCGTTCCAAATCAATGACCATCGCACCTGTTTGGAGTAAGGTATCATATGACGCATCAAATAGCCGTTCGTACCTTTCGGGGGTCATTGTCCCACGGGAGAACCTACAAATGACACCACAGTCCTCCAGTGCACGAGCATTCTCCTGCTTGATTATGGCTTTGGCTTTCCCAACTGTCCCTCGTCGAGGGTGTGACTCAGAGCTGTCAACGAGCGGGTACTCCCAGGCGTAGAAGGTGGAGTACATGTGGTCCGCCCCACGGTTCGCCGTCGCGTACGCGAGCCCCTGGCCATGCAGTGCCCGGCCATCATGCGCCGCGAAATCGAGGCCCTTCACGGTCCAGTCATCGACCCCAATCTCCTCATGAATCCGGGCGATGCCCTCCGCGAGGAGGTCACCGACACCCTCCCGATGTGCGATTTGCTCGATCAGCTCAGTGATGAGTGGGATGTCACCGAAACGGTCCTCCGCAGAGAGATATGCGGCGATTGTGTTCCCGCAGGAGATCGTGTCCAGTCCGTAGCGGTCACATAGCTCGTTCGACCGCATCACATCCACGATGTCATCTACCCCACAGTTCGACCCGAACGCCATCACAGTCTCATACTCCGGTCCCTCGGTCTCGATTCCCGTCGCATCATCCCGTGTCGGCAGCTTGCAGGCGAACGCACACGCTGAGCACGTGCCCTTCTTGTACTTCTTCTCTGCGACACGGTCACCACTGATGCCCTCGACCCCCTCGAATGACTGTTCGCTGAAGTAGCGTGTTGGGAGGGCGTCGACCTCGTTTGCGAGTTCGGTGACGCTGGTGGTCCCCTGCTCCTTCATGATGTGATCGCTGGTGGCGGCGTCCCGATGCACATCCATCGTCACATCAGGCAACTCCAGCGCGGGCGTAGAGGAGCCGTCGAAGGTGATCGCCTTGATGCGCTTCGCACCCATCACCGCACCGAGCCCACCCCGACCGAAGGCCCGGGATTCGGAGGTCATGATCGAGGCGAATCGGACACCTCGCTCGCCCGCTGGCCCTATGCAGGCGACGTGTTCCGGCGCGAGCCCATGGGCCTCCTCGATGTACGCGCAGGTCTCAGGGACCGTGGCATCTGCCAGCTGAGGGACTGGCTCGAAGCGGACCTCCGTGTCCGTCACATGGACCATCGACAGCTCCTCGGCTGCACCGACCAGCTGGACCGCGCCGTAGCCGGTGGCCGTGAAGTTGCGTGACATGAAGCCGCCCGCGTTCGAGGAGACCAGCCCATCCGTGAGCGGGGAGACCCCCGTGCAGTTCATCCGACCCGTGAAGCTCATCTGCGACATCTGCAGCGGTCCCGTCGTGAAGATCAGGCTGTTCCTCGGTCCCATCGGTTCGACATCGAATGGGATACTCTCGTACGCGATGCGCGTCGCAACACCCCGGCCACCGATGAAGCGTTCGAGAATATAGTCGATATTCTGCGTGGAATAAGATTGCTCTCCCACCCGTATCCTAATTAATTCTCCCTGAGCACTCAGCATGATTGCAACTCGGATATCACAGGCTAAAAGTCTGCGCTGTTGTGAGTCGGCAAATTGAATTGCATTCCTCAGCATTAACCATTCATCTATGTCGGCTAGGATCCCAAGTGATGTACAGGTGGACATTTATCTCAGGCAACTGAAGCCACTGCTGGACCAACCCAGTATAAGTTCTACCGGTGATGGGATGGAACGGTGCAGCAAGTTGGTCTCTGAGGCGCTTGATGCATTTGGATTCGACACAATCGAACAGCTGGATGGTGAGAAGTTCCCGATTGTCTACGCAGAACTTGGCCCTGACAGTGCTTCACCAACGGTCTGTTTCTACGGGCACTATGACGTGCAACCGATTGCATCACCCGAACTTTGGCACTCGGAACCCTTCAATGCGGAGCTACGCGATGGGAGACTGTTCGCTCGTGGTGTGGGCGATAACAAGGGACAATTCTTCACGCATCTGTGTGCGGTGGATTGGTTAACACAGCAGGGATGGTCAGATAATATCAATGTCAAGATGATCATTGAGGGGGAGGAGGAAATCGGAAGTCCCACTCTTGAGAAGCTCGCGGCGGCGGACTCGAGAATCCTCGCCGACGTGGACCTCGTTGTAATCGCTGACGGACCACTCCACCCCTCGGGCCAACCCACCATCATCTACGGTAACAGGGGTATCCTTGCAGTGGAAATTTCAATCACCACCGCCTCATCACCACTCCACTCTGGTAACTTCGGAGGCCCCACACCTAACGCAGCGAACATCCTTATGAACGCATTAAATTCAGTAATAGATGGCAATGTAGTCACGTTATCCGGGTTCTCTGATGACATAGAACTCCCCCCGACTGCCCGCGAACTGGCAGGCAAAGTCAATCAGGATGAAAAGGCGTTGCTACGACGGTATGCTATCGATGGCTTCGTCGGCAAGTTTCCGTTTACCGAACAACTTCTTTGTGAGCCGGCGGTGTCAATAAACGGTCTCAGTGCTGGTTATCAGGGTGATGGCAAGCAAGCAATCATTCCCAACACCGCGAAGGCAAAACTGGATATTAGACTGGTACCGAATCAGGACCCGGACAGTATCTTCGCTCAGCTGCGAGATTGTCTTCGGGGCATTGACCCCCGCTTTGAAATAACATATCTTGATTCCTTCCCCCCGATGGCGAATGACCCGAATACATCTGAGGCTGGGCTGATCATTGACAGTTTGCAATCTGTATGGGGGGAGCCGGTTCTTGAGTTGCCGATGATGGGGGGGTCGGTCCCGGCAGCTTACCTGAAAAAAATGGCAGGTGCCCCCACAATTATTGTTCCTTATGCTAACCCCGATCAAAATAACCATGCGCCGAATGAAAATCTCGATCTGGACTGCTTTGCGCGCGGGGTCGGAGTCAGCGCAGAACTTCTCCGACTGATGAGTAGACGTGACTAATCGGCCATTCCAACCAGCTTGTTTGCGATGTGCTCTCCATATGGCAATGAGGATGTCAGACCTGGTGATACCGCATTGAGTACATGAATGCCGTTGGATGTCTCGATAGACATCGGCTGCTTGACGAGCTGCCCCGATTCATCCACCAACTGAGCGCGGATACCTGAGTAGCTCTTGCGCAGGTCCTCTGACATTACATCAGGTACCAACCGTTGTGAGGCTGCAACGAATCGCCTCTTCCTGTAGGATTTGTGCAACTCATCCAGCGCCACCGACATCATGTCCCATGAGGCAATGAGCCTGAGGAAGCCAGGATATGTGACTGTCCGAATCAACTCTTTCAGATTCACTTGGCGGTTTGAATATGCCTCACGCCCGAACGCCAGTACCGCATTTGGCCCAACGATGACCTTGCCATCTGTCCTCCGGGTGTAATGCACCCCAAGGAAGGGTAGATCCGGATCAGGGGTGGGGTAGATCATAGTTCGACATAGATTCGTCCGGTCTGGGACGAGCTCATAGTACTCTCCTCTGAACGGGATGATGCGGTACCCGCCCCCCACGCCCACCTGGTGCGCGATTTTATCCGCATACTGACCAGCTGCATTTACAAGATACGACGCCCTATGTTCACCTCCTTGCGTCACGAGATGATACCTATTTGCAATCTTGGAGATGCTTTCTACCTCATGTCCAGTGTACAGTTCGACACCGGCTGCCTGTGCATCTACAGCTAACTGATACACGTATTGCTGAGAGTCAATGGATGCGGCCTCCGGTGCGAACAGGGCGGCTTCGCCAGATGCATATGGTTCTCTCTCCTGAATTGCAGCCTCAGATCGAAGCAGCTCATATGCGACACCATTGGCCTCTGCCTGGTCGGCCAGGTCTTCCAGGCGATCTACTTCTTGAGGCGTCTGGGCGACCACCATCACACCAAATTCCTCGCAGGGGATTTGATGCTGGTGGCAGTAGTCCTTCAAACGTGCTGTGCCCTCGGTCGCGAACTGTGCCTTTGCGGACCCGGGCGTATAATTGAATCCAGGATGAAGTACCCCAGAGTTACGACCGCTTTGATGCGCCGCGAGATGATGCTCTTTTTCGAGCACTGCGATGGACATCGTGCTCTCTTTCGCGAGGTGCCATGCAACAGAGAGCCCTACACACCCTCCCCCGACGATGACAACATCATGATGAAGCATGCAATCAACAATAACAGGTGGATTTTAACAGTCGCGATTGGTGCGTGAGAGTCATCTTTACATTACATTCCCTTCACTCGAATAGCGTGCAGAATCTTCTTAATCGTGAAGTGGTCATTACAGGTGCCAGCGCGGGAATCGGAGCGGAAACCGCTCGAATTATGGCGGCTGCAGGTGCAAATGTGACGATAGGTGCTCGCCGCATAGATCGGCTGGAAACCCTCGCCAGTTCACTCCGTGAACAATTTGACGTTGTAATCCGCCCAGTCGAAACAGACGTGACCGATCCAAACTCGGTGTCTGAATTGTTCGACTCCACCGACGGGGAAGCAATTGACGTGGTGGTAAGCAACGCAGGGATGGCACATTCAGGAGATGTAGAGGTGATGAGTGACAATGAGTATCGGGATATGATTGCGGTGAACATTGATGGTATGTTTTTCACTGCTCGAGAGGCCATTCCCCGCCTCCGAGAGACCTGCGGGATACTGATATTCGTCGGATCGTTCGCAGGAATCTATCCGCGTTCTGGAAACCCGGTATACGCTGGAACAAAGTGGTGGACACGAGGTTTCGCCCATAGCTTGATGGCACAAATCGGAAATGATGATATCGGTGTGGGTGTAGTGAATCCTTCAGAGGTGCGTACAGAGTTTGGCCATCAGCGTGATTCCCCGGCCACCGAGCGATTTGCACCCGGTGAGGTCACCGAACCAGAGACTGTGGCACAGGCGATTGCGTTCATGGCACAAAACAGGTCAGGGCAAGTCGTAGCGGAACTCAATCTTTTCCGGCGTGACAAACTTTCGATGCTTTGAGATTTTGAGTGGAATATCTGAAAGTGTATCACATAGTTTAAACCTGATACTATGGGTGGTGAAAATGAATGCATGTCGCAATAATCGGTGGTGCAGGCACGGTGGGTGTCTCAGCTGGGTTCGACCTCGCTGTCAGCAAACCCACTATCGAAATTTCCTTGATTGATGTGGATGCAGATGCCGCACGGGGCCATGCAATCGACCTCATGCACGCACGAACTATGAGATGCCTGCCACAGTTCAGTGGTGGGAGGGCCCCTGCACCAATTCGGGCCGGGACGTATGAGTCTATGTCCGTTGCGGATGCTGATTGCCTTGCAATAACCGCGAGTGTGCCACGCCCGCCCGATGCAGCGAAACGAGGTGGCCGTGCAAAGTTCCTGCATGCAAACCGTGAGATGATTATCTCGATTGCCGATCAGGTTGCAGACTTACCCCCGAAACCTACAATCATCGTCACTAATCCTGCGGATCGGATGGCACAATTGTTCTGGATGTCCGTCGGGTGGCCCCGCGCGATGATTATGGGCTACTCGCTTTCTGAGACGGCTCGGACGGCTGATTGGTTGAGTCGACATTTCGATGTAGCACCTACGAATATTTACTGTCCCGTCATGGGTGAGCACGGGGAGGAAGTCGTCCCGATCCTTTCGCAAGCCAGCTTGGGTCAGGAAGAACTGAGAATCACTGAACAGGAGAAATCGGCACTGCGCGATTACATTCGTGATGTACCATACGATGTTATACAGCTTCGTGGGGAAGCTGAGACCTCGAGATGGGTCACTGGAGCGGGTCTGTCGCAAATCATCAAAATCCTGGCTGGTGATGTGAATCCAGGTAGACCATTGTGTCTTTCGACCCCTGTGGATGGCCAATATGGCATCGAGGATGTGTGTGTGAGCGTACCCGTTCAACTGGGGACCGAAGGGGTCGAACGGATTATAGAATGGCCTCTGACCGAAGAGGAGCTGTCTGGCCTCCACACGGCGGCCGAATCTATCGAACAAGACCTGGTCGGATCATAGCCCCCAGCGAAAGATTGTGTTCACAGCAAGAATAAAGAACAGCATCAGCAACCCCCCACTCATGCCTAGAAATGCGACTGCCCATCCGAAGGAGTCAGCTAGGAACCCCATACTTACCGACCCCAGTGCACTCAGCATGAGAAACACCATTCGGATGAGTCCGAATCCCATGCCCTGCTCCTCATCGCTCATGATGTCCATGAACCGCGGTTCGACGGTGACCGCCATGCCCAGTCCCGTCCCGATCAAAATCACAGAGATGAGAACCCCAGCTAATCCATCGAATAAAATGAACCCTGCCATTCCGGTTGCCCCCGTAATCAGGCTCACCCCAACGCCGGCATCGCGAGGGAATATGTCCGAGATTCGGCCCAAGAGTGGTTTACTGAGTGCTTGTATCAAAAAATACAATGAGAATAGCGCGCCCGCGAAGGTCACCGACAGGCCGTGGTAATCAATTAAGAATGTTGGTAAGAAGGACGCTACACCTTGCCAGACAAAAGCACCTGAGAAAGCGAAGAGGGCAGTAAACAGGATGCGTGGTCGCATCAGGAAACCGATTACATCGGAAGGGTGAATGCGCTCCATGATTGGCGTATTTGGGAAGCGTGGCTTCATTGGGGTGATGCGCAACGCAAATACCATTGCTATCGGGACAGCGACCAACGCCCCTAGTGCCACGGCAGGGCGCCACCCGTACCGGTATCCAACCCAAGCCGCTGCGACGGGGGCGATCAGGCCTCCCGCCGGTGCTCCAATTGTGTGGATGCCAATCGCGAACCCAAGGTTGTCGTGGGTACGTGCGAGCAGATTCGTCGCAGTGCTGTAGTGTAACCCTGCGAATGCGCCGAGCAGCACCACACCGGCAATGAACACGCCCACTGATGGAGCCATAGCAACAACCATGCCCATCAATGCAGTTCCCACCAGTGCGACAATGATTATTAATCGCTCACCGTATCGATCTCCTGCGATACCGCTGGGAAAGTGAGAAATCGCATAGGCCATCCACATACCTGTCAGGGCCAAGCCCACAGTAGTGTTCGTAATGGCAAATCCATCGGTGATCAAGGGGATCACTGGACTGATGCTCAACCGACCCAGCATCGTCCCAAAGAAGGCGAGTGTACTGAACGTCAATACGGTGTGAGCGTAGGTCCACTCGGGTAAGCGGATGTTTCTCATCTGTCCCACCTACCTCCACGGTTCAGGGCTCTACTCACCCCTTACCTGCATAACGGGACAATCGGCTTCCAATAAGACTCGCTGTGCAACACTACCAAACAGTGCCTTACCAACCGGTGTGCGCTTTCGACCTCCGATAATCAATAAGTCGACACCATGCTCTTCGGATGCACTCAGAATTTCCTCACCTGGCTCACCATGTCTCGACATGATACTTGCACCAACTCCGTTCTTTTGCAGTTGGTCGCGGACATCGATGACGGTTTTTGGCAGGTCCTCAGGATTATACACACTCTCTGAATCTGCAGAGCCACCCTCCCCTTGGACATTAAACTTCGCGAATACATTCAACACAAGGACCTCGATTTCTGAATTCGCACCCGGTAGGTTGGTAACCGCATCAGACATTAGTTCGGGCGAGTCTTGAGTTTCATCAACCGCCAGCAGAATGTTATACATATATCCACGATTTGCATGCTTATACAAAAATATACAACAGGCGGCGACGAGAGTTATATGCACGTCAGGCAACTAGCTTGCCGATGGGCAAAAACTCACGTAGGCGTACGTCGTTTACACTCTATCGGTTGCATGGTTGTCCGTTCTGTGAACGAGTCGTCGCACAACTAAACAGCAAAAAATTGCCGTTTAGATCCATCTACATTCCACCGAATCATTCCTCCCGTGGTCTTGTGAGCAAGGTTTCGGGAACGCGATCTGTCCCGGTGCTCGTCGATGAAAAAACCCGTGCAGTGGTGGCGGAAAGTGACACGATTTTAAGATATCTCGAGCGTGTATACGGTTGTGACCGCGTTGGTGAAGCGGAACTCCCCTCTTTCGAGACCACACCTCAGATCGACATCGGTGATTACATTGGAGATGAATTAGTTACCTTTGTATCAAAGCAAAAATGGCGAGCTCAGACGATCCAATCGATCGCTGAAGGTGAATCTGGGCTTACAATCGTTTTGACACCCCTTTTGTGGGGTGGCAAATCAGAGTACTGGTGGCGTGACATTTGTAACAGGGGGTGGGTCGATATGCCAGTCACAGTCTGCGGGCTGACGGCCGGACAGCCATTCGCCATCCAACGATTTATTCAGGACAGGAACCTTCCATTCGGATTCATTGCCGACCCTGGCAGTCGTATCACGACCGGCTGGGGCTTGACACATGATTTAGATGGCATGCCTAATGTGGTGGATGCCCGACCAAGTGTGGTGACCACAGATTCTGAGGGTGTGATTACACACCTTTGGACCGCCGATATTTGGCCCCAATCACCCCCTTACTCCACATTAGAGGTGCTTTTCGATACAATATCTCGTCCTGGGACCGAAATAAATTAAGAGGACCCACTTGCTTTGTCGGGATATGGCCAACCAGTGTCAATATCTGGAATATCGGGATCAATCAGATGAACAAGAATATGCAGAACCGCGTGCATACTGCACAGTGGTTGACCGGTTTGTGCAGCCCATGAGAGCAGACATTTGCAACTGTAGATATGGGCTTAACCCGAAGATAGACTGCGAATTCTTCCTAGAGAGTGAGGATGCGGTCTGATGGGATACAGGTCCTATCTCGACCGCAATCCGGTGATTATAACTGCGGCACTTACAGGGGGGGTGCAGGGGAAAGAGACGGTAAGCAATCTTCCTGAGAGCCCCGAGGAGATCGCAGCGGCAGCCGAGGCTTGTGAAAGAGCTGGTGCAAGCATTCTTCACCTGCATGCACGAAGGCCAAACGGGGAACGTGCGTTTTCGCGTGAACGCTTTCAGCAGGTCACAGATGAGGTTCGAGATGCAACGGAGGATATGATAATTCAGCATTCAACAGGCGGCACCGCGGCTCCTGATGAACTGCGAGCGGAACCACTCATGACAAATCCAGCACCAGAGATGGCTTCGCTCGATATGGGCCCCCTGAACAGATACGAACGGCTCACGAGCGAAAATACTAGACAGTTGGTGAAAGATTTGCACTCGGTGATGCGGGAAAGGAAAATTAAGCCAGAGCTAGAAATTTTCAACGGTGGTCATCTCAATGAAACCCTACACATTCTAGATGAGTTCGAAACGCCCCCATATGTGAGCCTGATTTTCGGTGGGGGTACGACAACCATCCCCCATCCGCGGAATTTGATCAATCTTGTCGACAATCTGCCAACAAATGTCGAGTTCAACGTACTAGGGTTTGGCCCCCATCAATTGCCGATGACAACGACCGGCCTCTTCCTTGGGGGGCATCTGCGCGTTGGAATGGAAGACAATGCGTATTACCGACGTGGTGAATTTGCCGAATCAAACGCGCAACTGGTTGAACGAGCGGTGAGGATCGCTTCCGAGGTAGAACGACCAGTCGCGGACACATCGCAAGCCAGAGAAATCCTAGGGCTTTGAGCGAAGCAACATGGTGTAAATTATGTACTGAAAGGTCAGTTGTGTAAGTATGAAGATTTCTAAGGTAATCATAACCGAATTTGAGTATTTATTGGAAAGTGTTGGATCCCATCATGGTCATCAAGTTTATGATCCGGGTAATAAGCTGAGTGTGCCAGGGTTTATATTGGAGGTCGAATCCGATATCGGGATTTCAGGTGAATACCGGTCAATCACTTTCGCGAAACCAATGATTTCGCAAATTGAAGCAGCCTCGGGATTGATTCTCGGACGAAATCCGACAGAACGGGAAGGTATTTGGGAGGATCTATGGCGTGCTTTCAGGCACACGGATCATCTCGGTCTGGGTCCGATTGATATTGCCTTGTGGGACCTCGCTGGCAAGTACTACGATGCCCCTGTATCAGAACTCATTGGCGGATATCGTCACAAAATTCCGGCATATGCTTCGACTTTCTTCATGGACCAAGCCGATGATGGATTAAGCGGTCCTGAAGCTTTCGCAGATTTCGCATTGGACTGCATTGAAAAGGGTTATCCAGGCTTTAAGATTCACGGACATCCTGCCGGTAAGCCCGATGTTGACATCGCTATTTGCAAGGCAGTTGCCGAAGTGGCTGATGGAGAGATGGATCTTATGCTCGATCCTGCGAGTACGTACCGGACATACCAAGATGCATTGCGTGTGGGTAGGGTCCTCGATGATTTGGGGTTCTATTGGTATGAAGATCCCATGACTGATACGGGACAAAGCATGCATGCAGGGGCATCACTCGCTAATGCGCTCGATACGCCACTCCTGGGTCTGGAACATGTACGTACAGGCCCCTTCGGACGCGCAGATCATATTACTGCTAATGCCGCCGACCTCGTGCGAGCGGATGTACATCAGGATGGTGGTATTACTGGAGCGCTCAAAATTGCGCATGTGGCTCATGCATTTGGGGTCGACGTGGAACTGCATATCGGCGGCCCCGCAACGCTGCATGCGCTGAGTGCTATCAGAAATAGCAATTACTTCGAACACTCGTTAGTTCACCCGAGAGAAATAGACTGGATGAATCAACTGGGGTACACGACGGATCATGAGGTCATGGACAAAGACGGAAATGTCGAGGTTCCTCAAGGTCCTGGCCTAGGAGTTGAGATTGACTGGGATTATGTGGATGAGCAGCAGACAAATACGATAGTTGATGACTCCATCGGGACTGGTGACGTAGTATAAGTGTCTCAGAGATTCGAAGACCCCAGCCCTCCGTCGATTGGAATGGCCGTCCCATTGATGAACGAAGTGAGTGGTGAACTCAGGAAGGCAACGGTGTGACCCAGGCCCATCGCATCACCAATGTGACCCACCGGAATATTCTCACCTTTCGCAGCCAATCCCTCCTCATACGACCCGACATCCCCGCGCTCGACCTCCTGCTCAACTAGCTCCCGGATTCGAGCAGTCTCATGGGGGCCTGGAAGGACTGCATTGGCACGTACATCCGGCGCTAGTTCCTTCGACAGAGTCTTTTCAAGCCCGATGACCCCCATCCTGACTGAGTTCGAAAGCACCAGTCCATCAATCGCCTCCTTTACACTGCGGGATGTGATATTTACAATTGTCCCGCCACCAACCTGGAGATGGGGTGCTGCCTCTTTGACAAGTCGCACAACACTCATAACTAATAGATCGTATGCCGCGTACCATTCGTCTGTTGCAATATCCAAGAATGGACCGGAGGGGGGTCCCCCTGCACTGGTGACTAAATGATCGATTCCCCCGAATGTATCGACAGTCTCTGCCACGAGGTTAACTAAATCATCGGCGTCCATCAAATCCCCACGTACAGCTACGACGTCACCACCTTCTATAGCTGACAGTTCTTTTTGTGTGTCCGACAGTTTCTGCTTGTTACGTCCGTTGATTACGACATTAACACCCTCCTCAACCATTGCAGACGCAGCGGCCTTCCCGAGTCCATCAGATGATGCAGTCACCAATGCGGAGTTCCCCGCGATTTTTAGGTCCATAGCAAGAAATTGTTCCGTGCCAACTTAGCACCTGCTACTCTAATCAACTGAGCTCAATACGGATCTTGCATGTAGGTCATCGAGCTCACTATCTGAGTAGCCTACCCCTCTCAATATCTCGCGTGTATCTGTCCCCTTCGATCGCGGTGGAGCCAGATTATCCAGTTGTCCCTCTGAATATCTGAAAGGCATACGTGTAGTTTGACATTTCTCCTCAAGATGAGCATTCCACGTCGGCACAAACAGATCCCGCTCAGCAGCGTGTAGGTCCTCTTCGACTAGATCTCCTACATCCTGTACCGGACCTGCCGGAATCCCCGCAGATGACAAAGCCTCAACCAGCGTGTCCCTGGTATAATCTTCAAAAGCCTGTGTGAGTATATTATCTAGTTCGTCCCGGTGGGCCCAACGATTTCCAGGCGATCCGAAACGATCGTCAGTCGTTAGCTCAATCAAACTCAAATAATCACAAAGCCTTTCAAACAACTTATCTGAGGCGCATGCCAAATAAAATTCCATTTGATCACCTGCGGTATATACGCCGTAAGGCGCGAAACCATATATTCCATCACCTCCTCGGGGTGGCACATTCTCGGTAACAGAGTAGTGGGCGACCCAATAGCCCATCATCATGGCAGCTTGTTCGAAGAGACTCATATCAATATATTCGCCCCCACCCCCCATCTCTCGTGCTAACAACGCCGATGTGATTAGCAGAGATGCTGTCACTCCGGTTGTGTAGTCCACGGCGCTTGTTCCTATACGGGCCGGGGGCCCATCTTTGGGTCCTGTAGCAGCCATCAAGCCAGACATGGCTTGAGCGATAGGGTCATAAGCTGGCATCGAAGCATGTGGGCCCGTCTGCCCAAACCCAGTGACCGAACAGTAAATCACGTCTGAATTGTACTCCCGTACAGAATCATATCCGAGTCCCAAACGCTTCATTACACCAGGTCTAAAGCTCTCCACTACCACATCCGCGCCGGCAATCAACTCGTTGACGATATTTATACCCTCCTCCATTTTGAGGTCGACACACACACTCTTTTTACCCCGATTACACGCCGCGTACATCGCACCGTCAATCAGCGGTCGGAATGCGTCGCCATCAGGTGGTTCGATCTTTATTACCTCTGCACCTAGTGCGGCTAAAGACTGAGTACACATCGGGCCAGCAATCGATTGGGTAAAATCGACTACTTTGAATCCCGTCAATGGATGCATGTCACAGAGATTTCGCATTAATATCCCCAGGCGAATGGGCGTAGTAATCCACAGAATGTAGCGGTATGTTCATTTTAAATTCTCTCTATCAATTCTATGAGATTTCCTTCCGGATCCGTGAGAAATACGATGTATATGTTCTTATTTTCTAGTAGATGCGGACCCTGCTTGATTTCAGATCCGAACTGTTCTGTGAGACGATTTACTGTTGCATCAAGATCCTCGACTTCTATTCCTATGTGGTCGAACCCCTCCAAGGCCCGTTCCTGAGACTTTGGGGTATACTTGAATTGCAACTCGCCGATACCATCGCCTTTGAAGAAGCGATTGTGAGCCCCGTCGGTTGATTTGAATTCTTTAGAGACCTTGAGATCGAGTCCCTCGGTGTAAAATCGGTGAATTGTCTCGATGTCGACTGTCCAGAACGCCGCATGGATTACATCCATGTTATTTTCATATGGAACTCAATAATAATGATATCCTCTGATCGTCGGCACATTTTAACAGCATGCCCATCATCATTTATGTCATGGAACAATTTGAGAATTTCATCAATGGCGAATGGGTAAGTCCTAGTTCTCAGGAATATTTTGAGGTTACGGATCCTGCACATCCAGAAACGGTTGTGAGCCGATTCCCCTCTTCCTCGACTGATGACGTGTATGAGGCCATCATGGCGGCTCTTGATGCTCAGACGGAATGGGCCATGACACCTCCACCATCCCGGGGAACAATTCTCAATCGCGCCGCAGAAATCTTACGGGAACAATCAGAGGAATTAACACAATATCTTGTAATGGAAGAAGGTAAAACGCATCGGGAAGCGGCAGGGGAAGTGAGCCGCGCAATCGACATTTTCTCGTATTATGCTCAGAAGGCACGCGATCTCGGTGGTGTCCGACGATCAACAAGTCAGCGGAACCGCTGGATTCAAACCAGATCAACGCCGCTCGGCGTCGTTGCACTCATAACGCCGTGGAATTACCCAATCGCGATTCCAGCTTGGAAGCTTGCGCCAGCCCTTGCTGCGGGCAACACGGTGATTTTGAAACCTGCATCGGAGGCGCCTCGCATGGCGGCATCACTGATTGAGGCACTATCGAAGGCAGGATTACCAGATGGTGTGGTAAATCTAGTCACTGGAGCGGGTTCCATCATCGGACCCGCGCTGACAGGTGATGAAAGAATCGATGGTATCTCATTTACCGGGAGCACTGATGTGGGCACTGCTGTTGCCAGACAAGCCGCAGATCGCCTTGCACGTGTCCAGTGCGAGATGGGTGGTAAGAACCCGACAGTCGTGATGCCCTCTGCTGATATCTCTGATGCTGTAGGAATCGTCGCAGGGGGTGGTTTTGGGACGACCGGACAATCTTGTACGGCTTGCTCTCGAGCTCTCGTGCATCGGGAGATCTATGATGAGTTTGTCGAAGCCCTGATTGAGCATGCCGAGGGGATGCAAGTTGGTCCAGGGTTGGAAAATCCGGACATGGGTCCACAAGTGTCTGCTGCGGAACTTGAGGGAACTTTGGGGTACGTACATCGAGCAGCAGATATGGGTGCGGTCGTTCGTACAGGTGGACAACGCCTCAGGGTCGATAGCGCCCCAGAGGGCCACTTCATTGCTCCGACGGTGGTTACAGATGTGACCCCAACCATGGAAATCGCACGTCAGGAAATTTTCGGCCCTGTGGTGACAGTGATGCCAATCGCAGACATAGATGAGGCAATTGATCTTAGCAATGATACTGAGTATGGGCTCTCTGCAAGTATCGTGACCCGAGTTCTAAGTGAGGCGCATAGCTACGCTGACGGGGTTGAAGCGGGAATCGTCAAAGTCAATGAGAAGACGACCGGTGTCGAATTGCACGCACCGTTTGGGGGCGTGAAAGCTTCGTCATCCAACACTTATCGGGAGCAAGGTGATGCAGCGCTAGAGTTCTTCAGTGTCAGCAAAACAATTTACATGAATTACTGACCGATTCTGCGTTCAGGAACATTGATTTAGGTCTGGTCAGATATAATTTCATGCAGGGTATCGATAAGGTGAAGTCTGCACTTCGCGGCGTGTCATTCGGTCTTCTGAGTCCTTTCGAGACGGATGGGAAACTAGACTATCACGGCCTCGCACGGAATGCGGAACTGCTCTATGACCGGGGTGCGCGAACGTTCCTCGCCAGTGCAAACATAAGTGAATATCATGCGCTCACCCATGAGGAGCGCATACAATCAGCAGAGACCGCTGTCGAGGTCCTGCCGACCGATGCCACTGTCCTGGCAGGTGTGGGTGGCCCGGTAGAGACTGCGATCGACCTCGTCGGTGAGTACGCATCGGTCGGTGTGGATGCGATGATGATTATGCCTCCCGAGTTCACGTATTATCACGAACAGGGATTACTTGCATACTATAATGACCTGGGGAAAGCCAGCAATCAGCCCCTCGTCCCATATGTGCGGGATTTTCGACCCTCAGCTCGCTATCTAGGCGCACTGACACGCATCGATTCTGTCGTGGGAATCAAGTACGCAGTGCCGGATATGGTCTTGCTGGGTGAGGGAATCGGTCGTGGTGATGATGGGGTGGTGTGGGTCAATGGGATGGCCGAACCGTATGCAGTGAGTACATGGGCCGAAGGTGTTGAGGGCTTCTCCGCTGGTGTGAGCAATTTCCGACCTGAAATAGGTCTGGCCCTGTATGATGCACTCAATGAGCAAAACTGGAAAGTCGCCAGGCAAATAAGAGATATATGTCTTCCCTTCGATAATCTTCGCGATGCCGAGGGTGCAAACAACACCATCCAAGGTGCCATGAGCGTGCCCGTAGTCAAAGTTGGCCTCGAGGAGGCAGGGCTAATCGGTGGAAGTGTCAGAACTCCATTGCAACCCATCGACGGCGAATTAAAAGCTGCAGCGAAAGATTGTTACGCCAAACTCGATGCAGACATACAGAAACTACTCGGTTAGACTCTGTCTATTCGTAGGTATGAATACTACCGGTGGCGTTCTCTCGGATGTACTCCCAGTCATATTCAACACCCAGCCCATCACCGGAGGGAACATTGACCATCCCATCTGAGTCAATAGTATCGAGTTGGTCGGTATAACCTCCCAAATACACTGGGGGTACCGTGTTATCGCACTTTGGATGGACAAGCGCCACCTCATAATAGTTCGTGTTACGGATTGCGGCGATACACTGTCTATGGGCAGGACCAGGGGCATGAAACTCAACATCCAGACCAAATCCCTCTGCCATCCGTGCGAGCTTCATCGCACCAGTGATTCCGCCATCATACTCAGGATCGGCCCTAACGAAGTCTGTTGCCTCGTTCGCCACAAAATCTGTATGAGCCTCGAACCCACGAACATGCTCTGTCTGTAGCAATGGGGTGTCGATTAATTGCCTGAGCTTCCGATGGGCATGCTGCGATGTCCCCCCATCTCTGTAGGGATCTTCGTACCAAAAGAATCCGGCCTCATCACATGCACGTCCCATTCTGATTGCATCAGCGAATGTAGGAGGCTCGCATGCTGGGTCCAACATCAGGTCCATCTCATCTCCCACCCGGTCTCCGACGGCATGTATAGTCTCAACGGTCAGATCGACGTCTGTCCAGTCACCGCCCCAGTCATGGATCTTATACGCCCTGTAACCCATGTCGAGACACTCCTCGGCAAAGTCTGCGAATGCCTCTGGGCTATCTAAACCACCATTCATATCTCCCTGAAAGGTCGATGCATATGCAGGGTAACGTGTCCGGTATGTACCGAGAAGCTCATGAATCGGAGCTTCGTAATACTTCCCGGCGAAATCCCAGAGAGCAATGTCAATGGGTCCAAGCCCCATACGGTCATATTTACGAAGGGCTCTGTTGATGTTTGACCAGAGCTGTTCCCTCTGTAAGGGGTTCTTGCCTACGAGATAGTCCGCAAACATGTTTATTTGTGCTGCAGCAGGAGAGTTCCCTCCGACGTACTGACCGGTAATACCCACGTCGGTGTGAATCTCAATTGCGAATGTCTTGCGATGCAACTCAGCATCTGGCTCGTAACAGACACTAAATCCATTTGGACTGTATCCCACATCTTGTGTCTTATATTCAAACTCCGTAGATTCTATTCTAGTAATTTCAACCATTGTATTCAGACATTCTACCTGATATTATAAATGAGGTGATACTGCGTGCAGATTTATAAACGAATTATCGAGTCATATACTCGCCAGCCTGTGGCTCTGTTGGATCAGTGGGAATCTCGATAAGTGCTGGACCCTCTCCCAGAAGTTTCCGAGTCACCCTCTTCACTTCATCAGCGGATTCTGCACGCTCTGCATGTAATCCCATCCCCTTTGCGATCATCTGGACATCAAGTGGAGTGTCTAACCATCCATACTCATTTGTAGGTAGATCATACGAACGCTCTGCCTCTTCACTGATTATCGCGTAGTCGTTATTGTTCAGCACAACCACCATAACGTCGAGTTCTTCCGCTACCAGGGTGTGCAACTCCTCGATACACATTAGCAAACCCCCCTCACCGACAATGACTACTACGGGCTGGTCTGGATTGGCGATCTTAGCTCCGATACCAGCTGGCACCGAGACGCCCATGGATGCCCACGATCCCGGGTTGACGTAATCTCGTGGCGCATATGTCTCGAAGCTTACCAAAGTCCAGATACGAGAACCGCCGGCGTCAGTTGCTAAGATAGTTTCCCTCGGCAGCGCATCTCGGAGTGCTTGAACTGCGCTAACCGATGTCAAGGGTGCCGATTGTACTGCAGCTAAGGGGGCGATTCTCTCTAATTCGGCCGCACGAACCGCCCCTGCGCGAGAGGCACCTGATTTGTTCTGTTGAGGGATCGAACCAGTGATAGATTCCAGTGCGAGTCGTGCGTCAGCAATGATCGCGATACTTGGGGTGTATCCTACCCCCACATCACCGGGATCTACCGTGATGTGGATGATTTCATCTGGCAAATCATAGCTCCACCCTTTTGTCCAGACAGCATCGAAATCCGTCCCCACACCGATGATCAAATCACTCTCTGATAGGGCATCAATCAGTTCAGTACTTGTAGCCCCATTGAGCCGGCCGGCCATCAGTGGGTGGTCATCCGGGAAAGTTGCCTTGCCCTTGTAAGTCACAGCGACAGGTGCGTCTACAAGCTCTGCGAACTCAAGTAGGGCTGACGCAGCATCAGCTGCCCTGACCCCTCCCCCCGCGACAATCATGGGAGCCTCCGCCTGTTCCACAACCTCAACAGCGGCTTTGATTTGTGACCCAACCGGCGGGATGGGATCCGGAACCCTGCGGTCACCGGTGACGGCGAGATTTGCTTCCATGGGAACAAAATTCTTAGGGATACCTACCCTAACGGGTCCTTTCGGTGCGGTCTGCGCCTCGACTATCGCCAACTCTAGTACCGCACTGACAGATTCAGGAGTTTCAACGAGCAGATTCGACTTAACCACATTGTCATACGTGCTCGGGGGTGTCTCATGGATACCGTCACCTCCTCTGACATCGGGCTCAGTTTCGACTGCGATATGTAGCATCGGTGTACAGTCATTCAACGCGTTCTTCAATCCGTTCATAGCATTCATATCGCCGGGCCCGGGGATTACGACTGTCGCGGCCATCTCCCCGCTCGTCTCAGCGTATCCCCAGGCTTGGTGGGTAACATTAGTTTCGTGTCGAGCCATCACGAAGCGAATGTCGTCTCTTTTACTGATTGATTTATTCAATGGTAACGTCTGTTTCCCAGGGATTCCAAACACAGTCGTGATACCGTTCGAGGTTAGAGTGTCGATGATTGCGTCGTTAACTCGCATGTATGCAATGGCCCAACGGAAGCTTAAAAAGTCGACTCTTTCCGCAAATGTCCGGTTTACTCGCCTCGTGAATAATACGGCCGTATAATTGTAAGTGGGATGACAGTTTGTTATATATATTCATACTGATTAATCCTTCACATGAAGCAAAGTATAGTTATCATTGGGGCTGGAAATATGGGCCAAGGCCTTGCAATCCAGTTCGCACGTCATAATCATTCTGTACTATTGATTGATCACCGAGAGAGTAACTTGGATGAAGCAATGATGAGCATTCATGACAACCTCAGAAGATTGGCTGAGGCTGGAGCACTAGAAAATAATGTCCGGGGGGTAAGTGAGCACATCGATACGAGCACATCACAGGCATCTATTCCATCAGATGCTGCGTTGATCCTGGAATCTATACCTGAGGATATCAAGGCAAAACATGATGTTTTCAGTCAACTTGATGAGATGTTGTCGAAGGATACAATTCTCGCGAGTAACACTTCCAGTATTCCCATCACCCAAATTGCAAAGGCAGCAGTGCGGGCTCCAGAACGGGTGATTGGCTGCCATTGGTGGTATCCACCATACCTGCTCCCGCCGGTGGAAGTCACAGCCGGGAAACAAACTCAACCTGAGGTCATTAAACGAGTCTGCGATTTGCTTGAGGGGGTGAACCGATCACCTATCAAAGTGAAGCAAGATCTGCCTGGATTTGTGTGGAACAGGGTCCAAAATGCGGTAATTAGGGAATGCCTCTACTTAGCAAAGAACGATGTCGCATCTGTCGAGGATATTAATCGAGCAATTAGAGATGGTTATGCACGGCGGACCGCGGTAGTTGGTCCTTTTGAGACAATGGACATCGCAGGGCTTGAGCAGTTTGCCACGGTAGCGGAACACCTTTTTCCTGAACTCAACAACGCGGATGCGCCATCTCTGTTCGATGAGTACCTATCCGCTGGTCGGACTGGCATTGACGCACAGAAGGGCTTCCTGGAATATAGTAAAACTGCAGATGATGTGAAGGATGCGAGAGATCGCGGATTGCTAGCACTCAATGAGGTGCTCGATCACTGAATAGAATCAGTACTTTCGGTGTTCATCGACGACTGACCAATCTAGCTCTATTCCTAAACCTGGTCTATCAGGAACTGTAATACGCCCATCTTGTATTAAGGGAGTGCTCTCTGTCGACAGGTTCTCCCACCATGGGACGTCTCTTGCATGGAACTCGATGGCGAAAAAGTTCGAGACTGAGGCACCCAAATGGACGCCGGCCATCGTTGCAACGGGACTTCCTACATTGTGTGGGGTCAGAGGCACATAATAAGCCTCAGCTAAGTCAGCGATCTTTTTAGTCTCCGCGATGCCACCGGTTTTTGGGATATCTGGTGCCACAAAATCAACGGCATCGGTCTCCAGGAGGTCGCGGAATCCATGTCTTCCGTATCGGTTTTCACCCGTCAGGATGGGAACAGACACAGATTCTCGAAAGCGAGCCATCGCTTCGGTATTCTCGGGTGGGAGAGGATCTTCTAACCAGAGTGGATTGAATGGAGCGATCGCATCAGCCACTCTCTTGGCAGATTCGGCGTTAAAGTTCCAATGGAGGTCGTACGCGACCTCAGCCTCATCACCTACCTCCGCGTCAACGGCTTCGACAAGCCTTCTTTTGTGTTCTACCTCAACGTCTGTGAGGTGTCTAGCTTTTGTCTGTATCTCATGACCTGATGGGACGTCCAAATCAAATTTAATCATGTCATAGCCTTCTTGTACTGCAGTCCTTGCCTCAGCGGCATATGCTTCCGGCGTGTACATTTCATGGGTCTGCCCACCAAGTGCTGCATCTACCATCGATTCACCACCATGACAATCGGCATATATCCTAATGCTGTCGCGCATCTTACCCCCCAGTAATTGATACACAGGGAGATCAACCCACTTGCCCGTGATGTCCCAAAGGGCGAGTTCCACACCGCTAATAGCGATTGTGCCAATCCCCTGCTGTGATCCTCTACCGGATAGGCTCTCCCGCATAAGGTGGTATATTCGTTCGACATCTAGTGGATTCTCACCCTCCAATACGGGTCGCAAATAGTCCGTTATGACCTCATGCACACCCGGCGAGGGATATGCTTCTCCCAACCCTACAATGCCCTCCTCAGTGGTCACCTTGATTATAGTCCACGGGAAATTACCATCGATGACAACCGTCTCTAACTCTGAGATTGTTGGATAATCTGTGGTGCGGTCTGGTATCTTGTCATAATCTCCCCAGACAGTCCCCGCCAGCCGGCTTGCAAAATCTTGGTACACAGCCTCCAAATCACTGCGTGCGTAATTAAATTATAACACATGATTTTGGCGCAGGAATTTAATTGAAAATTTATATAGAGATTTGCGTAGCATTTTATTCCAATGAGTTATTTCCATAAAATGATGTCATCACTGGGCAAAAAGCCATCCGAAAACCCAATCTTGCACTATGTGATAATGATTGGACTGATCTTTTTACTGATTCAAGCCTTGGAAATTGCGGGTATGCACATCAGCCTGATCACAGGCACACCGATTGCGATTCTCATCGGCATCTTATACCCGAAAATCGTGCGGGAGTTGGGAATCGCGCCGACCGGATGGGAGTAGATCACTCAGCGCACCGCGATGGGATTGGCAGGTGCACCGCTGCCTCCGACAATGTGCATCGGGCCACAGGTGTACAAAAAGTCCCAACGGTCATCAGTTTCACATGCGTCGGCCAACGCATCCAAATTATGCATCTCCCCGATAGGCATACCCAAATTCCTCAAGAAAATGGGGTGGAGCGGATTACGGGTGCCGGTGGTCTCCGACAATGTCTGTTCTGCGGTGATAGTATCTGTTGCGAACAAAGACACGTCATGATCCGCGAACCAATCAACAAGTTGTTGTGAATAGCTAATGCCCGGTTCATTCAGCACCGAATCGCCGTGTTCAATGGTTGCATACTCATGATCGAACGCAGCTTTCCCCTCGTTCAGACACAGGCCCATAGCACCAGTGCGCAACAACAAGATGTCACCCGGTTCGATTGTAAGATTGGTGGAGGCTAGCACCTCGACTATCTCCTTCAACGGAATTCGTTCACCGGCACCAACATGCGATACTTTCCTGTGTCTAGCGATATCCACCAATATCCCGCGTCCCACGATTCCCACTTCGGCGATCTTGTCAATCCCACATCGGTCCAGCCCGCCTTTCGTAGTCTCCGCACTGTGACCGTTGTATAGTTCGTCTGCATACCATGCGTGCCCTAACGCATCGATATGAGTTGTGCCATGGGCGTGGGTGTGGATGACATCATCCGAGTTTTCCCACCCGCCGAATGGCTCACGATCAACTTTTTTATCATCGAAGTGCCCTTTATCTCGGGTCATGTAGTGTTCTGGTGGCGACCGAGCAGGCCAAACGGGATCACCGCCAGTGGCCCCAACAGGGAGCCCTAGAGTAAACACAGTCCCCGATTTCACACTCTCGATTCCACGAAGGATAGTCTCGGGTCGTTGCAGATTCAATGTCCCCAGTTCATCATCTGAGCCCCATCGCTCCCAATTGGAAGCCGAGGTCCTCAACAGTTCATCGATGTTATTACTCATATGATTGCATTGAGGGACCACTGTCATTGTCCGTATCGTAAATAAATTCAGTCCAAGATCCTTCACTATGCGGATATTTATCGATGACAGACAAGTCAACGTCGACACCCAGACCTGGTCCACTGGGGAGCTTCAACCGACCATCTGTGATTTCCAAGTGATTTTTGAGGATATCGAATGCTAATGGGAATGGATACATCCCTTCGATGCTTCCGGTGTTCAATATCGGGTCCCCCTCAAAGACTGGGTATTCCAGGAGACCCACTTCAGGGGCCGCAGCCACAAGATGAGCATTCGCAACAAGACCCAACCACGTCCCGAAGTTGTGCGGCACGAACTCGATTTCTGATCCACTGACAGCCTGTATCGCAGACAGACACCCAGTAAACCCGCCATGATGCCGAACATCTCCCTGGAGAAATGATATCGCCCCTGTCTCAGCAAGAGCAACAAGGCCATCTGAATCCGCTTCGCTTTCGCCTCCTGCCAGCGGGATGCCGGCTGCTCCCAATCTACGATATCCCTCGTAATCTGTGGGACTTACTGGTTCCTCAATCCAGTATGCTCCAGATTGTAGGGCGTATTCGGCAATCGAATCGACCACTTCCCTACTGTAGATGTTATCGTTGAGTTTCCACCATGTGTGCGCATCGAGCATAAACTCCATCGATTCCAACCCCGCGGCGATTGCATCGACAGTCGCTTTATCAGAAACAGGGCCAATTCCAGGACGATATTTATACCCTACGAACCCTAAATCCTCGATAGCTTGTGCCTGCGCTGCATATTCCTCGGGGGCCATGTACATACCAGCTGAAGCATACAGGGGAATTGACCTCTGAGGGACCTCATCGGTCGCTTCCGCCAGTAGTTCAGCGATAGGCGCCTCATGCTCCTTTCCGAGTAAATCATAATACGCTATGTCCATGGCCGACATCGCCTCGTTGACGATGCGATCAGGGAGGTTCGCATCCTGTATAACATCACGCACATCCATTGGTCCTTCGAGTTTGACTCCTACCACTATGTTTGCAATCTCATTGCACATCACTTCAGCAAATCCTGCCTGAGTATCCCCCTGGAAGTATTCTCGCATCGAAGACGAAGAAGCCCCGGCAGGTGCGAATCCCTGCCTTCCGTCAGCTGTCTCAACGACAACGAGCACCACATCTCGCTTTAGCAATCTCCGTTCCCCTCCTGCGAAACGTCTTGATTGGATGGGCTCAATTGGCGATGACAATGCATGAGCTTCAACCGATGTGATTTTCATAAAAATACTGGATTTGCTGATCAAATAAGTATACCAGATTATCCATTGTCAAACTCAATTTATATTGGGGGATGCTCAAGATAGCTTATGTCCACATCAAAAGGGGAGCGCATCATATCCCAAGCTACTATTGAACAATTGTCTACGGATGTCGAGATTCCGCCGATGGGATTAATCGAGCAACTTTGGGAGAGAAATCCACTTACCGGCGAGGATATCGGAGCCGCGACGGAGACCGCAGTTTCAGCGATGGATTTAGAAAATCTTCCCCTGGGGTCGGAGATTGCTGTAGGGGTAGGAAGTCGAGGAATATCGAACCTACGCCACATCGTGACAGGTGTGGTCAGGTCGCTCCAAGATAGAGGGTATGAACCCTTCGTGTTCCCTGCCATGGGAAGTCATGGTGGTGCGACATCTTCGGGGCAAGTGAGGGTTTTGGATGATTATGGGATCGCGGAAGCCAACGTAGGTTGTCCGATAAGGGCGACAATGGAGACCGAACGGATAGGAACTGGTCGGACATTTGATGTGCCAGTATATGCCGATGCGAATGCATGTTCTGCAGACGCGATCATGGTCATAAATCGGGTCAAGCCGCACACGAGTTTCACAGGGCGAGTAGAAAGTGGATTGTCAAAGATGCTCGTAATTGGAATGGGCAAACAAAGAGGTGCGAAGATGGCACATGAGTTCGCGTTAGATTGGAGTTTTCGAAAGATGATACCAGAGATTGCTAGTGTGATTATTGAAGAACTCCCCGTGATCGGGGGGGTGGCAATCGTAGAGGATCAGGAAGACGAGACTGAATCTATTGAAGGGGTCCCTGCCTCCGCTTTCCTTGACAGAGAAGCGGAATTATTGCAGCGGGCCTACGAAAACCTGCCCAGGCTCCCATTTTCCGACCTGGATGTGGTGATATTTGACCGCATGGGCAAGGACATCAGTGGTGCTGGGATGGACACAAATGTAACAGGTCGTATTTATGCGTTCAACGAACCGTCTCCAGAATCACCGAATATCCGACGCATATACACCAGGTCGCTTACTCCCGCATCCCACGGTAATGCGACTGGGATTGGGCAAGCAGAGTTCATACACCAACAGTTATTCAAGCAGGTAGATGTCACCGACACAGTAATAAACGCGGTGACTGCAGGCAGTGTGGAAAATGCCCGGATTCCAACCGTGGTTGAAACAGATTACGCTGGACTAGCAGCATGCATATCTACAGTGGGCGTGCGGTCTCTCGATGAATTGAAAATCATCAGGGCCACAGATACAGCTCACCTCCGGCGATTCTACGCCTCACCAGCTTTGGTTGAAAAGGCGTCAGACCGTGCGGATCTCCGAGTACTTCAAAATCCCGAACCAATCGAATGGAATCATGGTGACTTTGTCGCGCCGAGCCCGACGTCTCTGCACGAAGGCTGACGATAGGTGTGTCTGTGCATGCGAGTGGAGCTTCCAGGAATCTGGAAACAAGTGTGTTAATTTAGTTTGAGACGCCAACATAAGGTGTGACAATAGAAGCTACGACCGCACTGATCACGGGCGGAGCTCGTGGCATAGGATACGCAATTGCCAGAGAGTTAGCGGGTTCGGGGGTTGAAGTGACATTGATAGATGTAGACGGTACGGCGTTAGAAGAAGCCGTATCCAATCTACAAGCCAGCCGTGCACCAATATCTGGAATAAAATCGGATGTTGCTGACCCGAGGGGAATTTCGTCGGCTGTTGAGCAGGCCTATGAGGCGATGGGCAGTGTTGACATACTTGTGAACAATGCAGGTATCGCAGGGCCGACGGCACCGATTCCATCTGTGACAAGGCATGAGTTTAATCAGGTAATCGAAATCAATCTGACTGCTCCATTCGAATTCACCAAGGCGGTGATGCCTGGTATGATTGAAAATGAGTTTGGGCGCATTATTAACATCTCATCTTCTTCAGCCAAACTCAAAGTCCCAAACAGGGTTGCTTATGCGGCGAGTAAGGCGGGTTTGCTTGGGCTGACCAGGACCACTGCTATAGAGGGGGGGCCGTATAATGTGAATGCGAACGCAGTTTGTCCCGGGACTGTGATGGGCCCGCGAATGGATGCTGTGATTCAGCGTGAGGCCGAAGTGGAGGGGATTTCGGCCGATGTCATCAGAGAGAACAAGGAAGACATGAGCCCTCGAGGGGAAATGGTCCGGGCTCGTGATGTTGCTGCGCTTGTGGCATTTCTTTGTACGAGTGGTGCGGATCGTATTACCGGACAGAGTCTAAATGTCAGCGCTGGCAAGACGACTCATTGAGTCTCATTACGCGACCACCGAGACTCACGTTGGGCGTACACAGTCAATTGATCTAGCAATTGCACGTCACGTTCAGAGGTTTCACGTTTTAGGTCGATATTTTCCCATCCATACACGCCCGATTCTGTTTTGACCCCATAGCGGCCTGCTTCCACAAGATCTGTGAGAGCATCTGCTGGCTCTTGGTCGGCGTTCACCTCCGGTAGTAGTTCAGTGAGTACCTTGTGATGTATATCCAGGCCTGAAAAATCACCTTTCTCGAATACTCCCAGCAGGGGCAATCTAAAGCCGAACGTTCCCTTGATAGCTGCATCTATATCTTCGGGGGCTGCTATACCTTCCGTGAGGAGGGCCCATGCTTCGCGTGCCATCGCAGATTGAACCCGATTCCCGATATACCCCTTAATGGGTCGCTGGAGTCGCACGGGATCTTTACCACATTCCCTCAGCAGATTCATGACTCGTGCGATTGTTGTATCTGCAGTTGCGTCGGCCTGAACAACCTCTACGACGGGCACAATATGCGGTGGATGGAACCAGTGAGCGCCGACAAATCGTTCGGGGGCCTCGAGTGAAGTGCAAAGTTGATTGAGTGGCAGTGAAGAGGTGTTGCTCGCGATTATTGTGTCATCAGCCACCAAGGCCTCAATCTCATTGTAGACGGACTTCTTGATTTCAAAATCCTCTGCTACAGCCTCGAAGATGAAATCACTGGATGTAACGGCATCTCTTAATTCAGTCTCTATTATGATATTTTCGGTCAGCTCGTCCGGATCATTTACTCGGGATGCAGGATGTGAGGCTAGGGTATTCGCAGCCGTATTAATCGTCTCAGATGCCCTCTCCAGGGCCTTTACATCGATATCGAACAATCGCACGCACCCGGTAGCCGCGAGTGCAATCGCGATCCCAGAACCCATGCTGCCCGCACCGATTACGCTCACAATCGTCCTATCCCTCAATTGGGTTGCCGCACCTTTTTGACTCATATCACTCCTCATACCAAACCACTCGCCAATTCCTTGGGTGGGTACATGTGTATTCATACGAAGCTTTATACTGAATTATGATGGCATTTACGATATATGTCAGTGCGAACTTCTGTGGAAGTAGATACGGCTCCAACTAATATCACCCGGACAATTATATTCCTGTCTCTGATCCTGTGGAGCTTGGCGATTTACTATGCTTATTTTCTGTCAATCACACGAGCAAAGTATGCTGCAGCGCTGTTTGGTCTGGCGTATGTCATCTACATTTTGGATGAGATTGGTGATGCGTATGTAGAAAGTGATTGGGCGGATATCATTCTAATGAGTACGGTGCTAATCACGGTTGTCACAACGATTCTGTACCTATTGGTTAATTTCGAAACACTGCTTTATGTACGCACCGGGACAGCTTATCATTCAGAATATGTCTTGGCGCTTGCCTTCACACTATCCCTTTTCTACATGATCTACCGGGCATTCGGTATGGCGTTCCTCGGGGTCATCTTTGGGGGTGCATTGTATGCATGGGGCGGTGCTTCTTTGCCAGGAATAATGGGACATGGCGGGCTGACACTCACACGAATCCTCAATGTGTTCGTGATGGATTTTGATGGATTCTTTGGGTCGATAGTTGGTATTGTGGCAGCTTGGGTCGCATTGTTCCTACTATATGCGGGGTTGCTAAACGGATACGGTGCGTTCGATTACATCATGCGGATTGCGTTCCGGGCGTCAGAGTATGTCGAGTCTGGTATCGCTCAATCTGCGGTGGTTTCATCTCTGGCAATAGGGTCTATCAACGGATCTCAAGTAGCAAACGCGGCAATGACGGGGTCAGTGACTATACCATTGATGAAGCAGGCTGGGATGCGATCAGACACAGCAGGTGGAGTAGAAGCCGTTGCATCGTCTGGTGGACAAATCATGCCGCCGGTGATGGGCGCGGCTGCCTTCATTATGGCATCTATTCTTGGTATCACTTACATTCAGGTGGTGATTGCGGGAATCGTACCCGCCTTAGTGTTCTACATCGCGGTCGCGATTGCAGTTCACTATTCGGCTATCGGGCAGAATATCGACAGTGGATATGATGCGCGCGCGGAGGCTGAAATTGGTGAGAAGAATTCGCGAGGGGCATTTCTGCTGGAAACAGCGAAACTTGCCATACCGTTTGGAATCTTGATATTCCTTCTTGGCGTACTTCAATGGACCGTGATGTCATCAGCACTGTATACAGCGATCGCGATGGCAATTACTGGGACCACATTTCCTGTGTTTGAACGGGCCTTCGGATACTCAGATGCATCTTATGTGGTGGGCATATCACAAACGTTGGACGGATTAGTTTATGGCGCTAAGGTTTTTGCACCAATAGCGGTAATTGTCGCTGCAATCAATGGAATTGTTGATGTGTTGATAACGACTGGAGTGCCAGGGAAACTAGCTCTAGCCCTGATGGAGCTGAGTGGTGGTGTGTTAATCATCGCCCTTCTGCTGGCGATGCTAATTTGTATCATCCTGGGGATGGGTATGCCTACTGTGGCAGCTTACACTATTGTCGCATTGCTCGTAGCACCGACACTGATCGAAAACTTCGAGTTGCAGCGGATCACAGTGCATTACTTTGTGTTGTACGCAGCAATTCTATCTGGAATCACCCCCCCAATCGCGATTGCTGTGGTGGTCACAACGGGGATCGCACAGTCGAACTTTTGGTCGACAGCAAAAGAGGCAATCAAAATTTCTGCGCCTCTTTTCGTCCTGCCATTCGCGTTCATTTACAATCCAGAGGTACTCGTGGGCGCACTCAGTTTCCAAAAAATCGCCGCGTCAGTGATTCTTCTCCTCGGGGCAACTGCCATGGTACATGGTCTTACCTATCATAAGCAGATATCATCAAACTGGGTGGTAAATAATGCTGTCCGGGCAATGTTTGTGATATTGGGAGTCCTGATCATGGCCAGTCCGTCTACAAGTACGAAATTTATTGCCTTGATCATATCAGTTGTACTGTACTCAATCCAGGCCAGACGAGATTCTGATAAGAAGTTTGTCCAATCCGCCACCCGACTGACGGAAACGGATTAATAAGAGAGCACTTTTGTAATGCCCCTGTAGTAAACGTGCAATAATATTTCATTTATATCTATCCGGACATAGTTATAAAGGCAAATGTATGGGGGTGCACACGCTACTAATTGGAATAACAACCATTTCGATTAAACAATTCAAATATGTAATGTATCAACGCGGTCACAAGTCAATTGTATATTGCATTATTTAGTCGTTGGCGGCCACGTGACCGCATTATTACTTCAATGAATCAAACGTTCGAATTGACAGGAGATCTGTATAATTATAATAATTCTGAATTATTCATGTGTGGGAAATAAAGAACGCTGGCTCGGTTGAAATCCTATTGTTCAGATATAAAATCATGTGAAACAGCTGGTCGGTGAAGGCTACGGGGTTATCGAGGTCAATTTACAACGCCGATTCTTAGAACCGTTCTGCTTGACAACAGTCTTATTTAGAATCTCATTAGCAGCATCCATTCGGATGGTGTCGGAAATGCAATACTTCGCGCCGACGCGTGGCTCTGGCATCTATCCAACGTCACCGTTGGTGTCGTTGTCTTTCTTGCGACGGTCCTGTAAACTCCGCCGGGGGCCTACTAAATGATTTTGATCATAACCAGTGTGGACCCATTCTACATCGTTGCATCCTTTTCTTTACTGTACACCTGCTGGCTTGGGCTTGATTTGTGGCGGTGGTACGAGGACAACGAGATACTGTGATTCGGTAGTCTACAATCTAAGCTTGAGTAGTAGGTGATGCCTCCATATTGAGCGATTTATGGGTCTTCTGTATTGACCGCTCAAAGTGACCTATCTACATTATGAACGAGACAGGCGATAGTGAGTTCACGGAACTGTTTCCACCACCGTCGATATCGGACGAACGCACCGTACTTTCGCTTGAGCGTTGAGTTGACTGTCTCGGACTGACTTCGTCGCCCGTAGAGGTCAGCGTCTAAGGTTGGCTTACATGCCTTGTGGAGCGATGTGAACTCCCGATGCTTGATTAGTGGGCGAACCTCATGTTGACGGACAAGATACCTGATTTTCTGATCGTCGTACCCTTTGTCACCGAGCAGATTCTCAATATTTTCGGGATTGCGCTTGATCAACGACGGGGCGATCTGGCTATCGTGTTTCCGTCTCGTCGTTACGTGTAAATCGATAATCGCGTTTACCTCCGTATTGGCCAAAAGCGTCACTATCAGCTGTTGAATCGTGAGTTCGGCTCCTTTCGTGTAGTGTATCGAGGCGTGACTGGGGTCAAACCCTGAGCATCAACTCCAACAACACCGTTTGTCGGAAGTAGCATCGCTGAGAGAGTCAATACGACACGCCACACAGCCATATCAAGCCGATTGAACGCCTTTCAGAGCGTTGGTGGCGTAGGTAGTTCGGCTAATCCAAGATTTCGACGAATGCGTGGCATCTCAATCAGCTCGTCATGTAGACCACGAGTGGTCGTGTTCTCCCGGACTTTGAGACACAGCATAACAACGTGTTGCGGGAGTGTATAGCGGTGTTTAGAGAACTTCGAGGAGTATCGAGAGACGGCTCGACGTGCCAGATGGATCGCTTTCATAGTAAACCGGAGAATCTGCGACTTTGGGAGGGCTTTCATCTTATAGAATTACAGGACGAACATGTACTCTCTGAGGATTTCAACAAAGCCGGGACACTGGATGTTGAACGACCTCAAAGTGCTGGTATCCATCGATGCGCAGCCCTGTATAGGTAAGCCGCCTGATTTCTCGTTAAGTCATTACAGCCTGTACGCACCCTGCCACACCCCAGGGGAACCGGCTGGCTTGCGCATCAACCGTTGATTAGTCCAAACTGTCCTATAACCCACATTGAATCACAATGTTCGATTGACACAAGTTCGTAAAAATTTTGAAACCATCTGTGGTTTAATTTCTCAGTCTGCATTGATTATGTTCCGATTTTATACCTATCAAATCCGATGGAAGTAGATCGACGCATCAATTCAAGAAATCCATTGCCTATCAGAATCGACTCTTAGACCCAACATACGAAATTGAACGATCGTGAACCTATAATGCTGTCGTATCTTTTCATATGCTCGTTTAATCAAGTTTCGCAAGAAATTATGATGTCGCCTTGTATCGTTGCCCAATAAATTGAAATGAAAATTAATAGATTATACCGATGAGCGATTTTATTTGAATCGAAACTTCTAATCATCGATTCTATTGATTTAACAGCACCAGAATAAGCATCACCAGGCGTATCCAATGGGATATTACCAGGTCGGTGTTCCATCTTTCAGCTTCAGGATTAAGCAGTAAAGATTCAGAGAAATCTTATAAGTTCGAGAGCATTCACAAAAGCGAAAATGATCAAATAAAAGCGGCGTGGCAATAATAAATATTTGCGTATATACTATTCGCCGCGCTCGAGATCATCCCGCCACACCCCAACGTCCTCGTAGAAATCCGCAGCGCCAGGGTGCACGGGTGGGAGGTCTCCTCCTTCCAATGAGACTGTGAAGTATTCCGGGTTCTCTCCGTAAGGGAAGAAAGCAGGCTGTCCTTCTTGGACAGCCTCGTAGTGATCATGAGCAGTCTGCAACATTTCATACACAGCATCTGCAGGAACATCAGGTGAAATGTAGTACTGGAACAGGATCTGATAGCCTTGGATCGGTCCACCCACATCCTGAGTGAAACCGTACGCATCCTTTGAATAGTATGGTACTAATGGAGATGATTCAAACACATTGCGGAATGATTCACTCACTTCCACGGTATGGAGATCTGTCGTTGCATCGACCTCAGCAAACCATGATGGTAAGTTGACTTCGTTCGCACCATACGCTAAGATTGCGTCGATGCGCCCTTCTTGGACCGCACCAGCCACGTCTGCCGTGTCAATGTTAACGACATTCTCCGTTAATTGTTCTTTGAGCTCTGGATCCTCATCCATAACCTCCATGAACATCGCTCTAGTCCCCCAGCCTGGCTGCAATAAGTAAACATTCTTACCAAGCATATCATCTGTTGTTTCGATTCCAGTGCCATCGAGCGCTACGAAGAAATCGTCGCGTGCGAAATAGCTAAAACCTTGATAGGGAACTTCATACGTCTGCTCGAAGGGATCTGCACCTGCCATCGCTTTTCGGACTATGTAGTTCGTTAAGCCATAGCCTTCCAGACTACCTTCGCCATACTGTCTGATACTTGCGGGATCGCCCCCTGTAGTCTGTGTGTTCCACCGGACTCTGTCAGACTCCTGTCTGAGCACCCTTTGGAAAGCCTGGGATGTCTGAAAAACGGTCGAACCAGATGTCGAAGAGCCGATTCGCATATCAACGGTTTCTGCTGCTCCGCCGTCTTCGGTGGTGTCTTCGTCAGATTCTCCCCCCGTGCAACCCGCGAGGCCAATTACACCAGCCCCCGCTGTTGCCTGGATAAATCGCCGTCTGGATGGGTATTTTCCTCTCATTCCAGTTGTAATGATTAAACACTCTATAATAAACTTAACCTAATAGAACAACCATTTTCCCACTTCCAGCCGTAATTCAAAATTCGAATAAGACCAGATCAAACATGACTGCACCGATGAAATAGATCAACATTGCCACAATGATAATAGCAAAGACGATTTTCGCCAAGCCGCTGCTTCGGGGATTAACAAACCTATTCCAAGTATTCGATATCGCGGTTACAAGCCTAGTGAAGCGAGAAATCCACTGCCGGGACTGGTTAGGCATATGCGACAACTGTCAGGGTTACAATTTATAGTTTTATTTTTTTCAACCCCCACACTTAAAATATTCAGCTTGACAATAGCCTATAAATTCATGAATCATACAGTTCACGATCTCGAGACTGTTTACAATCCATCGCGAGAGATTGTCGATAACGCAAATATTACTGAGTTCATGAGAACCTACGGTTTCGATACATACGATGATTTGAGGAGGTATTCGAGAACAAATCTAGAGTGGTTCTGGGATACCGTCGTGAAGGATCTGAATATTGAGTTTTCGAAACCTTACAGTGCTGTAAGAGATACCACGGAGGGTCCAGAATTTACTGAGTGGTACGTTGACGGAGAACTAAACATTGCATCAAATGTCATCGACCGATATGGAAAACCCAACGGGCGAACGCCTGAGGCTGTAGCTTGTATCTGGGAGGCCGAAGACGGAGAGCGTACCAAACATACTTTCTCCGAAATATACACAGAAGCTAATCAGGTGGCCAACGCTCTGTCTAATCTGGGTATTTCACCGGGGGACCGAGTAGGCTTGTTCATGCCGATGGTTCCTGAGGTAGTTTCAGCATTATACGGTTGTTTCAAATCTGGTGCTGTGGCAGTACCAATATTCTCTGGGTTTGGAGTGAATGCCACCGCAACCCGACTCTCGGATGCTGAATGTACAGTGGTTATTGCAGGCGATGTTGCTTTTCGACGGGGTGAAATGCTAGAGATAGGCAAAACTTTGAACAAAGCTGTCGACAAGGCCGAGACAGTAGAACATGTGATTTTGCTTGAAAGGAATCAAACCGATATCGAATGGTCTGTCGAAAGCATTCACTTCTGGGATCCTGTTGTAAAAGAAGCTTCAGAGACTTTCCAGACTCTTTCACTCCCTTCAGAACATCCATCGATGTTGCTTTATTCCTCCGGGACGACCGGGAAACCCAAGGGAATCATCCAAGGGCACGCGGGAGCCCTCGTACAACCAGCAAAAGAGATTTACTTCAATTTCGATCGTCAAGAGGGAGACATTTTCTTTTGGCTTTCTGATATCGGTTGGATGATGGGGCCTTGGACGCTCATAGGGAATCATGCTTTCGGGGGGACAGTCCTCATTTATGAAGGGGCACCTGATTATCCCACCTCAAATCGTCTTTTAGACATCGTCGATTACCATGGTGTCACGGTGTTCGGTATCTCTCCCACTGCTATCAGATCGTTGAGACTGGAGGGGGATGAGTGGATTAATGAATGCGATTTGTCATCGTTACGTATCTTGGGTTCGACCGGCGAACCCTGGGACGTGGAATCTTGGATGTGGTTTTTCGAGAAGGTGGGGGGAGGGGAATTGCCGATAATAAATATATCAGGTGGGACTGAAATCATGGGATGTTTCCTCGCACCCTCGCCGTTGGATTCACTCAAACCAACCACTTTGGGTGGTCCTGGGCTGGGGATGGCTGTGAATATCGTGGATAGTGAGGGGGTTTCAGTCAACGAGCCTTTGAAGCGAGGCTATCTTGTCTCCACCGCGTCATGTCCCTCTATGACACAATCACTCTGGTCAGGCGATGAGCGGTATCTCAATGAGTACTGGTCCACTTGGGACGGGATGTGGGATCATGGTGACTGGGCCATGGTCGATCAGGATGGAATGTGGTACTTGGAAGGTCGAGCCGATGAAGCTCTCAACATCGCTGGACGCAAAGTCGGACCTGCAGAGATTGAGGGCGTGCTCATGGATCATGATGCGGTGAACCAAGCGGCTGTAGTCGGAGTGGACGATCCAACTACTGGCAAAGCGGCGGTTGCATTTGTGATCCCCGAAGTAAATGTTGAACCAGAAGAATCGCTCAGTGATGAGCTGAATGAGCGTGTTTCCCAGATGCACGGACCGCCATTTCGCCCCCGAGAAATCATATATGTTGATGCTTTCCCAAAAACGCAGTCCGGAAAGATTCTGAGACGCGTTATGTCCGAACTATACGATGATTCTGATGTGGGCGATTTAGATTCCATTCAGAATCCTGAGGCCTTAGATGCGATTCGGAAAATCGTCTGATTCACTTGTAAATCTCGTGATACGTCGGCACCGTCGGCAGCCGGTCGATCACCGCACGGATGAGTGAGCGCTCGGCCCCATCTCGGCGCCGCCACCAGCCGATGGAGCTGCCCATCGCCACGAGTGCGAGTGCGGCGACCGGCACCCCCGTCATCACCGTCAGCG
>Ga0102927_1000001_pt1 | contig 63657 bp, 108 predicted proteins | sample SalPon1_A_H2O_MG_FD_78208 | JGI IMG/M metagenome (GOLD analysis project Ga0102927, IMG submission 78208) | Salt pond water microbial communities from South San Francisco under conditions of wetland restoration - Salt Pond MetaG R1_A_H2O_MG | ecosystem: Environmental > Aquatic > Non-marine... | reverse complement strand
TAGCTTGGCTTTCTGTCTTAATTCTTTAGTTGATAATGTTGATATACCGTTAGCTGCCATCAGTTGCCTCCAAACACTCTGCCGTGCTCACCTCGTATATCAGCTGGATGTTTGGGCTCTTGCCAGCCGCCTCCTGCACGTGTGGTAACAACTGTGATATCACTGACACGTTCATCTGGTTCGTTTGCATAACCAGAGTCGGTGTTACAGCCCTGTAGATCATCTATTTGATTCTTTCTGCGAGTTTCGTCATCGTAGTAAGATGACTCCGCGTCTGTGCTCTTGTGTTCTACCTTGTCGATCAAGTCTAGAATGTCGCGGATAATTTCTGTGGCACGCATCTAATTCTCCTGTCTACATATTTATAATGTAAATACATGTATGATAGATAAGAAACCTGTTCAACATCTCATTGATCAATTAAAAGAAAATGGGAAGTATAGAGTTTTTAACGATATTATTCGAGAGCGTGGCGATTTCCCCAATGCACTTTGGTATGGTCCTTACAATATCAAAAACATTGTTAATTGGTGCAGTAACGACTATCTAGGCATGGGGCAACACAAGATTGTTATAGATGCCATGCACACTGCGCTGAATCAAACCGGCTCTGGCAGCGGAGGAACGCGGAACATAGGCGGGACTTCGCACTATCATGTCGCGCTAGAGCACGAACTAGCAACACTGCATCAAAAGCAGAGCGCACTGTTGTTTACAAGCGCCTATGTAGCAAACGAATGGAGCCTGATTGCGCTTGCAAAAATAATACCAAACATAGAATACATATCTGATTCAAAGAATCACAACTCAATGATTATGGGCATACGCCATTCAGGCGCACCCAAACAGGTTTTTGAACACAACAACCTAGAGGATCTAGAAAGCCGTGTTGCTAATTCTAGACTCAGCGGCAACACGCCTTGTATTGTGTTCGAAAGTGTATACAGCATGGACGGTGATGTTTCGCCTATGCAAGAGATCTGTGATATTGCTGACCGTTATGAAGCCATTACGTATATAGACGAAGTTCACGCTGTTGGTCTGTATGGTGAGACCGGCGGAGGTTGGACTGAAAAACTGGGGCTACAATCCCGTGTTGACATAGTCAACGGAACCCTGGGGAAGGCATTTGGCGTCCAAGGAGGATATATCGCCGCGGACAGCGATGTCACAGATGCTATTCGACTGGTTAGTGCAGGATTTATTTTCACTACTTCAATGAGTCCTGTTACCTGCGCCGGCGCAATGGCATCTGTCAAATGGTTAAAGCAAAACAACTATATTAGGGAACAGCATCAAGAAAGAGCGCAACGTCTAAAAGAACTGCTACAGCAGGCGGAATTGCCTGTAATGAACAGTGCAACGCATATTGTGCCTGTAATGGTAGGCAATGCCAAACGATGCAAAGCAATGAGTGACGAGTTACTGAACGAGCATAACATCTATGTTCAGCCTATTAATTCGCCAACTGTTGATGTGGGAACAGAACGATTGAGATTTGCTCCGACGCCGTTTCATTCTGACTCAATGATGAGCGAACTGGTTTGCGCACTTCAATCGGTGTTCAAATCTTGATATTTTTATCTACCGATAATTGTTTTAATTTTTTGTGTGGTCGAATAACCTTCTAGCCTCTCAAAATATTCTATGTTCTTACAATGCTGAGCACCAACAATACGTTTACTTTTGTATTCGATTCCGATTACCAATCTATCTGGTTGGTAGGCTTCGTAGATTTGTTCTAGCTCTCGTTCATTATCAAAGATACGAACTTCGTCGATGCCTTTGATGTTTTCTAAAAGTGCTTTTCTTTCTTCTTGACTGTTAGCAGGCCTGCTGTTTCCTTTAAGTTCTTTTACTCTACGATCACTGTCAATGCATACCAGCAGATAGTTACTGTCTTTTCTTGCATACCCGATCAGTGCAAGATGACCTCTGTGCAGAATATCAAAAGTACCGTTAATTGCTGTCTTGGTCATTTTGTGTTTGGCTGTCTCCGGGAAAAATTCTATAGTTGTCTTCAACTGAATCTGGAGTGCTAACTTCAAAAATAACAGAGTTAGGAACCAGTGCTTCTAATTGATGCGGCACCATCGGCGGATTGCGCCAGATATCACCTTCCTTTAGGGTCTGTTCATGGGTGCTGCCGTCTTCTAGGTTCATTAATGTGAGTTTGAAACTGCCTGCATTTACAAACCAACTTTCGTCTTTTTCTTTGTGAAAGTGCATTGAAAACTTTGCACCTGCACGATCGAATACTAGAAGTTTTCCGCAGTAACTATCAGTAGTAGCCCAAATAATTTCATAGCCCCAACCTTTGTCTACTTTTCCTGATTGGCGTTCACTCACTAGCGCGACTCCTTGATTTCGTCTACTAAACCATAATCAAGAGCTTCTTGCGCACTCATAAACTTGTCTCGCTCCATGTCTTCGCGCAGTTCTTCGTAGGTTTTGCCTTTTGAATTATGTTTAACGTACACTTCAGTAAGGTACTTTTTAATTTTGATTATCTCTTCTGCATGAATCTCGATATCTGTGGCTTGACCGCTGGCACCTCCAGACGGCTGATGAATCATGTGCCGAGCGCTGGGCAACATGTATCGTTTGCCTGCCGCACCTGCCTGTGCCAACAAAGAACCCATAGAACAAGCCTGTCCCATGACATAGGTTGCAACATCCGGTTTGATAAACTGCATGGTATCGTAGATTGACATGCCTGCTGTTACTACTCCGCCCGGGCTATTGATAAACAAATTAATATCTTTGTCTGGGTTTTCGCTTTCAAGAAACAGCAATTGCGACACGATCAAATTGGCCATGTTGTCTTCTACTGGTCCATTCAACATCACAATGCGCTCTTTCATCAAGCGACTGTAAATGTCGTAACTGCGTTCGCCTTTGCTGGTCTGCTCGACTACCATTGGAATAAGATTCATTAGTTTCTCCGTTGTGTTCTAAAGTTATATTATAGCGGTTGCAAAAAAATTGTCAATCGTTATATAATTGTAGTCTTATGTAAAGTAAATACTCTAGTAGGAACAAAATGTCAACTCTCGTACTAAACGCAGATGCACAACCGACAAACTATCTCCCGCTGTCTGTTATTGACTGGCAGGAGGCCATACGCTATATGGTTTCTGAGCGTGCTAGAGTTGTAACCTTCTATGAAGATTGGGTTGTGAGCTCTCCCAGCTGGGAAACTCCCGTTCCTGCTGTAATTATGCTCAGCGAGTATCAAAAACCAAAGAAATCGGTAAGATTATCTAAGCGTAATGTTTATCTACGCGATGAATACCAATGTCAATACTGTAGTGAGATTGTAAACGAAAAAACTGCCAGTATCGATCACGTGTTGCCTATTTCTAAAGGCGGAAAGAATCGCTGGGACAATCTTACCACGGCCTGTAGAACCTGCAACAGCAACAAAAGCTCTAAGCTGATCAAGCCCAAGAACACACCTTACAAACCCGACTATTGGGAATTGGTTGCTAAACGCAAGGCACGAGGCTACGCAGTTCTCCATCACAGTTGGAACGAGTTTTTAGGTTGACAGCATTGCTTTTTGTGCTATAATTTGGATATAGCAATTAGGAGCGTAGCAATGCGAACCCAACCCATGTGGTACATTCACAATCTAGAAACCCATAACAGTCGACTAAACAAGGAAGCTATCCTCGAATCGGCTGTAGATGACAACGTGCCAGAGTTTTTTGAAGGTCTTCGCATGGCATTAGACCCGCTGGTAACGTTTGGCGTTAAAGAAATTCCCGCGAAACACGACACAGAAGGCCAGGGGTTGAGTTGGGATAACTTTGTTGTAATGGCAGATAAATTGCAGTCTCGCGAGCTTACAGGCCACGCCGCACGTGATGCAATTGTAATACAAATGAATGTTGCTACACCGGAACAGTGGAACGATTGGTATCGCAGAATCTTACAAAAAGATCTGAAGTGTGGTGTAAGCGAAAAAACGATCAACAAAGTCGTCAAACGCAAGGGACGGCCTGAACTAGCCGTCCCTGTTTTCGAGTGCATGTTGGCACACGATGGCGCAAATCACGAAAAGAAAATTGCAGGACGCAAGATTCTAGAGCCCAAACTAGATGGTGTTCGCTGTGTTACAGTAATCGATTACGAAAAAAGATTGGTTCAGCAGTTTACCCGCAATGGCAAATTGCTCACAAACTTTGGCCACATTACATCAGGACTAGAAAAGGTTATAGACGAGTTTGGAAGATCCTATGTAATTGATGGCGAGATCATGAGCAACAACTTTCAAGACCTTATGAAGCAGATTCATCGCAAGAAAGATGTTCATGCAGAAGATGCTGTGCTACATGCGTTTGACATTTTGCCTTTGAGTGAATTTCAGTCGGGCAAGAGCGTGATGGCACAGCGCAAGCGTTCAAACTTTCTCAACACATTCCGTGGTGTGTTTGAAGACGCAGGTTCAGTTAAAATTGTGACTTGGGACGAAGCTGATCTCGATACAAAGGAAGGCAAAGCCAAATTGCATGAATACAATCAGTGGGCCGTCGACAACGACTTCGAAGGCATTATGATCAAAGATCCACAGGCACTCTACGAGTGCAAGCGAAGCACTAGCTGGCTAAAGATCAAACCTTTTATTGAAGTCACACTAGAAGTAGTCGACTACGAAGAAGGCACAGGACGCAACGAAGGACGCTTGGGTGCAGTTATTTGTGAAGGAACAGATGATGGAAAACAAATTCGAGTTAATGTTGGCAGTGGCTTTACGGATGCTGATCGCGATAGCTATTGGAACAGTCGTGATAGTCTTGTTGGCAACCTCATAGAAGTGAGAGCCGATGCTGTAACACAGAATCAAGACGGTACTTATAGCTTAAGATTTCCTCGATTCAAAACTTTCCGCGGATTTGAGACAGGCGAGAAGATATAATAGTTAAGAAGCGATAATATTATTTTCACTCACTTGGAGTTAACGATGTTTGGACTATTTAAAAAGAAAGAACCCGAAGAAGCAATTCAATACTATACTGTAGACTTTGACAAGATCGAAACACTGGAAGAACTTAGAGAAGTAGTGCGAGGTCTTGTTTCTGCTATCTCTCCGGTCCCGCGTTCAAAATTACGTGTGCCAGAAGATAGGCTTGAAAACTACCCTGTGTTGAAGAAAATTGTAGTCAAAGAAGAGACTAAATGAATATCTATTAGTATATGAAAGATTACACTAGACAATTCCCAATGGGTTGCGGCAAAAATTACACTGTTATCGACGTTTCGCACTGTAGAGAGCGGCTGAGATCAGTTGAGCATAAAATGCTAGAATGGCTTGAGTATTATGATGATCAAAGTTGGTTTGCTTGGGAGCGGCCCGCCGATAAGATGATATTTGAAGACAAAAAAATTGCAACAATATTCGCTTTAAGATGGACATAACGTAGTAGGCATCTTAATTTTAACTTAACGGAGTAAAATATGTTTGGAGCAATGCTAAAATCATTTAAACGTGTTAAACACGAACCAGCAAGGCCAACGATTTCAGACTATGAAAGAAATCTACTTGAAATCTGGGAAAGTCTTGACAGCGAACTCAAGGCATTTGCAAAGTCCGACAGGCCACATATCGCTCCTCGTGGTAATAAAATTCGCTTTAATGAAAAAGGAATGGCTGAGTTGGTTAGACAACTGGATGAGATTGGGTACGAAATCCGTAAAAAGAAGGGAAATCGTAGTCAAAGAAGAAATTAAATGAATGTTATACTAGAATGAGTCATCTAAACATAAAGTGCTAAAAACCAAAAGAAGAAAGCAGATTTTTTTGTCAAACACATGATGGATTTAATTAATCTATTTAAATAAATGATAGTTTGTAAGGATTCACTTTTTGAAAATTAAAAAAACAATATTAGATAGAATAGAATCAAAATTTTCTAACACATATGAATTACAACAGCGTTATAGAGCGCATCCCTGCTATTCTCTAATAGAAATTAAAAACTTTCTTCCTGTTGAAATAACACGAAAACTAGCCAAAGAACTAGACTATATCCCTCTTTCAGAATGTAGGAATTTTACTCGCCGCGGCTCTAACATATATGAATATAACAAGTTAGACGATACTCCAGTTGCTGACGAACTCGTACATGCCCTACATAGTTCTCAATTTATTAGCTGGTTGCAACAAGTAACTGATACTGTCGATATTATTCCAGATCCGCATCTAATCGGAGCAGGATATTCTAAAGCTTATAAAGGCGATAGTCTAAAGGTACATACAGATTTTTACTGGAACGACGAACTAAGATTGCACAGAAGATTGAATACTATTATCTTTCTCAATGAAAATTGGAAGGATGAGTACGGCGGACATTTAGAATTTTGGGACACAGAAAACGAAAACATGCTGTCTAAGATAAAGCCTGACGCTGGTAATTTACTAATTTGGAGCTATCATAACCTTGCCTATCACGGTTATCCAGAGCCTATGCATTGTCCAAAAAATGAGCCTAGACGCAATTTTAGACTTTTCTATTATGTTAGCAATGCAAAACCAGATGACAAACATCCGCCTCATAGAAGTTTATATTGGTTTGACAAAAACACAAAAACCCCTTATGACGCATCCTGGAAAGAAAGATGAAGACGCTGCATATAGATTTACCCAACTTTAATTTTAAAAATCTTAACTGGCTTGCACACGACAATGTTAGTTCGCAAGGTCGTGATGCAAAGTTCGAAGAACAAAACAGAAAATATATCGAAGCAGGTTTTACAGAATATAATTCTTTTTATTATCAAGCGTTTGATATAACAGAAGAAATTACACAATTTGCACATGATCTTTTTCCTCGTTGTTCTATTTCTGTAATGTGTCAACCTCCAGGACAAACTCTGCCCAGTCACGAAGATACTTTTTATAAATTTTCGAAGCTCAACGATGTTGACCCGTACAAGTGTGTAAGAGTAAATATATTTCTAGAAGATTGGCAGAGTGGACACTATTTTGAAATAAACGATACTCCTGTAGTACCGTGGGAGAGAGGGGATGCAGTTGTTATCTATAGAGACGAATTACATCTAAGCGGCAACATGGGTATGACCGAAAAATACACTATGCAAATAACTGGAGTTGAAAGTGAACTTAAGAGGTGCTAAACCCGTACAAGATCCTGCAATTAAGACATTTATTTCGCATCTCGAGCCTTCGCACGATTTATACAACGAAGATATACAGGAACAGTTTATAGAAAAGTTTTTCAAATGGATTAATTCTAGCGAATTAAATTCTCTAAAGGGTTTAGAAACATTTATAAACCGTAAGCTTACAGCAGGAACAGCCCAAACATTTGACCATTTTTATTGGGCAAACAAAACAAGAAGATTTAGATTCTATAAAGGCGAATTTATGTATCACTCTGCCTGTTTAAAAAATGGCGGAGAATTTGAATATATCGAAAATGCCGACCTAGATGTAAACGATGCGGTAATTGTTTCTGTACCTTTTTCGGATTGGGGTACACAAAGACCTATGCAGAATTTACTAGAAACTTGTGATAGTCTTGATATTCCAGTACTATTAGATTTTGCATATTATCCTTGTGCTAAAAATATCAGTATCGATCTAGCAAAACACAAATCAATCAATACTGTGGCCTTTTCTATATCAAAAGCCTTTGCTGGAGCAGAGTTTTTACGAGTAGGCATGCGTTTACAAAAACAGGATCGAGACGACGGCATAGATGTTTTTAATTCTGTAGAAATGGTGAGTAGAGTCGGTATTTCTATAGCCTACCAGTTGATATCAGAATTTTCAGTAGATCATAATTGGCACACATACAAAGACGTTTATAAAGGAGTGTGCGAAGAATTAGAACTAGAACCTACAGATTGCGTAATGTTTGGCCTCGGCGGAGATCGATATCAAGAATACAATAGAGGAGGTTCTGTGAATAGAGTTTGTGTATCAGATATAATCGGAGAAAAATTGAATGGCAGTAGTTAATAGTCACAATGACTGGGATCCCCTTGAAGAAATATTTGTAGGGGTTGCTGATCATGCTAGAATTCCTACCGTAGACCAATCTACCCACAGTTTCGGATTCGCTGATTGCACCCATGACGAGATTAAAGACCTAGAAGGTCCGTCACCGCAATGGGTTATAGACGAAGCAAATGAAGACCTCGACCGTCTATCAGACGATCTGCGCAAACTAGGAGTTACTGTACGCAGACCAGAAGCAATTGATCACTCAAAGTCATTTAAATCTCCAGACTGGGAAACAACCGGCTGGTATACCTATTGCCCTCGAGATTTACTGCTACCTTTGGACAACCTAATTATCGATTGTCCAGGAGCAATGAGAGCTAGACAGTATGAAACTCTTGCATATAGAGATTTCTTGTATGAAGTTGTAGACGGTGGCGGAGAATGGTTAGCTGCACCTCGTCCTCGCTTGCTTGACGAAAGCTATCAGCTAGATGATCTTTCTCAACCTACTCTTACAAACAAAGAGATTGTGTTCGATGCTCCTAATGTAGTTAGGTTAGGCAAAGACTTAATCTATCAAGTTTCTAATTCAGGTAACTTATGGGGTTATAAATGGCTTAAGAGTGTTTTACAGCCGAGAGGTTATAAAATACACCTAGCAGAAAAGTTTTATTCCTACTCTCATTTTGACTCTACAGTGATACCGCTTCGTCCTGGACTGGTGTTGTTTAATGGTGATAGATGTACACCCGATTGGTATCCTCCGATTTTTAAAGACTGGGACAAAATCTTTATTCCGGGCGACAAAGTAGTTGATATCGGAAGCAATTTAGAAGGCAATGTTTCTCCTTGCTCTAAGTATATCGGACTTAATATGCTCAGTGTAAACGAAGACTGTGTTATTATCGATGAAAATCAAGAATATGTTCGCAAGGAACTTGATAAATGGGGTATAGAATCTATTGGACTTCCTATGCGCCAAGCAAGAACGCTGTCGGGCGGATTTCACTGTGTAACCCTTGACACAAAGCGTAAAGGAAAATTGGAAGACTATTTTGCGTGACAGAGATCGAGGACACTGGATACCAAATTTAGAATGGATGATTACAACATCCTGTGACCTTGCCTGTTCGGGTTGCGATCGATTTATCGATTTCGGACATAATTGGACAGAAAGTTTTGAAGATATAAAGACCAATATGGCATTTTGGAGCCAGCACCTTGAACCAGATAACCTAACAATAATTGGCGGAGAACCGTTAATTCATCCTCGCATAGCAGATATTTGTAAAGTTGCTAGAGAAAATTTTGATCATGCACAAATTGAAATTTTTACTAACGGATTATTGCTTCCTAAACGTCCAAAGCTAATAGACAGATTATTAAAGCTTGGCAAGACCAGGCTTTCTGTTACATATCACACACGCGATGAATTTGTAAGATCCAAAATAGACGAAAATATTAAAAAATTTATTTTTAAAGACTATCACTGGAGACAGATTGACAATAATGCTTGGCAGTACGAAAGCCTTATATTCGAAACTACTGATCCGCCTTATGAAGGCTGGCAAGAATATCGCAGAGAAATTGCCGGAGAGCTAAAACCTTACAATGACGGCGACCCAGAAGGTAGTTATAATGCTTGTGGCGTAAATCACTTTCCTATAATTTATAACAATAGATTATACAAGTGTCCACCGATTAGTATGGTTAAAACACACTTGAAGAAATACGATAGATTAAACGATCCTGATTGGGCACCCTATTTAAAATACAAAGGCCTCGGAACAGACTTCACAGAAGAAGAACTGGCGGAGTTTGTGGATAATGTTTTTAAACCACACGCAATTTGCGGAATGTGTCCTGTAACCCCTATCAATAATCCACAGCCAGATGCTGTTATTAAACATAAGATAGAAAAATTATAAACAATCTCAAACAGCTAGACTAGATTGGATACAAAATCTCGAAAAAAAGGAGAAAAATCGTGAAAGTCAATATAGAAATCGATCTAACACCAGACGAGGCCAAAGAACTGTTCGTTCCAAGTGATAAACAATCAGAATTTATGACTAGAACCTATGACGCCTACATTAAGGCACTAAACGGAATGTTTAGAGAACACATTGATCCTTATAACTTTACAGGGATCAATCCCAAAGCCAACGAAAAAACTTAAAACCAAGCGTCAATTGCCTGTTCTGTTGCTCGTTGCATACAGGCTTCCCACATGACACCTTCCGGCATTTCATAGATATAGTCCACGCCTGGATCTTCTGTGATTAGCCAACTGCTGCCTGAATGCCAAGGTGGCTGGCCTTCCAATTCTCTTTTAAGTTGATTTGGGCTCCAACTGGAAAAACCGTGCATGAATCTAAACTGCCTTGGTATGTCTCCTGCGGCAATGTGATGGAACATTCCTCGCGAACTGGTCATGGCCCAGTTTTCATTTATTACAATAGTTTTGTCCATAACCCAGTCTGCGTCGTGTAACATCCATATGCTCCCGGGCTGAACAGGGCCTCCCCAGTAAAGAGGAAATGGTAAATTTGCATCTATATTAATTTCGTCTCTGAGATCATTCACAGTAAATTCTGTGTCGCTATTAAGGCACAGCGCAACAGTGCTGGAGTCCTCTGCCAGCTGGCATACTAACAGCACAGAGCCTGCAAAACGTATGTCAGTCATGTGTGGTGGTGCTATCAGCAGAGAGCCAGGTGTAATATCTTCGTATTTCATGACCAGTCTGGTAAGTCTCCGCCGTACTGTTTACCTTTCATCTTTTTGCCCTGAACCTTGACTCGCTTGCGCCCTATCTTATGACTTTTACCCCCATCTCTTGCACGGTAACCCTGACTCTTGCATGACGCAAGAGCGCTTGCTCCCAGGGCAGCGTCTGGCTTGCCTGACGTGCACAGCTCTTTGCTGGCTTTCCACTCTGCAAGTGCTTGATCGATATCCTGTGTTTCTACTGCCATCGAACGGCCGTCAATGTCGACTGTTTTTCCTACGGTCATTTTTAACAGCCGGGCTAAACGATCTAGATCTTCTTCTTGGTCTAGGTATTCTTGTATTGCCTGAACAATGTACTGCCTTAGACTACTTCTGTCGTAAAACTGTACTCGTGCTTCGATTATGTCTCGTGTTCGCATTATATCAACCCTGCAGAGCCTAACACTGCTGTGATCAGCAGAGCTTTGGTTTCGAGATCATCAGATGCTCTATCTAGCTCGCGTTCGTCTATGATACGACTCATGATGTCTTGAAACTCCATGTCGTCTAGACCGCCGCCTTCATACTGTTCTAGTACTGCAAGTGCCGTCTGTGCTCGTGAACTGGCCCAATGTTCATTGGCTTCGCTCAACTGTTCTAGTAGATCTCGTTCTCTCATATATAATATTTATTATCAGATTGGCTGATTTAATTTTATTCTATCTGATAACTATCTATATGAAGAGCTTGCTAGACTATGTTGGAATTTATCATTCAGTTGTCAATAAAGATCTGTGTGATGAGATTTTACATGAATTAAACATCGCCGAATATATTGAACATGGATTCTATTCACACAGTGATAAAAAAAGATTCAAAACTGATGCAGAACCCTATATTAGTCATACAGAGATAGAAAAAATATCGTATCTAAATGACATTGTAAATCAATGCTTAATTACCTACGTATATGAAAAGTCTGGAGGATATCTACCAGGGTTTGACGGATTCACTAACGTAAGATTTAACAAATATCAAAAAGGACAAATTATGAGCAAGCACTGCGATAGAGTCCAAGAGATGTTCGATGGTGAACGAAAAGGAATTCCTACACTATCCGTGGTAGGGCTCCTCAATGATGATTTTACAGGTGGCGATTTTATTATGTTCGAAGACACTAAAATAAATTTAGAAAAAGGCACAGTGATTGTGTTTCCATCTACATTTATGTATCCACATAGGGTTACAGAAGTGAAAACAGGAATCAGACACTCATTTGTGAGTTGGAGTTGGTAGAAGAAAAATAGCGAATCTGAAACATAAACTTTAAATTAATGCGAAGAAAACCGATTTCCACAAGCCGAATAACAAGGAGTCACACATGACCGAACAAGAACCCAGGCATATTACGCTGACCTATGCTATAGGAGAAGGCGAAGAACAGCACCTCGATTTCTTTCAGCTGGACCCGCCCGACGGCGAATGGATCTGCACGCTAGAGCCCGAAGAAGTCGACAGAATAATCAAAAGCGCGATTGATCGCGGAACCTTAGAATAACACAACAAGGAGAACACAATGACCTGCGGATGCGGAAGATCACCAGACTCATGCAGAGGTTGGCACAGCCTCTCACAAGCGGAATACGAACAGGAGTATGCTCGCTATCTACGCTTAGAAGTGGGCAAAGTCTCAGTCACAGGTGTAGAACACTACACTGATGCACTGTTCAAGTTCGCAACAGAACGACCCCCAGGCTTCGAGTTTCGAGCAGGCGAGTTTGTGATGTTGGGACTGGAAGGCACACCGCAGAGAGCCTACTCAATCGCAAGCAACCCACATGCTGACGATCTAGAATTCTACTCTATCAAAGCGCAGGAGGGCGAACTGACCAGCAGACTACAGCACATCAAGCCCGGCGACAGTGTTAGAGTCAGCCCCGCAAGCTCAGGCACACTCGTGCTCGACAACCTAGAACAGGGCACGGACCTTTGGCTGTTGGCTACAGGCACGGGCATAGCACCATTTGCGAGCATAGTGAGAGACCCACAGACCTGGCAACAGTATGAAAGGGTGCATGTTGCGTGGAGCGTGCGCACAGAACAAGAACTGGCTGCATACAGACACCTGTTTGAAGACACGCCCGTAGACTTCCACCCTACGGTAACACAAGACCCAGACTGGCAGGGCGCCAGTGAACGCATCTCTGCACTGTTACACAAAAAGCAGTTTGAGCTTGACAGCAAAACAGATCGCGTGATGCTGTGTGGCAATCTGAACTTCAACAGAGAGCTACAGAGCCAGTTGGAGCAACGCGGATTCCGTCAAGGCACAAAAAAACGCAAAGGCACATTCCTCACAGAGCAGGCGTTTGTAGATCGAGCCTGAAAGGCCGCGCGCAAATTTTTTTGCTCGAAGAGCGCAGCGATAAACTAGAGCAGGGAGAACCGCAATGAACACACACTGGGAACCAACAACACTAGTACACAACACTGACACAGGTCAAACTGTCACAGCTGATGTGACGCAGTTCACACCAGAACAGCGTCTCACAGTTAACCTACAGGGCATAGATATAAATCTACAGTACAACACGCAACATCAAGAGTATCAGGGATCTAGAGCTGGCAGAGAGTTCGTTAGCCAGGGTCCTAGGTACTACACAGTGAAACAAGGTCGTGCAAGATGATGATGTCACAGCGTGAACTCACACGTGTGTTACAGTGGCTTGCAACAGCATATCCCGGCACACGCCTCAGTGACGTTGTTCGTGTGGGAGAAACCACAGACACACAGTGTGAACCCACTACCCACGTAGAATGGCTGGACGCACACAAGCAGGCTCACTGGTGGTTAGTGCGTGATGCTTGGTTGCGAGCACAGTAACAATACAGTCGTGAACTATAGAGCACACTATCAACACACTATAATCAAACTACAGCGTGAACTCGATCGTGCGATGTACTTGGGTGATTGGGGAGCATACCTGCGACTGCGTCACAGAATAATAGAAATCAAAGATCACATCCTAGAGCATGAGACGCGTTGTGGCTATGACTGTGCGTGTGAGCCAGAGCCAGAGTGGGCACAGTTTGCACAGCAGAAAGATTAGGAATGAACAGTGAGCAACACACAGAGTGGCACAGCAGAGACGGCAGTGTAACAATAACACTGAACGAACTGTTGAACTGCGCACGTGCTGTGTCCGTGACAAGCATGCCCTTAGATGCTCTCCAAGAATGTGTGTTAGATTGGCAGGGCGACCCAGAAGAATGGGCGAGAGTAAACAGTGTGGACATGCGCGATCCCATACTAGTGCTGGTTGTGGACGGCTGTGTTGAGAGGATAATAGACGGCAATCACAGAGTACAACGAGCACGACAGTTGGGTTGGCATGAGATTCGTGCACGTGCAATTGAGTTGAAACGCTTGCCACGAGAATACACACAGGTGTTTGGATGGTAGTAGAGAATGTGTGTTGTGTGAATTACCCAATGTAAAGTGCGCAAAAGTGTGTGAACTGTGTAGTGAATGGGGCCTCGTGGGGTCTAGTGTGTATCAAAGTGTCAAAAAGTGTAGAAAAGTGTGTATTTGTGCAATGCCTGTCATCCCCATCCTCCTAAATCTTTGATCTCACTACAGATTCTACCCAAACACCGCTCGTTTGAACCGTTCGCCACAGTTTTACACACTAAATCCACAGTTTTTCACTCTCAATCCACACTAGATCCACTCTAGATCACGCTACACACAGCAGCGACTGGAGGCTGTGTTCAGCGTAGAAGCACACTTGCTAGTATGATACCTACACACACTAACACTAGGATCACACACTCTGTGCTCGTCAGCTGTGGGATTTCACTGTCGTCGTTACGCATACTGTTAGTTAGTCACTGTGCGACACATTGGCCCCGCTGCTGGGATCATGTGTGTGCGCGGTGTTTTCATTATATAGCTAACTTCGCAAGCGTGGTGCGGAGAGTTTGCTATATAACTATCTACTCACATAGGCCCCGCTGCTGGGATCGCACATGCTGTTGACACGTGTGCACATGTGTGTATAATAGTGTTATGACGATTCCTTATGAGAGATTCAGAGCGGTCGACAACACGAGAGAGTGGTTGTTTCTAAATTTGAGCAATCAGCGGTTGCCCAAATATCTACGCGATGAGATAAGTTCACTGCTGCGGCACTATCCTTCTCGCATGGAACTGGCTGCTATTGCAGCTGACTCACCGGCGTGGTTGGAAGCAGAACCGGACGCTTTCGTAGAATGGGTAAATGAGCGTGGGTCAGGGGTTGACACAGAGTCAGAGTGATCGTACACTGTATGCACAGTAAACAAAGAGGAGCGCACACACAAGGTTTTTGGGACCATAGCTCAATTGGTTAGAGCGCACCACTCATAATGGTAAGGTTCTAGGTTCAAGTCCTAGTGGTCCCACCAAGTTCTCCCGGTAGCATAATGGATAATGCAACAGACTTCTAATCTGTAGACTGTAGGTTCGAGTCCTACCCGGGAGGCCACCATGCCCGTGTGATGGAATTGGTAGACATACTGGACTTAAAATCCAGAGACCGAGAGGTCGTGGCGGTTCGAGTCCGCCCACGGGTACCACACCGTCAAACCACCGCAGGGACTCCTGAACGACGCTTGGACAAAAAAGTTTTAGGGTTCAGCTTTTGTCCTAAAAATAATGCTTGCACATTCCAGTGTGCGAGGCTATACTGTGTTAACATTAACACAGAGAGGGCAAGCTTAGTGTTAACCAGCAAGCAAATAGCACGTAACGTTTTTGTTACATACTGTAGCACAACCAACACGCTGTTCACGCACACAGCCAAAACAAAACCCAAAAACGTCAGCATGCACACTGCGGAATTTGCCATTAAAAATGCTGCCGCACAGCAAGTAAAAGAATTTTTAAAAATGCCTGCGCTGTACACACTGCGCAAAAAAGCGTAAAAAAACGGTTGACAACTTGTGCGTGTGCTGTTATAGTATACGCATACTAACACAAAACGGAGCGAACACAATGACAGTAGCACAACTCGTAGCACAGCTACAAGCACTTCCTCAAGACCTTGACGTAACAGCGTTCTCGCATGCACAAGCAAGTGAGCTTGAACTGTATAGCGCAGAACTGTTTGAGTCACTGGGTGAACCTGAGGATGCGGACCACATTCCAGAATCAGTAACACTACACTTCGACGTATAAGGAGCAAGTATGCCAGCCAAGAAAACAGAAACTGATGCTGAAATCGTAGAGCGTCTGCGCGAGCGATTTGAAATTCTCAATCTCATGACAGCCGCTGTGAAGTCAGGCGAAGTACGAGCTATGATTGTTACTGGACCACCGGGCGTGGGCAAGTCGCACGGCGTACAGGAAACTCTCGCCAAAGACGACATGTTTGCTGCACTGGGCAATCGCGCTCCCAAGTACGAGTTTGTTAAAGGTGCTATGAGTGCAGTAGGACTCTACGCCAAACTGTACGAGTATTCAGCTCGAGACGAAGTACTGGTGTTTGACGACTGTGACTCAGTGCTGATGGACGACTTATCGCTTAATATCCTAAAAGCCGCGCTGGATTCAAGCAAGAAGCGAATGATCCATTGGAACACGGATTCGCGCAGTCTGCGAAGTGAAGGCATTCCGCATTCGTTTGAGTACCAAGGTGGTGCTATCTTTATTACGAACTTGAAGTTTGAAAACGTCAAGTCAAAGAAGCTGAAAGATCACCTAGAAGCACTTGAGAGTCGCTGTCATCACATTGATCTGGGCATGGACACGGATCGTGAAAAAGTACTGCGCATTCGCCAGATCGTAGAAGATGGCATGCTGGACGCATATGAACTCAGCCGAGACGTCAAGCGTGACATCGTAGAGTATGTGGTAGAGAACCGTGAGCGACTGCGTGAGCTCAGTCTGCGAAGTGTGTTGAAGATTGCGGATCTCGCACGTGCCTATCCAGATCGCTGGCGTAAGATGAGTGAAGTCACTGTGATGCGCAGGCACTAGGCCCCGCTGCTGGGGTCGTTGACAACAGCGACCCTAGATCATATACTGTAACAGTGTTGAAGAAAGCGAGGTTTAGGGCGTGAAATTTATTCTAGGGTTGATCACAGGTGGCGTGATTGTGGCATACAATCCTTCTATCGTTGACAACATTCAGGTTTGGATCAACACAGCCGCTGACCGTGTGGTGGAGCACACAGAACCCACAGCAGTTGAACAGTTTAAAGGCAGGATCGATGATCTATCAAGATGACGTAGAATTCAACCTCGCATGTCTGTTGGCAGACGGTGACGAGGACTTCACAGACGAAGAAACTGCTGACATGGGGCTGTACCTCATGCAGTGTGTGGCCATCAAGGCGGCGGGTGACGAACATCTCGTACACTGGGAAGCCAGCGAAGCAGTACACTAGGAGGCGCAGTGAGCAAGCATTCAGGAGGCTTTAGCCTTAGATACAACAAGCAAACAGGCCAGTGGGATGTCATAGAGCACACTGAGCCGAGCAGGGCACCGGACAGCACAGGATCGGCTTGGATCTACGGTGACAGTGTTGCCATGGGAATCATTGATCGTGCAATAGAGCACATGACTGAGTTTCCCACAGTGGAAAAAATCTTATCACAGGTGGTTGACAAGCCCACTCGTTGAAGGTATACTGTATATAACAGTTAGGGCAAAGGCATTAGGAGCGAACTATGCAAGCACAGATCGAACGTCTCATCGAAGACATCAAATCAGACTATCGCACACACATGAGTCGTGTGGACAGCAAGAGTCACACGTCCAAGACCATGATTCAAGAGTTTGAAGAGGGTGTTAGCGTGTCCCAAGGACGCAAGTACATCAAAATCCTTCACAAGTTGGGCACACAGACCATGGTGTGGGGATTCGTAGTTAACACAGACACGGACAAAAAGTTTCGCCGAGGTGACATCCTAAAGCCAGCAGGCTTTAATGCGCCAGCTCGCAACCAGCCACGTGGCAACATCCTAGACGGCGACTACAGTATTCGTTGGACAGGGCCACTGTATCTATGAAGTGTTTGGTAGAGGTCACTGGTTGGGACACCGAGACACAGCCCAACCACACCTATCTCGTGTCGGGCGATAAAATGATTGCCTACAGGCCTCATCACACAGGCCCAGTAGAGTGGTTTAAACACCCCATGCGACTGAATCGTGCTCGTCGACGGTTTGAAGAACGAGCAGTGTGTTCTACAGAGTGGAGCATTGAGTCAGCTGAAGACCCCGCAGTGGTGACTGTGCAGGGCAGCCGTGGAAACACCTACGAAGTCAACACCCAAGAGAAGACCTGTAGTTGCACGGGCTATCGATTCCACGGGCGCTGTCGGCACTTAGATCAAGTGATAGCACAACAGGGGTTGACAGCTGCATGACTAGGTCATACACTGTAACTACACTGAACAATTAGGAGCGAGCAATGGACACTGTAACACTGTACCAGACCACATATGATGATCTCACAGAGAGCATCTCAGCCAAGACCTACGACGTCAACTACCTCAAAGGCTGCATTCATGGCCTTGCACTGTTTGCAGACAGCGATCCTCTGCATGTAGCACGAGAGATCAAACGGATGTCAGAAAAGATCCAAGCAGGGGTTGACGTCGCTGAACTTTGATCTTAAACTGTACTTACACTGAACAACTAGGAGCGAACCATGTCTAATTCAGTAGAAACACTCGTCGTCCAGGCGGCACACGACAAAGCGATCAGAGCGGCACGCGATGCGGCACAAGAGTTTGCCGATCGTCATTTCGAAGGCAACGACGGCGGTCCCTGTGGATTTGCGTGGGTAGATGCATACGGCATTCGTTCAAACTCAAAGATGGGCAAGGCTCTGCAGGCTGTGGGATTCCGCAAGAGTTATTCAGGCGGACTTCAACAGTGGAACGGACGCGATGGTTGGTATTTTGGCCAGAGCGTGGATGCAAGTGAAGCAGGTGCTCGTGCCTACGCTGAAGTATTCCGCGAAGAGCTTGAGTTGGACCGCGTGTTTGCAGGATCACGCCTAGACTGAACACGAGCGGGGTCTGTGTCCCCGACTGGGTATGGGCACCGCCCGAAATGGGCCCATTTTTTTATTGCAGGGGTTGACACAGTCGTCAATGATGTTACTATAAGAGAGTAGGGCAAACACGGAGCGAACACTATGACCACACTTCTACAGCACATCGAGTCCATCAATGCTCGTGCAGATATCTTGATGCAGCAGGAGCCAGGCACTGTAGTGTTCAAACTCACAGACGACCTCAGCCATTGGCACGACCAGGGCATCTACACCGTGGAAGACTTCCGTCGCAACGAGTTGATCAATGGGATTTCGGATGCTTCAAAGGACCTTTACGGTTGCCGCTTGCGCCTCAACTGGGATGAGATGTCTATTGAGCAGTTGCAGTCTACCTACGACAACATCTGCCGTCAACTCAATGAGCAGTTTGAGGAAGAGCAGGCCACAGCGGCTTGGGAAGCAGAGTTAGCACGAGGTCTGCCCGCGGACGTTGAGCCTCTGCCCTACGAAGAATACGCTTATCTAGAGGAGTCGATCTAGTGGGATATGCCGCAATGCCAGCAGTTACTCCACAGTGGGAACAGGGCTCGCGAGAAAGCGAAGGACTGGAAGGTCCGTTCACATATCCCAATGGCAGAGTTCTGTTCTACGATCGCTGGGAGGGCGAATACTGGGATCCCTACACCGACCTGTATGTAGATCGCAGCGAGGTCGCACAGCTGCAGGCAGAGATCGTAGACATGATTAGGGGTTGACACACAGTGCGAAAGATCATACACTGTGAGCAAGTTGGAGGCAAATTGTGAGATCATATCGTTTTACATTTGATGTACACTGTGTGGGGTCGGGCTCAGCAGATCTTGCACAGGTCGAAAGCATGATTGATCTCGCCATGCAAGAGTTGATCTACGATGACACGTTCGTAGCTGCTCTAGACGAGAACGAGGCTGTAACCATCCAGGTAAATAGGGTTGACACAGCCGATGAATGACTGTACAATTTTCGTGAACTTTGATAGTTGTGACAAATTACAAGTTCCCACCGAATCAGCCGCCCGGCTGATAGCCATGGAATCCGATTCGCTCCCGGAGCCCATGGCACCCGGAGCACTCCCCCGCCCTCGGGAGTGCTCCACCCTTTTTCCAGCAGAGTCGATTCGATGAACTACTTGATCGACTTTGCTATTTTTGTTCTAGGTTGTGCGGTAGGCAGTGCTGTTACCACACGCATTGCGGGCCGGGCACTGGGCAACCTACTGAACGAATTCAATATCGGCGATCGTGAAATCAAACAGAAAGCACGAGAGTTAGGAGTTGACGTCAGTGAGTTCTATCCAGAAGAAACAGAAGAAGACGCTGTGCGAGAAGTCACTGTGGAAAAGATCAATGACAACTACCTTGCCTATCATTATGAAACAGACGAGTTTATTGCACAGGCCAGCACACCCCAACAGTTGTTTGAACGGTTGGTAGAATACTTTCCCGCCAACACTCGAGTCAACATTGACATTGATCGTGGCGGACACTACTTCGAAGATCTAGTAGACAAGGAAGAACCAAAATAACTACTGCACTGATGCCATTGACCGTGTTGCTTGCGTTGAGCATTGTGGTGTTTGCGATCGGTTGCGTCTCTGAGTGGTGTGATCACAGATCAATGGTTGACAAGGGACTGGACTGAGCGTACACTGTAGATACACAGTTAGGAAACGGAGCGACACAATGAAAGGCACTATTCGAATTGCACTGGGCTTTGTGATGCTGATCTCAGCGGTTGGCGTGATGGAAGACTGCGGCGGTGCTTGCTACGAACCCCTCGGCCTGTTTGAAATTGCACTGGCAGGTGTGCTTGTGATGGGCGGAGCATTCTTTGGCCTTTGGGGTGCGACTGCTGCCAATGCGGACGCTTGACACTCTGCCTTAGAGATCATACACTGTAACTACACTGAAGCACAAGAGAGCGAAATCATGTACAATCAATACGCAATGTTTACAGAAACAGGCAACATCCTTGTCAGTCGAATCGTGTTGGCCGCATACGACCTTGCGGTTCATCAAGTGGCCACTAACCGAGACATCACAGGATTCGTCAGTCGCGAGTTGAGCCGACTGGCCAGCACGGAAGACTATGCAGAAGCAGGAGACACTGCGGTTCGTGAAGCAGTGTATTCCGCCCTTGCTGAAGCCATTGATGGCTATCAGTTCCACAATAACGACAGTTTGGAGACTGTGTAATGCGTGTAGGTGATCGCGTGTGCCTTAAAGATGCACCCAACTTTGACTATGTGGTTGTTGAAGTGCGTTCCAATCGAATCATCGTAGAGGATCCGTTCGGTGATCGCTATGACTTCCCACCTCGCAGCCTAAGGACGATGGTATAACATGGAATGGAGCAAACGAGGTCGAATGATCGCAGGTGTATACCTTGGCGTGGGCTATGCGGGCACTGTGACCAAGAGTCGAATCGATTCTGAAGGTTGGATCCATCACACCGTAGATCTGTTCGAGCCCATTGTGGTTCAAGGACGCAAACTGTCAAAGATCGAAGTGATTGACGAGCATCAACGGTTGAGCCTCGGATAAATACAGCCATGGACACCGCAACAGTAGAACAATTTAAAAAGTGGGCCAAGAGCGAGATCTTTGGCGTGCTTGATCAGTTCATGCGAGGCAGTGGCAAACCTTGGAATCCCATGATTAATGAGATCATGGACACACTGGAGTTTAAAAAGACTCGCTCAGGCAGCATTCGTGCTGTTACCACACACCCCGACCGCAACACTCGTTGGTTCGAACTCACAGCCGACGGTGATGTCTACGGTCTAGGACTGTTAGGACCTAGAAAACACCGTGGCAACATCACAGACGATCCCGATCGTTTTGTGGTGCGTGAAGACGAAATCGATCAACTCAAAACCCTCTCTGGTCTAAACAAGTAGGCGAAAGTGTTTAGGGGGGTTGACAGGGCCACTCCGAAATCATATACTAGTATCAAGAGTTAGGGCAAAGAGGGCGAACAACATGACCAATTATCACGTTATCTACGCAACCTATCGTCAGCGGGATGCACAACGAGTAGCCGGCCGCTATGAGCGTGCGGAACTCACATACACACCGCACTCGGGTTGGGAAGTTCGAGTCCCGGCCTAAAGGAGAACTACAATGGGATTTCTAGAAACACTCACAATCGTATTCATCGTTCTCAAACTCACAGATGTTGTTGTTTGGTCGTGGTGGGCAGTGTTTTCTCCCATGCTGGTGGGTTATTTTGTGATCTTCGCAGGTGCAATTGTCATTGCGCTCACACGTATAGTACAGGATCGTAGAGGTTAACATGAGAACCATTGAAGAGATCGAACAGGCGATTCGAGAAGCAGAAGAAGCGCAAGCAGAGACAGAGTTCAGTTCTGTGGGCTGGGACTTCTTGAACGCAGAGATCATCGGCTTGCACGCAGAACTCAAACAAGCGACTCTGCACCGAGATCGATTACAGTTGAGCGGCATGCTAGGGGTTGACACCCACGGCCGTTGACCATACACAGTATACGAACTTAGGGCAAAGAGATACACCGTGACAGATTTACTTGACAATTACGAACAGCTTCCCCTCCAAGTACAGGATCTACTTGACAGGTTCGACCAAGAATCAGAATCAGGTGATTCATATGCTGCTGCGGCGCGGCTGTCACAGGCGCTTGCTTGTTTGGGCTACTCTGTAGACTACGGGCCAGATGGTGAACTATGCGATTTGGTTGACACGAACTCAAACTGATCATATACTGTATATAACAGTTAGGCAATTGGAGCGAGCATATGCCATACTACACCCACACTAAAGATCCAATCGGAATCTTCACAGAGAAAGACACCGGCAATTATTTCGAATACAGCCTCAACCCAGACGACACTGTTCTTGCTCCGCCAGCACACGGCGGACGCAACATGGAATACCCACATATCGTTTGGGTAGGTGGTGAAGGCGTATGCGGTATGAGTGGCTATCGTTATGCCAAGGTTATGAAGAACGTGGTGCACATCATCACAGACGAAGATGACCGTGGTTGGGCTGTGGTTGAGAAGTGGCACATCAAGAACCACTCGGAGTATGTGGTTTAGGGTCGACACCCGTCAAAATGATCATACACTATACATATAGTGAAGTTAAGGAGCGAACAATGACAGACTACAGAGATTTTGCAATTGAGTTGGTTGAAGAGATGGGCTACTCCGCAGAGGATATGCTCACAGCCTGCTTGAAGTATATGAGCATGGACGATGTTGAAGACATGTTACACTGTAACGAATATCCAACACCTTGCGAGGAGGATGCATAATGTTCAATCAATACTTTGTTTATTATGATGGCCGGTTCGCTGGCACTGTGATGGCTCTGAATGAGCGTAGTGCAAAGGACAAAGGTCGTCAGATGGTTGGTGTGAGTGCTTCAGCTTACACTGGAAAGTCAAGTCATTTAGTAGAGGTTGTAAGACGATAATGCCAAACTGGTGCTATAACAATGTGGACATCACAGCCACAACAGAAGAAGGTAAGGCTCTGTTAGAACGAGTGAGCCGAGCAGAAGCCGCAGATGGTTTCTTTGGTATGTTCCTTCCACTGCCAGAGATCTTGCGAGACACTGTATCTCCCACGCCAGACAACCTCGACAGTGTGCAGCGACAAGTTATGATCGCACAGACTGGACATACCAATTGGTATGACTGGCAGGTTGCCAACTGGGGCACTAAATGGGACATTGATCCCGTCAGTGAAGACTTTGACGGCGTGACTCTGAGCTTAAGCTTTGACTCAGCCTGGGCACCTCCCGTCCAGTTCTATGAGTATCTCAGAGAGCAGGGCTTTGAGGTCAGCGCGAACTACTATGAACCTGGCATGGCCTATGCAGGCGAGTGGGTCAACGGTGAAGACTTCATGATCGATGACGTGTATGCTCTCGCTCGTTTAGAAACCAGTGAACTCAGCGAGCAGGAGTATAACATCCTCGACCAGTTCGGTGTGTACGACGATCTCGCAATGATGGAAGACAGCGTTGGTTGACATGCTGTCTCAAAGATCATATACTGTAGACACACTGTTAGGAAAAGAGGGCAAGACTATGTTTGACACTTTCCACGAAGTAGCAAGTTGGCGTGACGACTTCTACCATGTCGTAGTAGACTGGTGGTATGAGGACGTGCCCATCCGCGACATGTTCGACGACACTGTTTCGGATGTTGAGGAAATGGAGCGACGCTGCGACGCGGGCATTGACACTCACTTCATCACTCGAGTTCGCGTGTTCTATCGGGGACACCTCATGGCAGACGAGAACTTGGGATCCTGCTATGCCGCAGACTGTTCGCCTGAAGAGGAGATCCTTGAGAACCGTTTGGGCGGATACTTGGACGACATGCTGGAGCAGACTCGTGAGGCGGCAGATCGCGAACTCGTGCGCCTCAACCGCGAGATTGCTCGTGACGCTGCTCTGGTTGACACGGTGTAGTTGAGATCATATACTGTAGACACTTAGGGCAAACCAGGAGCGACACAATGAGCATGAACTATCCTAACATGAGCTATTGCGCTGTTGAGAACACTGCGGCCGCAATGGATCAGATTCTTGCGCTGATCGACGAAGCAGGCGGCATTGGCGAGTGGATCGCAAACCTAGACGATCACGAGCGCGGCAAGGTAAAGTCTCTGCTGTTGGCCTGCTCTGAGATTGCAGAAGCGGAAGAAGACATTCGCTACGAACTTGACAGCACTGTGGCTTGATCATATACTGTACACGAACACTAAGGCAAGAGGGCAACGCAATGGACGCACGTTTTGTAGACACGAAGAAACTGGCTCGTGAGATCGAAGAGAAGATCCTACGCCGGTTCGAGTCAGACTGGGCGCGGGCTTGTGAAGACGGCAGTCACGCCGCTGGCTTGAAGGCACTGTATATCTCCGACGCTGGCGACATGCTGGAGGTCTGCCGCTATATCAGTCAGGGCCACACTCGTGCAGCACGGGCTGCACTGCTGTCAATGGACACTGCTCCCCGTGAGGACATGTTTGGTCTTATCGAAGAGACTGCGGGCTCGGACTTCGTAGACAGTTGGTAAGGGGTTGACAAGACCCCTAGAACATCATATACTGTAGACACTTAGGGCAAACCAGGAGCGACAAGATGGCAACTCGCGCAACGATTGGACAGGTCACTGACGAAGGCTACATCCGTTACATCTACTCACACTGGGACGGCGGACTCAAAGGCGTAGGCGCTGTTCTCCTAGAGAACTACAACACTGACGATCAGATTGCCGAACTCATCGAGCAGGGTGATGCCAGCCAAATGGCACCCACTATTGAGGACTCAGTGTTCTATCACAGAGATCATGGCGAACTGCTCAACACAGTGTGCGCCGTTGAGACCAGCACTGTGAAGGACTTGAAGAACGACTATAACTATGTGTGGACAGGGTCAGAGTGGATCGTAGGCTATGAAGGCAGTTGGTATCGACTGTCATATCTGCTCAACGCTCGCATTCCAGGAATCCAAGCGGACGACTATGTGTTTGGCAGGCTAACTGCTTGACAGGAACCCGCCAAGGTCATATACTGTATAAACACTGAACGAACAGGAGCGACACAATGAATTCAGTACAGACAGCAGTCTCAGCTATCAACTCAATGAACACGAAGGAACTAGAGCAGGTTGTTGAAGCGATCAAACTGCGCCGCACCTACCTGTCGCGCGAAACTACTCGCGCACTGGCAACAGGAGACTCTGTTGAGTTTGAAGCACGTGGTCGCACCGTGACGGGCACGGTAATCAAAATCAATCGCAAGACTGTGATTGTCAGCGAGTCGGGCTACGGCAACTGGAAGGTTCCTGCGAGCATGCTTCGCACGGAAACTGCTTGACACACTCTTTCAAAGATCATACACTGTACACAGTTAGGGCAAAAACAGAGAGCGACACAATGAACTCACGTTACATTAATACCAAAGCACTTGCCAAAGAACTTGAAGAGAAGATCGTGCGCGAGTTTCGCACGGACTTCGCAGAAGAGCGCATGGGCGACGACGACATTGGCTACACTGCGATGTTGATCTCCGACGCGGGCCGCATGATTGAGATCTGCCGCTGGATTGGTTGGGGCGAGTTTGATCGTGCACGTGAACTGCTGCGTGACATGGACACACTGCCGCGCGAGAACATGATGTACTACATCGAATCTGTCGCAGGCAGCAGCATGCTGGACACGATCTTTGCATAGGAGTCACTCATGACAGGCACACTGGAAGAACGTTATGAGATCTACTGTGAGCAGGCTAGAAGTTTGGGCTGGCGTGTAAAGACATTTGACGAGTGGTTAAACTTATAGTTGACACATCCAACAGTAGATCGTATACTGTAGACACTTAGGGCAAACCAGGAGCGATAGAATGGCATATGTAAGTCAAGAATTCAAACGTGAAGTTGCACCCCAGATCCGTGCAGTGCTAAAGAAGTATGGCATGCGTGGCACAGTATCAGTGCGCAATCACTCCACACTGGCAGTGACGCTGACTGAAGGAGCAATTGACTTCCCCCGGCCTTACATGCAGGTCAACCACTACTGGATCGACGAGCACTATGAGGGCACCGCACGTGACTTCCTCACTGAGCTGTTAGCGGCAATGCGTGGACCCAACTACTATGATCACAGTGACATCCAGACTGACTACTTCTGTGTCAGCCACTACACTGACATTGACGTAGGGCGGTACAACCGGCCGTACCGTTGCACAGCACGAGAGGCACTTGCACAGTGAGCATTACCATACACGATCCTGAACAGGTACAGCCTGTTACTCACTATCTACAGGTCATAGAAGATCTCAAGCGCACGGGCGCGGAGCATGCTGAACTGCGTCCCGGTGGTGACAATGTAGTATGGGTCAGCCGAGGTTCCAGCACGTGTCCCATCAACATCTACTACATATTCCGCAACGGACAGATCAGTAGCGTACAGGTTGACTAGCGCACCTCAAGACCATATACTTTATAAAAGTTAGGGCAAAGAGGGCAAACACCATGACTGCATTGGATATCAACACATACACACCAGACGGTTTTGAACGTGTGTGCACGGTAACACAAGAAACAGCACACAACAACAGTTGGTTCTACACAGACATCGACTATGACCTTATGTTTCGAGATCACCGCAGCTGGATCTACTTTATTGTGGTTAACGGTGAAATTTGGAAGGTAGGCGAAACAGGCAATCCACTTGGCATTCGATACAAGCGCGGAACCAGCAGTCAACCAAAGCCAGGCACGGAAGGCAGACTGGGTCGTTACAGAACTGGTGACTACGGCGGCGCAGACAGATACGACACTGACTGGACAATTCGCGAGCGCCTGCACACGGAACTCACAGAAGGTGCACGGGTTGAGTTTTGGGCCAAGGCTTGTCCGATAGCAGAAACCCAAATAACCGTTGCAGGCAACACTGAGCAGGTAGGTAGTGCAATACACAAAGAACTTGAAATGGCGTATCTGGATTACATATTTGAGCAGACAGGCACCCTACCGCGTCTCAATAAACTGCGCAAATAAAGGTTGACAAACCACAGCCAAGATCGTACACTGTAAACAGTTAGACAACAGGAGCGAACAACATGAAACACTCAAACACAGCACAGGTAGGTGATGTGATCCGCGCACTGGACTTTCAGGGTCAGCCCTACTATATCCAAGGACGTGTCCTGAAAAAAGGTGCAGTACACACACGCTCAGGTGTTTACCTCTACGATGGATATCACATCAGTATCGAACAGGACACACTGGGTGAGGGATCACGCGTGGGCGACATAGGTTATGTGCCATTCGAAACAGCGTTAGACTATGAAGATCGTGTACAGCGTGTGGAGAGCACAGCATGAGACTGCTGGCGCTTGTGCTAGCGTGCGCTGTGCTAGCAGGCTGTGCAGCACGCGAGCCACTACCACACGAACTGTTTGAACAGATTCCCAATTGGGATGGTGAAGCACACCAAGTGTGCTGTGGTCACTTGGAGACTTGTGAACCACACCAGACTCCAAGGTGTTGACAGTGGTGGTCATGGTGGAGGGTAGTGTGGGGGGTGGGCCGGTATAGTGCGTACAGTGTAGTAGCTGTGCGCTAGCCTTAATATCTCACACTTTCACACTTTCACATTTTCGCACATTTCACACTTTCTCACACACACATTACACAGTTTTGAAACCCATGGTCTAGAATCACCAGGGGTGGGATAAACTTTATACATATGTAAATTTTTGCGCGGCCAAATTTTTTACCTATAGGACCCATTTGGGCTAGACACAGCTCACACACAGTGTTATAATTGCATTACACACACAGAGTTCCCATCTGGGCACTGTGAACACACACAGGAGAACACAATGAAATATTGGAATCGAGAAGAGCGCGGCCTCTACACTAAAGCTCAACGTAAAGTAGCCGAACAAGCATTTTGGCTTGCCGCTGAAGTGTACGAGAACAGTGCGCACACTCACGAAGACGCGTGGGCAGCGTGGGATCGAGTCATAGACTACACTAAAGACGTAGACGCTCGCATAGCCACTAGAGATCTGTTAAAAAAGCAGTACTATGGGTTCCACACAATTGCAAACAATTGGTTCTATGTAGACAGCACGGAACATGCTAAACAGCCATTCACACGAGCACAACTGTTGGCAGAAGCCAGACGGACACTGCATCCATCACAGAAAAACTTAGATCTAGAACAGTTTTACACAGAGGTACACGGCAAGCCTGCACACGTGAGATCAGGATTTGGTTATGCCTAAGTGGGCAGTGATTGCAATCGCGCTGGCGGTAGTAATTGCTTATGCGCTTGTGTCAGACGTGGGGCGCACACCTAGTGGATCAGTGCAAGACAACTTTGGAGAAAACTGGAGTAGATAACTACTCAGTCAGTGTAACACACAGTGCTTGATAGTTGTTGAGTACGGGCTTGCCCAATTGCTCAACAACCCGTGTGCGCTGTTCAAAACAGCTTTGCATAGTGCTGTGTGTGTTTAACTGTTGAACGCTAAAGCCGTTGAGTGTCATTGTGATTACAAATAATGTCCATGTCATACGGCTATTTAGCATCTGCACAACTAGCCAGTGTGCACAGTGAACTGCGCATAACAGCTGAGATACACTAGAGCCATGGTCTGTTCTGGTTCTGAATCAAAAACCAGTGTAACCGCATCACGCTGATGTGTGTCGATGCCTAGGTCACAGTAGAGATCCACTGCGGCGGCATTTGTAAGGGCATCCTGTGCGGCTGGTGTATTGATTGTGTAATATTCTAGCACAAGCACGTGTTCTTGTGTACTGGACATGTGTGTATTTATGGTGGTGATGTGCTTCATGGTGTTTTTGCGCTATCGCGCTGCAAGCTTCGCTTGCTTGGAATCTACCGCGCTGCGCTTCGCGCAGAGTTGCTGGACCTGGGGATAAATACTGCGGAGGACGGATATGCCAACACAATACATAATGCCAATGGCTCGCAACGTTAACACAGGCCAAACTCAGAAGATTCAGGACCTAGCAGGTGGACGGTTTACTCAAACCCAACATCGTCTTGCACAACAGGTTGCTGAACAGTACGCACACAAGCTAAGCCAAAGCACAGGTGATGTGTGGGAAGGATTTATTAAAGACTACTCTCCAACCAGTTAACCCCGCACAGGGTCATGTTCTGGCTGCATCATTCCTCTTACCCAGGTATCGAATGCAACACTGTGTCTTTCACTGTGCGCTTCATCTACGGGATCCGTGTCGTGTTCAATGTACGAAGGAAACAGCACCAACAGCCCGGGCTCGGGACTGAATGTCCAATGCTGGCTGTTCAGTATATTTGTCTCTGCAGGAACTGTGCCGATGACCGACGGATGCGGTGTATATAGGTTTAACTGGCACGGATGGTGTTCAAAAAACAAAACTCCGCTGTAGTAACTGTTCACATGGTTGTGCCTTGATCTATTCATGCCTGCGAGGCTGCGATTTATCCAACTGTCTGTGATATACACACTGGTATTTGCATCTGATCGCAAAATGCTGTGATGCACAGTGTTACAGACTTCGTTCAGCTGCGTTTTGATGTCTAGCCATTCTGGACGATCCAGCAGTTTGTCGTCACGACTGATCTGGTTGATGTCATTGCGCTTCGCGGTTATCCAATCTATTTTGTCAAAGTCCGGTCGAGAATCCGTGTCTATACGTGTCACAAAAACTGGACAGCTAAACAGTGGAACCGATTCAATTTCATTCATAACACAGTATATATTGCAGATAGGTTTTTTCACAAAAAAATTCGCAGCTCAGTCTAGCCCGTGTGTGTTGCCGTTCTACCAGCATTTGAACTGTGCCTTCCTGTTCTTTTTTTGTTAGCCATGCAACACAATCTTCACCTATTTCTCTGTGCAACAAGGGCCAGTCGACTTCTAGATCGGGTCTAGGATGTGTATACCATCTACTGAGAACAACGATCTTACTCGTCATCATCGTCCCCAAACTGATTGTTTAGTATTTCTCTCATTTTGCTACTGGTCACGGTAGCTTTGACCTTGGCCACAGGCTTGCCCTCGTCTGGCTCACGCTCTGCTTCTGTGTCTTGTGTTTGAGTCTTGCGTTTGATCGAGTCGATGATACTGCTGCCACCTCGGTTAGTGGCACCGTTGTGATCCTGATCCTCTTCGTCGCAGTCTGTGATTCGCAGTGTTTCTATGTTAAATTCGAGATCAATTTTTTGTCCAACGCCACTCGAACTGCGTGTTTTCATTAGCTGTAGTTGATAACGTCCGCGCTCTCGCATGGCTCTGCTGGTAAAGATGCCGATAACATTGTCTGCTGTTTGAATCTTACTCAACCCGCCCGATATGTGGCTGTGATCAAATTCAACTTCTTCTACTGCGCCCCTGTTTAACTGTGCGGCAGTTACAAACACACAGTCTAGTTCCATTGCGAGATTGCGCAGTTCTTCAGAAACATACTTGTCTTTAATAAACAAATCACTAGGTGCTACACGTTTGCTGATAGGCATCAATAGATCTAGATAGTCTACTAGCAGAACATCTACTCTGCGTCCCATTTTGATTTCATATTCTTTGAGATAACTGCGTATGTCATTTGCGGTCTTTCCTGAAGGCATGTATTTGACCTGCATGGCACCACTTTTCTTGCCAATCATCTTGACTTTCATTTCAACATCGTCGAGGTCTTTGAATATTTCTCTAGTTGTGATGCCTGTTAGCATACTGTCCATGCGCATGCTTACCAATGGCTCCGATAGCTCTAAGGTAAGATAAACAACGTTCATGCCTTCTAGTGCCCAGTTTATTCCTAGGTTAGCAAGGAACAAACTCTTGCCTGCACCTGAACCGCCTGCAAATATGTTAAGCTCGCCTCGATTCATGCCGCCAAACAGTTTGTTGTCTAGCGCACTCCAGCCTGTGCTGATCTGGCCGTTTTTATCTTTTAATCCCAGCAGTCGTCCTCTAGGATCTTCAAAATAGTCTGTGCCCATGTCTTTGGCCAATCCGACCTGCACAGCTTCCTTGATCATAGATTCGACTTCGCCATATGCACCTTTTTCTAGTAGATCGGCGGAGTTAACAATCGCACGTTCGAGGCTCTTGTGTCTCGTAAACTCTTCAAACTCGTCCATGAGCCAATCGAGATGCCCTTCTTTGAGTTCACCGGGCGGTTCGAGATTGCTGCCACAACTTTTATTGACCATGTCATAGTCGGGCAATACTGTATACTTTTTAGCGTATTCGTTAATAAACTCTGCGGTATCTTGCAGTTTTCTATCAAACAGAGAGCTGTCGAATATACCCTGGCAGCGAACAAATGTCTCTGCATCACTTAACATTAGTTCTAAGTAAAGTTTCTGTAGATCATAGTTGTAATTTTTTTCCATACTTGTATTTTACTTGAGGTTTCTATTATAGTCAATTTTTATATTTGCATATTGGTAAGGATTCATCGTTAGATACAATAAATTGCCATGTAGGTGTAAATCTATGCTTGTCACGCATTCCAATTGCTGAATGTTCTATGTCGCCCCTGAACATAACAATACGGCCCGGTATAGGCATAATATTCAAACTGATAGGATAATGATCAGATTGGAATGTGATATCGTTGGTGTTAGGAATCATATCAGGCCGTAAGATAAATTTTGTTTCTCCCATTTGGTCGTGATTGTAATCTAGATTGGCATAAAATATTACTGTATAGTTAGGGTCTGTAAAATTGTCTGTATGATAGCATGCATGTTCATTTGGTGCAAACAAGTTAATATGTGATCTACAACATCTTAAGCCATCTAATTCTGGTAAGTGACTTTCAAAAAAACTCCAGCATTGTTTATAAAAGAACTGTTGACTCAAATCTGTAACAACATTGTTATTGCATGTGCTTAATCCCGTTGGCTTGTATTCGATTTTGGTATTAGATTTTTGATCTCCGAACGGTAAAAACCCGGCCAATGTAGGAATTTCTACTTGATTGTCAACCATGCCGTAGAAGAATGATTGCGAATAAATTTCGTCGCACATCATTTTTAGATCTTGTAAATCAAAAACTTCGTCATACGTTACAATTAAATTATCCCAGTATCTTGTTTCTATCATGTTACCTCCTATAATAAGCCATGTTCAAGACGCGTTGCTTCAGGCACCATTTCTAGTGTAAACGGAGGGTCGAATGTAACATCTACTTCAACACTGTTTACTCCTTCTAACTGCATAGGAGCCTGCCTGATATCATTGCAGATTTCGTCAGCAAAAGGACACATAGGCGATGTAAGTGTATGCAGAATCTTTACGTGATCGCCTTCAACTTCTACATTATAGATTATCCCAAGATCCTGTACATTAATACTGATTTCAGGATCGTATACCTCTCTCAAAACATTTTTTACATCATCAACTGTTACCATACTTTTACTCCATATGTGTTTTCAAATTCTCGTGCGTCCTGTTCTGAATTTACCATGGGTCTGCCTTTCATATTTAGGCTGGTATTGAGCAGTACAGGACACCCTGTTTCTTTGTACCAGGCTTCTAGCAGTTTGCGAAAGCCTGTGTTGTCGTCTTTGCCTACTGTTTGAACTCTAGCAGTACCATCAGCATGTACAACTGCTGGTATTGCTTCAGGGTCCTTAACCACCGCCGTAGACTGCATATAAGGGCCTACAACCCCGTCGAAATAGTCTTGGGCATGCTCGGCCAGCACCGCAGGAGCAAACGGCCTAAATTGCTGGCGTTTTTTAATTTCATTTACCCTTTGTTTGTTATCATGTGTTCTAGGATCAGCCAGCAGACTTCTATTGCCCAGCGCTCTTGGGCCATACTCGGCAGGCCCATTGGCCACACCACACAGACCGTTAGAAACAAGGTCCTGTATCACGGGTTTAATAGGGTATGGACGTTTTATGTTATACCCTAGATAAGGCCCCTGCCAATCTATGCGCATATTATAATGCCCTAAAACAGCACCCACAGCAGATCCTGCATCTCCCGGGTTGGGCATAATCCACACGCTGTCGTAATACTTGTAGGCCAAACTGTTTGCGCTACAGTTTAGTGCGCACCCTCCCATCAGCACTAGGTTCTTACTGGGCAAACGTTGTTCAGTGTAACGCAAAACAGATTCTAACATCTCTTCGTATATTTTTTGCGTTGCCGCCGCAATATCAAATCTATCTTGCTCTGTGTTTAAATCAGGCCTCCACCACTTACACCCGCGGTGCAGATTTTGTTTGAATGTGATGTCGGGATGGCCTATGCGGTTAACAAAATCGTTTAAAATTTCTTTTCGATATTTGTTAGGATCGCCGTATGCAGCCATGCCCATGAGAATGTATTCGTCCTCGTTAGGCTTTAGACCCACACGCTGTGTCATGGCCGAATACCATAATCCTACAGAGTGAGGATAGCTTTGAGAGTATGCTTTGGTTAGATTGTTGCCCTGTCCTTCCCAAACAGTGAGTGTTTCAAATTCACCAATCGAGTCAATAACGACCACAGTGGCGTCATCATAAGGGCTAGTAAAAAAACCAGCGGCAGCATGGCTACGATGGTGACTGCAATAATCAACTGTAGAATTAACCCCATAACCGCGCAGATAAGCGCGAATGTCATTATCACGCCGCCGCCAACCTTGGCCTGCCCGTATCTGTCTAACTGTCTTTCTAAATGGTCTCTCATACCAAACTACTTTGTCTGGCTCGCCCCAACGTCGAGCATATTCTATTAGTTTAGTATTTAAGTGAGGATCATTTTTTATGCCGCTGAAGCGCTCGCTGTGCGAAGCAAATTCTAGTTTGTTTTCTGCGAACACAGCCAAGGCGGCATCGTGACTGTTAGCACTTATACCCCATGTTATCATTTGTAAATAAACGGATCTCGTTTTTTAAGTTCTTTGATTTTTTGTTCTAATTTTTTCTTTTGTTGGTACTTTCTGTAGGGTGTAAGTATCCATTCTTTTAACTTAACTAATTTATTCTTCATTCTGTTTAATCCTGTTGAGCATGTGCTTTTTAGCAATTTCGCACTTGATAGATCCGTGCTGTGCCGTTTGTATTGCATCTACAAGCACAAATAATTCGCCGTATTTATTGACAGCATCATTGGCATCTTTGACATCAAGATCCCAGTTGGGGAATGCAACACCCCAGTCTAGATCTACTGCGTCGTTAATTAAATTCATCCCCGCTCTATCTTGATCGGGTATCACAATTACCTCTCTGCCCAGCTGATTGATGATTTTTGCCTGCTGTTCGTGTATGCGATTTGTAAGAAGAGCAACTCCGCCTGTGGCCAATGCATCAAACGGGCCTTCGCACACAAATATAAATCGTTGATCTGGATTTTGTCTGTCTGCATTGAACACAAAGTTTGGATGCTGTTCACTGAGGTACTTGGGCTTTCCTGCTGTTACTTTTCTTGCAGTATACCCAACGATTCGGTTATGAAATTTGAAAGGCAATATCACACGACTTTCGAATCCGTCTAACGGAGACCAGTAAAAGTTTTCGTCGGTAGGATTAAATCCTCGATTGACTATGTATTCTACCACATATGCTAGCGCAGTCTCTGTGTTTAGATCTAGATCTTCTTCTATCCATTCTCTAATTGGCTGAGCGCCTTCAGGCAGCTTTTTATCTTCAAATGCTACACGACTGTTTGATTCTTTCGGAATATATTCGGGCGATTCGGTTTTAAGTGCCTCGAACACAAGTTCTTTGATGTCGTCTTCGTCAGCACCTAGCCAATAGCAAAAACTTTTAAGTTTAGGACTAATAGTTCTGCCAGGCTGCCAACTTGTAGAAAACTTACAATTAAAACAATTATATATGAAGCCTGTATCTATTTTTACGCCGCCGCGTTTTCTACGATCAGGCTTGTGTCCTCGATGTACACAGCACGGCGCATTAAAGCTAATCCAGCCACTGGGACTGGGTTTAGCGTTTAGCGGCAACAGTGACTTTAATTTGTCTAGAACAAACGTCATTGTTCTAGCATACTATCTATAAAGTATTTTGTCAACTGTTCCTATGTCTGTAACTTCCGCAGATTTAACAAATTTGCGAAATCCATTGTACGAAACACCCTCGTGTTCAAATTCAGTAATAGCACCGTCGCTATCAGTTTCTGTTACTGTTATTATTAGATCATTAGTAGTGTCTTCACCGCCTAACTCAGAGCCTTTTATGATTATAACATCGTCTACATCATACTTAACTCCGCCGTTACGCGCTGCCACATCATAATTACCAAACACAGTTTGTGTTATTACAAACGTGGCCTGTGCGCCGGTTTTTGTAGGTGTATGAACTACCCTAAACCATCTATACTTGCCTGTGACGTTTTTATAGACATTTGCAGTTTGCTCTACGTATTCGGAAACTTCCAGCTCTGACCAATTGCTGGGTGCTCCGCCTTCGTCTAGGCTACCTTCTATTGCAACTTCGCCTGTGTAGTTACTGAAATAGAATTGAAAGGTATGTGTTCCGTTTGGCTGTGTTAAATGTCGCTTGGCATCTATGATTGTGCTTTCGAAGTAAGGAAGTTCCTCGTCTCCTGTTGCCGCAGGATCAACTCTATTGAAATTGGTTATCTCCTGACTTGCTGTAACCTCGCCTGTGGCCCCCGATAAGATTTCTAAGGTGTTGTATCCGCCATAGTGATCATCTGTGTATAGAATCTGTTTTGTTATCACTTCATACTGTGTGCTGTCAACGTTTTGTCTTTTTTCTGCAACAAGTGTGATGTCGTAGTATCCTGCTTCTAGATCAAATAGCTCTCTTTCTGTAAGAACTACTTGGTGCCTTCCTCGATCTACATCTAATACTGTGCAGTCTTTTTGTAAGGCTAAATCTTTAGTGCTTCTACTAATCAAGTTAAATACTAGGGTAGTGTCTGCACCGAGCGAAATTTCTTTTTCTTCGCCGTTGCGTACTGTGAAATCTATAGTGTTATCAACACTGCGATATATTTTTAAATTGCGATTATACACTCTGCGATACCTTTCTTGGGTCCAAGATTGATTATAATTAGTAAATATGTCTAATTGATTTCGATATAAATATACACGATTTAGTTGCATAATAATAAAAGGACCTCTTTACATATTTATCCATGAAGATTTCAGATAACTTACAGGAAAATTTTCCGTTTATAAGCGTTATAAACCATACCGATAAAGAGTATGTAGGAATCATAATCAATCAAGATGCTAATATAACCAGCATGTATGATTACGAAGCTCTTAGAACCGATGTAGAAAAACAGGCGTTGCTTGATCTTGGAGAAGCATGGTGGTGGGAAAGCAATAGGAGTATTCCTATAAATATTTTTCTCAATAAAGAAATACAACCGTTTGCCTACTGCATAAAAAATTTTAACAGTAAAGATGTTAAGGTTTTGCTAGGGCCAGCAACCAGTTTGAACGACTTTGTGGTTAAAAGAGTTAAAAGAAAATCAATTACATTAGTTAAAAAAACTAACTAACAAATTTGAACCAACCGGTTGCAATTATTTTTTCTTGTTCACTACTTACAATTCCTCTATGTAGGTGTGTGAAGTCAGCAGGCCATATTACACTTAGTCCTTTTACGGCTTCTAATTTAAAATCTTGATAATACCATTCGGTTCCGCCACTACTCACAGTATTGAGATATGTCATATACACAAGTTGTCTTGACGCATCGCCATTATCACGTTCATAATGCCATACTTTATATCCTCCGCCGGGTGGATAGAATTGTATTAAGTTAGTTTGTTCAGTAACTAAATTAAAATGGTCGATTCCAAATCTATTTACATAGCCTTCGTAACCATTTTGCAAATGATTAAAGTAATCGACAATGGCCGGATGGGTCGAGTGGTTGTAAAAAAGTAAATCTGTTGACTGCTTAACTGCAAAATCTACAATGCCTGTATTACCTACAGACCCGATATGTCTATATTCGTCGCTTGCAATCTTAAAATATTCAAGTAAATTATCGCAAACATATTCGGGCATTGTCCAAGTATGAATAAAATTTTCCATTATTTTATGTTTTCTGTGAGTAAATTCATATGCACAATGCATGCCATCGCATAAGAAACAGCATGTGCTTTCTTAAAGTAGTATGAACCATCAGCTGGCTTAGTCCACACTTCCTTTTGTATAGTCTTCCACGTTTCGTCTACTAAATGACGTTTTGCAGGACGAATTATTGCTAGTACGGCCGCTAACTGTTCTACGTTTTGCGGTTTCAATTTCTTCAATATCTCTGAGTGTCCTGATAGGTGAAACACCTGATCTACAAACTCTTGGTGTTCTAAAAGTTCCCATAGAGGCTCCTTATTAATTAGATGCTGTAGATGATCTTCGTCCTTTACATCTTTGTATATGCTTACATTTAAGAAATCGATCTTAAAATAACCTTTGGCCTCGGCCTGCTTGTAAGGAACCGAGCAAAGGCTAGTTTTAGCATCAACAGGAACTTCGTGCATGTACACGCCGGTGTTGTGTTTGGCTAATTCGTCGTCCTCTAACCGGCTTGCGGTAATATGATTGAAATATTCTAAAGCCTTGTCTCTATCTACAAAATCGATGTCTATGTCAGGCATTTGCTATATCCTAAATAATCAAAGTCTTCTTTTTTACATATAATTTAAATTAATTGTAATTCTAAATTGTTCGTCTGTGCAATTTGTGCTACGATGAGGGGTTGCTGAATTGAATATTAACAGACGGTTTTCTATAGATTCAACTTTAGTTCCATCACTTAATATTGTAAATCCATCATTGCTGTTTACATAGTATACGGCACCCTTATGAGGAACTTCAAAATCTTTATGCCAATCATGTTCCTGCAGGCTACTAGTAGATGGAAAACAGTTTCCTTTTACACGCATAAGTGCAGTCATATTAAGTTTTTGACATATTGGTAGAGCAATAACATTAAAGAAAGGACTAGTAGGTTGATAATCTTTGTAGAAAGAATGATAAAGATAACCTACAGGAAAATCTTCATTATTATGTGCCACATATCGTGAAATATACCACGGAACTGCATCTATATTGTTTCCTAAACAAGATCTTTGTATCTGTTCGGAAATATCTTTATCTAAAAAGTTATCAATAATTTTATATGTCATTGTATTCTTGTAGATCCATGTAGCAGAATAGGTAACACTTCTGCAAGCGTAGTTGCGTATTCCTCTGCATCTAATTCGCTATCAAAGCCTTCGAACTGTACAAGCACTTTGCTCTTAGTGTATCTCACATCGATATCGATGCTTTCGCTCGGCAGTATCCATTCTTCTTTTCTAGGCAGTCCGGTATCTTTTTCCGTCATTGTATATTTGCCTCTTTTATTACATCCTTGCAGAGTTCGTGATCTGCAGGTCTTGCTTGAAATCGTTTTTTCCAATACATAGGATCTATTAACGACCCTACAATCTCTAACTGCTCGTCGTTCATATTTCCTAACATCTTTTTTCCAGCCTTGCTGTTGAGTATAACCCAGGGACTTATTCTACCCTGCCTTATATCATTTGCTGCTCTGTTTAAATTTACATACAAAAAATAATGTTCCCATTCTGCGTCTTTTTCGTCTGCCCAATCCATCATATTTTGTATTGTGCGTTGTATGGCTCCGTCGGCTGGTTCGGTTTTAATAAGATTAATAAGATATTTATCGTATAATTCGTCTCTGCACCAGTGATCTAACTTAACACCGCTAGTCACCACATAGTCAATAAATCTTTCAGGATATATAGGTTTGGTGTTAACCAGGAAGCTTCCAAATTTTATAAAAGCATTATAGTACGGACTATTAGTAAAATCTTCAAAGGTTTTTGGCTTTTTTCCTTTCTGTGCAATTTCATAGAATTTCTGATAGGTTAACAATCCCATTTGACTGTGTTTTTCGGTACGAGCAAGATACCTGCGCTTTTTTTCGCACACATGCACAATGAGAGTTTTTTCTTTGGCAAATTTTTTGCCACAGTGTTCACACTTATAATTTAATTCCATTGATTGCTTTTTTATCCCAGCCTAGGTCTTCACAGTATTGCTTGATTTCTTTGTCTGTCGAAATAGCAGCAAGTGCAGCAATGTCAGCTCTTTTCATATTAGGGAACAGTGTTGCAAGAAACTCTTCGCGTTTGTTCTTTTCCTTTTTAATTTTCAGCCACGGATGAAACTTAATGTTTTTGTCTTCTGCGGCGCAACTGCATGCCAATTGCCAACACAGTTTCGGATGTCGATTTAAGAACTGAAAAAGATGTTTGTTATAACGTTCATTGGTAACAACACAAGCATGTTCTTGTGTTTCTCGATTTCCATTTACATTAGATAGATATCTATTTAGAGTAAAGAACACAACACTCTTTCGTTGATCTTCTGTTAGCTCATCCCAAACGTATTTGGCATCCATGTCACATGCCGCAAGTATTTCATTTAATTTTAGTTTGTCTTCAGCCATCTTTTATAGTATAATACAATAATAAAGTTTTTTCAAGTTGTTTCTTAAGGGCACTGTTTTGTTCAGCGAGATCACACAGTCTCTGCCAATCTGCATAGCTACATCCTCCTTGAGCCCTTGCCACTGCATCCGAGTCGCCGCCTATAATCCATCTTTCAATATCTGGCCTATCTCTATATTTTGCATACACAACACCGTTTGCTCTTTCGTAAATAAGTGGTTCGTTTGGTTTTAAGGAGCTCATGATCTTAACATTACATAGTAATTTTTTACGGGAATATTTTTTCTAAGCTGTTTAGAATATTTTTCGAACTCTTTATAATCATCTGAAAGGATTGTATAACCATTATTTTCAAACTGGTGTCGCCACCACTCGGGAGTTTCTTGTATAAGGTGTGCATTACGACCGTCAGGCAAAATCAACTTTGCAGGCGCACAACTGATCAAATGATAGTGAAAACGGGCTTTTGTCCCAAGCATTGCAATTGTATCTGCAATATGTTCTGGCTCGATATGTTCAAGAACATCTGTGCTGATTATCATATCAACCGGTGTAATTTCTCTATCAAAAATAGGATTTCCTGGATCATATCCGAAGAGCTGGATATTTTTATAATTTTCTTTAAGTGTTTCTAAAAGTCTACCTTTACCGCATCCAAAATCTAAAATCGACTTTGGAACATTCGAATCAATAAAACCCTTTAAATGACAAGGTATCTTAGATCTTTTTCCGAATGGCGTTTCTCTGTGTATTGTGTTTAATATTTTTTTGTAGGACAAAGATATCATTAATCTTTGCTGCCCACAGTTCTTCTTTTGATATCGTCGTGGTTGAATTCTGCCCAGTATAGCTCGAATGCCACGCCATCTTCTACACCTTCGAATTGATGAAACTTGCCAGGCTTGACCTGCATGAAATCGCCCGCTTCTAAAATTGTTTCATCGATCAACCCTTCTTGATCTTCTTGCCATACACGAACTAACATCTTGCCTGACTCAACGAAGAAGCCATTCCACTTAAATTCGTGTTTGTGTTCAGAACACTTTGCACCTGCCTTGTATTCAATCCTATGAAATTCTAGTACGCCGTTTGCATGTATTAATTCTGTCTGACCCCAAACCTTTCCTGCCTTTGACATAATTCCTCCTGTTAAACTAAATTTGCCAATTGTAAGACTTCGCTCTGTCTACTTATCTCTTTGACAAAGAAAGCACAGTAAGGGTTGGGCGTGTCTGACAAGGGAACACACAGCAGTTGCCCATTTTTCATTTTTGGAAAATACCATTTTACATCTTGGAATATATTTGTAATTTCTACTGACGCAAACTCTGGCCTAAATCCTTCCAGCGGATTATGTATTAATGCTTCAAACCCGCGTTCGTTGATACTTGTAAGTGGCAACACTTCTGGATCCATTCCGCATTCTCTATCTCCTACTACCATACACCAATCTAAAGGCATTGTAATTTCAGCGCCGCCGATCTTCATTTGTATAGCAGGAGAATTAAAACTTTCAAGAAACACAAGAGGAATAAAAAAGAAGTCAGGATCTTTCGGATCACTGTTATCGAGCACTGCAAACCGAACATCGTCTTCCAGTTCTTCGGGCAAGTCATTTAAATCGAAACTTGTATTTTCTAGTGTTAGTATTTTTGTCATAAGTCAACCTTTGTTATTGTAAATGGATATTTTGCTTCTCGATAGAATTTTTTCCTCTCTGTGAGATGCCGCTTGGCATACTTGCACGTAGAAGTAATATCCCATATCTGTACAAAATCTTTGTCTTCTGCTTTGCGAATTCCTCGACCAATGCTTTGTATTACTCGCACAAAGCTTTTGCCAGGCTCTATTAGGACAAGATTAAAGATGCGAGGAATGTTGATACCCACAGCCGCCACACCATATGTGGCCACAAGCACTTTTCCATCTGCTGTTTTAATCTCATCATATTCGTCTTTCCTATCATCCAGTTTCATGCTGCCGCTCACAAACACAGCATCATCGATTCGCTCGATCAATTTGTTACCAGTATCTACTCGATTTACTAGGATCAATGTGTTTCCTGCTTGTTTAATTGTATTAACAGTTTCTGCAATCCAATCTAATCGTCGATCGTTAGTTACAAGCCATTTGTATTCTTCTTGGAAGTTGCGAAATGTTTCAATGTCTTTGGTCTGTAGAATATTGATATCTAATTTTGCAAGTACATCTTTTTCCTGAAGATCGTGAGCAGACACTTGGTTTATTACAGGGCCGATACCTGCAAGTATGCCTTGGAACTGCCATTCTTCTTTGGGCACTGTTCCGGTCAATCCCCAACGAATAGCCGCATGTCTAAAATTTTGTGTAAGCAGTTTTTTTAATACATCGGCTTTTGCTTGATGCACTTCGTCAACAATTACCGCCACAACACCTTCAGCAAATTCTGCAAGACTTAGTGCTTCGGTATCGTATTTCTTTTTTTCTAATACATTCAAACTTTGCCAAGTGCAGATTGTATGTGTGTGTCCTAGTTCTTTTCTGTCTCCAAAGTATACTCCTACATCTAGCCCGCAGTTACGATAATCTTCTTCAGTTTGTACAACAAGGCTTTTGTTAGGAACAATCACAACTGTTCTTCCGTATTTTTCACACAAATGGCTAAGTGTTGCGGTTGTAATTGTTTTGCCTGCTCCGGTTGCAACTTCTTGAATACTTTGAGGATTCTTTAAAAATTTGTTTACAACGTCGTATTGATAGTCGCGAAGCACAATGGGATTCCCAGCATCCGGGTGTCCCTCAGGCCAGCAAACGCCCTGTTGTTTCCAAAAATTTTCATCAATGAAATCAAACTTTAGTTCTGCATGTTGTCTTTGATCTTCTACTTCGATTTCATAGCCACTTTGTTCTATGATCGGTAATACTCGATCAAGGTGTGCTAGATAGCCATTGCCGCCAATGCCAAAGAAACTGACTGTGCCGTCCCATCGTCCTAGTTTAAACGCAGGCATGTGTCGTGCATACGGCAACTCGTATTTGAGCGCATTTACACACTTGCGCCTAACATCTACAGCCAGACCTTCGACTTTAAAATTTACTTCGTCTTTGATAATCAGTTTACAGCTCGGCAACAGTTGCCTCCGATTCTAAAAAATGTCCCATGTTGGGTCTCATGTTTTGTTCGTTTATGTAAAACACACAGGGATGTGAATGTAACCAATTGTTTAACAGTCTGTTATTGCTGATATAACAGACATCTGTACCAACTATTGTAACGTCAACATTTTCTTTAAACAACCACTTGGGAGGTTTATGCTCAAACACCAAATATTTTTGTCCGTCTACTTTACCAGTTACTCCTTGTGATTTAATATAGTTGTTAAATCCAATACAGCCTCGAAAACCTATTAGTATATCGCTGGCGTGCACGCCGGCTCTATTTGCTGTATACAAAAAATCTGATGCCCAATCTTTTTTATCAAGAGTTCGATCCTTGAGAAAAACAACAGTTCCTGCTGCCTGTTTTGCAATTTTAAAGAAATCATCTAATCGTTTAAGCCAGACAAGATCCGAGCGTTGAGTGCAGACCTGCTGAACTATATCCTCTGCACTGCCCCCGTAAGGTATGCCCATGTTCTTTGCATGCAATAAATCTGCATTCAAGTTATTGGTCCGAGTCTTATTAAAATACTCAACAACTTCTGCGTCGACATTTTTAAGTTTTACACAATTGTTTTCGATAACGCAGTGCGGAACAATATTTTCTGCGTTGTTTTGTACCTCTTCTACAAAAGATACAAGTGCATCGTAACTAGAATGCTTTTCAAAGGCATGCTTTTGTACAAACGAGTCTATGGCTAAAATATTGTATTCAGTCGCCAGCAACATCCTTACTTTTCGATCTTTATCGAATACATCACTGAGAAAACTGGATCCCACAGTGTGATCGAGTTCGTCTTTGAGTTGAAAAGGAAATTGTAGGCAGATCCATGCCCCGCTTTCTTCTTGTTCTACCCAAACACGTTTGCTGTAATCAATTTCTCTAAATGGTATTTTCCATGCGGGCTCTTTGAGAATTTGATTTAAATCCACATCGTGTGCCTGTGCAAGGTGTTGATATTTTTTTAGCAACACAAGAACAAACTTGCCCTGTCGCTTAGTAAGAGGTTTTTGATTACTGATTAAATTTGCGAAATTTTTTACAGGAGCACGGTCCTTGCTGTCAATATTGATTTTACGCTTGAGAATTAGCGCATAGAAGTCTTGACAGGCATCTTCGACATAGTTATACATACAGTTAGTATACAACAACGAGTGTTAGAGATCAAGAGCATTTAGCAGTTTTTCAAACGGCATTCCGCTTGCAATTTCCTGCAGGGTAAACTCTGTGTGCGAATACCGTGCAAGCCATTGTTCTCTATCGGGCAGGGGCGGATTTTCGATAAGCGATAAATCTTTCATGCTTACATCATATGCTAAACTTTCTGGTCCCGTGAACACAGGTATCCCGTTTAAAGCACTGCGTATTCCGGGGTTAGAACTCCAACTGACTGTTGCCCATGCATTGTCGAATGCCATGTTAAATTCATCATAGGTGTGCGGAATTTTTTGCGGGGTTTGTCTAACAACATTAGAAAATTTGTGCTCTATGTCAGGCACTCTGCATCTGGGATGTGGTCTAAATATTATTTTTCTATCGGTGTGTTTTCTTATTTCAGTTATTGTGTTTTCGACCCATCTTTCTACAGGCGGCATGTTTCTCCATTGATGACTGCGTTCGTGTTGACCGCACAACAATATGTGATCTCCTCGTGTTCTCCAAGGATGCAATTCGAGGCCTAATTTTTTAGCACGCTCTAAATTATCGTAATCAAACTTGGGCCATGTAGCTTCGCGGTTAATTCCGTTTACAGCCACTTTCCAAGTTTCTCCTCGACTTATACCGCCTACCTCAATCACCAGAACAGGTTTATTATGTTTTCTAAAACTATCGAAAATTTGTTTGTTGCCCTGCATTCTGCCATGCCATAACACGCTCCAAATAACCGGAACGTCCTCGCCGGCATTGACTACGTCATGGCCTAACTGCTTTAGCCCCTGCTCTGCCGCCCCAAAAACAGGTGCAGAATTTAGACTGCCGTGTTCTCTATATAATTTAAATCTCATATTAACTGTCAATAAATAAGTTGTATTTACATTATGAGCAAATTTCTAAAACAACTTCAGAAAATTGATGCGCGGTTCGAAAATGCATTTGTTATCGGCCAAGGGTTCGGACTAGTAGAACAATTGCTTGCTGTATATAAAACTGTTTTTGTACAGGATACGGAACACCCCGGCATTGTTGCTAAAAATTTGGTCTATAGAATGCCCGCTAGTGACCTAAACCAACTAGCAAATATCAGTACTGTATATGTAGGACTAGACAATTTAGATGCATTGGATAAAATTGTGCCCAGACTTCTACAACAAAAACCAGATTATTTTGTAGAAGGCAATGAAGTTATTGGCAGAGACAAATCCAAGGCCTTTTATGCTAATGGATATAGAGCCACAAGCCAGCAGGGATTATTTCACGTTTGGAAAAAAATAAAATGAGTATATCTGTAGTAACAACATTTCATGCAAAAGGTCTCAAAGATTACGGCCAAAGAATGATTGATACGTTTGTCCAAAATTGGCCAGACGAAGTTAAATTGTGGGTCTATCCGGAAAAATGCAACCCACAGGTTATCGATCACTCGCGTGTTATTCTCACAGATCTAGATTCAGTACAAGAACTTACAAATTTTAAAAACCGTTGGCGCGATGTGCCCAAAGCCAACGGCGATGTCAGTCGCGACCCTGTACGCAGTAAAAGAAAAGACTCGGGCAAGGGTTTTAAATGGGATGCGGTTAGATTTGCACACAAGGTATATTCAGTCTTTGATTGTGCTAAAAGATGCAATACTGACTGGTTGTTTTGGATGGATGCAGATACAATTTGTCATAGTCCTATAACATTACAGAGAATAGAACAGTTTCTTCCACCACAAACAGATCTCTGTTACCTAGGAAGAAAAGGCAAGTACAGTGAATGCGGACTGTATGCGATGAATTTAAAATCGAATGCTACACAAGATTTTATCAAAGAATTTAATCGCATGTACGATGATGCAGAAAACGGTATATTTAAATTGGCCGAGTGGCACGATAGTTTTGTATTTGATGCAGTTAGATGCAAGATACCCAATTTAAAACAGCATGACTGGGCCGCTGGTTTACAAGACCTTCGTCCTCGCAGAGGCATGAGTGCGGGCGAAGGACATCCCTTAATAAATTCAGATTGGGGTGCTTATTTAGATCATCTCAAAGGCGGAAGAAAGCAGTTGGGTAAAAGCAAACGCGATGATCTTAAAGTGCCTAGAACAGAACCTTACTGGCAACAGTTTCGTTAAACATAAGATCTAAAAAAATTCCAAGCAGTGCCGTCTCTCAACTCATTAAAATTCCAATGGCTCATGCACAAGCGTTGTATCCACTGTTCACGTTCGGGCATGGCTGGATTCTCGATATTTTCTATACCTAAATTAGCAACACTTTCTGCTTGACTGTGGCCGGTTACGGGGTCAGTTATAATTACAGGAACTCCCTCAATTGCGCTGGCAACACCCGGCGAACTGTTGTATATAACTGTTGCCCATGCGCCTTTTAAATCGGTTGTAATATCTCTGCTGGTACTTAATCTAACATTTTTGTGCGCAATTCTAAGATAATTTCTAATTTTTTTATCGCCCGGATGTGCTCTTACTACGATAGGACGCTTTTTATCATACATGCGAATTTCTTGAATGGTTTTATTCATCCATTCTATCACATCGAATCCGCGCATGCTCCAGCCGCCGTTTCTTTGAAGGCAGAGAAGAATATGATCGCCTTCTTTTCTCCAAGGTTTTAAACTTAGGTTAAGATCTTTTTGAATCTGTTGCCAACGCGTTGCTGTAAAGTCTGAATCAAAATAAAATCCCGTCTTGGGAAACACACCATCAAAACTGTATCTCAAATAGCGTTTATGATTAGCAGGATCTTTGTATAGAAAGAGATTGCTGTCAACTATCAAAGATCTCTTTCCGCGTTTTGCTTGACAATCTATCGCATTGCGTCTAACCTGTAGATGGGGTGCTTTTTTGCCATGCTCATGCACAAACCCCTGTATCAATGCCACATCAGCATCAACAACATTAGTTCCTTTGTGAGCTACAGCGTTATCGCCACAGGATCTCACGCCAGCAAGAAAGTTATCTAAAATTTGCGGTTTCTCAGGATTAGAGTTCCTTGCTGGAATACCTGCATAGTATGCAACAGCTTTAAGATAAGTCATGATAGTTTTTAAGAATTTCCAACGCCTTGCCTTCGGTTAACTCATCAAATGTAAATTGGCTGTAACTTAACATACAAAGCCATTGTGATAGGTCTCCTCTATACAGATTGTTGACATCCTCTAATTTGTTAGCAGAAACAGGATTTGTAATATGTTTTCCTAAGGTGATTACTGGTATGCCTGCCCATATAGCTTCTGTAGCACCGTTTGAGTTTATGCTAACTACACAATGATAATCTTCATTGCACAATTCTTTGTAAAGATTTTTCCTTTTTCTTTTAGGTCTTTTTTCTCTTATTATTATTTTTTTATCTGTATACTTTGATAACTCATTTTTTACGTTTTCTGCCCATCCATTAAGGTCGACGTGAAAAACTTCTGCCGCAAATGGTCCAGGTTCTAATATTAAAATATATTTCCCGTCATCTCTCCATTTCTTAGGAAACTTTTTAAAGTTTCCTAATCTATCCACAGGCGCTTGAAAAAATTTTCCATAATGCAAATGGTTCCTAACCAAACGGTGCCATTTCTTATTAGGCTCTAGGAAATTAGTATATCCGCTGTCAATGAACCAAAACGGATAATTATTATCTATTTTAGATACTAAAAGTCCTTCATTACCTGTAGTGTTTCTTATTAGGCAGTCTTGTTTGTAGTCTTTAAATTCCTTTCTACGCATTAACGTAGCTGTCTTATCTAATTTTTTACCAGTGCTTTTAACAAAATTTCGCTTTTCTGATTGTGTATACTTTGTAAAAATAAAATCGATACCAAATTTCTCAATAAAAAATTCTATATTTTTATGCACTCGATTATAATTCTTTTCTCTTTTTTCCTGCAGGAAATTTTGCACATAAGTTAAATGTGCTCTCGTATCTCTAGCAACACACTTTGTAATCTTGTCCCACGCTTTCTTTTTTCCTAAAGGAGGGAATCTTTTGACCGGCAATCTTTTCTTATCGTGTTTTAAAGCAAAATTATCCATGTAGGCCTGCGTGGATGTCATTGCAAAGTTAAGATCTTTTGCTTTTTTATTATAATCTAATAAACTTAAAAGAAAGTGTGCTATTTCTTTATCGTTAATAAGCAGTTTCATATTTCGTATTTTTTTATCAGGTTCCATGCTGTTCCATTTCTTATTTCATCTACACTAAATTGTCCGTAAGCTATGTTGTGACATTGCTTCTCTATTATATGTTTATCCGGAAAAAAAGGGTTTTGTAAATTATTTAGGTCAGTATTTGCAAGCGGGCTAGCGGCGCAGGGAACGCTTACAAATGCCGGAATTCCGTAAAGGACAGATTCTAGTGCTGCTATACTGTTCAAACAAACAGTTGCATATACACCGCTATCGAACGCGTCGTATATGCTGTATTCTCTATTTCTATATGTTCTCGAGCCTTTGATTCTAACTTCAATAGGAAGATCGATTAATTCGCTTAGATGTTGTTTTGTTGCACATTTCCATTCGTTAAAGTCTATATTATAGTATCTGCAAGCTTTAGGATTAGGCATTACCATTAATATTTTTTTATTATAATGTTTTTGTCCTTTGTATATCAATCTGTTATCTGCCTCCACTAACTTATTCCATCTATCTGCAGGAACATCTCTTATCATAGAATGTTGCAAATTATTTTTAACTATTCTATGATAAAGTTTTTTGCCGGTAGGGTTTCCTTGTGCAGGAAAGTTACCAACGTATCCAGTATCGATATAATAAAAATCTTTTTTATTTCTTATTGCTTCTTCAATTTTATCCTTTTTAATGATACCTCTTACTACAAGACTATTTGATAACTCTCCGTTTGCGGATTCAATAAACAAATTTTCTAAAGATAACTCGGCCATTATTCAAAATCCATTAGTTCTTTTGCATATCCGTTTTTGAGTTCATTTGTGTGAAATTGTCCGTATGACAAATGACATGCCCATGCAAAACGTAAATCATTATCTGCATAAAACGGATTTTCTATTTTACTTAAATTAGTTTCTGCTACTGGCTTTGCGGCATGAACAGGTGACAAAACAAAAGCCGGTATGCCGTTAAAAATACTTTCGACTGCTGCATTTGAATTAAATGTCACTAGTGCAAAAACGTCATCGTTTAATGCATCAATAAAAGGTTTTTCTCGTGTTCTGGTTAATCTACTTTTTACACGCTTCCTTATTTCGATAGGTCTGTCGGTATAGGATTTTATTTTTTCGACGGTGTTGTTAATCCAATTATCATAGCTTTCGTTGTAAAACTTACAAGGCTTCTCGTCAGGACAGGCTAATAATATTTTTTTTCCGGTCTTTTTCCAGTCGTAAATTTTTTTACCTATTTTTTCAAATCTATCCGGCGGTCTTTCAATTATTCTCTCGTGCTGTAAATTATTTTTTACAATTCTATGATAGTATTTCCAGCCATTAGGATTCATAGAAGTTACTTCATTTCCAAAATATCCAGTGTCCATATAAAAGAAATCTCTTTTATTTTCCCAACATCTCTTTATTATTTTCTTTTTAAGAATGCCTCTCAAAACAATAGGATCATCAGATTCATCAAATATAAATTCTTCGGTTGGCGTAGGAACCGAGCCACATGCTTTAGCAAAATAATTTATGTAAGGATCCTCGCCACCTTTACTTAGAAAAATCATATGCTTTCAATGAAACTGTGCATAATAATCAAAACTATTAGGAAAACTTTCGATAATATTTCGTCTATTATCTAAATAGGGTTGCATTTTGCAATCTAATGACTTTAAAACATCAGGATCTTTATATCCCCAGAAATCCAAATGGCTTGTCTTGAAATTAGTAAATGGATTAATTTTATGCCCTGCTAACATATACAGATGCGCTCCTAATTGAGGCCAATTAAGTAAGTCAGGCAAATCGTAAATCGATGCTGTCCTTAACTCGTATATTTGTCTCATAACTGGACTATCTGTAAAATCTTGTTTAAGAATATCCTGCCAATATTTACTGTCGATCCTATTTGTCATGGCATAATGTATGGTTATAAAATCTGCAAAATACAAAAATTGTTCTCTGCAGGCATGGTTAAAAGTATGTGCATCAAAATTATTCAAAATATCTTTACCTTCACAGATGTTAATAAAATGTATAAGAAATTCGTGCACGCTCATTAAACCATTTGATTCTAGTGGCTCAATAAATGCACCGCTTAACCCTATGCTGATGCAGTTTTTGACCCACATACGTTCACTCATTCCGTTGCGCATCCTAATATGCTTAAAATCCATCTGTTCATGTATTGGGCCTAAATAGGATTTAAATTCTTCTAATGCTTCCTCATCACTGATGTATTCTCTAGCGTAATTGTAACCGGTCCCTATTCTTGCCCAATTTGGTATTTCCCAAACCCAACCGTTTTTCAAAGCAACCGAATTTGTATATAGTTTTAATTCTTCTTTTTTATTTACATATGGTCTGCCAGCTGCCCAAGCACTATCGGTGTACGTCTTGTTATTAAACTCGCGCCACGGTTCACCCAGTGCGCCTTCTATCAATAACCTTTTAAAACCGGTGCAGTCAAAAAACACATCACCTGTAATAATTTCATTTTTTGTTTTTACGCCTGTTATAAATCCCTCTGCATCTTTTACAACTTGATTAACGTGGCCAACAATACGTTTTACACCTCTAGGAATTGAATACTCATCTCTTAGATAAGAATAAAACAAATGAGTGTCAAAATGCCAAGCAGCATCTTTCGTTATATCCCAACCATCTATTACCTGTGTAGGAACCTTATTTTTATCTAAACAGTTTGCAATAGGTGAAAGCATTTCAACAAAGTTTTCAAATTCTACATCTGGATTATAGTTTTGATAAGCGAACCAATCAGTAACACTACAATGACGTTCGTCTAATCTTCCGAATGGGTAATGAAACCCTTTTTTATTATTAGAATGAAAATTTTCAAAACGTATTGATAATTTATGAGTCGCGTTACATTTTGTTATTAAATCTTCGCTGGTTATTCCTAGATAATGTAGCCAACGTCTCATTAACTGTGTTGTAGACTCGCCTACACCGACAGCAGGAACATCTGGAGATTCAACGACTGTGATACTTTTATGCGGGAAAGTTTTGATCAATGTTGCCGCTGTCATCCACCCTGCCGAGCCTCCACCTACTATTACAATATTGTTAAACTTCATTTTTCATATCTCATCATATCAATCAGTTCGTTTTTCCATTCTCGGTGAAATTTGCAAAATCTATATTCTTCTTGCTCGAACCAGGGACCGCCTTCAGTATAGTGTATCAGTTTAGGTTTATCTAGATCGTTGTAAACGCCAACAAGATAATTCCATGTGTGATCTAGTTCTCCGATTTCGCCGTCATTTAGCCAACTAAATCGATGAAGATATGCGCCGTTTATTTCTGGATTGTTAACTAACTCCTGAGTAAGAGCTCTATTGCTGGGGTGGCCACAATTAAACAGCATGACACTAGACCAATTCTTGCGCGGATATACTGTCTGTTTTTGTCCGTCCATTTTAGTGCCTTCTTTAACTTTATAATCGTGTTTAACACACATTACAGCGTATTTGTCATCGGCTTGATCAAAAAGTTCTTTGATGTCTGTTGTAAGGATCATGTCGCAATCCATAAATAGAGCCCACCCTTCGAAGTTGGCTAGTTCTGGCACTAAAAATCTTGTAAATGTAAACTCAGTGCTGGCAAGTTTATCTACAGGTCTAGTATACCAGCCTGCATCTCTCAATTCCTGTTGTTTTAATGGTCTTACATCTGCCTCTGGTTGTTTGCTTACAATGCTGTGTTTACAAACTTGGTAAGCAATATCTTCTCTGGTATCATATCCTACGAACACTTTCATAATTTCTTCTCTCTATGTCTTCCTCTATGCATTCGTCGCCTGTTTGAATTTCCAAAACGTGAGCTGGTACTGTTTCAGGATTACTAGCACAATGCCAAACACCCTTGCCGATATTATATGGTAAGCTTTCTAATCTTAGATGTGCTGTGTCGAATCTCTCTTTGTATTCTGTCTCTATTTTAACAACGCCTTCTAGAATAATCCATTGTTCGTCGCGCTTAAAGTGTCTTTGGTCGCTTAGCCTCTTGCCCGGATATATTACAAGTTCTTTGACTTTATATCCCTTGTCTGGTTTGTCGTCTAGCACCCTCCAATAGCCCCACGATCTTTCTGTTTTCTGAGTTTTCCACTCGTCCAGTATCCAACTTGAAGAATTTGCTTTCTTATCGCCGCCAATTCCATATGCAAATGTTACTCGAGCATGATTAGAAAACCTATCTTCTTCTGGCACATTACCTTGCTTCCTATCCCCGCCGTTTGCAAATATTATAGGATCATTTGTTTTCCAAAAGTTTATAGTCTGTTTGATAGCATCGCAAGCAGTATCGTCAGAATCGTCGAAGTCAATTACATGATCAACATCAGCTAACGCATTAATAATAGCTTTGCGATCTTTGGCTGGCATGAAGGGTCTGCCTTTTTTACGTGCTAACCAGCTGTCCGAATTTACCCCCACAACTAGATAATCACCAAGGGACTTAGCAGATTTAAAGTATGAGATATGGCCTATATGAAGAGGGTCGAACCCACCTGTAACTAACACAATTTTCATCAGGGTATTTATGCATTAATATAATCATCACAGCAACTTAAGATTTCAGCATCAATACTGTGTCTTGTCGCTCTTTGCTAGACTTATATCCAATGCTGTGATACTTTTTTAAGACGGATTCTACATGTGTAGTGTTAGATAAACTATTTGTTTCGAATTTTATTTTCATTGGATATAAACTAGGTTTATCCAAAATAAAATCATAATACTGATCTAGAATACAACAGTCGCCGCCTTCGGTATCTATTTTTAGATATGCAAGATGTTCAATATGAAATAAATCATACAGTCGACCTATACAAATTTGCTGGACAACATCAATAGTCACATACTTCTGTAAATTATGCTGTATATGTAATGGGTGATATTTTTTAACACTATTACACCCTTTTAGATAATTCTTTAATCTGAACTTATCTATAATCTCTGGTTTGATGTAGTAAACATCGACAGGATCCTCTGAACCGTCCAAACTTATTACATAATTTAATTTATGAACGTTTTTAGGATTCGGCAAGTCATCTAGATATATGTTTACAGGCTCGATTGAAATTCCAAAGGTTGATTCATCTGCTTTTTCTATCAGCGTATCAAAATTACTAGTTCCTATTTCAATAAAGTCTAACTTCATAAGAAACTATCCCTTAGGGAATCTGTCCCTATATTTTGATTTATAGTGAATGATTCTTGCACTTGTCTGATCACGTTTGAAGAAAAAATTATTAAATGTTTTACAATCTAAAACTTTTACTTTAGCATCTAAAATATCTAAGGTTTTGTTAATATAACTGTTATTAGGAATTTTACAAATTCTATTCAAAGCATTTTGATCGCCATTTACTTCTAACGATATTTTACACCATTCATTTAAAAAATTTATCGAGTTAGGTGTTTTTTTCCAAAAACTTACGCCACTATTTAAACTGCTCTTTCTAAATGTAACTGCTAGATCATAGTTATCTATTGCATTGTCTACATGATACTGCATTATGCAATCTATATCTATCCATGCTAGATATTGGTCATCGTCTAACTTACTAAGTGCGTCTAAAATCACAAATGGTTTTTTTGGAAACTTTTGTAACGATTTGCTACTTGTATTTGATTCAAATGAAATGCCAAAATCTAAGCCGCCAAGATTATAAAAAATAGGTTCGTATCCACATTTTCGAATACTTGTTAAACAAGGATCTATAAATTTAATTAAGTTTGAATCCGATGCTACTACTATGTTAAGTATTCTTTCTGTCATTAGATTTTTTTTCGTTTTCTTGTAGGAAGTAATTTGTTTACAACATTTTCAGTAAACCAACTATTAAATTCGCCGTGTTCTTCTATAGTTTCTTTGAAGTAGGTTAATTTATTCGAAGTTACCCCCAGCCGGGAATGTCATAAATAGGCCGGCCTACCGAAACGTGTATTCCATGAATGGGTCTTTTTGATAGTCCTTCGCTAAAAACTGCATTAGGATACGTTTCTCTTGTTATGTTATGCAAAATAGTTTCATCTTGACCTTTTATCGGCGCTTTACTTCTAGCAGATTTTGTTTCAGCATACCATTTCTCCGACTCTACAAAATGCAATCCGGATAACCTATCTATCTTATTTGTTCTATAAATGTTACTAAAAGGTAGATTTGTCTCCTCCATATGCAATATATGAAAAGGCTGCACATGTTCGGTATGCATTATATCAATATCGCAAATATATGTATGTTTCGTATTGGTTGTAGGTTCTACAATATATCGTAATACATCTGCTCGCCCTTTAGGTAATTTGTGAAAAATTACGTCTTTTTGTTTTTTAAAAATCTCAGGTTGAGGAACAAATAATTCTATCTTGCAACCTGGATTGCTTTTTTTAGCAAAATAAATAAATGGTTCTACAAAATTTAAATAATGCCCGTTGCAACAACTTAAAAATGTAAGGTCAGCAGTGTTATAATCTAAAGTATATCTCATAATCTTTTTTTACAATGTCTTAATTTAGTAAGTTCTTTATGTATCTCAAAAAAATGGGATGTGTATTTTTGTTCAACATATCTATTACAATCATGAACAAAAATATCGGTATTGGTAGTTGACAACGTATATGCTGTGTATATACTCTGCATTCTTCCAAAACTTGTTTTTTTATTTCCGGGCGGTGCGTCAACAAAAATTACGTCCCAATGTGTTTCTGTAACTTGTTTAGGTAAATCCATAACAAGTTCTTTCTGATGAGTCAAATAATAATCTGCTTTCTTAATTATTGTGTTGTATTTTACCTTAAGTGTGTCTGATGATTTTGGACTAATCCATTTTTCATCGTGCTCCAAAAATATGTTGGTGCCTTTGTTTATTGATCTCCAATATGGTGTGTCGTGGCCTGTTCCGAATACTAATAAATTAACTTTGCCTAAAAACTGGCTTATGTATTCGTATTCTACTCTAGTCATTTGGCCTTTGCCTACCAAAGACATAAGAGTATCTAAATCATAGTGTTGCATCATCTAATCCAGCTGTTCTTAGTTTTACTACATTACTCAACTGCCATTGTTTGATATCAAGAGCCTTTGTAATACCTAGCCACTTGTTACGTATTAGTGCAAAGTCGTTGATAATTTTTTCAAAATCAACAATGTCGGCTTCGCCGTCAACATATTTTTCAACATCGCGACTAGACAACGCACGTTGGTAATTTTCTAGATATTTTTTAAAATGTTGACTTCTTAGACGTCGAAGTTCGATATTAAGATATTCTAATATTGCTTCAATTTCTTGTAACTGACTAAAACGAGATTCGACCACAGCAGGCATTTCTGCTGCGGCCTTCTCGATTCGACCAGTAATCTTGGTTTCCTTTTTTGCTTCTTCTAATTCGTCATAAAAATATTGAATAGCATTAGGAATATTCGAAATATCTTTTGTTATGCGATCATACCACATTAATCAAAATACTCGTCCAAGCCTTCTTCGTCGTCAATTGCATACTCGATCGCTCCGTCTAAATGAGGATCGACACCTTTTAGTGCAACCAATGTTGATTCTTTAATTCCGTGATCCATTAGCACGTTAATAAAGTCAGTTGCTACATTATCCCTCTTATCATTCGGCAGATGCTCTATTGCAACCTGCCAAAGATCGCCGATTTGCTCTTCATTCATTAATTTCAGTCTCCGTAGTTTCTACAACGTCAACATCGTCTTCTAAAGGTTCTTCTTCCTTGGGTCCGGAGAGATCGTAGAATTGATCAATAATCATATCTAGCTTTTCGCCCGTCCAGGCCTTTCGATATTCTTTATGTTCCTCTCCGTTGACGTCAACGTATTTAAGTCTATTGCCATCTTTTTGGAGAATGCCTTTCTTTTCAAATAGATCTACGAGACCGCTGTAAGGATCCATGCCTGTTTCGTATGGAATCTTAACTTGTACGCTTTCAAACGGTTTTGCATAGCGCGTCTTCATAACCTTACAGGCGGCACGAATGCCGTGTACGTCGGAGGTCTTGTTGCCATCTTCGTCTTCTTTGAGCTTGAGCTTTTTCATTGCTATTACAATACTGGAAGCATACACAAAACCCTGTCCGCCTGAAATCTTGTCATCCGGGTCGAACATGTCCTGTGATGCATAGGTATGATTAGTACACACCATGCCTACGTTGTAACTACCAAACATGTTAACACAGTTTCGAACAAGTGCTGTCAATGCTTTGGGCTTGCGACCCATATCGCCTTTCAAATCACCCTTGCCAAACTGATCCACATCAGTAGGCGTAAGCAACATGCCTAGACTGTCTACTACAAACAAGACTTTGGGACGATCCTCTTCTGCCATGTCTTTGTAATCCTTCATAAACTCGGACACAGTTTTAGCAACGTCGTCGATCATTGCCATGTTGAGTTTAAGAAGTTTTTCTTCGCTTGTGTCAACATCAAGTCTTTGAAGCCAATCTTCATCCAATGCATTTTCTGAGTCAATGAGAACAACAAAAATGCCTTGATCCTGCGCATGTTTAATGATATTGCCCGAACAAAAATAGCTCTTGCCAGAACCGCTTTCGCCGGCAAACACCGTTACTTTACCTAAGGGGACCCCCTTGTGAAAATCACCACTTACCAAATAGTTTAGTGCGTAATTACCAGTCGATACCCAATCTGTAGGGTCATTAAAACCTACACCAAGTCCGTCAATGCTCTTGGTTAGATTTTTTCTAAATTTACTTAAATCAAATGCCTTTGCCATGTTTACTCCTATAAGCCTGAAGGATAGGGCATGCAGATGCAGAGGCCCTATAGATTTTATTCTGCAGATTTACGTGCACGAATCTGTGCAAGAATATCCTGTGCGCGGCTTGCACCTTCTTCGCTTTCAGTGCTTTCCTGCGCAGGTTCTGCTGCCGGCTTGCTTTCTTCTGCAGGAGCAGTTTCTGCGACAGTCTCTTTAACTGGTTCTGCTGCTGGCGCAGGCTTTGGAGCGGCAACCTGTGTTTTGTTGGGATCACCTGTTGCTTGACTCATGCCAGCTGGACGGAAATACTGACTCCAGCGATCTGCGTCATAGGGTTCACCATCGACGCTGGCCTCGAACATTTCCTTCATTACCTGCATTTCGACTTCGCCTGGCTTCTTGGGTAGGAAGTCAGAAAGATTAAACAACCCATGCTTTTCGATTGCCGCCGCTTCTTCTTCAGTAAGACTGCGTTCACGACGACTCCACTGAGAAGTAGAATAGTCTGCATACCCGCCTTTTGAAGTTTTCTTGATGCGGAAGTCAACACCGCGCATATAATCAGTCGGCAGTTCTTCTAGCTCTGGATCCATTAGCGCACCCTTAATGATCTGGAAAATCTGAGGTCCGATAATAAACCTACGAATAGGATTTTCTGGTGTGTTGTCTTCTTTGATAGGATCGTCTACTACAAAGCCTTGGAAGATATACGAACGCTTCTTCCAATACTTACGACCCATGTCCTCAAGACTCGGATCTTTAAACCATGTGCGCACTTCAGATAGGATTGGGCAGGTATCCCCTTCGCCATACATTTCTACACAGGGAATTTGTACGATTGTCTGACGGCTGTCAGTCTCGCCTTTGATGCCTGAGAAAGGCAGTTTGATCATTGCACGTTCTACCCAAAAGAACGTGTTAGAATCGTTGCCGTCTGGAAGGAATCGAAGAACGGTTTCTGAACCTTCTTGCATATTCCAGTGCGGATAAATTGCGTTGTCGCCCGGACCTGATGATCGATTGCCACCGCCGTTATTTTGCTCTTGAAGCTTTGCTCGGATTTCAGCTAATGATGCCATTATGTGCCTCCTTTGTTGTTGCCTAATGGTATGCCTAATCGCATAAAACATATTATGCGTGTTTTATTTAGCGTTGTCAAGCGGAGATTGAATCTATTTTCCACAATGATAAATATCTCTACCAGGCAAACACGAGGCAAAAAATGAGTGCAAAATTAGACGAAGTAGAAAAGCTAGTAGAGGCTTTTGAAAGGCAACTGCCAGAAGGCAAAGAATACGAAGACAGGTTAAGAGAAGAACTAGAAATAATAGCAGATCTCAACTTTTCTAAACATTTTCTTAGAGTGGTAGAGATATTAAATCTCACCAAAGATATTCCGCATATTACTCGGGGCTCAGCAGGCAGCAGTCTTATTTGTTGGCTATTAGGTATATCCGATGTAGATCCTATTAAAGAAAGAATCCCCTTGTCACGATTTATGAATCCCAAGCGAGACGATTTACCAGATATAGATCTAGATTTTCCACATTGGAAACAAGATACTGTAATGCAGAGAATATACAAACGCTGGCCGGGACAGAGTGCAAGGGCGTCAAACTATGTGACATATAAAGAAAAGAGTGCTGTTAGAGAAGCCGCAAAACGATTTGGCGCTCCGGGAAATCTCAAACGAGGTTTTAAACTAGAAGAAGTTATAGACAAAGACTATATTAAAGATGCAGAAAAACTTGCACAGAAATTAAAAGGTAAAAAACGCTGTATCTCTAAACATTGCGGCGGTGTGCTTATATTTGACAGACCCGTTCCTAAAAGTCTTTTAAATGCTGAGAATCAAATACTGCTAGACAAATATGAAATTGAAGATTTAGATCATTTTAAAATAGACATATTAGCTAACAGAGGGTTAAGTCAGTTGTGGCACATTTCAGATCAGCATCTTTTAGATTATCCAGAGCATGATGAAGCAACCGCAGAACTGTTATCATCTGGCGATGTTCTAGGCGTAACACAAGCAGAATCACCTGCAATGAAAAGACTATGCAAAGCCATCAAACCGCAATCGAGAGAAGACTGTGTGCTTGCCACAGCACTAATACGTCCAGTAGCAACAATGGGTAGACGCAAGGCCAGCTTTTTTCAAGATTGGAGCCAAGATAACTTTAGTAAAACTATTGTGTACGAAGACGATGCCATAAGCCTAATATCGGAAATCCTTGGTTGCGACCATTATGAAGCAGATATGTGGAGGAGAGCGTTTGCTAAGAAAAACGAAGAAAAAATATTTGAATTTATGCGTCTCGTTGGAGATCATCCGCGCAAAGATGAAGTTTTTATGGCTCTTAAGGAACTAAGTCATTTTGGGCTATGCAGAGCGCACGCAATTAATCTAGGCAGACTAATATGGTCTCTTGCATACGAAAAAGCACACAATAGGAGAGATTTTTGGACAGCCGCATTAAAACACTGCAAAGGATCATATGCTCGTTGGGTATATTGGCACGAAGCTAAATTAGCAGGCTCTGTGCCCAGTATTACTGAAGGCGACGAAGTTACTGAACTACAACAGCTAGGAAAATGGCGAAGCGGCCGTTTTATACCAGGCTGTCAAGAGATTAGAAAGCCCGGACAGATTGAATTTTGTGGCTTAGTGGCCAACTATAGAGTATTTAAAAGCGGTCCAAAAGAATACATAACATTTGTTACTTTGGGCACAGGCAATGGCAAATATCTTGATGTTATTCTTAAAGGAGCCAACAGTTTTAGAGACAAACAACTGCTTTGGGGGAGAGGTAAATTGGGATATAAAAATAACTCAGAATATGTTAGTGTATACAAGTATAAAAAATTAGCACTTAAAGAGGTTGAACATCTACAATGATATATAGGTCGAGACTGCATTTATATCCTCACAAAGAACCGCAAGGCAAATCGTACATTGTCGGAGAAAAACGCGCTCTAAAAGAACTTGCTCGAGCATTGGATCGAGCCGCAAACGGACACATTGGCATTGATAATGTAAAATTATACTCTAGCGACGGTCATGAATACGAAGTAATTATTGCCAAGGACATTGCAGAAGAAGAGTGGCAGAATCTACAATTACCTTACGAAAAAAATGCTTCGCCCGATGTGTTAGAATCAATCCAGTTGTGGGAAAGCATAAGAGAAGAATGCAAGCAGGACTATTAAAGTCCTGCTAGCTTTTTAAGTGTGTCAAATTCGGCTGTGTCTTCGCCGGTGTTACCGAGTTCGTCGAGCTCAACATCTTGTGTCGGAGCCATTCTTTCAATCATTCGGCTTGCGGCTTTTCCTGCGGTTTCGCCAAACTTTTTAGCAACCTGTTGTTCAACCGCAGTTGGACCTTTTGGAAACGTGCCTTTTTCTCTGTCATAAAAGCTCATTACAAAATCAGCAACTTCTTCTACTTTAAAGGTTTCGCCGTCTACTTCAAACTCGTCCTTGCCCTGTTTTTTGGCCTTGGCCATTGCACCAGTAAACTTATTGCCTTCTTCTTGCATGTCGCCAAAGTCAATATCATCAACAACATCAGGTGCATTGTCCTCAAGCCAATCTTTTACCATTGGCCGAACACACTGCTCTGGGTCTTCCTTGGCCGCCTGTCTAATTTGATTAAACAGCGAAGGATCGTCAATCACGCCTTCTAGACTTCCAATAGCATTTGTTCCGTCAACGCCGGCCGGAAAATGTTCGCCCATAAGATTGTTAAGCTGTCTTACCGCCGCCTGTTTTTCTTCGGCGTCTCTGCTGACAATAGCACTTTCTTCGCCTAGATTGTTAACCCACGATTCGAATCTATCAAACCCGTCCATCATATCATCCATTGGGTTATCATCGTATTCTTGTCTAAAATCAAAATCATCATTCTCATAGCCGCCACCGTAGTCTTGTTCGAAGCCGTCTATCATGCGATCTAAAATGCCTTCGTAATCGTCATCTGGGTGTAGATCAGCGCCGTCTACGATGTCTCCATATCTTTTTTCAATTTCTCTTTGAACATCAGGACCGTATTTTCCATTTAGAGCATCGCTTAACATTTCGTAACCAGCATCTCCGCTGTCAGCAACCTTTTGCTTAAACTCTTCTGGATCCATTCCTTCAGCAACTTCAGTGTTGTTTTCTCCGACTATGTCGTTATATCCTATTGTATTGTTTTCTTTCATGAGCCTATACAATACAGGAAACACATTTTCCATTTCCTCTTTAAAGCTGATTACAGTGAATTTACTTTTGAGATCTTGCCTTACAGTTTCTGGAAGTTCCGTGTCTTGATTTTTAGAGAAGTTATCTACATAAGATTCGTAGTTCTTTTGTTTAGAAAGTCGCTTTATTTGTTCTTTGAGATTGTTTAGTTGCTCGGTTCCTTTTTCTACGATTTCTGAATTATGTTCGTTTACTAGATTGTTTTTATTAACATAGTTCTGAAACATTTTAAGTTGTTTAATTTCTTCGCTAATTCCGGTAATGCTTGAACCTATGTCATCATATGGGTTCCCGCCGTTTGCAACATGGCGCTGCATGGCTCTAGCACCTGCAAGATGAATGTAAGGATATTTAAATCTTTCTCCTTGTGCATTCTCAATAAAAAGTGCCGAAATATTTCTAGTTCTTGCATTCGGGCTCAGCTCTTGATCATCAGTGAGTTTCTTGCTGTGCTTGATGATTAATTTTGTGTCATTTAATTTTTGGAAGCTCTGTGTCTTTGTTCCATACAGTGTGCTTTCATTCATTATGTTTTCCTCTACGGGCTCTTGCATTGTCTGTTGTGGTTCCTGCATAGCATGAGTTCGCAGGAAATCATAATCTCTTTTGTCTAGTGCGTCTTTAGTAATATCTCTTACATCAAAATTTAGGAGTCTTCTTTTTGCAAAGCCTCTTAACTCACGCAAAAAATTATACCAGTTCTTTTGTTGATCGTTGTCCATTCCCTCCGCAATTCCGGAAGAAAAGTAAACTTTCATGGACCCTTCTTCTGCAAGGCTTATCGAAACATGGCCTAGACTTTTTTCACCTTCCATGTAATTAAAATCAAAAAAAGCAGCCAGTTTGGGATCTACAGTAATTTCGCCAGTTTCCTCTCCCAGTTTAAGGCCAGAGAACCTGCTGCGAATCTTATAAAATAGATCTTCTGAAATATTTTCTAAAGCATTCATAATAAGTATTTATCAGACTATGCCGCTTATGTAAATAGGCATAGGCATTTCTGCTTCCTCTACTTTTTCAGCCATTTTGTTGTAAATTGCCGGATCCCAATCGGCTAGAACAGCGGCCATCCGCACAACCAACAGACAGGCCGAAACCAAATCGTCTGTTTGCTGCCCTTTTGCCTTAAAGCCAATGCCGGTGGACACATAGTTTTTCAGCTCTGAAATAAGAGGTTTTGAATGTATGGTCATGTTGTTTTGCTCGATCAAATGCTTTAATCTAGAACAGGCAGATATTTTAGTTTTATGAGTGGTATTAAAACCTTTTCTAAATCTTCGAACATGGCCTCTACGTATAGGTTCACTCAAAAACAAACCGTGAAAGTTTTCTTCACCTATATCGTTTATTACAATAAGCGCGGATTCTCCCAGCGTGTTGTTTTCGACAGAATAATATATCTGTGGCGGGCTCCCGCGCTCCGAACCTTGTTCGTGAACCTGTTTTAGAATTTCTCTCATAATTTTCACTTGTTCTTGTACAGGTGTCATATTGTGACGCCATTCGGCAACCTGTTCCATGCTAGGTAGCTCAAACACCTGTATTGCACCATGGTCACCGCCGGTGCCAAGGCTGGGATCCAATGCTACCAAATAAGAACAGTCTGGATCAATTTCTTTATACCAGCGGGTCTGACCCATTTTATAAATTGGCTCTTTGCCTTCTAGTTCAGCTAATTTAACGCTGTTTAGAAGTGTTTCATCATAGATTAAAAATTCGCATTCGAATTCGCGTTTAAATCGTTCTTCTCCGATTTTAGCAATTTCTTGATTGGCCCAGTCTTGATCTCTATCGGGGTGCTCATTCCAGTGTGCAAAATACGGATAAAATCCGTTGGTTCCTGTTTCTTGTTCGTTCCCGTGCTCGTCAAATTTTTTGTTCGCTTCTGTCCAGATTAGAGCAAACTGATCTTCGTCTGAGTTAGGTGTCGATGTAACAATACATTTACCGCCCGTTGACAGTGTAGGTGATAGTGCTGTCCAAAACTCAGATGCTTTTTCTGGTGGTTGCACAAATGCAAACTCATCGCAGTAAATTAAGGAAAGGGATTTGCCGCGTCCTGTATTTTCGGTTGTTGTAGTTGCTTCTACTCTGCTGCCATTGTCAAACTCAACTGAATTTCGATTATAGGTATAGACGCCCGCTCTTATAAAATCAGGCAGCATCTCATATCCGTATCTAAATCGATTCATAATATCCTGGGCACCTGTATATTTGTGTGCAGCGATTAAAACCTGTGCTTCTGGCGTAAACATACTGTACCAAAGTAGATACCCTGCCGCGCAGGTGGTTTTTCCCATTTGTCTCGGCAACATAGCCACAGTATATCTGTAATCGTGATAAGAACGGATTAGTCCCTCTTGAAAATCATAAGGAACAAAGTCAATACTACCTCGTGTAGGATGCTGGATTTTCAAAAAGTTTTTGCAGAAATACAACGGTCCGTCTACAGGATCCATGCACTTTTCTAGATGTTCTATCTGTTC